>Ga0163161_10001354_pt1 | contig 18221 bp, 19 predicted proteins | sample S45metaG_FD_129847 | JGI IMG/M metagenome (GOLD analysis project Ga0163161, IMG submission 129847) | Switchgrass rhizosphere microbial communities from Kellogg Biological Station, Michigan, USA - S4-5 metaG | ecosystem: Host-associated > Plants > Roots > Rhizosphere > Soil | place: USA... | reverse complement strand
GATAAATTCAAATTATCTTGAGTTTAGATTTAAAAAAACAAAACTAAATGAAACCTAAAAAATTAAATCAAGTCACTGATTTTGATATTAAATTACTTAAAATTTTTAAAACAGTTTGTGACTGTCACAGCTTTACGTCTGCTGAAAGTATTCTTGGCATTAGCCGTTCTGCAATTAGTCTGCATATGAGTGATTTAGAAAATCGTCTGGGCATTCGGTTATGCCAACGTGGCCGTGCAGGGTTTGCACTGACGGATGAAGGACGGGAAATTTTAGAATATATAGAAGTGCTCACCGCATCTATCGAAGACTTTCGCTCTAAAGTTAATCAAATGCATAACCGTCTAAAAGGCGAATTTAATATAGGTATTATTAATAACCTCGTGACCATGCCAAGTGGCTACATTACCAATACGCTGGCACAACTCGCCGAAGAACATTCTGAAGTAATTATTAACATTAGTATGAGCACACTTTCAGATATTGAGTGCCGTGTGCTAGATAACCGTTTACACGCTGGAGCAATCCCTCTTGTTACCCCTTTATCTGGCCTAGAATATTTTGATTTATATAGTGAAAGTTCATTTTTGTATTGCGGTAAAAACCATCCCTTGTTTGGCAAATGTAGCAACCTCAATTTAGATGAGTTAAAAACCTGGCAAGCGGTACTCCCCAATTATGCGATTACACCAGAAGCAGCAAAATTGCACCAGCTTTTAGACTGTAAAGCGACTGCAAGTGACCGTGAAGGAATTGCATTTCTGATTTTAACGGGAAAATTCTTAGGTTTTTTACCCGACCACTATGCAAAAAAATGGGTTGAAGATGGTTTTATGCAAGCCGTTTCAAAGGAAAAAATGCATTACAGCACACCCATTTGCTTAATTACTCACAAAGGCAAAAACCACAATATTATTTTAAAAACTTTTATGGAAATGCTTGAGAAGCGGATCGTAAATAATTAAAAATCTATCTTTTTTAATTTATTAAGCTCAAACATGGCCTTTTTATATTTAAAATATGCCTTATTTATCTGTTTTAGTTTCTATTGATACTACTAAAAAATAGTCAGTACTTTACAGATGCATTGACAATTCACAACCTAGAAGTAATTACCTTACCTTCTCAGTAAAAATTAACTTATTTCTTAGGATATGAGCACGGTTAGAAATTATTTATACAGAATTTTGCAGATCGAATGCATTTCGAGCGTGTTCAACGATTGGAAGCTTATCAATTGTCCACGCATGCAGTTGTCGTAAGGGTTGCTGCAAGGTATTGCCCAGAGGCGTGATTTCATATTGAACAGCCAGTGGAGACGAAATCACATGGCGGGAAATAAGTCCATTACGCTCCAAACGGCGCAGACACTGGGTCAAAGCCTTTTGTGTAACACCTTCCAACCGACGCTTAATCGCATTAAAACGATGCGGACCATCCTCTAAAACAGCCAATACCATCATCGACCATTTATCTGCAATTTGATCAAATAAGGCTCTGCTTGGGCAATCTGATGAAAAACACTGCGGTTCAATAACTAACATCGAATGTTCCATGACTCTCCCCGAACAACTACACACCAATGTGGTACTAGGTTTAAATTTTATACCAATCTAAACGCTTGAACAATAAGCTCTCAATCCACTCGCTTAGCCATCTTGATTGAGAGTCACATCTTACAGTGTGGCAAGTAATTACTATGAAAATGAAGTTTGAGGCGGTTTACGTGAGTATACCTAGTCTACTTAAAGTACCTAATTGACACTAGGTTTATAATATATACCATTAAGACTTACATATTTTTAGAGTCTATTTGATGTCTATTCTGAATAATTTCTTCCATCCTCTTAAGCTTGCTTCAGGCATAACTCTTCGCAATCGTATTGTGATGTCGCCAATGACAACTTGGTCAAGCACTGATGATTTTCAAATCTCGGATGAAGAGGAAGCCTATTACCGTCTTCGCGTTAAAGGCGTGGGTTTGGTCATTAGCGGCTGTGCCCAAGTCACCGCTAATGGTATTGGGTTCACAAATGAGTTTTCTGCTGCTGACGACAGCTATATTCCAAGCCTTAAACGGCTTGCTGACGCTGCAAAGAGTGGTGGCGCACCAGCCATTCTTCAGCTATTTCATGCAGGCAACAAGGCACTACCTCATCTCATTCCCGATGCAGATGTTGTGAGCTCGAGCGCGATCTTGACGAAAGCTACTCCTTTCATGGCACCGCTGACACCTCGGGCACTGACAAGCGATGAAATCTTGCAGATGATCAAGGCATTCGGTGAAGCAGCAAGACGCGGTATTGAGGCTGGTTTTGAAGGTATAGAAGTGCATGGCGCCCACGGTTTTCTTTTACAAAATTTCCTGTCGCCAGCTACCAATACACGCACCGATGAATGGGGTGGCTCTTTAGAAAATCGCATGAGGTTCCCATTAGCCGTCGTTGCAGAAATCAAGCGCATTATAGCCAATTATGCTGACCGCCCATTTGCTATCGGTGTCCGCCTTTCACCTGAAGAGACAGTCGATGAAGGTTACCGTATTGACCAAACTCTTACTTTTATTGACCAATTGTTAGACCTCGGGGTCGATTATATTCATGTCTCTTTGGCTAATCTGTTGACTGACTGCCCTATCGACGATCCAACAGGACCATCCATTATCAGTCGCATCATTAATCGGGTCGACGACCTTGTGCCTGTTTTGGCCGCTGGTGGCATTCTGACACCAGATCAAGCCAAGCAAGCACTGGATACTGGACTATCTATGGTTTCGGTTGGACGCGGGCTGATCATCAATCCAGACTGGGTCGATCATCTTAAACAAGAACAAGAAGTGAACATTGAACTTGATCCAACTAAGATAGATGCTCTCAAGATCCCACAGAAGCTTTGGGCCATCATTCAAGGCATGCCTGGCTGGATTCCATTGAAACAATAAGGATTACTTAGACCGTACACCAGCTTGGCTGCCATCAAGCTGGTGATGAGTGCTCTCACAAAACAAAGACTTATTATTTTTTATATTCTTTGATGTAAGAGACAGTTTAGAGAATAACGGTATTTACTTAGCCATCAACATATTCGATCTTGAGAATTAAAAAAGGAGGTAGTGGCCTCCTTTTTTAATTCAAACTGTAAAGATTTGCTGATGATTAAATATCTTTATCTGACAGATATTTCTAAAGATCCTTTGCTTTTAAAATTAAAGGGTTTCTTATAAATTCGTTTTAGGTAGTAGTTGATATTTGTGCTATTTCTTTCTTTTCTAGACGATTTAGCAATGTGCCAAAAATTGCTACAACAATGTACATAAATAATGAATAAACTGCTGCTGGCATAGCGGCCATACTACTTGCCATTACTGTAAATGCAATGGTCATGGCTAAGGTACTGTTATGAATCCCAATTTCGAACGCACAAGCTTTTGCCTGAAAGCTATTTACACCAAATAATCGTGGAACAAAATAGCCAACCATTAAACTACACACGCAGAAAAGCAAAGTAGCCAATCCAATTTGTCCAATATATGTCATCAGATTTTGGTAATCTCGCGCCACTGCCAATATGATGATTGATACAAGAAAAACGATAGCAAAAATACGCACAGGTTTATTGAGCTTTTCAGCCATATGCGGTGAAAAATGACGGACTAACATCCCAATACCCACAGGTACTAAAATAATTAAAAAAACTTGTATGATTTTAGAGAATTGTAATCCTACATTTTGTCCATTTTCCATAAAATGTTGTATTGCAAAGTTCACAATTAATGGAAGTGTAAAGGCAGCAATCACCGAATTTATAGCCGTTAAAGTAATATTTAACGCGATATCACCTTTATAGAGATAACTAAATAAATTAGCAGTTGGTCCACCCGGTGATGCAGAAAGGAGCATTAATCCCACAGCGAGTAATGGCGGTCAAGCAAGAACCTTACAAATAATAAAAGCAATACTGACTAAAATAACCAGTTGGCAAAATAATGCGATAAAGACTGCTTTGGGGTGCTGTCGTACACGTTTGAAGTCATTTATGGTCAACTCCAGACCCAATCCAGCCATAATAATTGCAAGTGCAATAGGTAAAAATACGGTAATTAATCCTGAACCCATAATCTCATTCCTTTTTCCATTTATTTATGGACCTTCTAGTCCAATACACTTATGTTTTTAATTAAAAAATTAAAAATTCTTATTAAACCTTTAGTTCTTTTCTTAAAATTTTACCCACATTCGACTTGGGTAATTCATTAATAAATTGAATATAGCGTGGTTGTTTGTAGCCTGTCAGGTTTTCTTTTGCATAGGTCTGGATTTCTTCAACCGATAAAGAATCATCTTTTTTAACAATAAAGGCTTTAGGCACTTCACCCGATTTTTCATCTGCAATGCCGACCACGGCGACTTCTAAAATTTTTGGATGTTGAGCTAAAACTTCTTCAATTTCGTTTGGAAAAACATTAAAACCTGAAACTAAAATCATGTCTTTTTTACGGTCAATGATTTTGGTATAGCCTTTTTCATTCATGAAGCCAATATCACCCGTTCTAAAGAAACCATCATCCGTCATGACTGCTTTAGTTTCTTCAGGTAAATTCCAATAACCTTTCATGACCTGCGGGCCACGAATTGCAATTTCTCCAGTTTCACCGAGTGGTAATTGATTACCTTCATCATCCAAAATAACAATATCTGTACTTGGTACAGGAATACCGATCGTGCCACTAAACAGATTAGAGATGGGCGGGTTAAAGGTAGCAACTGGTGAGGTTTCTGATAAGCCATATCCTTCACGGATAATACGTCCAGTCAGTTTTTCCCATTCATCGGCAGTGGATTTTAAAATTGCCATACCGCCACCTGTGGTAATTTCTAAACGGCTATGGTCCAATTTATTAAAGCCTTCATGATTAAGCAGCGCATTAAATAAAGTATTTACGGCAGGAAAAACTGTAGGGCGATATTTTTCAAAACAATGCACGAGAGCATCTAAATCACGCGGGTTTGGAACTAAAACAGTGGCATAACCTTTATTCATTGCGCTGTGCAGCAAACAGACAGTAAAACCAAAAATATGATAAAGCGGTAAAGCACAGATCGCTATTTCATTTTCAAGAGCATCTCGGTCACCAAAATAGCTTTTAAAAACCACATTATTTTGTAATAAATTGGCGACAATATTTTTATGGGTTAGTTCCGCCCCCTTCGATACTCCTGTTGTTCCACCTGTATATTGCAAAAGCGCTGTATCCTCAAGAACAAGTTCGGGACGTATATAATCTTGGGCATTTACCTTTAATAAGATTTGCTTAAAACTATAGTTTTTTGAATCTGATGTGTCTAATTCAGCAGGCTGTTCGACTAACATTTCAGTCATTGTGGTGGTAATAATCTGCTCAACCGACACCTGCTCTTTGACAGCCTCATAAACAGGTAAAAACTGTTCCAATATAAATAAGACTTTTGCGCCTGCATCATTTAATTGATGCTTTAATTCACGTGCTGTATAGAGTGGATTAATATTGACCAGAATGTAACCTGCACGAATTACGGCAAGTGAAATAATCGGGTATTGAATAATATTGGGCATCATTACGGCAACACGTGTACCTTTTTCTAGCCCTAAACTTTGCAAGAATGTTGCTACTTGTCGGCTATATAAATCGATTTCAGCATAAGAAAAAGATTTATCTGCAAATATGAACGCATTTCTTTGCTGGAACTTATTAAAACTGTTGTCCCAAAAATCGAGAAGTGAAGTTTGTTCATCAGGCAAAGTAATCGTACTTTCAATATTCCATTGCTTATATTCATCTAACCAGATCTGATTTGTCATCTTATCGTCCTTTATGATAGAGAGGAATTTCGATTTTCTTCTGTGTCATCTATGTCATTATTGTTAAGTTAAAATTTATAACCAATTTTCAAACCATAACCGATTGAATAGTTGTTTTTATATTCACCGACATAATATTCACTGCCTGCCTGAGCGCCAAGCTGACCTTTGGCATCACCGAGCCATAGATACTTCATTCCACCTGAAATAAAGTATTTTGAAGTTGGACTATATTGCGCACCAAGACCAACATTGTAATAACCTTTCGCTGGCCCGCCTGTGGACACACGTTCTCCTGCGCCCGAATCCCAACCAACAGAAACTGAACCTGACCATTTATCACTTAGACGTTGCCCAATGCCAAGATTGGCAGACCATTGATCGTCATAATAGCGAACCAGATTAAAACCATTTGGACGACTTGGTGTTGATAGAACCCCAACAACTTCTGAGATTTCGCCAAAACGATACGGTTTAAACTCAAAATCATTCCAGTGAACCCAGCGTACGTTACCAAACAATAAAGTGCCTTTGCGTAATCCAGTCTGAAATTCCAAATTCACTGACTCTGGTGCTCTAAATTTAGTTGGACCTGAGGTTCCTGCGTCTGGTAAGCCCGCAACAATATTGTTGAGCGCTTCTTTACGTGATTCAGTGAGTTGCCCTATAGAAACCATATAGGCTAAATGCTGATCAAGAAAATCACGACCTTGTTGCGTACTTAACATATCAACCATTGGTGCATTTTCATTGGCAGTCACTTCATGCATAATTTCTGAACGATAGGTCAATGAGGCTTTAATGGCTTTCTCGGGGATTTGATAAGCCAATCCTGCCGTCCATCCCCAATCTCCAACTTCTTTGGCGTCAAAGTCATAACCATTATATAAACTGAAAACTTGACCTCTTAAATTGACGTTACTTTTAAAAGTTTGATAAACAGGGCCTGCATAAAAATTCCAGTTTTTATTCGGTTGGTAACCAAAAATCAGACTAAAATTTTGCATAACAAAATTCGATTTGGTGTTCCCTGTTACGACTTCTCCACCTGTCTTTTGGGCAAGTGTTGCAGAATTAATGCCTGGTACTAAAACCGTATCGTTCGGGGTAGCAACAAAGCTGTTCTTTCCATAATATTCTGAGTCGGATGTAAATGGCTGATCATAAAGAAAGCCAAATGAAAACTGCGGGGCTAACTGTAATTTCAAAGCTGCACTGGGACGATAATCAGAATTTGCAATATCAGAAATAGTATTACGCGTTGGGTTCGTACCCGCTTCTTGTCCTTCTAACGAAGTGTCTGAAACAGATAAACCTGCCTCAAAATAATTACCCGGCTGTAGAAATGCAGAAATTGATTGTCCTGTTCGATCAAATGCTGCTGCATAGAGTGGGCTCGTACAAAATGAAGCCATTACCATGACTAAAGTTTTCTTTTTCATCTTTTAATCCGTCCTAGATTTTTTATTTTTACTTATTAGGGCGCTCTTATACCGAACGCCCGAAGTTTGTTTCTACATGGTGGTTCTTATTAAGTAACTTCAAATAAACTGGCTGATTCCACATCTCCCATTGATACCGTGACATAACACATCTTCAATAAACTTAGGTCCTTCTCCTGACCATTCAACGGCGTGTTTAAGGAATGGTTCTTACTAGAACCATTCTTCCGACATAGTGAGTGGAGTCGTCTCTACCGGATCAAGCACTGCTAACCAACTCATAATTTTTGGCATTTCCCAACCAAAGAAATAATCACAAGCTGCAAGCTTCCCGTGCAGAAAATCAGGGTCTGTTGAGTTTGGCATGAGCTTATGAATCACTACGGCCTGATCAAGCCACAACCATCCCACCACAAGATGCCCAAAGGCTTCCAGATAATTGGCGGCATTTGCCAGTTGGAGTTCTACATCGGTTAAGGCATGTAATTTCTCTGTTACATTCTGGATGAGTTGCCACTTTTGAGCTAAGTGATCTGCATGATCTTTTAAAGAAGGTTCTGCTTTGGCTTGTGCAATCGTATTCATGATTTTTTTATGTAATAGTTTCATCGACAGCCCCTGATTAAGACGAGTTTTACGTCCTAATAAATCGAGTGCCTGAATGCCAAATGTTCCTTCATGGATTGGATTAAGTCGATTGTCCCGATAAAACTGTTCAACATTATATTCACGGGTATAACCGTAGCCGCCATGAACTTGAATTGCTAAATCATTTGCCACAAGTCCCCATTCAGAAGACCAGCTTTTCACCACAGGCGTTAATAGATCAAGTAATTGATTGGCTTGATTGCGTTGCTCATCATCTTCTAATGATTGAATATCATCGGTTAATCTGGCTGCATATAGGCAGAGTGCCAACGCACCTGAGACATACGCTTTTTGTGCTAAGAGCATACGGCGAACATCTGCATGTTGAATGAGCGGGATCTGTGGAGAACTTGGATTACGTTCGCTACGAGAGCGACCTTGTACTCGGGTTTTTGCATAATCTAAAGCATGCAGATAACCTGTATATCCTAATGCTGCTGCTCCAAGCCCAACCGAAATTCGGGCTTCATTCATCATATGAAACATATAGGCCAGCCCTTTACCAGCTTCGCCGACTAGCTCACCAATTGCGCCTGCTTCTCCTTCGGGTGTGAAACGACCTTCCCCAAAATTCAATACACAGTTGACTGTTCCCCGATAGCCCATTTTGTGGTTAATTCCAGCCAACACCACATCGTTGCGTTCACTTGGTTGTCCATTTTCATCGAGTAATTTACGCGGTACGGTAAATAGAGAAATGCCTTGCACACCTGCGGGTAATTGTCCATTTTCATCTGGAATTTTTGCCAAAACTAAATGAACAATATTGTCAGAGATATCGTGCTCGCCGCCTGAAATCCACATTTTGTTTCCAAACAAGCGATAACGACCATCTTTTGTTTTAATCGCACGTGTACGAATATCAGCCAGACTTGAACCTGCTTGTGGTTCAGATAAACACATTGTTCCGAAGCATTTACCTTCCATCATTGCATTGACATAGGGTCTAACTTTTTCAGGTTCACCATGTGCCATTAATAAATTTGCATTGCCAATGGTTAAAAAAGCATAGCCCGCTGTTCCTGAATTGGCACCGAGTAGATATGCCATACCTGCACGTTCAATGGTATTGGGTAAGTTCATACCATTCCAATCTGATGGAAAAGCTGCACTCATCAAACCCGCATCAGCAAAGGCTTTAAGTGCGACCCCGACTTCAGGATTGACAGTTACACGCTCACCATCAAAAACAGGTTCATTACTGTCATTTTTTTTATTATGAGGAGCAAATAAATCGGTTGCCAAGGCCTCGTAAACGTTTAAAACAGACGTATATTCAAAACGGTCCTGTCCTGCAAAAGAATTGCGTTGACTGAGTTCTTCGACTTTTAGCCAATCGAATAGCAAAAAATCTACATCACGACGAGAGAGAATTAATTCATTGCTCATGGTTTATTCCTATACATTCACAAGTGTAAGCCACTCTGTAACAAGTGCCGGCTTGGCTTGGTTTTCAATTTCAATACTGACTTCCATGATCAGTTGATAAACACCCTTATTTTTCTCGGAAACATTTTTTAAATGAAAATGTCCACGCACACGCTTACCGCTATGTACAGGGCTGATGAAACGTAAATTATTGATTCCATAATTCACAGCAGATTGCTGCCCTTGTACAGTAGGAATGACTTGGGCGGCCATGGCTGAAAGCAAAGATAGGGTTAAGAAACCATGCGCAATCGTGCCACCAAAAGGAGTTTGACGAGCAGCTTCTTCATCCACATGAATAAATTGACGATCCAGTGTTACATCAGCAAAGGTATTGATCATGGTTTGCTCTATTGCAATCCATTCTGAGCTACCGAGTACCTTGCCTTGTAACTCAAAGAGTTGCTCGATGCTTAATGTATTTTTTGTCAAAATTATTCTCCTGCCATTAATGAAGCCTTTTTCAGCTCAAGCTCACCCTGAGCACCTCCTCTGACAGGCACAAACTCATCTGTTCGATCTGAAACATCAGCTAAACGTTGCGCTAAAACATGAGGAACTTGTTCATCTGTACCCAAATAAATCCCTTGAGTGAGGGTGATGTGCGCTGCCTCAAAGCTACCTGCGCCAGCGCAAAGAATCATACGGGTAGGTGCATCTTCGCTGACCAAAGTCGCGATTGCAGGACTGACTGCACTTGGTGCAAGGGCTTTTAGTGCTTCTTCGGGCAATAACCCTTCCAGCATACGAGTTGCTGCTGTTGGAGCTAGACAGTTCACCCGAACATTAGATTTTTCACCTTCTAAAGCAAGCGTCTGCATTAGTCCAACCAAAGCCATTTTTGCAGCACTATAGTTTGACTGCCCAAAATTGCCATACAAACCAGAAGATGAAGTGGTCATGACAATACGACCATATTTTTGCTCGCGCATGATATCCCATACAGCTTTAGTACAATTTACGGCCCCCATTAAGTGGACATCAATCACTGTACGGAAATCTTCTAATGCCATCTTGCTAAAGGTTTTATCTCGGAGAATTCCAGCATTATTAACTAAAATATCTACACGACCCCAGCGGGCCATTGTTTCATCTACCATCTGTTGAACTTGTTCAATATCAGTGACTGAAGCGCCATTTGCCATCGCCTCGCCACCCGCTGCAATAATTTCATCCACGACTTTTTGGGCCGCCATGGTTGAGCCGCCCTTTCCGTTTACATCACTACCCAGATCATTCACGACCACTTTTGCACCCAAACGAGCCAGTAACAGCGCATGTTCTCGTCCAAGACCAGCGCCCGCACCTGTAACAATAGCCACTCGATTGCTTAAATTAATTGTCATGATTTTTTCCTAAATAAATGAATAAGATGTATTTAATAAATGTTTTAATAAGCTGTCACGCCACCATCAATTGCAATGGCTTGACCTGTGAGATATGAGTTTTCTTTGGCACACATCATCAGCATCATTGCCACCACTTCGCTTGGATGGCCAAGACGCTTCATTGGCGAGGCCTGCGCTAAAAAGTCTTGTTTCTCTTTGAGTTCACTGTCGACCACCATCGGGGTGGTTGTATAAAATGGACAAATTGCATTAACTCGAATGCCTTTATTTGCATATTCAATCGCTGCTGTTTTGGTTAATCCCACCACAGCATGCTTTGCCGCAGCATAGGCAGCCAATTTGGGAGCAGCGCCTAAACCTGCAACAGAAGCAACATTCAGAATAATGCCACCACCTTGTTGCAACATCTGACGAATTTGATGCTTCATTCCAAAGAACACACCTTTGGCATTGACGGCAAAACTCAAATCCAGATCTGCTTCATCGGTATCAATAAAGCTTTTCATAGGCGGACTCATACCTGCATTATTGATCCCGACATCGATTCTACCAAACTGAGTAACTGCACTTTGCACCAAAGCCTGTACATCTGCTTCACAGCTGACATCACACACTTGCGCAACGACCTCTACTCCTGCTTGGCGTAGCGGTTCAACTACAGTATTTAACCCTTCAATATTCAAGTCACCCAACACTAATTTTGCACCATACTTTGCCAGTTGCTCTGCCAGCAATGCACCAAATCCACTCGCCGCACCTGTGATTAAGACCACTTGATCTGAATAATGTTCGTACATTACTATTCCTCCCTAAATAGTTAAACCGCCATCAACCACAATACATTCACCATTGGTGTAACTCGCGGCATCGGAAACCAGATAAAGTACCGTTCCCGCCATTTCACGTGGCTCTGCGTGACGGCGTAATGGAATTGAACTCATCCAGCTTGTATAAATATCTTCATTTTCAAATAGGGCCGATGCAAATTTGGTCTTGGTAAGACCCGGCAATAAAGCATTCACTCGAATACCGAATGGTCCACATTCTTTTGCAAATGCTTTGGTCATATTCACCACCGCAGCTTTGGTAATAGAATAAATACCTTGTTGGTCTCCGGGTTGTAGGGCATTTACAGATGCGGTATTCACAATTGCACCGCTGCCCTGTTCCTTCATTAATTTACCTGCCTCGACAGACATAAAGAAATATCCACGAATATTGACATCAACCGTTTTGTTATAGGCCCCAATATCCGTATCAAGAATGTGTCCAAAATAGGGATTGGCAGCTGCGTTGTTGACTAAAATATCTAAACGACCATGTTCTTTACGAATATATTCAAAAATTTCTGCAATATCTTCTAGTTTACCTACATGGCAAGCAGCAGCTTCCGCTTTACCATTTGCTGCAATAATTTCATTAGCAACGCGTTGGCAATCTTCAACCTTGCGACTGGACACAATCACATGGGCACCTTGTTCAGCTAAAAGTTTGGCAATTTCCTCACCAATACCACGACTTGCACCTGTAACTAAGGCTATTTTTCCAGTCAAATCGAATAAATTTGTAGCCATATCATTTCCTTATGTTCATGGGTTTTGTAAAGTCAGTTGTAAACAACGCTCATATAAATTTTCGACAAAACTCCCAAAATTTTTAAAATCGGGATTTTGAGTTTCTTTATGGTAATAACGATAATAAATTTGCTGGAGAATAGCGGCTAAACGAAATAAGCCAAATACCTCGTAAAACGTCCAATTGTTGGTCTGTAAACCTGTTTTTTGCAGATAATAGTCCACGACTTCCTGACGTAAAAACATACCTTGTAAATAGGTTGGCTGACGACGCATAGATTTTAATGTTGCGTTATCGTCATCTTGTACCCAATAAGCCAAAGCACATCCTAAATCCATAAGTGGATCGCCGAGTGTGGTCATTTCCCAATCCAAAATCCCAATAATAGAGGTAGGTTGTTGTCGATCTAAAATGAGGTTATCAAATCGCCAATCGTTATGAATGACACAAGTTTTACTATCTTGAGGGGCATGCGCATGTAGCCATTGTCTTATCTCACTGAAATTTGGTACATCAGGTGTTAATGCTTTTTCATAACGCTTATCCCACCCTTCAACTTGGCGACGACAATAACCCTCGCCTTTACCTAGCATTTCTAAATCAGTGCCTTGATAAGGGAGTTGATGTAAGGCAATTAAGGAATCCAGCATATTTGTACAAAGAACTTTGAGCTGATCTCTACTTAAACTTAGGTCTTGGGGCAGATCAGCGCGAAGAATTATGCCTTCGATACGTTCCATCACATAAAAATCACAACCAATGACGGTGTGATCTGTACACAATGCCACCATTTCTGGAACCATAGGATAAAGTGGCTTAAGTGCTTTTTGCACCCGATATTCCCGCACCATATCATGAGCAGATTTTGCTTTTGTACCTGATGGTGGGCGACGTAAAATCAAATCGTGATTATCGCATTCAATCCGATAAGTCCAATTAGAGGCCCCACCGGAATACTGAGTTATTTTGGGTGTACCTTTTAAACAAATACCCTGTTGAAACAGCCAGTCTTGTATAGCAGTTATGTTGAGTTCTTCACCCTGACGTACCTGACCACCAACATCAATCACAGACATGGTTATTTCCCCTCTGCTCGATGGTGGCTATATCCCCGCTTTTTTAACTCGATTTTACTAATGACGCGTTTATGAACTTCATCTGGGCCGTCCGCTAAACGTAAAGTTCGCGCAAGAGCAAAAAAACGAACCAAAGGCGTATCATTTGATATTCCCATTCCACCATGAATTTGAATTGCCATGTCCATGACTTGTTGCATTACATTAGGGGCAACTACTTTAATGGCTGAAATTTCAGTCATAGCTGCAACATTTCCAACGGTATCCATTTTCCAAGCTGCATACAAAGTCAATAATCGAGCTTGATCAATCGCAATTCGGGCATCTGCAATACGCTCTTTATTGCCGCCTAATTCTAAAATTGGTTGACCAAATGCCGTACGGCTCATACCACGATCAATTGCCAATTCTAAAGCACGTTCAGATGCTCCCACGCAGCGCATACAATGATGTATTCGCCCTGGCCCTAAACGCCCTTGTGCAATTGCAAAACCTTGTCCAGCTTCACTAATGAAATTACTCACAGGTACACGTACATTATTAAAACTGATTTCGCCGTGACCATGGGGTGCCTCAGTTTCATTAAAAACTGGAAGCATTCTTTCAATCTTGATTCCAGCCGTATCGATAGGTACTAAAACCATCGAATGCTGTTGGTGTTGACCTTTATTTGCATCGGGTGTACGTGCCATCACAATCAATATTTTAGCATTCGGATCACCTAAACCTGATGACCACCATTTTCGACCATTGAGAACGATTTCATCACCCTCAATAACTGCGGTAGTTTGCATATTGGTGGCATCACTTGATGCAACTTCAGGCTCGGTCATACAAAAAACAGAACGAATTTCGCCTTTTAATAATGGTTCTAACCATTGTTTTTTCTGCGCTTCATTCCCATAACGCCATAAAACTTCCATATTGCCAGTATCGGGAGCATTACAGTTAAAAACGGTAGGAGCTAAAAAACTACGACCTGTTTGTTCTGCGATATGAGCATATTCTTGAATATTCAGACCCGCACCTAATGTGTCATCAGGTAAGAACATATTCCACAAACCAGCTTCCTTTGCCTTATTTTTTAATGTTTCCAAAGCAGTCGGCCATTTCCATGTGGTCCAATCATCATGGTCGCAAGTACGTCGAACCTCAGCCCAAAACTCATCTTCAATAGGCTCAATTTCAGTTGCCATGAATTGCTTAACTTTTTCTAAATATTGTTTGCCACGAGCGCTAAGTTCAAAATTCACAGTTTTAATCACTCTATTTGTTATGCTATTTCCTGACCATACCTAACTTGTTACAATGAATAAAATGAATTGTTTGAATAACAAACCATGAATGAAATGAATAATAATGTTGCCTCTCTTGCTCGTATTGACCTCAATCTATTTCGGGTGTTTGTCACAATTTATAAAGAAAAAAATCTAACACGTGCGAGTGAACAGCTATTTCTTAGCCAACCTGCTGTTAGCCATGCTCTGGCTCGTTTACGCGATCATTTTAATGACCCACTCTTTATTCGAGATGGGCATGGCGTTGTTCCATCACCTTTAGCCAAACGGTTATGGCCTAAAATTGAACAGTCATTGCAACTTATGCATCAAGCAATTCAAAGCACGCATGACTTTGTGCCAGCACGAGATTTAAAACATCTCACAATCGCTATGACTGATGAGTATGAAGGGATTTTTTTGCCTTCTATTATTCAACACTTAACCCAATTTAATCCTAATTTGCAGTTAAATAGCGTACGCATTGATCGTAAAAACTTAAGGTATGAACTGTCTACGGGTAAAATCGATTTTGCAATTGATGTTCAACATTCCGTTGAAGATAGTATTGATTATGAATGCTGTAATAAAGACCAGTTTGTGGTAATAAGCCGAAAGCAGCATCCATTATTATCATCTACGGACCTAACAAAAGAAATTTATTTAGATGCCAAACACATTACTGTGTCCTCTCGCCCCACAGGTCGTGTCTTTGAAGATTTCTTCTTATCTAAACAAGGTATCAAAAGAACTATTAGCTTTCGCTGCCAACAATATGAAACGGCAATCCGATTAATTACACAAACGGACCATTTACTCACGATTCCTCAATGCCAAATTGCTTATTTTAAAGATAATTACCCTCAAATTAAGGTGCATCCACTACCCATTGATATAGCTGGATACCAAATGAACTTATATTGGGATCAACAAAAGTCCCATGAACACCAAATAGCGTGGTGTAAGACACAACTATTGCAGATTATTAGCAATTTATAGAAGAGTTTCACAACTAATTCAGAAGGATAATTAAGCTCAGCATTTTATTTATGCCTGATGCATTACTTAATTATCTGTAAGGGTAAAAATCACAAGATTATTTAAAAAATTTAAAAAAGAGCACCTAAATGCTCTCTCGTTCTCATTGATTTTTGGATAAGGCAAAATTTATTGCCCTGTCATATGCGTGTTCTTGTAGCTCAGTATATACATAGAAATCCTGTTCTGCCTTGGTAACAGGATTAATGAGTTTCATTGGTTCATAACTATGAGTATTTAAATCATTGGGATCAACATCAAATGCTTCTAATTGCTGCTCTCTCCACTCGCCACTTAGAACACCACCCACACAAAGCCATTTTGTTGAATTGTCTGACATATATAATCCTTATTATTGGAGGTGCTTTTATACCATATCACGGCGACCTTTAAGTCAGTTTAATTTTTCATCCCATCAAAAGATAAAGCCCCGTGTTTAGGAGATAGCTAAGTTTTTTAGCTCATCTTGGCGACTAAATTTATTGAATCTCTTTTTTCTAATTCACTCTTTAACTTTAATATTTCAGGCCACTTATTCAAATTTAGAGAGAAATAGTCACACCAATGTAACATTACATAGAAATAGAAATCTGCAATTGAAATTTCACTCCCCATCAAAAATTGATATGAATGAAGTCTACTCTCTATGTAATCAAAGCTTCTTTCTAATTTTTGTTTAGATACTTCAATCCAAGAATCAATTTTTTCATTGATGATATCCATAATTTAAATAGAAAAAATAAAGGTAAAAATACAAATCTGCATTTCTACCTTTTTTGAAATTATTTAAGTTTCTTATCTACACTGAGGCCACCTGCTCCAAAAATAACAAGTGCCAAAAGGCCTCCCGCCATTGAAATGTTTTTCATAAACATAATTTGGCTGTTCATATCAGAACCACTGTGAAATAGCACTGCTGCCACTAACGAGAAACCAAATAATAGGAATGCTGCAAGTCGGGTTTGGAAACCAATCAATACAAGGAAGCCTCCTCCAAATTCAACCAGAATAGCGAATGGTAATAACGCGGATGAGACTCCCATAGACTCCATATACCCTGCATTACTTGAGTATTGAAATATCTTTCCTAGTCCAGATAAGATAAAAATTACAGATATCATTACCCGCATTAGAAGTGATGCAAATGGAAATATCCTCGGATGTTGGATAACTTTTTCAATTGCATTATTAATTTTAGTCATGGTTATTCCCTCAGTTCTAAGCAGAAACAGCAAACATTTCTGGAATACCATTCATTGTTTGGCTAATTGATTGAGAACGAGTTGGAAAAGCCATTCCTTCTGCACGTACTACAAAAACATCTTGGACACCTAAGAAGTTAAAAATATCTTTTAGATAGGATTCTTGATGATCCATAGGGAATTGGTCGCCATAAGCACTACCGCGAGCACTGACAATAATAACTTTCTTACCTGAAACTAAACCTTGTGGTCCATTTTCTGTATATCTGAAAGTTCGACCCGCAATTAAGATTCGGTCAATCCATGCTTTCAATGTGGTAGGGATACTCAAGTTATACATTGGCGCACCTAGTACAAAAACATCAGTTTCCTCAAATTGTTGAAGGATACGTTCATCAACTTGTGCTTCGGCATTCAAGTTATCAAAATGTTTGGCAAAATGCGGAAGTGGATCTGCATGTAAATCTCGATACGTCACTTCTAAAGGACCATGTTTTTTTAACTCTTGAACAACCGCATGACCAATTTCTCTGGTGGCAGAGTATTCACCGAGTGCGCTCGAGTCTAAATGTAATAATTTCATTTCATACCTATTAGGTTTTTTAGTCGTGAAATGAGTTTATGTGTTTTAGATTTGCAACTTAAGATCCATAACTGGGAACATATGTTGCAGAGAATGCAACCAACAATCATACAGATCGAAGTAAAATAAATTATTAGCTCTTAAGGTTAAAAATCACCTATGAAAGATTTGAATGACTTATATATTTTTGCTTTGATTGTTGAACATGGCGGTCTAAGCAAAGTAGAACAAAAAACAGGAATATCTAAATCAAAATTAAGTCGTAGACTTTCAACTTTAGAGAAAAATTTAAACGTTAAATTATTACAACGAGACTCAAGACAAATTAAGCTTACGGCAATTGGGGAACAGATTTATCAATATGTACAATCTATGCTTTTAGAGGCACAAACTGTCTATGATCTAATAGATCAGCTGCGCGGTGAACCTATTGGAGCGATTACTGTAAGTGTTCCAATAGATGTTGCGGAAAGGATAATGCCTCTTATTCTGCCTGAATTTATGGATAGATATCCCAAAGTAGAAATCAAATTTATTGTGACTAACAAGAGAGTCGATATCCTTAAAGAGTCTGTTGATATAGGTATACGTATTCGACAAAATTTAGATAGTGACCATAATTTGGTTATGAGGCATCTTGGCTATACACAGTCAGTGTTGGTTGCTAGCCCCAACTATCTTAATCAGTATGGTACACCTACGCATCCGAGTGAATTAACTAAACATAAGTTGTTAAGTAATATCGAAAATGAAAATCAAACTTGG
>Ga0163161_10001353_pt1 | contig 18230 bp, 14 predicted proteins | sample S45metaG_FD_129847 | JGI IMG/M metagenome (GOLD analysis project Ga0163161, IMG submission 129847) | Switchgrass rhizosphere microbial communities from Kellogg Biological Station, Michigan, USA - S4-5 metaG | ecosystem: Host-associated > Plants > Roots > Rhizosphere > Soil | place: USA... | reverse complement strand
TTGCACCCAGACCAGACGATCCATGGCTTTGCTGTCGTTGGAGTCGGGGTTGGCCGAGCCATCACGGAAACCGAGGAAGTTGCGCGCCGATTGCGCCGGCACCCCCGGTTTCGCCGGGGCTTGCGGCGGCACGCTGCCTTCCTGTTTCCAGCGCACCAGCAACAGGTCGGGGAGGTTTTTGACGATGTCGCGCAGGGCGTGAATGTTGGTGTCGGCGGTGTTCGAGCAGAACTGCAAACTCAGATCGCCATGGCAGCAATCGGCGTCCAGCGCATCGTTGGGAAACCCGACCATGCGCATCAGGCGTTTGGGTTTGGCGTCGGCCAGACCGAAGCGCTCGTCGAACAGCGATTCACCGACGGACACGGTGATGGTCAGGTTGTCCGGCGTGACGTTCGGGCCGAGGATGCCAGAATCCGGCGGCGGCAGTTTCGGATCGATCTGTGCGACCGGGCCACCCTTCATCAGAAAGGCAATGCGCTCGTTGAGCGTGCGGAACAGCCGCTCCAGATCTTCGCGATCACTGGCCAACACATCGAATGACACCAGCATGCCCGACGCCGGACGCGGAGTGACGATGCCGGCCTGGTGCACGCCGTGGAAATCGTGGCGGTCTTCGGTCTTGTCGCTGCTCGGTGCTTCGGTGACCTGCGCCGGCGCGGCGGCCATGGCCGGGCAGCTCAGGGCGGACCCGGCGAGGGCGACACCGGCGGCGCCCATGCCCATCAAGACACGGCGGCGTTGCAGGTTGAGCGTTTCTAAATCTTTCATCGGGAATTCTTCTTCTGCTTACAGGCCGGAGAGGCCGAGGGCGGGATCGATGCCATCCAGTGCGTCGGCCAGAGCCTGAGCCTTGTCGGCGATCTGCTTGCGTTGTGCGCCGCTGACGGAGTCGTAGCTGGCGTAGCCGTCCTTGATCTTGTAGCTATTGAGTTCGCTGTCGAAGTCGGCCAGTGCCTTGTCGATTTTCGGCAGCAGGTCGGCGGCAGACTTGGTCAGCATCGGCCGCAGCAGATCGACGACTTTGCGCGCGGTCTGTGCGTTGGCGGCGAAACCGTTGAGGTCGCTGTGGCTGTAGCGTTCTTCTTCGCCACTGGCGGCGCGTACGTCGGCCAAGGTGTTGAGGTTGCGCACGATGATGTTGACCAGTTGCTCCGGTGGCAGCGACTGCGCGAGCAATTGCTGTTTGAGCGCGGTGACGTCGCTGAGCAGGCGCTGGGCCACGGGTGTCAGCTCGTCGAGTTTGCGTTGCTGGAACAGCGCGTATTCGAGGCGGTGGAAACCAACGAAGGCCGGATCCTGCTCGCGTTTCTCGAAGTAATCGGCGCGGGCGTTGATGCTGTTGTCCAGTTCGGCCAGACGTTGCGCGGCCGGGGCCAGACGTTGATAAGCCGCACGCGCGGGCAGGTACAGCGCCTGGGCCTGGCTGAGATCACCGCTTTCAATCGCTTGATCGAGTGCCGTGACGGCTTTGATCAGCGCGCTGCTCTGGCTGGCCAGGTACACGCGAAATTCCGACAGCGGCCCGACGAAGGCGACCATCGACGGTTTGGCTTTGGCCGCAGCATCAGACGCGGCAGTCGGCGTCACGTGCAGGGTGCCGCGCGGGTTGCTCAGCAGGCCGCAGGTGATCGCGTAATCGCCCGGTTGCAGGTTGGCGTTGATCACTTGGCTCAGGCCCGGCGCGATGTTTTCGCGTTCTTCAACGACGAGTACGCCGTCGAGAATTTCCCATTCCACCGCACGGTCGGAGCGGTTGACGATGCGGAAACTGGCGCGGCCAGCCGGCACCGTCAGCGCATTCGGCTCGCAGCTGCCCGGATGAATGTTCACCACCACTTCATCGTGGTTGTGCTGACGCTTGGCCGCAGCCATTTTCGAGGCGTAATAAAACAGACCACCGGCGGCGATCATCACCACCACTGAACCGGCCACCGCCCAACGCAAGGCGCGAGGAGGGGAGGCCTGAGGAGTATTAGGCTTTGACATGGATGCCCTTATTGGCTGGAAACGGAAGACGATTGCGTGGAGGGCTTGGGCGCGGGAAGGAAGAACATCACCAGCGCCACCAGCAGATAAAGCAGATAGGCACCGAGGGTGCTGACGGTCGGCGCATCCTGATAACCGAACATGCCGGCCAGCACCGAGCCCAACGGGCCATCCATCGGCAGCGTCGCGCTGAAGTCGAAGAGCACGGTCTGCAGGTGATTCCACAGCCCGGCTTCATGCAGGGCCTGCACCGAGTTGGCGAGAATCCCGGCGGCGACCACCAGAATGAACAGGCCGGTCCACTTGAAGAACGCCGAAAGATTGAGGCGCATGCTGCCGCTGTAGATCAGGAACCCGACGATGATCGCCAGAATCAGCCCGAGCAGGGCACCGATCGGCGCGCCCGGGCCTTCGCTCTGCTGGAAAACCGCGAGCAGGAAGAACACCGTTTCCAGACCTTCACGGGCGACCGCGAAAAACACCATGGCGATCAGCGCGATCACTTGATGTCTGGAAGATGTCAGCGCGTGATCCAGCGAGGCTTGCAGCGAATGTTTGATCGAACGCGCGACCTTGCGCATCCAGAACACCATGGAACTGAGAATGCCCACGGCCACCAGCCCGACGATGCCTTCGAACAGTTCCTGCTGTTTTTGCGGGAATTCAGCGCTGACCAGTTCCAGGCCACCACCGACCAGCAGGGCGAGGGCGGCAGCGAGAAATACGCCGATCCACACGGCAGGCATCCATTGACCACGGCCAGTCTGTTGCAGGTAGCTGGCGATAATGCCAACGATCAGCGCGGCTTCAATGCCTTCGCGCAGCATGATCAGAAAGGGAACGAGCATTCGGCATCCAAAAGGTCATTTCTAGAGGTTACAAGTTGTAACATAATGAAAGTCATTCTCACATGACATTGATTGACATAAACCTGAACAGTTGCTGAACGACCTCAATTTTTGCCTCGCATTGATCCCTGTAGGAGTGAGCCTGCTCGCGATAGCGGTGTGTCAGAACATTCAGCGCTAAATGACACGACGCCATCGCGAGCAGGCTCACTCCTACAGGGGATTCGTGTTGAATTCGTGTCCTGCGGTAATATGCCTGCCATTCAAAAACAACAAGGTTCAGCGCGCTCCATGTCGGAAAAAGACACCATCGCCGTTCAACTGGTGCGTGAAGCGCTGCTGCAAAGTTGTGCCCCGGGCGTGGCCACGGAAGAAGTCTTGAACAAGGTCGGGATTGATCCGCTGCTGCTGAAAACCGAGCACGGCCGGGTGCCGGCCTCGCAGTACGCGAAACTCTGGCGGTTATTGGCGCGCCGTGGCGATGACGAGTTCTTTGGCATGGACCCGCGCAAGCTCAAGTCCGGCAGTCTTGAGTTCCTGTGCCGCAGCGCGATGGCGCAACCGACGCTGGCAGCGGGTTTGAGCACGGGTTTGAGCTTTCTGTCGCTGATGCTTGAGCGCATGCCGGCGCAACTGGTGCACCAGCAAAGTCTGGCGGAAATCGTTCTGCTGGAGGATGAGCCCGAACCGCGCCGCGCCTTCACCTATTTCACTTATTGGATGATCGTCCACGGTGTGGCCTGCTGGCTGGCCGGGCGGCGGATTCCGATTCTGGCGATTGAACTGCGCTGCCCCGAACCGAATTTCACCGATGACTATCGGGTGATGTTTTCGGAAAACCTGCGTTTTGATCGGCCGCGAACCCGGATGATTTTCTCTGCCGATTGCCTCGACCTGCCGATCAAACGCACGGCCGAGGAGTTGAAGCGTTTTCTCGCCCACGCTCCGGCCAATATTCTGGTGAAGTACCGCGACCCGGAAAGCCTTGCCAGTAGGATCAAGCAGGATTTGCGGCAACTGCCGGCTGAACAATGGCCGGAAACCGAGGCGCTGGCGCAACAATTGTGCATGTCAGCCTCGACGTTGCGCCGGCGACTGGCTGAAGAAGGGCAGACCTATCAGGGCCTCAAGGACAGTGTGCGCAAGGAGCTGGCGATCATTTGGCTGGCGGAGCCTTCGATCAGTTTTGTCGAGATTGCCAGCCGCTTGGGCTTTGCTGATGCGAGTTCGTTTTACAAGGCGTTTCGCAAGTGGTCGGGTTCGAATCCGGGCCATTACCGCACGTTGATCCTGAACGAGGTTGTCTGATCCAACACATCCCGCCGCTTGATCGTCCCCACGCTCTGCGTGGGAATGCCTCAAGGGACGCTCCGCGTTCCAGCTCTGGAGCGGACGCAGAGCGTCCAAGGCTGCATTCCCACGCAGAGCGTGGGAACGATCAGTGTGGTAGCAGTCTTGGCCAAACCAGTCAGCCACATTGATGGCTTTGACCATTGCCGCCGCTGCCCCACAGCGCGACTATCTCCCTGTTGTTTACGCTTCCCAGCCTAATAAAAAACAGAGGGATTCTGGCAATGCGCGATTACTTGTCTGCCACCGCACAGTTCAACTATCAGCACACCGTGGATGCCGCGCTTAGCGGTACGCTTGAGGCGCTCAACGCCTGCGTCGAATGTTGCGACCGCCACGCCTTGCCTGGGCGCATTGCGCTGTTCTGGGAAGGCCGCGACGGTGCCAGTGCGACGTACACGTTCAACGATCTGCAGGACAAAGCCGCGCGTTTCGCCAATTTCCTTCTCGCCCAAGGCGTGCAGAAGGGCGACAAGGTCGCCGGCCTGCTGCCGCGCAACGTCGAATTGCTCATCACCGTGTTGGCCACCTGGCGCATCGGCGCGGTGTATCAGCCGCTGTTTACCGCGTTCGGCCCCAAAGCCCTCGAACATCGCCTGAACAGCTCCGGCGCCAAAGTCGTTGTTACTGACGCGGTCAACCGGCCGAAACTCGCTGAAGTCGCCGATTGCCCGACGCTCGTCACCGTTGGCGGCGCGAAAGGCCAGGGCATCGTCCGTGGCGATTTCAGTTTCTGGGCCGAACTGGCCAACTATTCCAATGTGTGCGAACCGGTGCTGTTGACCGGAGAAGACCCGTTTCTGCTGATGTTCACGTCCGGCACCACCGGGCCGTCGAAAGCACTGTCGGTACCGCTCAAGGCCATCGTCGCGTTCCAGAGCTACACCCGTGACGCCGTGGACCTGCGCCCGGAAGATGCCTTCTGGAACGTCGCCGATCCGGGCTGGGCCTACGGCATCTACTTCGGTGTGACCGGCCCGTTGTCGATGGGCCACCCGATCACCTTCTACGATGGCCCGTTCACCCTCGAAAGCACCTGCCGGGTGATCAACAAGTACGGCATCACCAACCTCACCGGATCGCCAACCGCTTATCGCTTGCTGATTGCCGGCGGTGACGAGTTCGCCAAGTCGATCAAAGGCAAATTACGCATCGTCAGCAGCGCCGGTGAGCCGCTGAACCCGGAAGTGATTCGTTGGTTCGCCGACAACCTCGACGTGATCATCCACGACCATTACGGCCAGACCGAACTGGGCATGGTCCTGTGCAATCACCACGGTCTCGACCACGCGGTTCATGTCGGCGCCGCCGGTTTCGCCTCGCCGGGCCATCGCATCGTCGTGCTCGACGATCAGTACAACGAACTCGGCGTCGGCCAGCCGGGCATTCTTGCCATCGACCGGCCGCAATCACCGATGTGCTGGTTCGGTGGCTACGAAGGCGCGCCGACCAAAGCCTTCGTCGGCAAATACTACCTCAGCGGCGACACCGTGGAATGGAACCCGGACGGCAGCATCAGCTTCGTCGGCCGCAGCGACGATGTGATCACCACCTCCGGCTACCGTGTCGGGCCGTTCGACGTGGAAAGTGCACTGATTGAACACCCGGCCGTGGTCGAGGCGGCGGTGGTCGGCAAACCCGATCCGGAGCGCACCGAACTGGTCAAAGCTTTCGTGGTGCTGAGTGCGCAATACCGTGCGGCTCCGGAGTTGGCCGAAGAGCTGCGCCAACATGTGCGCAAACGTCTGGCCGCGCATTCGTACCCGCGTGAAATCGAATTTGTCAGCGAATTGCCCAAGACCCCAAGTGGCAAATTGCAGCGCTTTATCTTGCGCAACCAGGAAATCGCCAAAGCTCAAGAGGCTGCGGCGCATAACGTTTCAGCTTGAATCAGGAATTACAGTCATGCAGATCGAGAACAAGGTTTTTATCGTCACCGGCGGCGCATCGGGCCTCGGTGCGGCCACCGCTGAATTGTTGGTCAGTGCCGGCGCCAAAGTGATGCTGGTGGACATGAACGCCGAAGCCGTGGCCGCTCAGGCTCAGCGTCTGGGCGCACAAAGCGTTGTCGCCGACATCAGCAACGAAGCCGCCGCTGAAGCTGCCGTGCAGGCGACGGTAAAAGCCTTTGGCAGCCTCAACGGTCTGGTCAACTGCGCCGGCATCGTCCGTGGCGAGAAGATCCTCGGCAAGAACGGCCCGCATGCGCTGAGCAGTTTTGCCCAAGTGATCAACGTCAACTTGATCGGCAGCTTCAACATGTTGCGTCTGGCCGCTGCGGCGATTGCCGAATCCGAGGCGAACGCAGACGGCGAGCGCGGTGTGATTATCAACACCGCCTCTGTCGCGGCGTTCGACGGTCAGATCGGCCAAGCGGCGTACTCGGCCTCCAAAGGCGCGATCGCCAGCCTGACGCTGCCAGCCGCCCGCGAACTGGCGCGTTTCGGCATTCGCGTGATGACCATCGCCCCGGGCATTTTCGAAACACCGATGATGGCGGGCATGACCCCGGAAGTCCGCGATTCGCTGGCCGCCGGCGTGCCGTTCCCGCCGCGTCTGGGCAAGCCTGCCGAGTACGCCGCGCTGGTTCGGCATATCATCGAAAACAGCATGCTCAACGGCGAGGTGATCCGTCTCGACGGTGCCTTGCGCATGGCCGCCAAGTAAGGAGGAATTGTCATGACTATTTCCAACGATCCGATTGTTATCGTCAGCGCTGTGCGCACGCCAATGGGCGGCTTTCAGGGCGAACTGAAAAGCCTCACCGCGCCGCAACTCGGTGCTGCGGCGATCAAGGCTGCGGTTGAACGCGCCGGTGTCGCCAGTGATGCAGTCGATGAAGTGCTGTTCGGGTGCGTATTGCCTGCGGGCCTCGGTCAGGCGCCTGCGCGTCAGGCCGCTTTGGGCGCCGGCCTGGATAAATCGACCCGTTGCACCACCGTCAACAAAATGTGCGGTTCGGGTATGGAAACCACCATTCTCGCCCACGACATGCTGGTGGCTGGCAGTGCCGATGTGGTCATCGCTGGCGGTATGGAAAGCATGTCCAACTCGCCGTACCTGCTGGATCGTGCCCGCGCCGGTTACCGCATGGGCCATGGCCGCGTACTCGATTCGATGTTCCTCGACGGCCTCGAAGACGCCTACGACAAGGGCCGACTGATGGGCACCTTCGCCGAGGATTGCGCCGAAACCAATAGTTTCAGCCGTGAGGCGCAGGACGCTTTTGCCATCGCCTCGACCACCCGCGCGCAGCAGGCGATCAAGGACGGCAGCTTCAAGGACGAAATCGTCCCGCTGACCGTGACCGTCGGCAAAGAACAGGTGCTGATCAGCAACGACGAACAACCACCAAAAGCCAAACTGGACAAGATTGCCTCGCTGAAACCGGCGTTTCGCGAAGGCGGCACGGTGACGGCGGCGAACTCCAGCTCGATTTCTGACGGTGCGGCGGCACTGGTGCTGATGCGTCAGTCGCAGGCGCAGAAACTCGGACTGAAACCGTTGGCGGTGATCCATGGCCACGCCGCGTTCGCCGATACCCCGGGCCTGTTCCCGGTGGCGCCGATTGGTGCGATCAAGAAGCTGATCAAGAAAACCGGTTGGTCGCTGGGTGATGTCGATCTGTTTGAGGTCAACGAGGCGTTTGCCGTGGTTGGCATGGCGGCGATGACCCACCTGGAAATCCCGCATGACAAGCTGAATGTGCATGGCGGTGCCTGTGCGCTGGGCCATCCGATTGGCGCGTCGGGTGCGCGGATTCTGGTGACGTTGCTGTCGGCCCTGCGCCAGAGAAAGCAGAAACGCGGTATCGCGGCGATCTGCATCGGCGGCGGCGAAGCCACGGCCATGGCCGTGGAATGCGTCTACTAAACGCACTAATCCTGTAGGAGCTGACGAGTGCAACGAGGCTGCGATCTTTTGATCTTGTTTTTAGATCAAGAGCAAAAGATCGCAGCCTGCGGCAGCTCCTACAGGGGACCGCGTGTAACCCGGATTAAGGATTCACCATGATTCCCAACGAAGACCAAACCCAGATCCGCGACATGGCCCGGCAGTTTGCCGAGGAACGCTTGAAACCGTTCGCCGCCGAGTGGGATCGCGAGCACCGCTTCCCCAAGGAAGCCATCGGCCAAATGGCTGAGCTGGGCTTCTTCGGCATGCTCGTGCCGGAGCAGTGGGGCGGTTGCGACACTGGTTACCTGGCGTACGCCATGGCCCTGGAAGAAATCGCCGCCGGTGACGGTGCCTGCTCGACGATCATGAGCGTGCACAACTCGGTCGGCTGTGTGCCGATTCTCAAGTTCGGTAACGACGATCAGCGTGAACGCTTCCTCAAACCGTTGGCCAGCGGCGCCATGCTCGGCGCTTTTGCATTGACCGAACCGCAGGCCGGTTCCGATGCCAGCAGCCTGAAAACCCGCGCACGGCTGGAAGGCGATCACTACGTGCTGAACGGCTGCAAACAGTTCATCACCTCCGGGCAGAACGCCGGGATCGTGATTGTGTTTGCGGTGACCGATCCGAGTGCCGGCAAACGCGGCATCACTGCGTTTATAGTGCCGACCGATTCGCCGGGCTACAAAGTCGCTCGCGTCGAAGACAAGCTCGGTCAACACGCGTCCGACACCTGCCAGATTCTCTTCGAAGACGTCAAAGTGCCGGTGGCCAACCGTTTGGGCGAGGAGGGCGAGGGCTACAAAATCGCCCTGGCCAACCTTGAAGGCGGCCGCGTCGGCATCGCCTCGCAATCGGTGGGCATGGCCCGCGCCGCGTTTGAAGCGGCGCGTGATTACGCCCGTGAGCGCGACACCTTCGGCAAACCAATTATTGAGCATCAAGCCGTGGCATTCCGCTTGGCCGACATGGCCACGCAGATCGCCGTCGCCCGACAGATGGTGCATTACGCCGCCGCCCTGCGCGACAGCGCTCAACCGGCACTGGTCGAGGCGTCGATGGCCAAACTGTTCGCTTCGGAAATGGCCGAGAAGGTCTGTTCGATGGCGTTGCAAACCCTCGGTGGTTACGGTTACCTCAACGACTTCCCACTGGAACGCATCTACCGCGACGTGCGTGTCTGCCAGATCTACGAAGGCACCAGCGATATTCAGCGCATGGTCATTTCGCGCAATCTTTGACAAGGAATTTTAATCATGACTTACGAAACCATTCTGCTCGAAACCCATGGCCGCGTTGGCCTGATCACCCTGAACCGCCCGCAGGCGCTGAACGCGCTGAATGCGCAACTGGTCAGCGAAGTGAATCAGGCCCTTGATGCGCTGGAAGCCGATGCGAACATTGGTTGCATTGTCCTCACTGGCTCGAAAAAGGCCTTTGCCGCCGGCGCCGATATCAAGGAAATGGCCGAGCTGACCTACCCGCAGATCTACATGGACGACCTGTTCAGCGACAGCGATCGCGTGGCCAACCGCCGTAAGCCGATCATCGCGGCGGTCAACGGTTTCGCCCTTGGCGGTGGCTGTGAGCTGGCGCTGATGTGCGATTTCATTCTGGCAGGCGACAACGCCAAATTCGGTCAACCGGAAATCAACCTCGGCGTGTTGCCGGGCATGGGCGGCACTCAGCGCCTGACTCGCGCCGTCGGCAAGGCGAAAGCCATGGAAATGTGCCTGAGCGGACGTTTGATCGATGCAGTGGAGGCTGAGCGTTGCGGCATCGTTGCGCGGATTGTGCCGAGCGATGAGTTGCTCGACGAAGCGCTGAAAGTGGCGGCGGTGATTGCCAGCAAGTCGCTGCCGATTGCGATGATGATCAAAGAGAGCGTGAATCGTGCCTTTGAAGTGAACCTGACCGAGGGCGTGCGCTTTGAACGTCGGGTGTTCCATGCAGCGTTTGCCACGCAGGATCAGAAGGAAGGGATGGCGGCGTTTATTGCCAAGCGTGAGGCCGACTTCAAGGGCAAGTAACGCGACTAAAGCGAAAAGCCCCTCACCCTAACCCTCTCCCGGAGGGAGAGGGGACTGATTGGGGGATATTTCAGATTTACGCCGACCTGGGTGCTCATCACCGAATCCGTAATCGACTCAGTCTTTCAGGTCGACGTATAACGCCAGACACCTCGGTCGGCTCCCTCTCCCAGAGGGAGAGGGACTGATTGGGGGGATGCTTGGAAGGTACGCCGACCTGAAAGAGTTTTACCGAATCCCTGATTGACCTGGCTTACCGAATCGATAATCGACTCGGTCTTTCAGGTCGACGTATGACGCCAGACACCTCGGTCGGCTCCTTCTCCCAGAGGGAGAGGGACTGATTAGGGGGATGCTTGGAAGGTACGCCGACCTGAAAGAGTTTTACCGAATCCCTGATTGACCTGGCTTACCGAATCGATAATCGACTCAGTCTTTCAGGTCAACGTATGACGCCAGACACCTCGGTCGGCTCCCTCTCCCAGAGGGAGAGGGCTGGGGTGAGGGAAAGGGGCCAACACCGTTACAACTGATAGTTCTTCAACTCCCGCGCAATCACCATCCGCTGAATCTCGCTCGAGCCTTCATATATCTGGGTAATCCGCGCATCACGGTAGTACTTCTCGACCGGGTAATCCTCCAGATACCCATACCCGCCATGAATCTGAATCGCCGACGAACACACCTTCTCGGCCATCTCCGAGGCAAACAGCTTGGCCTGCGACGCTTCTGACAAACACGGTTTACCCGCCGTGCGCAGACGCGCTGCGTGTAGGATCATCAAGCGCGCCGCGTTGATTTGCATGTGCATGTCGGCCAGCAGATTGGCAATGCTCTGGTGCTCGTTGATCGGTTTGCCGAACTGGATGCGATCGCGCGAATACACCAACGCCGCCTCAAACGCCGCCCGAGCAATACCCAGAGCCTGCGCGGCGATGCCGATGCGTCCGCCTTCAAGATTGGACAGGGCAATCGCCAGGCCTTTGCCGCGCTCGCCGAGCAGATTGGCCTCGGGAATGCAGCAGTTGTTCAGCGTCACCGCGCAGGTGTCGGAGGCGCGGATGCCCATCTTGTGTTCAGTGCGATCAACGATAAAACCCGCAGTATCGGTCGGTACCAAAAACGCCGAAATACCTTTCTTGCCCAGATCCGGGTCAGTCACGGCAAAGACGATCGCCAGCTTCGCCCGTTTGCCGTTGCTGACAAATTGCTTGGCGCCGTTGATCACCCATTGACCGTCACGCAGTTCGGCGCGGGTGCGCAGGTTGTGTGCTTCGGAGCCGGCCTGCGGTTCGGTCAGGCAGAAGCAGCCGATGGTTTGCCCACTGGCCAGATCCGCCAGCCAGGTCTGTTTCTGTGCTTCGCTGCCGTAATTGAGTACCGGGCCGCAGCCCACCGAGTTGTGGATGCTCATGAAGGCGCCGGTCGCGCCGTCACCGGCAGAAATCTCTTCCACGGCCAATGCATAAGCGACGTAATCGACGTAAGTGCCGCCCCATTCTTCAGGCACCACCATGCCAAGCAAACCGAGCTCACCCATCTTCGCAACGAGCGCATCGTCGATCCAGCCTGCCTTTTCCCAGGCCTGCGCGTGCGGCGCGATTTCACCACGGGCGAAGTCCCGGGCCATGTCGCGGATCATCACTTGTTCTTCAGTCAGTTCGAGATCGTGCATGGTTCAGCTCCCGCTCTCAGGAAAACCGTGGAAGAAACTCGCGACATGCGCAGCGTCCAGCGCAGCGAGGGCCGGCGGGTTCCAGCGAGGTGTCTTGTCTTTATCGATCAGCAGGGCGCGTACGCCTTCGATCAGGTCGCCGCGGGCGAACCACTGGCGATCCAGATGCAACTCCAGTGCGAAGCACTGTTCCAGGCTCAAGTGCCGGCCGCGACGGAGCATTTCCAAGGTCACCGCCATGGCCAGTGGCGAGCGGGTTTCCAGCAGGTCAGCGGTAGTGGTCGCCCATTCGTGGCTGTCGGCGACGGTCACCGCGCGTAACTGCTCGACCATGCTCGGTACGTCCGGCAGGGCGAAGAAATGGTCGATCGCCGGGCGCAAAGACTCAAGCGGCGCATCGGGCAGGGTTTGTACGGCGTGTTTGGCCAGCAGGTTTTGCAGCGCCTTGAGCGGCGTGTCCTGCCATTCCATTTGATCGAGTCTTTCGTCGAGCAGCGCCAGTTTGCTGCTGTCCAGATACCAGTCGGCCAGCCCGCAATACAGCGCATCCGCCGCACGGATCTGCACGCCGCTGACACCCAGATAAATGCCCAGCTCACCGGGAATGCGCGGCAGGAAATAGCTGCCACCGACATCGGGAAAATAACCGATGGCCACTTCCGGCATCGCCAGACGACTCTTCTCGGTGACCACGCGCAGATCGGCGCCTTGCACCAGGCCCATGCCGCCGCCGAGGACGAATCCGTCCATCAGCGCCAGTACTGGTTTGCGGTAGTGATGAATCGTCAGGTCGAGGGCGTATTCCTCGACGAAGAAATCTTCGTGCAGCGTGTCGCCGCTTTTGAAACTGTCGTATAGGGATCGGATATCGCCACCGGCGCAGAAGGCTTTTTCACCGGCACCGCGCAGGACCACGGCATGAACATTGGTGTCAGTTGCCCACGCATCGAGCTGCTGCTGCAGCAAACGCACCATGTCGAGGGTAATGGCGTTGAGGCCGGCGGGGCGATTGAGGGTCAGGTGACCGATATGATTGCGAACGTCGGCCAGCACTTCGTTTTGCGTGGCATCCATGGACGGTGTCCGCTGGGATGAAGCCTGAGCTGTCATCAGTAACTCCCTGCTTTTATTGTCTTTATTCGAGAAGCTCGCGCGCGAGCATTACCGGATCGTAACAGTGCAAATTTGCCGTGTACAACCGGGATATTCGCAGGGGGAGTTTGCGTTTTTACCTTGGTCGAAAATGTGCGCGCTCATGTAGGAGCTGCCACAGGCTGCGATCTGTTGACCGTTAAAAAGCAAGATCAAAAGATCGCAGCCTGCGGCAGCTCCTACACAGAGTCAGCGGAAGGTTTGGGTAATGCTGCGGCGCTTGGCGTGCAGTTCGCTGGCATGGATCAGTTGTTCGAGATCCTCGGGGGTGATGTCGATGAAGGCTTCCATATCGGCCAACGCGAGTTTGAGGTCTTCTGCGGTGATTGCCTGACTGTCGACCGGGGCAACCATCGGCGCTGGTTCAGCGGGGCGTTTCGGGTAACGGATACGGGTCAGGTTGTTGTAGGCCAAGGCACTGAGCAGCATGCACGCCGCGCCGAGCATCACCGGTTCCATGGCTTTCCAGTCCATCGCGATGGTCGCTGGATCGGCCAATACGAGCGTCAATGCCAACGCCCCGGCCGGCGGATGCAGGCAACGCAGCCAGCACATCAGAATCAGCGCCATGCCCGCCGCCAGGCAGGCGCTGCCCAGAGTTCGGCCGAGCACGTGAGCCACCAGCAACGCCACAACGCCGGCACACAAATAACCACCGAGAATCGACCAGGGCTGGGCGAGGGCGCCGGATGACACGGCGAACAGCAACACCGCCGATGCCCCCAGCGGGCCAATCAGGTGATAGGCGACGTCGTGACCGAACACCTGCGCGCACAACCACACGCTGAACAATGTGCCCAATGCCATGCCGATGGCGGCGCGGCTCCATTCGGTCGGGCGGGTATTGATGGCGGCGGGCAACCAGCGAGCGAGCATGTAAATCCGATCCTTGCAGCAAATTCGAGGCAAAAAAAAGGACTTGTCCGGCATATCCGGAAAGCCCTCGAAGTGTTCCAACATTGGGGGAGGAACGTGCACAGTGTGCCGGGCAAACTCGATGCTGACAAATTCATATTAATGAAGATTTAGTGCATTAATTTTGCATTGAAGCGACGCGACGGCCACTGACGAAGCACAAGTAGCCGCCCACAGCCGCCAGTGCGCTCAAGGCATAAAACATGCTCGGCGCCGGTGTGTGCATCAGCAGAAATCCGCACATGACTGGACTGGCCGCACCACCCAACGCCGCCAGATTCTGCGCGCCGTAGTAGCTGCCGCGCAGTTCTTCCGGGGCGAGGGTGTCGACGAACAAAAAGTCGGCCGGGTAAATGATCATCTCGCCCAAGGTGAAGATAAACATCGCCACGCACCAGCCGAGCAGACTGTCGGCCAGACTGAAACCGATCAGCCCGACGATGAACAACGCAGTGCCGCCGGCAATCCAGTGACGCAGGTGTTCTCGGCTGAGCAGGCGGCCGATCTGGTACTGCAACAGGATCACCGTGATTGCATTGCAGGCGAGCAGGGCGGCCATGGTCTCCAGCGTCTGTTGCTGGGTGTGGGTGACCAGCAGGTATTGCGACAGGTACAGGGTGAAACGCCCGTGCACCAGCGTGCTGAGCAGGCAGCCCAGGGTAAACAGGATCATCGTGCGGTCGTTTTTCAGGATGATCAGGGTTTTCAGAAAGCTGGGTGGCGCAGCGACTGGAGCGATCTGGCTGGCTTCCCGGGCGGCGCCGAGCAGCAAAAATATGCTGCCGATGGCAATCGCACCGGCAACGATGAAGGGCGCCGAAGGCTGCACCCCGGCAATCACCACGCCGATCATCGGGCCGACCGCATAGCCGATATTGGTCAATGTGTAGTTGAGGGAAAACGCCTTGACCCGCTGGCCCACCGGCAGGTTTTCACTGAGGATGGCTTTGGCGCAGATGAGGAACAGCGCCGACGCCGTTTCGCTGATGATCAGCACCAGGGTGACCAGATACAGGTTCTGCGCGAAGGTCAGCAGGATAAGGCCGATGCCGCTGGAGAGCATGGTCAGGATCAGCAACCGGCGCTTGTCCAGCCGATCGATGATGTAGCCGCCATACAGCGACAGCAACGTGGCGCTGAACACCGCAATGCCCAACAGCAGACCGACATCCTGCGGGTTGAGTTTGAGCTTGTTGCTGAGGAACAGGGTCAGCAGCGGGCTGATCAGGGCGCGGCTGATAACGACGGTCAGCGAACTGATCATCAACCGGCGGATGAGGCGCGAGTAGGTGGCCACGAAGGGTCAATGTCCTTATTTCAAATGCTGGGCGGGCGTACGCCATCCTTACCGGGCAGTCACCACCGGTCAAGCCGCCACACCACAATTCCTGTGGGAGCCGTTGTACCAGATACATCAATGTTGACTGACACTCCGCCTTCGCGAGCAGGCTCGCTCCCACAAGGATCTTCATTGCTTTCAAATCAGGCGCAGGCGCATGGCGCAGCGCCGCTCTGGGGGAAATCCGCAGACGATTTCGGCTTGCAGCGCATCGCGTAAATGGCGTTCGGCTTTTACATTCGCCAACTCGACAAACCCCATCCTCTGATAAAACGGTGCATTCCATGGCAGATCGCGAAAGGTGGTCAATGTCACTGAGTTCAACTGCATCGCGCGCGCTTGTTCAATGACTGCCGCAACCAGTGCGCGACCGATGCCTTGTCCTTGAAAAGCCTGACTGACGGATAGCTCCTCAATGTGCAGGTGCTGATCAATGTCGACAGCACGAACAAATCCAGTCAGTTGCCCACCGCTATGTTCAGCAACCCACACGTACGCCTGTTCGATGGCCAGCAGATGTTGGCCAGCATCGGGCACCTCGGCATCAGCCAGCCACGCCAATGGTGGATCAAGACGAAACAATTGCGCTGCCGAATGCTCGATCGCGGGGAGGGCTTGCGCGTCAGCAAGGCTGGCGCGGCGTACGTCGAAGGTCATGTTGAGGCGCATCCTGCCGGTCGAGAGCTGGACAGGTTACGGTTTCAGCCACAGCAATACATAGTCGTTTTTGTCGAAACGCCCACTCAACACTGGCTGCGCGCTTTCCAGCGGCGTTCCCTTGAGGGATGCCAGATCACTGCGGTCCATCATCAGCCACGCCGGGCCTTTGATCGCCTCCAGTTGCTGGATCGAGTCACTGAACTGCGGTTGCAGATCCTGCGGGAGATTGACCATGAACTTGATCGCTTTCGCGTCCCTGCCCATGCCGTGCAGCACCAGCGGTGCGGGGTTATGCTGGATCTGAGCGAAGACCTCGCGGCTGAACGTTTGCGTGTCGTACAGACGCCGCTCCACCGGTTCGAACACGGCCGCATAAACCGACCACAGCGCCAACACGGCACACAACGCCAGCACTTCGGCTCGCCAACGCGGGACCAACAATCGCGACAACGCCAACAGCTGCAGCACGCCCAACGCGATCAAAACAATCGAAACCTCACCCAATTGCTCGGGAAACCGCTGTCGGGCGATCAGCAACACCACCATCAACAAGCCCGGCGTGACCAGCCACACACCCAGCATCAACCCGCGCAACCAACGAAATACCCAACCATGCGCGACCTGAAACGGATACGCCGCAATGATCGCGGCCATGGGCAACATCGGCAGCAAATACCGCGCCTTCTTCGCCTGGGGAATCGACAGGCCGACCATCACAATCAGTCCCGCCGCTGCGCAATACTGCACCAGGCGTAACGCCGGGCCACGCTGCTGCGGTTTGCTCAGCCAGGCCGCCGCCAACACCAGCAATGCCAACGGGTAGGCGAGGGCATAGTTACCAAAGGAGCTAGTGAAGTAATACAGCGAACCGCTGACGCCTTCGCTGCCGTCCATGCGCCCCATGAACTGCATGCGGATCACATCCTGCAAAAACACCGGCCCACCGCTGACCTGCGCTAGCCATAACAACAACCCGACACACGCGGCAAGCAACAGCGAAGCCAACACACCGAACACCAAGAGTCGCGACCATTGCCGGTTGAACAGGTAATAACTGCAGAGCATGCCGGTCGGCACCACCAGACCAATCGGCCCGCGAATGCCGAAACCGAGCAACAGCAAAACGAAGATCAGCGGCCAGTGACGCCTGCCGCCAAAATGATCATGGGCATACCCCAGATAGAACACCGCGAACGCCACCGCCGCGAGCATCAAATCCTGCGACACCGCGCGCACTTCGGTGACAAAGCCACTGGTGAGCATCAGCCACGCAATACTGATCAACGCCCAACGCCGCGAGTACGGTGCCAACAGTCGGTACATCAGCGTCACGATCAGTGCGCCGGCGATCGCACTCGGCGCCCACGCGGTCAACGCATTCACCGCACCGAACGGCAACGACAGCAGCCAGATAAACAGCGTCGAAACTGCTGAATAATCCGCGTACGGCTGACCATAAGTCGTCGGAAACACCGTCGGCCCATGGCGCAGCATTTCCTGCGCGAACAACACAAACCGCGAATCGAAACCAATCGGGGCCTGCCCGAAGACCCCGGCGATGAACAATAAAAACGCCAGCAGCCCTGCGATCAGCGACTGCCGGCGAATCTCAGGCGACAGCGTAATCAAGCGACGTCGGACGCGTGCGGCCACTGTTGCAGCGGAATCGGCAGTTTTCGCGATTCACCACGGCCCATCGGGAAGTAATGGAAACCGTTGCGCGCCAGACGCTCGGCGTCGTACAGGTTGCGCCCGTCGAAGATCACCGGGGTGTTGAGGCGTTGCTTGATCAGGTCGAAGTCAGGCGCCTTGAACTGCTGCCACTCGGTGCAGATGATCAACGCATCGGCGCCGGGCAATACCGATTCCGGCGTGCCCATCAGCATCAATTTCGACTCGTCCGGGTAAAGGTTCTGGGTTTCCTGCATGGCCTCCGGGTCGAAGGCACGCACGCTGGCACCGGCGGCCCACAGTTCCTCCAGCAACACGCGGCTCGGCGCGTCGCGCATGTCATCAGTGTTGGGTTTGAACGCCAGGCCCCACAGGGCGAAGGTCTTGCCACGCAGATCGCCGCGATAGAACGCGTTGATACGCTCGAACAGTTTGTGTTTCTGGCGCTGATTGATCGCCTCGACCGCTTGCAGCAAGTCGCTGGAGCAATGCGCTTCTTCGGCACTGTGGATCAGCGCGCGCATGTCTTTGGGAAAGCACGAACCGCCATAGCCGCAGCCCGGGTAGATAAAGTGGTAACCGATGCGCGTGTCGGCACCGATGCCCTGGCGCACCGATTCGATGTCGGCGCCCAAGTGCTCGGCCAGTTCGGCGATCTGGTTGATGAAGCTGATCTTGGTCGCCAGCATGCAGTTGGCGGCGTA
>Ga0163161_10001346_pt1 | contig 18290 bp, 16 predicted proteins | sample S45metaG_FD_129847 | JGI IMG/M metagenome (GOLD analysis project Ga0163161, IMG submission 129847) | Switchgrass rhizosphere microbial communities from Kellogg Biological Station, Michigan, USA - S4-5 metaG | ecosystem: Host-associated > Plants > Roots > Rhizosphere > Soil | place: USA... | reverse complement strand
TTTTTGTCGTGAAAAAACAAAAGCTAAAGATACATTTTTAAAGCGAAACCCAAATCCCGAAAGGGTTTATTATGGCAGAAAAAAACTTTTTTGAGCCCAAACAAAGCTTAAACATTAAAGGTAAGCTTATCGATTTAAGCTGCCCAAAAGTAATGGGTATTTTAAATATCACCCCCGATTCTTTTTACAGCAATAGCCGCACAAAATCGATAGACGAAGCTTTAACCAAAGCTGCTCAATTCCTTCACGAAGGTGCTACATTTATTGATATCGGCGGATACTCTTCCAGACCAGGGGCTAATGATATTTCTACCAGTGAAGAGGTTGACCGTTTGGTGCCTGTGGTAGAAAGTTTAGTAAAAGCATTTCCTGAAGCGATTATTTCTATCGATACCTTCAGGGCGAAAGTAGCAGCCGAAACGATTTCTGCCGGCGCGCACATCATTAATGATATTGCTGCAGGAGACATGGACGAACAGATGTTCGAAACAGTGGCCAAACTACAGGTACCTTATATGATGATGCACATGAAGGGTACACCCAAAAATATGCAGCAAAACCCTGTTTATGACAATGTGTTATTGGAAGTAATTGATTACCTGGCGAAAAAAGTTGCGGTGCTTAAAGCGCTTCATGTTCACGACGTAATTATTGACCCTGGTTTTGGATTTGGAAAAACAATCGAACACAATTATGAGTTGCTTAACCAATTGGAAGCTTTTAAAATTTTTAAACTTCCCATTTTAGTAGGTTTCTCGCGTAAAGGAATGATCTATAAAACACTTGGCACTTCGGCAGCAGAGGCCCTGAACGGAACTTCCGTACTCAATACCATTGCGCTACAAAAAGGAGCAGGTATTTTAAGGGTACATGATGTTAAGGAAGCAGTAGAATGTGTGAAGTTAGTTGGGATGCTGAGTTAAGCTGCTGCTATAAGAAAATCACCATTGGATAACTATTTGTTATTAGATCCTGAAATGAATTCAGGATGACGCCTTCACTTAGGTTCGTCCTGCTGAATTTGTTTTATTAGCAGTTTTTATTGTTTTAAAGGCCTAATAGCTACTTCGTGGTAAGCATCTATTTTTGGGTAGAGACCCTGAAACAAGTTCAGGGTGACGATCATTAATAACCGATTTAAACAGTTAATCTAGTATTGTAAACTGAAAACCGTTTTACTATCTTGCCATTGATGAAAGGATTAGATTTTGATTTCGTAAAATTCACCATTACCGACGTGGTAGACATTGTGCTCGTAGCACTTTTAATCTATTACGTATATACGCTAATCCGCAATACCTTAGCCGTTAACCTGCTGGTTGGAATGCTCATCATCGCAATATTCTATCATATTGTTGATGCCTTGCATATGAAATTACTCACGGCCATCATAGAGAAATTTATGAGCGTGGGGATTATTGCATTGATTGTAATTTTCCACCCGGAGATCAGGCGTTTTTTGTTGTTGATCGGTAAAAATGCCTTCTTACAGAAAAATAAAGCCTGGTGGGGGTATTTATTTGGCAGAAAAGAAATTGAAAGGAATAATTTAACCCGTATAAAACCAATTATTGATGCCTGCAAAAGCATGAAAAAAACGCGTACAGGTGCATTAATGGTATTTGTTAAATTTTACGATGAGCAGTTTTTTGCCAATAGCTGCGAACTTGTTGACGCCAAAATATCGAAACGTTTGCTGGAAAGTATCTTTCAGAAAAACAGTCCGTTGCATGATGGTGCCGTGGTTATTTCTGAAAACAAAATTAAAAGTGCGAGCTGTATTTTACCTTTAACCGATAACGACCAGTTACCTTCACAGTTTGGATTAAGGCACCGTGCGGGTATTGGCGTTTCTGAAACGACTGATGCCGTTGCGGTAATTATATCAGAAGAAACCGGAGAAATATCGTACGCCAAACAAGGTAGGGTAAGGATGAATGTTTCGTTTGGGGAGTTGGAGAAATTACTGAATAAGGATTTTTAATGTATAGTTAGATTTACTGGTATCGTCACCCTGAATTCATTTTAGGTCTTAATAGCAGATAGATGCTGAAATAAATTCAGCATGACAATCCAGTAGAATAAACACCCAGTAAAAAATAATCATCCACATTCAGGATGACAAAATAGCAAAACGCAAAAATGGTGAATGTTTCCATTCACCACTTCATTATAAATTCAGATTACCCTTATTATCAGTGTAATCCAATAATCTGTTTAATCAATCTTTAGCAGTATTGCTCAAAAGCACCGATTAGGTTATCAGCGATCATTTGTGCCGGACGGCCTTCAATCTGGTGACGCTCGATCATGTGAACCAATTTACCATCTTTAAATAGCGCCATTGCCGGAGAAGATGGAGGGAAAGGCATCATGTAATTCCTTGCCTGATCTACCGCTTCTTTTTCCATTCCTGCAAAAACAGTAACCAATTTATCAGGGTGTTTTTCGTGTGCTGCTGCTGCTCTGGCGGCCGGACGAGCATTTGCTGCCGCGCAACCACAAACTGAGTTCACTACTACCAACACAGTTCCTTCGCCTTTAATCGCTTGGTCTACGTCTTCTGCGTTTTTTAATTCTTGAAAACCTACGTTAGTTAATTCCTTACGCATTGGCTCTACTAAATATTCTGGATACATTATCTTAGTTTTTTATTTACAATTTCAATGCTACAAAAATAAGAAAATCGAATGGCATGCACCATTCGATTTATATTTTTAAGGTAAAATTAAATTCAGCTTATTTCAGATCTCTTAAAAAATTCTCAAACATATGTGGATTTGCAACCACACCTACAATAATGAGTATAAACATAAGCACCATTAGTGCACTTAAAATCGTCGCAATCATTCCGCAGATTTTACCTGCCTTAGCATTTTTGTACGATGATTCAGTGTACAGACTTGGATTAAGCTGATACTTTTTCATATCACCAGCACCTAATACCCAAGCAATTACACCAAAAATCAATCCAAATATCCCATAAAAGCAACATGCTGGTATAGCTAAAATACCCAATACTAGCGAAGCTGTAGCGTTTGGCAGGTTCTGCTGACCAAAACCTCCTCCAAACTGTCCAAATGGCGGCGGTTGCTGAAATGGAGGTGGGGTTACCGGACCATTACCTAATGGTTCAAACGGTGCAGGTTCTGGATTTTTATCTTTTGAAAGATCAATCGGTTTATTTTCCTGAGGGGTTTCCTGTTCTTCTGACATAGCTATATTTAGATCAATTGGTGAGTATATATTTTGTAAATGTAATTGATTAAAATAATTGCTGCAACACTTGAGAAAACGATTTTTATCAACTGCGCCCCGAACTTAAAATCGACCTTGAGGTGAACAATGGTAAATACTATAACAAAAATGAGTGGAATTGTTGCGGGATAAAACTTAAATGATGCGATTAAATCGCCCCGAAATAAGGCCAGAACCGAACGCTGAAAGCCACAGCCCGGGCAATCGAATCCAAAATGGGTTCTAAACGGACAGGCAAAAAGATGCTCGCCTATCCAATCGAGAAAACTATGTTGCAGTTGAGCCATCTATATCGCCAATAAATTTCACCTGTGCATCTTTCCATATTTTGTACTTTTCCAGATCTTTAAGCACCTGCCTATACACCAGGTTTAAGATATAGATATCGTCAACAAAACCTAAAACCGGCACAAAATCAGGGATCACATCTATCGGAGACAAAAAGTAAACCAAGCCTCCCAAAATAGCAATAATCGATCTTTTCGGAATTTCGGTATAATCGCCGTTCACATAATCTTTTGATACGGCAAATAACAACACCAGTTTCGACCAAACACCTTCCAGATCACCTTTATTGCTCACTGCCTTTCCGAGCGCATCTTTAATCGTATTGTTGGCTTTGGTCTTATCACTTAAGATCACCGAAGCTTTGCTTTGCGATTTTTTAAAGAAACCCAGTATTTTCTCCTTATTCAATTTCATAGTTAACTGTATTACAAATTAACGGCCAAAAGCATCATAATTGTCTTCAGCATATTTGGTAAAGCGATCCAATAGTTTAATATTTTTGTTCTCGATAGCCGTTAAATCGTTATCAACATTATTTTTAACAGGAACATACCATTCTACAGGATCGAAAAAATTTCTGAAGGTCTGTTTTTTAAAGGCATAACCATGTCTGGCAAAAATGGTGTTTTTGATAATCTGAAGATCAAGCTTTCTTAAATTCTTTACATCTTCTTCTTTAAGTGCAGTAGTTGAAGCATTTAATTTAAAAATCTGTTCGGATGCGCTTCTGTAAAAAGTATTGGCCCCTAACGAATCTATACTTCCATCCTCGAGGGTATCTAACCGCTCTACCATTTTGTGGTCGCTCCAATCTACATATTCCATTTCAGTTGGCAACATACGGCTGGCATTATATTCAAAAGCCTTTTTTAACAACTTAAATTCTTTTCCTGGCCATTTCAGTTCCTTTTTATAAGCGTTCCATTTACCAATTAAGGTGTCGCCAACAAGGGTAATTTCAAATTTTCCATCGTATTTATCCGTTCCGGGTTCATCCAGAACGAAGGTAATTTTACCACCATCTTCTGATAGTTTACCCAACAGCGGGCGGCTGTTGCCAGAAACCACACTTTGTGCAATCACCGTATCTTTGGTTATTTTTTTTATGTTTATATTCAGTTTTTTGACGGCATCAGACATATCTCCTTCGTATTCCAACTCATCTGTTGTGTAAAAATCGCCGACCCAAAAACCATAAAGTTCTTTGTGGATTTCCGGTTGTGCAATGCCTGTTACTTTTTCTTTATTTGTTTTTTTGGTATCTCTGCATGATAGCATCAAAAAGGGAATGAGTGCGAATAATAAGATTTTTTTCATCGGTATATATGTTAGGGTCAAGTAAATTTCTTTTTGATCAGCCATTCGGCGATTAACAAATTGGGTATCCAGCCCAACCAGGCAATAATCTGGTAAACATCCATTGGGGCTGGATGAAATAAATATACTAAAATAACTTTCCATAGCCTTAAAGTTATCGCAGAGGTTGCCAAAGCAAAACTACGGTACATAAACTTTTGATGGGCTACTATTTCTCTTTTTAAAATAAACAAAATCGCCTTTAGGGTAAACCAGAACCACAAAATACCTAAAATTATAAATGAGGTTTTAGCCATTAATCCCCCGTTTGCAAACCAGCCTATAAAAATACCAGACGGCGCCGCAAGTAACAATACGAAGCCTGCATATAGGTAGCCCAACCATTTATGTATTTTGGGATATTTAGCTAAAATTTCAGGATTAAACTGTGTAAAACCAGCCAGTAGTACAAATATGGCACTATAGACATGGATGTAAAATATGGGAAGATAGGCTTTGATCCCTGAAACTTCAGTCTGTTTAATCTGCAGAAAAGAAACTTCACTGCTCATTGGGATATACCGTAAAGTAATCTGAATCATTAACATAAAGAAATAGGCAAAAAACAATAGCCAGGCCACACGTTTATAGCTAAAGCTTTTCATCTATTTGTTAAACAGTAATAACTCATGATCCTAAGCGTAAAAAAGATGAGGATGTTTTTCATTGTGAGCAACATTAATAATATAAAAAAAATGTCAAACTGAGCCTGCAAATTGCCTTAAAAGGTTCTAGAGATGCTAACATTGACAGATTTCAATAGAATAGTCGTCATCTCGACTGTAGCACAGCGAAATGGAGAGATCTATGTACCAAATTAATCAACTTTGAAAGATTTCTCCTCCGAAGGAGTTCCTTTGGAACACTGCGGTCGAAATGACGTTACTTCGAGCCCATTCGCCTTCCTTATCTATCTGTCATTCAAATTGATTTTTATATAATAAATTATCCCTAAGACTGACATGCGTAAATGAGATTTATTAAATTGAAGAAGATTTCATCATCTCCAAAATATCATCAACATATTTACGCTCGTTGGCTAAACGTGGTACTTTATGCTGTCCGCCTAGTTTATCTTTTGCCTTTAACCAATTATAGAAAGTATTGGCAGGTGCATTATGCACTTTGGGGCGGGCTAAAGCCATATCTTTAAAACGTTTGGCATCGTAATCGGAATTCACTGCACGTAATGTGTTATCCATAATGTCTACAAACTTGTCAAAATCGTTAGGTTGTTTGTCGAATTCTATGATCCACTCGTGCCCACCAGCTTTTTCATCTTTAAAGTAAATCGGTCCGGCCGTATAATCTTTAATTTCAGCACCGGTTTCCTGGCAAGCTTTGGTTAAGGCCTGTTCTGCATTGTCGATAATCACTTCTTCGCCAAAGGCATTGATGAAATGTTTGGTACGTCCGGTAATTTTAATGCGGTAAGGAGAAAGAGAAGTAAATTGAATGGTATCGCCGATCATATAACGCCATAAACCACCATTTGTAGAAATAACAATGGCGTAATTTTTATGCAGCTCTACTTCACCCAGCAATAGTGCTTTAGGATTTTCTTCACAGATACTTTCCATTGGCACAAACTCATAAAAAATACCATAATCCAGCATCAGCAACATTTCTTCCGAATTATCCTGATCCTGAATACCGAAAAATCCTTCTGATGCATTATAGGTTTCGAGATAATACATGTCGGCGGACGGAATCAACTGTTTAAACTGTTCACGATAAGGCGCAAAGTTTACTGCACCATGGATATAAAGTTCGAGGTTTGGCCAAACTTCCAGTAAATGCTGCTTTCCGGTAAGTTCGAGCACCTTTTTGGCAAGTACAATAGTCCATGTGGGCACACCCGAAATACTGGTTACATTTTCGTTGATGGTAGCCTCGGCCATTTTATCCATCTTGATTTCGTAATTATCCATCAATGCGATAGACATATCAGGTGTGCGGTAATATTCGGCCCAGATAGGCAGGTTTTTGATCAGCACGGCAGATAAATCACCATAAAAACAATCTTCGTTTAACTGATTAACCTGATGGCTTCCACCTAAAACCAATCCTTTTCCGGTAAACATCTGGTTATCGGGACGGTTATTGCAATAGATAGAGAGCATATCCTTACCTCCCTTAAAATGGCATTCTTCCAATGATTCTGGAGAAACAGGAATAAACTTACTCCTATCACTTGTGGTACCCGATGATTTTGCAAACCACTTGATATCTGATGGCCAAAGGATATTTTGTTCTCCATTAAGCATGCGCTCAATATAAGGTTTTAAGGTATCATAGTTTTGGATCGGAACACGCTCCTGATATTGTTGTGGTGTTAAAATTGATTTATAATCGTACAGTTTGCCCCATTCGGTGTTTTCGGCACTATCAATCAAGTTATGGAACCACTCTTCCTGAACATCGTACGGATATTTCATAAAAAGCTCGATCTGGTGGATCCGCTTTTTCATTAACCAGGTAAAAATTGAATTTACAAATGCCATTTTTAAATGTTAAAATTAATGAGCTTCATTTTACCACAGATTTTCACAGATAAGCACAGATTTTTATACAGCGTAAATAATTTTATAGCAGTTTGTTTTAACATCGCGATTAGGCAACACACCAAATTAGAATTTGTTTGTCGGCAGAAATACTTTTATTGGTGATTAATTTATTAAACATCAAATTTCTTGCGTTTCAGTACGAAGTTCGATCCAAGATAAACTTTTCTTACCATTTCATTCTCAGCCAACACCTCCGGAACACCCTGTTCTAAAATTTTACCTTCAAAAAGCAGATATGCCCTATCGGTAATCGATAGTGTTTCCTGTACGTTGTGGTCGGTAATTAAGATACCTATGTTTTTATGTTTAAGTTTAGCTACAATACTCTGGATTTCCTCTACCGCAATTGGGTCTACCCCTGCAAAAGGTTCATCCAATAAGATAAAGTTAGGGTTAGCGGCTAAAGCACGTGCAATTTCGGTACGGCGGCGTTCACCTCCTGATAATAAATCGCCGCGGTTTTTACGCACTTTATGTAAACTAAACTCGTTGATCAGCTCTTCAAGTTTATCTTTCTGCTCCTCTTTGCTCATTTTACTCATTTCTAAAATGGCCAGGATATTATCCTCAACAGTAAGTTTTCTAAAAACAGATGCTTCCTGAGCTAAATAGCCGATGCCTTTTTGTGCCCTGCGGTACATCGGATCTTCCGTAATATCTTCTTCTTCTAAGAAAATGCGGCCTTCGTTTGGTTTGATCAAGCCCACAATCATGTAAAATGAAGTCGTTTTTCCAGCTCCATTGGGACCTAAAAGACCAACAATTTCTCCTTGACTTACATTAAAAGAAACATTGTTTACAACGGTACGCTGCTTATATTTTTTAACCAGATTTTCGGCTCTTAATATCATATATTGAATGCTCCGTCATCCCGAATTTAGTTCAGGATCTTTCTAATCAGATGCTGAAACAAGTTCAGCAGGACGATTTATTTTACAGTTAACTAACTTTTATTCCTTTAATATTTAATTGCAAACGTTTCTTATCACGCCACACGTTTTCCTCTAATGTATAACAAACCGAAAACGGCACCTTTGGTTGTAAAAGATTTTGAAATTCTGCCAACCCGAATGCAATGCCTTCAAAAATAGGTGAATTTTGTTGTTTTATGTTAATTTTTAAATGATTTGCGCCAACAGCCATGGCTTGCTGTGCGAGATATACATTATGGGTAACAAATATAGGTGCCATATTTTCTGGTCCGAAGGGTCCCATCTGTGATAAAACGCGATAGAATTTACCATCTATCTGCGCCAGCTCGATTTCGGCATCAATCCTGATCATCGGCGTAAGCAGCTCATCTGTAATACTGGCGGATACAATTTCTTCAAACTTATCGGCAAAGGCATCTACATTATGTTGTTGCATGGTTAATCCTGCAGCAAATTTATGCCCACCATACTGATCCAGTAAATCGGCACAACCGCTTAAAGCTTCGTACAAATCGAAACCAATTACCGATCGGCAGGAACCCGCTACATGTCCGTTAGATTTTGTTAATACGATTGTTGGGCGATAATATTTTTCAGTTAAGCGTGAAGCTACGATTCCGATTACCCCTTTATGCCAGTTTTCGTTAAATACAACGGTTGTTTTTTTGTTGATCAGGATATCGCTTTCGCCAATTAAAGCCAAAGCCTCTCGGGTAATGTCCTGATCGTAGGTTTTACGTTCAGTATTTTTAAGGTTAATCAGTTCACTCTGCTCTAATGCATTTCCATCTACCTGGCAAAGCAACATGGCAACTGCATGTTTAGCATGGTCTATCCTTCCGGCGGCATTAATCCGCGGACCTAAGGTAAAAACCACATCGGTAATGCTATAGTTTTCGGTTTTGCCCGAAACTTCCATCAGGGCACGTAAACCTTCGCATGGATTGGAGTTTAACTTTTTTAAGCCGTAATAGGCTAAAATCCTATTTTCGCCAACTACAGGAACAATATCGGCGGCAATACTTACCATTACCAAATCTAAATATTGCAGATAAGTTTCTTTAGGGAGCTGATGTTTTTGCGCATAAGCCTGCGCAAGTTTAAAGCCTATACCGCAGCCGGCAAGTTCTTTAAAAGGGTATTCGCAATCTGAGCGTTTGGGATCTAAAACGGCAATAGCCTGAGGCAATTCATCTCCCGGCAAGTGGTGATCGCAGATAATGAAATCGACACCTAAAGTGTTAGCGTAATCAATTTTATCGATAGATTTTATTCCGCAATCTAAGGCAATAATCAAAGAAAATCCATTTTCGTTTGCGTAGTCAATCCCTGCAGTAGAAATGCCGTAACCTTCCAGATAGCGATCGGGAATATAATATTCGATGTTTTTAGTGAGCTGCGAAAAAAAACTGAAAGCCAGAGCAACTGAAGTTGTACCATCTACATCATAATCGCCATATATCAGTATTTTTTCGTGATTGGACAATGCGGTTTCGATGCGGGCAATGGCAACATCCATATCTTTCATTAAAAAAGGATCGTGAAGATGATCCAGATCTGGCCTGAAGAAATCTTTTGCCTGATCGAAATCACAAATATTCCGTTGTACGAGTATTTGTGCAAGTGAGCGATCTATATTAAGTTGTTCTGCTATTTTTGTTATCGCAGCATCATTGCAATCTGATGCCAGCACCCATCTTTTTTCCATTTATTCTGTCTCCGAACAGTAAATATACATTTTAATTGTATATGATGGAGGCAATATCTAATGGGTTGGCGAACAAAACCTTTAAAAACAAAAAGTTAAATTTCACTTCGAATTTCCGGGATATGCCTGATAAAGCTTCATCAAATGCGCTTTCTGATCGGCATACTTTGCATCGTCAATTAAATTCACACGCTCTGCCGGATCCCAAGATAAATTGTACAGCTCTGTAAGTTCTTTATTATCTTTTTTGGTAATCCTCAGTTTCCAATCGCCATCTTTTACGCCTTCTAAAACGTAATTGTGGTAATAGATTGGGCGGTGAGGTTTAGTATTGTTTTTACTGGTTAGCAGCGCAGAAATAGATTCCCCGTCGTACGTTTTTTGAGGTAATTTACTTTTTGTCCATTCTGCCAATGTAGGAAAACATCCAGATTTGAAATGGGTTGGGTTAACTGCGTATTGTTAAGGGTATGCCCTTTCCAATATACAATAAATGGAACGCGGTGGCCGCCTTCATAAGAGATCCCTTTCGAACCCCTAAAAATTCCTGCGGAGCCAACATGGTAAAATTTGGTAAAACCATCCTCATACATGCGCTGTGGCGCATTAATCCACGGACCGTTATCGCTGGTGAAGATAAAAATGGTATTGTCTGCCTGTCCCGAGGCTACCACCTGTTTCCAGATTGCAGCCAAACCGGCGTCCATATCTTCGATCACATCACCAAGTTCACCACCGGCAGAACCTGTTTTTCTACTTTTTTGTGCCGCAAAAGCAACAGGCAAATGTGGCATATTTTGCGCCAGGTAAAGAAAAAATGGTTTCTTAGCTGTAGCACTTTGTTTAATGAATTTGATCGATTCGCGGGTGTAAGAACTTGTTAAAATGCTATCGTGCGGTTTATAAATTTCTGGTTTGGTATTTCTAAATATCTTGATCGTTGTATCAGTTTTAACATAAGGCGCTCTATAATCGTGGCTGTATAAAAGGCCATAAAACTCATCAAAACCCTTTTTATTTGGCAGCGAAACACCATGATCGCCCAAATGCCATTTACCGACCAAAGCGGTAGCATAGCCTGATTGTTTAAGCATCTGTGCAATGGTAATTTCATCTTCAGGCATGCCACGTTTATCGCCCGGACCAATAGGCCAGGGCAAATCCATCCTGCTACAGTATCTTCCAGTGAGCAATGATGCCCTTGATGGCGTACAGGTTGGCGAGGTGGTAACGAAATTGGTTGCTTTTACTCCTTTCGCAGCCATTTCATCCAAAAATGGGGTTTTGATCAGCGGACTTCCATAACAAGAAATATCGGCATAACCCATATCATCAGCCAATACAATAATTACGTTTGGTTTTTGCTGTGCTTTTAATTGTATCGAAAAACTGAAAGCCAGTAGAAAAATTAAGATTCGGAGATTCATGTTGGAAATTTAAGCATCATATTTTACAAAAAAAGGAAGTATCCAAGCTTTTACCAAAACAAATAGTAATGATTAGATTGTTACCTTTGTAGAAACATTAAAGATCTACATTTTGCAAGTTCACACCCTATTCGAAGGTACCTATTCAGTTGATGCAACAAAGAAATTTGTGCCTTTCGACCCAGCCATACATCATTTTAAAGACAGACCTGCATCACTATTTGTTAACGTTCAGCCTTTTTTGGTTGAGCTGAAAAACGACCTCATACTTTTTGATACGGGTTTAGGATTTAGTGACGACCATGGCGAACTTATTCTGCATAAAAACATCCGCAACGCTGGTTTCGATCCTACCGATGTAACCAAGGTGTTAATGTCGCATTTACACTACGACCATTCTGGGGGTATGATCCACAAGCAGGGCAATGATAAAGTTGAACTGAGTTTCCCTGATGCAGAATATGTAATTAACCATGGCGAGTGGGAAACGGCATTTAGCAGTACTTCATCTTCTTATCATACCGATATTTTCGATTTTGTTCAGCGTAACGCACAATTAAAATTTGTAGAGGGCGATGGCGCATTGGATGAAACCATTGCTTACGAATTTACAGGTGCACACTGTCCCAACCATCAGGTTTTCCTTTTAACAGAGGGTAAGCAAAAGATATTTTTTGGTGGCGATGTACTGCCTGAACCTGAAGAACTGGTTAAAAATTTTATTGCCAAATATGATTTCGATGGCCGTAAGGCAATGGAATTACGCAAGGAGTTTGGTAAAAGAGCAGCTGAAGAAAACTGGGAATGTTTGTTCTACCATGGCAAAAGCGCAGCAACTGGTTTTGTTGATGCTGTTGAAGGCGGATTCAAGATTAGGTAGTTTAGGGTTTAGGGTTTAGGGTTTAGGGTTTAGGGTAAAACATATCCATTATGGATTTAGTATAAGTTAAAAAATCCGATTTATTATTTTGCTTAAATTGTGGTTGGCTAAAGCCTAACCACAATGAAATTCATCATCACCTGATTTACTTACCAATCATTTATTGTTGCCTGCTTCAGATGGCACAAAAAAAGCCTCGACACATGCCGAGGCTTTTCTTTTTCCGAGACGGAAATAATTATTTTTTAGCTACTAATTTAACAGCTAATTCAAAGTTATCATCAATTGCTTTGTCGCCAATGCTATCGAAGAATGATTTAGAACCATATTTGATGTCATATTTAGTTCTGTCAACAACGATTTTACCTGCTAAAGCCGAAGCTGTACCATCTGCATTAACCGTTACAGTTGCAGGGAAACTTAAAGGCTTAGTGATGCCTTTGATGGTTAAATTACCTGTTACAGTTACGTTTGCACCTGAACCAGCAACTTTAGTAATTACGAAAGTTGAAGTTGGGAATTTAGTTGTACCAAAGAAATCGTCTGCTTTTAAGTGTCCTTCTAATTTAGCACTTCCATCAGCATCTTTAATTGAAGCCATATCAATTACAAATGTACCACCAGTTACACTTTTACCGTTAACGGCTAAGGTACCTGATTGTAAAGCTACAGTTCCGTTGTGAGAACCTGTTACTTTTTTACCAACCCAAGTAATGGTTGATTTTGCTGCATCTACAGTATAAGTTACTGGTTTAGTAGGATTTTTAAAAGCTGACAATGCTACAACTGCCACTAATAAAAAAATTGAGCTAATTTTTAATTTCATTTTCTGGTTTTTTATAATTTGATACAAATATAGATTAACTCCCGATCTCTTGTTATTGACCTATGTTAAGTTTTTTCAAAAATAATCGGATTTATTTAAAATCATTCTATTGACTACATAATTATAGCAATGGTTTAATCTATTTTTTATTTATTATTTACGTGCCCCTAAAACTAAAAATGCGATATCTCTTGTAACTTGCGTTGGAGAATTACAATCGCAATTACTTAATCCAATTGCTAAAATATCTTCTTTAGGAAAGTAAACACTCATGGTTTTAAATCCAAAAATACTCCCACCATGCTCCCTTACTGCAATTCCGTTAATTTCTTTTAAATGCCAGCCATAACCGTAGTCAATACTATCGCCATTAATTAATTTATACTTTTTAAAGGCTTTATTAAGAACAGCAACATTAAGAATTAAATTATGGTTTAAAGCATTTTGCCATTTTAGCATATCATCAACTGTAGACATTAATGAACCTGCAGAAAAAGGAATATTGAAACTGATATTCTTTTTATTTTGGTATCCGAACTCTTTTTTTTGATAACCATAAGCCCGGTGCTTTATAATGGCAATATCGCTGGCATAGCGCGAATTACTCATACCTGCTTTTTCAAATATATTTTTGGTGATGAAATTTTCGTAAGAAAGTCCTGAAACCAGCTCAATAACATAACCTAGAATTACATATCCAGCATTATTATATTCAAATTTCTCTCCTGGTTTAGAGATTCTTGGTTCATTCTTAAAGAAATCGACTACTTGTTTTGGAGTCAAATCCTGTTGAGCGATTTGCGGAAGCGATTTCATCTTTGTAAAATCAGCTATGCCAGAAGTGTGTGTTAACAAATGATGAATGGTAATTTCATCTCCAAAAGGGTAGTCTGGAATATATTTAGCAATAGGATCCGCTGTATTTAATTTCCCCTGTGCTTCTAAAAGTAAAATTGCTACAGCTGTAAATTGCTTGGTTAAAGAACCTAACTGAAATACATTTTCAGGTGTCATATCAAAAGCAAGTTCCAAATTGGCCTTTCCAAAAGCTTTCCGATAAATTGGCACCCCTCCTTCTGCTACGATAAAAACACCTCCTGGCCCATTTTTATCTTTAAACAAATTATTGAGCAAACTGTCTATTTTAGGTTCTGGATTTTGCGCAAGCACCGATGTAGCTGCCAGGAAGAATATTACTGTGAGTTTAAAAAAAATCTTCATTGTATATTTTGTTTAGGTTCTTAGACGCAGGGATTTCTTTTGTGGTTACACTGCACAAACCTATACAAAACGATTATCACACCGGATTAAAAAGCTATTGAAAAAAAGCTTAACAAATTAAATGAGCAATTTAAATTACTGCTAAATACTTATATTATTAATTACCTTAGGCTAGTTAATTTATACCATGGCCGAGAAAAATCTACCCGATAATTTAAAAAACGGCATTGAAGCACTTTCAGGTATTTCAATGGATGGAGTGAAAATACACCTGAATGCCGATAAACCTGCACAATTAAATGCTTTGGCCTATGCTAAAGATACTGATATTCATTTAGCTGCCGAACAAGAAAAGCATTTACCGCGAGAGGCATGGCATGTAGTGGTGCAAAAACAAGGTCGGGTTAAGCCAACAACACAATTAAATCCCGATATAACAATTAACGACGATGCTGGCTTAGAAAAAGAAGCCGATGAAATGGGATCGAAAGCAACTAAATTTTAATAAAGGCCCAGATATTTATATTAAAGCATCTTAACTTAATATTATTGCACCCCGTTTTTATAATAACGCATCCGCGATTTATATTAGGGCGCTTGTGATTTATAGTAATGCATTAAGACTTTATATTATCGCACCCCGTTTTTACAATAACGCATCCGCGATTTATATTAGGGCACTTGTGATTTATAGTAATGCATTCGGACTTTATATTATCGCACCCCATTTTTACAATAACGCACCCGTTTAGTTAAATACAGTATCGCTGAATTGGTTGACCGTCCAGTCCCCTCCTTCCTAAACAGTTGTGAAAATCCTTTTTGTTTGCACTTATAGTAAAAGATTGCCTCGTTGTTCCTCAGCAATGACAATAATGGGTACCCCACAAAACAAAAAGATTGAAGCGAATTGCAAGGCTGCACTCCCCGATAAAAAACTGCCGTATGTTTCCAAAGAAAAATCTGCAAGCGTTATGAAATCAATTCATAAAACTTGCAGATCAATATGTTCGTGAAGACGCGAATCTAGGCATTTGGAATAAGGCGATGGAAAGGAAAACCTTAAACCCTCTGCCTTTCTACCCTCAGCCTTAAGGAACGATCTCTTCTAAGTAACTCTCAATCGGTGGACAAGCACAGATTAATGCTCTATCGCCATGGCTATCGTTAACACGACCAACTGAAGGCCAGAACTTGCGTTCTAACACATAAGGAAGCGGGAATGCAGCTGTTTGACGGCTATAAGCATGATCCCATTCGTTAGCGGTAATTACCGAAACCGTATGAGGAGCATTTTTTAATGGGTTATCTATTTTATCTAAAGTACCATTTTCTACCGCAGTAATTTCGTTTTTAATCGCGATTAAGGCATCACAAAAACGGTCTAACTCGTGTTTAGGCTCCGATTCTGTAGGCTCAACCATTAAAGTACCTGCAACCGGGAACGAAACTGTTGGTGCGTGGAAACCGTAATCCATTAAACGTTTTGCAATATCGGTCACTTCGATTCCGAAAGCTTTGAACGAACGGCAATCTAAAATCATCTCGTGTGCACAACGCCCCTGAGCACCTGAATAAAGTACCGGATAATGTTGCTCTAAACGCGCTTTCATGTAGTTTGCGTTTAAAATAGCATATTTTGTAGCGTTAGTTAATCCTTCAGCTCCCATCATTGCAATATATGCATGAGATATAATCAAAATCGAAGCCGAACCCCATGGTGCAGATGAAACAGCCGAAATAGATTTTCCTTTATCAATATCAACCACAGCATGACCTGGAAGGTAAGGAACTAAATGTTTTGCCACACCGATTGGGCCCATACCAGGACCGCCGCCACCGTGAGGGATACAGAAAGTTTTGTGCAAGTTTAAGTGACAAACATCGGCACCGATATTAGCCGGACTTGTTAATCCAACCTGTGCATTCATGTTAGCACCATCCATATATACCTGTCCGCCATTAGCGTGAATGGTTTCGCAGATTTCGATAATGCTTTCTTCGAATACACCGTGTGTAGATGGATAAGTTACCATCAAACACGATAAGTTATCTTTATGTAATTCTGCTTTCGCTTTTAAATCTTCAACATCGATGTTACCATTCTCTAAAGATTTAACCACAACAATTTTCATATCGGCCATTGCAGCAGAAGCAGGGTTTGTGCCGTGTGCCGAAGCAGGAATTAACGCTACATTACGATGGAAATCACCTCTATCGTGGTGGTAAGCACGGATAACCATTAAACCTGCATATTCGCCCTGAGCACCAGCATTTGGCTGTAAACTCATTGCGGCAAAACCAGTGATTTCACTTAACCATTTATCCAGTTCGTTAAAAACCGAATAGTAACCCAATACCTGATCGGCAGGTGCAAATGGATGGATGCGACCAAAGTGAGACCAGGTAACCGGTATCATCTCAGCCGTAGCATTTAATTTCATAGTACAGCTACCCAAAGCAATCATCGAGTGGCAAAGCGATAAATCTTTTGCTTCTAATGATTTGATATAACGCAGCATTTCATGCTCTGAGTGATGTGCGTTAAAGATTGGGTGTGTTAAATAAGCCGAAGTACGTTGTAATGAAGCAGGAATAACCGTTCCAACATTTTCTACCACTTCAACCTGATCGGCAGCAATGGCTTTAACTTTAGCAAAGATTTTAGCAATTAAAGCTACATCTTCGAAGGTACTGGTTTCATCGAACGAAATGGTTACAACGTTACCAACATAATTTAAGTTGATTTCGTTATCGATACATCCTGAATGGATACCACCCTTTAAATCGCCTAAATCAAAACGGATGGTATCGAAATAAGCAGAATTTAACTGTTCAAAGCCTAAGCCCTTTAACGTAGAAGCTAAACTGATGGCCAGACCATGTGTACGTTCTGCAATGGCTTTTAATCCTTTCGGACCGTGATAAGCGGCATAAAAACCTGCCATAATAGCTAGCAATGCCTGCGCGGTACAGATGTTTGATGTTGCTTTATCTCTACGGATGTGCTGCTCGCGGGTTTGCAAAGCCATACGTAAAGCATAGTCACCGTGACTATCAATGGTTACACCGATAATACGACCTGGGATGTTACGCTTATATTCTTCTTTAGTTGCGAAAAATGCAGCATGTGGTCCACCGAAACCCATTGGTATACCTAAACGCTGTGTAGTACCCACCACTACATCTGCTCCCCACTCACCTGGAGGCGTTAATAAGGTTAAGCTTAAAATATCGGCAACTACCGTTAATTTAATATTTTGATTGTGCAATGCCGATGCAAAATCTTTGTAGTCGAAAACTTCACCGTTTCCTGCCGGATACTGAACAATTGCACCAAAGAAATCTTCAGTAGCTACGAAATCTAAATGACTTCCAATAACCAGTTCAATACCATAAGGATTAGCACGTGTTTTTAAAATATCGATTGTTTGAGGAAAAAGCAATTCAGAAACGAAGAACTTTTTAGCCGCCTGATTTTTACGCAAGCTATATTGCATAAACATCGCTTCAGCGGCAGCAGTACCTTCATCCAATAAAGATGCATTGGCAATTTCCATTCCAGTTAAATCGATAACCATTGTTTGGAAATTTAACAAAGCCTGCAAACGGCCCTGTGCAATTTCTGCCTGATATGGTGTATATTGTGTGTACCATCCTGGATTTTCGAATACATTACGTAAAATTACACCCGGGGTAATGGTATCATAATAACCCTGTCCGATAAAGCTTTTGAAAACTTTATTCAACAATGAAGTTTGTTTTAAAGCACCAAGATATTCAGTTTCTGATTTTGCTGCAGGCAAATTTAATGGCTGTTTTAACCT
>Ga0163161_10001342_pt1 | contig 18311 bp, 15 predicted proteins | sample S45metaG_FD_129847 | JGI IMG/M metagenome (GOLD analysis project Ga0163161, IMG submission 129847) | Switchgrass rhizosphere microbial communities from Kellogg Biological Station, Michigan, USA - S4-5 metaG | ecosystem: Host-associated > Plants > Roots > Rhizosphere > Soil | place: USA... | reverse complement strand
TAATGCTTTTTTGATTAATATCTATAAAATGATCGGCTAAATACTTATAGGCCTCAGTTTCTGTGAAATTTACTTTAGGTAACATAATCTTTGTTTTTTTGTAAAAGTAATAAAGCAAAAATTTAAAATGGTCTTTTTAATGTTCTAAATGAATAAGAATTTTTAATGTCGATTAAACACATTAACTTTAATACACCATCCCTGTTAGTTCATTAATTATTTTAACCTTTAATTCTACGTTATGTTAGAAAATTTAAATAATATGGTACGTGAAAACGTCCAGGAAAGTGTTGTAAACAATACTGCCATTCCGAACGAACAAAATGAAGCGGTAATCCAGGCTGCATCGGGTTCTATCTTCGATACGCTGAAAGATCAGGTATCATCAGGTAATATTGGTGCATTAACCGATATATTTAACGGTAATAAAGCAGAAGGTACCCAGGTTGCTGAGCAGGCTTCGGGGAATTTTATGGAAAAATTAAGTGGCTTGGGCATTAACGCCGATACGGCGAAATCTTTAGCGGCAAGCATTATTCCAGGTTTAATAGCCAAGTTTACGCAAAAAACAAACGACCCGAACGATAGTTCTTTTAACATTAAAGATGTTTTGGGAAGTTTGGGCGGTGATGATGGTAAATTTGATGTAAGTGACGTAATTGGAATGTTTAATGGCGGTGGGCAGGTGCATCAACCTGGCCAGGCAGGGGGTGGCGGCGTTATGGATAAGCTGAAGGGAATGTTTAATTAAGCCACCCATGTTCAGGCGCCATCCGAAGGGATGGCTTTTTTATTTATTTGAAATTAATAATTTGCGTTCCATATGATTAAGAAGATATTTTTCGTTTTTGGATTAGCCCTCATGGCTCAACTTATTGTGGCATGTGTAATCTGCGATTGTCCGCCGGTTAAAACAATTTATTTTACCAATAAAGGAGCCTCTCTTAAAAATATGGATTCTGCCTTACCGCACCCTATGGTTGCCAATTCCGTAATGATTTCCAGTGCCAATTATGGTATTCAGGTTCAGTTGCTAACGGGACAACTTTCTTTGATTAAGCCTGTAATAACATGGGGATTAATGCAGTCTGCTCACGCTTGCAGTTGTAGTGATGATAACTTTATTGCAAAGGAGGATATTTTATCCTTAAAAGTATTTTCAAATAACGATTTTGATGTCAATCATCCAAAAGATACCGACCTTAGTCTATATTTCAAGGCCAAGAAAGGTGTTACACTGATTTCAATAGATGATTATATCAAATCTTCTAAAGATCTAAGTTATAATACCAGATATGCTTTTAATGAAGGCCTTTTTTTGCAAGTAAAACCAAGTATTGCTAAAAAACATAAATTTAAACTTATAATTACGCTATCAGATGGAAGAATTTTAGAGGCTGAAACAACAGAAGTTGAGTTAGTTTGAAATCCCAGTAAAAACATTTCGTAAAAGTTTTGTTTACATCGCTTTTAAGAATGATTATCTTCCGCAATTGATTAGATTAGTAAAACCTTACACTTAAATAAACCGCTTCATGAAAAAAATATACCTGATTGTGTTTTCGCTAATTTCCATCCAGTCTTTCGCCCAAAAATCAGATTTGAGGCCATTGGTTTCAAAAAAAGCTGATGCCATCGAACAAAAAGTAATTACCTGGAGACGCGATTTTCATGAACATCCTGAATTGGGAAATACAGAAGTAAGAACAGCTGGCATTATTGCAAAACATTTAGAATCTTTAGGTATACAAGTAAAAACAGGTGTAGCCAAAACAGGCGTAGTTGGTGTGCTAAAAGGAGGTAAATCCGGGCCAGTAGTTGCTTTGCGTGCCGATATGGATGGCTTGCCGGTTACCGAGCGCGTAGACGTTCCATTTGCCTCGAAGGTAAAAACGCAGTATAACGGACAAGAGGTAGGTGTTATGCATGCCTGTGGACATGATAGTCATGTGGCTATTTTAATGGGCGTAGCAGAAGTGCTGGCTTCTATGCAAAAAGATATTCAGGGGACCGTAAAATTCATATTTCAACCCGCTGAGGAAGGTGTACCTGCTGGAGATGAAGGTGGTGCAGCATTAATGATTAAGGAGGGTGTACTCGAAAATCCTAAAGTTGATGTTATTTTCGGTTTACACATTAATTCTCAAACCGAAGTTGGCAATGTAACTTATCGCCCCGGTGGTACAATGGCAGCAGTAAACGATATGAAGATTACCGTTACCGGCCGCCAGGCACATGGGGCTTACCCATGGAGCAGTATCGATCCGGTGGTGGTTTCGGCCCAGATTATCAATAGCCTGCAAACCATAGTAAGTAGAAATTTAAATGTGACCGAAAATCCAGGTGTGGTTACCATTGGCGCTATTAATGGTGGTGTACGCTCGAATATTATTCCCGAAAAGGTAGAAATGTTGGGTACAGTACGCAACTTTAGTAAGGAAGATGAGGCCATGTTTATCGAAAGGATTAAAACCATCGTAACCAAAACGGCCGAAGCAGGTGGTGCAACGGCTGAAGTTAAAATCCCTTACAGCAACCATTATCCGGTTACTTTTAATAACATTGCGCTAACTGAAAAAATGTTGCCAAGCATGGAATCGACGGCAGGTAAGGATCACGTGAAATTAAAACCACCAGTTACAGGCGCAGAAGATTTCTCCTTCTTTCAGGAAAAAGTACCTGGTTTGTTTGTATTTTTAGGAGGGATGCCAAAAGGTAAAGATCCTTTGAAAGCCGCATCGCACCACACACCGGATTTTTATCTTGATGAAAGCGGTTTTGCTTTAGGGGTTAAATTACTCTCTAATCTTACTTTAGATTATATGTCGATGAAGAAATAAGGGTGGTTCATTAGTTCATTTGTCATCAGTTAATTAGTCATGGTGCCTGCTGGATTAATAAAGAAAATAAAATTGATTAACAAACAGTAAGGGGTCAGTTTAACTGAAATCGCTTTCCGCCATGCATTATGCTCAAAGCGATTTTATATATTTGTTTCATGACCAAAGAAAATATTCAAGATTTAAGGGACAGAGTAACGTCGCTGAGGAGGTATCTTTGACGTTGATGAGCTACTTTACGCCATCCGCGAAGAGGAAAAATTAACAATGGCTCCCGATTTCTGGGACGACCCTAAAAAAGCAGAAAAAATTCTTGCCGAAATAAGTTCAAAGAAAAAATGGACCGATGGCTTTAACCAAACCAATAATGCGGTTGAAGATGCTGCAGTAATGTTTGAGTTTTTTCAATCTGGTGATGCTTCAGAAGCTGAACTGCAAGACCAGTTCGAGATCAGTAAAACTGCTGTAGAAGAATTGGAACTTAAAAACATGCTCCGTAGCAAGGAAGACCAACTTTCTGCCGTTTTACAGATTACTGCCGGAGCCGGTGGAACAGAGAGCTGTGATTGGGCTTATATGCTGATGCGCATGTACATGATGTGGGGTGAAAAGAATGGTTATAAAATTACCGAACAGGACAGCCAGGAAGGGGAGGTTGCCGGTATAAAATCGGTAACGCTTCAATTTGATGGCGATTTCTCATATGGTTATCTGAAAGGTGAAAATGGTGTGCATCGCTTGGTTCGGATTTCTCCATTCGATTCGAACGCCCGTAGGCATACATCTTTCGCTTCTGTTTATGTTTATCCCTTGGTTGACGATACCATTCAGATTGATATTAACCCGGCTGATATAGAATTCGAAACATTTAGGGCTGGTGGAGCAGGCGGACAGAACGTAAACAAAGTTGAAACAGCTGTGCGTTTATATCACAAACCTTCAGGCATTATTATTAAAAACCAGGAGTCGCGATCGCAGTTGCAGAATAAAGAGAATGCTATCCGTCTATTAAAATCTCAATTATATGAAATTGAGGAACGGAAACGTAACGAAGCAATTGCTGCGGTAGAGGGATCGAAAAAGAAAATAGAATGGGGCTCGCAGATCAGAAGTTACGTACTGGATGATAGAAGGGTAAAAGATCACCGGACCAATTATCAGACATCAAATCCGGATGCGGTTTTAAATGGCGATATCAACGGGTTTTTAAAAGCATATTTAATGGAATTTTAATTTAAAACAAATGGCAAAATCATCCATCCTTATCATGTTATTGTTTATGGCAGTTAACTATTCGAATGCCCAAGAAGTTGTACCGTTATATTCAGGTGAAATTCCGGGCGCTAAAACTACACCTGCTGATTATGTAGAAAACACCGAGGTGCGTGCCAATGGTACTTTAAGTATTACCAAAGTATCGGTGCCTACATTTACGGTTTTCGAAGCGCCTAAAAATATCGCTACGGGAACTGCAGTAATCATCTGTCCGGGTGGAGGTTACGGTGCTTTGGCATTTAGCCATGAAGGAACCGATGTAGCCAAAAGATTTAATGCGATTGGAATTACCGCTTTTGTATTGAAGTACCGGTTGCCGAGTGATCAGATTATGGTTGATAAAACTTATGGCCCATTGCAGGATGCACAGCAGGCCATTTACCTGATCAGGAAAAATGCAAAAAAGTATAGGATTAAAGCTAACAAGATCGGGATTATGGGTTTTTCTGCCGGAGGGCATTTTGCCTCAACTTTGGTTGCCCATTATAACGATCTTAAAATTTCCGATCCGGAAAAGATAGATCTTAAGCCAAATTTCGCTGCATTAATTTATCCTGTAATCAGTTTTGAAGAATCGGTGCACACTGGTACGATGAAGAATTTATTAGGCCCAAATCCTCCTGATAGTTTAAAACATTATTTCTCGGCCAATAAAAATGTAACCAGGAAAACACCTCCAACCTTTTTTGTGCATGCTAAAGATGATAAAACTGTTCCTTTCGAAAATAGTGTTTTAATGAATGAGGTATTAAAACAGAATAAGGTAGATACCGATATTTATCTGTACGAGAAAGGTGGTCACGGTTTTGGCTTAATCAACAGGACTTCGGATGTAGATTGGTTTAACTTGCTGGCTGACTGGATTAAAAAAGAGAAATTTTAATATCTTTGCAGATATTTTAACCTCTTAACCGGAAATTTTAATGCAAAAAACAATTAAATATGCGATGGTAGCCCTGTTGGCGATCATTGCAATTGCAGGTTGTAAAAAAGAAATAAATTGGAATGCACGCCTAGATCCGAATGCTAATCCGAACAACGAAAAACCTGATCCTTCGTCTGAATATTATCTTTCTTATAAAGTAGATGGTGTGTCAGTTGTAGCTAAAGAATTTTCTGCAGTTAGAAATGTAAGTTCGGTACCGCGAACATTAACAGTTGTAGGAACTGCTGCAGGTGGAAATAGCCCTAAATTTAAATTTTATGCTGAAGAATCGATTATTGGCTTTGTAAAGGGCCTAAACATTGGTAATCACAGGGGCACATCTCCTAGCAATTATATAGAATATACTAATAATTTAGGGACTTTTTTTTCAACTGAAAATGATTCTGATGGGATTTACCTTTTCATTGCCGACATATCATATGTTAATGGCGGATTTATTAAATGCACTTTTAATGGAAGCATTAAAACCGACAAGGGTAATGTAGTACAAATTACTGAAGGTAAGCTAAATGTTAAGTTTAACAACTAACTTATTGACTTTTTGCCTGCAGTTTGAAGATAGTACGAGGTAAAATCTACCTTTAAAAAACAAAAGCCTGATCATGAGCCATGATCAGGCTTTTGTTTTTGGTAACTTTTTTATCAAGAAGGTCAGATACCGGTAATATTCTAAATCAGAATAACCTGCCAAATTAGGAAAAGGAAATAAAACTCCCATTTTACCACTTCATTTTTACTATTTAGCCCCTCATTTTTTAGTAATACGTCGTCTATCTTTGTTTACAGGCGTGTCGGTTATAAGTTGAAATTATGCCTGTTATCTAACCAAATATTTACCTAATTCAAAAAAAATGAGAAATGAAAAAATGAAATGCTGTATGTTATTTACATGCATGTTTGTGGTGCTTTTATCTTGTAAAAAAGAGAAAGAAGAAGTTAAACGAGAAAACGGGCAGGTTAAAGCCTGGGAAACATTAATAGATGGTAATTCTCTTGCCAACTATACTAATTTTGAGGCACAATGGAATTATAACTATCCCTGGGGTGCCGATCATAATGGTTCTGCCCGCATGGTAGGGAGTTCCTCAAATCATAACCAGCTCTCGTTAAGCGGAGGTGTACTTACCATTAAAGCTACCCGTTTGGCTTCATCGCCAGGAAACAGTACGGCAAATGGCTTTACCAATATTGCTATCTGGTACAATTCAGGTGCTTGTTATGCCAAACAACAGGTTATAATTAACGATCAGTTTCCCAGTTATACCATTTCTGGCGATTTTGCTGTACCAACCAGTAAAGGAACCTGGCCTGCTTTTTGGATTACCGGCGTTAATTCATGGCCACCTGAAAGCGATATCATGGAGTTTAAAGGCAATAACACAAATTGGCAGAATACTTATGATGGTGGTTGGGAGAATAAGCTTACAGCAGTTTCCAATGCGGGCTCGTACCATAATTACAAATGCTGGTATAATAAAGTAAGTGCAACAGATGTAGATTGCCATTATTATATTGATAACGTTTGGGTAGCCAAGCATACCATGAGTAATTCCGTAAATAAACCCATGTGGCTAATTATCAATATGCAAATGGAAGGCGATAGCGGCTCTCCAGGTCCTTCCGGTGATACTTTCTACACAGGTAAAAATGTTTATATGGGCAGAGAAAGAGCCTTTTAATTTATAAAAAACAAACATTCACTTTCGGAGGTAGCTTTATTGCTGCCTCCTTTTGTAACATAGAATAAATATGAAAAAATGCCTAAATGTCTTTGTCTGTATACTGCTCTGCATTTTATTTGCACAGTGTAAAAAGGATGAAGTGGCTGCGCCAGAGAATGATGTTAATTTGGTAATTGCTAAAATTAATCTGTTAAGGCAAAGTGGGTGTAATTGTGGAACAGTATACATGCCCCCGGTGGCTAACCTATCTTTAAATATACAGTTGCAAAATGCCGCAATAACTCATGCCAAAGATATGGCACGGCAAAATTATTTTGATCATTTATCTCCTGAAGGCGGTACTCCTGCAGAACGTGCATTAAATGCAGGTTATACTGGTGATTTTAGGGCAGAAAACTTAGCTAAGGGATATAGTCAGGCAGATCAGGTAATTGCGGCATGGAAAAATAGTGTGAGCCATTGTAAAGCTATGATGGATGCTAACAGTAAAGAAGCTGGCGTAGGGATGTCGCACAATTACTGGGTGGTAACCTTTGGTAATCCGTTATAATCCTTTTATCGTTTTGTCGATTATATCCAATAGTCCATTGGTATAGGCATCATCTGTTAATTCCCAGAACATAATGCCATTTAATTTTTGATCGATTACGTATTTAGTTTTTAATGAAATTGATTTAGGATCATCAAAAGTGGCGAGGTATTTTGTTTGTGGATTATAATAGTATGGTGCTTTGGCTTTTTCGTCCCAATAATAAGTATAGCCATTTTCTGCAGTAAATTGCTTTTTAAAATCCTTAAAAGAAACACCACTTAAAAATTTTGTTGGCTGGTATAATCCCTGGTTTGCATCGGTAGTGTTTTCAAAAATACGGGCATAAAAAGCTGCTCCTAAAGCAATTTTTTGTGCGGGTACACCTAAATCTATTAAAGCCTTTACAGCATAATCGCCTGATAAAGATTGTTGAGCGGTAGCATACAATGGGGTATGGTGGCCGCTTTGTGTCGCATATCCGCCTACCAGGTCGTAGCTCATAACATTAACCCGGTTTACCAAAGGCATTACCTTATCCCATTCGAAACAAGAGTCGATGCAGTTTTTTGTGCCACCCGCAGCAAAGCTGATTTCGGCCTTTTTGCCCAGTTTTTTACGGAGTTCTTCAATCAGTAAAGTGAAATTATGTTTATCGTCAACTGTATATCTATGTCCAGGAAAGCCAGCTACTGCCGGGTATTCCCAGTCAATGTCTATCCCGTCGGCATGGAAAAAATCAAGTATTTCTTTAGTTGTTTTGGCAAATGTTTTTCGTCCCTCAGCCCTGCTGAATACTTCCGAACAATCTTTGCAGGCACTCCAGCCACCCATGGCAATCATCACCTTTAAATCGGGGTTCCGCTTCTTTAAGCCGATCATTTTTGAAATCAGCGCAGAATCTTTAGCCGAGTTAATGTTTAAGCTATCGCCCTTTAAGTGCCCAAAACTGTATATCAAATGACTCAATTTTTCGATCGGAAAGCTATCTATTACTGAATTTTGTCCGGTGTAATAGGCAATAACGTTTGGTTTAACTGTTTTTTGAGCTTTTGATTGGATGCTTAAAAATGATAAGGAGATGATGGCTGTAATGCATAACAGTACAGTAGGGGCGGTAAGCTTTCTTTTGTGCATGGGGGATATCTAGGTAAACTATTTTTCGGCAATAATATCTTGAAGTTCGTTCAATTCGGCAACTTTATCGGTAGCCCCTGCATTTTCATAAGCAGAAATCAGGTTTCTAATTACCCGGCGGATAATATCGGTGTTGCTACAAGGCCTATAATATTCGGGCAGGGCTTCTAAATTAAGCTGGCGCAGAAACTGATCAACATCATGTTTGCCGAAGATATTACCACGGTTAAAAGCATTGATGTAAAAAAGTACGCCATATTCGCTTCCTTCCTGTTTGCTATCGTCTATATAACCTAAAATAAAGTGCTGTGGCAAATTTATTCCATAAACAGGCAGATCTAATTTCTGTGCCAGGGTAGAATAGATAATGGCCAGCGAAATCTGGTTGCCTTTTTTGCTTTCCAGAACTTGGTTTAAATAAGAATTTTGTGGATCGTGGTGGTTTTTGGTATTGCCGCCAAAACCATATTGTTGATACAAAACGTGATTGATCAGTTTCACTTTTTCAACCGAGCTCATTTCATACTGAAGGCCCAACCAGATATCTCTTTTAATTTCTTCCATCTGGTTAATTACCTTTTGCTCATCTAAATCCGGATATTGATACCGGTTAATAATTAATGCACCCTGCAATAAATCAAAGGCACCGCTTAAATACCATAAGCTTAAATCTTCTTTAACCGTTTTAAATTGGATCTGATGAACAATATTTTCAATTCGCTCCTGCAACAAGCCATCAAAAGACTGTTCCCAGGCATTTTCTAAAAAATGTACTACTTCACCACCATATTCAAGCAGTTTTTTCTCTACATGATGGAAAACTTCCTCGTCAGGATCATCCAACAATTTTACTAAAGCACTTATCTCTGCGTTATTTTCCATAAAACATACCTACGTTTGCAGTGTTTAATTACTTTTGCAATATTATGCTATTTCAATTTATTACAGATTATCTTAAACACCGTTTAACAGCAAAAAGCCGACATGGAACGCACTCACCATTCGTGTACAAGCTCGCTGATGAGGTAATTTACGATTTTACCGACAAATCTGAATACAAAAATATAGAAGAACAACGAAAAAAACTTTTTAATGACGATTCGATAATTACTGTTACAGACCTTGGTGCGGGTTCTCACCTCAATAAGAACCGTACAAAAAAGGTGAGTCAGATAGCGAAGAATGCGTTGAAAAGTCCGCGCTTGGCCAAACTGATTTATCGGCTGGCAAAAAATACAAATCCTAAAAGTGCTATAGAATTAGGCACTTGCCTTGGCATTACAACGGCTTATCTGGCCACAACAAGTGCTGATACAGAAGTAATTAGCATAGAAGGTTGTCCGCAAACAGCAGAGGTGGCGAAGAAAAATTTCGAGGATTTAAATTTAGAGAATATCGAGCTTCATGTAGGCAATTTTGATTTGATCTTACCCGATGTTATTGCCAAACAGCCAAGTTTAGATTTCGTTTACATTGACGGTAACCACCGCAAGGATGCTACCTTGAATTATTTTAACTGGTGTTTGCCTAAAATTAATGAAAATTCGCTGTTGATTTTTGACGATATTTATTGGAGCGAAGGCATGAAAGAAGCCTGGACGGAAATTAAAAACCATCCTGATGTTACCCTAACAGTAGATCTGTTCTGGATCGGCTTGGTTTATTTTAAAAAAGGACAGGCAAAAGAACACTTTAAGCTTAAATTTTAAGAGAATGGGAATCGAACCGAAATTAGAAGGTATCCAGAAACGGTCAGCACTGTTTATTTTGTTGATTAGTCTTTTTTCAGGGATTGCTTTTTATTTGGTTTCGCTGTTTTTTGAAATGAGTGTACTTACACACATCATGTTCGGTTGGGATATATTTTGTCTAATCCTGATTACACTGCACTGGTACATGTTTTTTCATACTTCTGCCGCCGAAACACATCTTAAAGCCAAAATGCAGGATGAAACCCGTGGCGAAATTTTTGTCATTGTGGTGGTATCTACCTTTGCTGGTTTACTTGCCGTAGTTTTGCTGTTAATTAATAAAGATATCAAACCACTCGATCTGGTGGTGGCTATTGCGGGCATGTTTTTATCATGGTTTTTAGTGCACACAACCTTTAGCTTGCGTTATGCACACCTGTATTATGGCGACGATAAGAAGAAACATATTGACAAAAAAGGAGTTGGACTGGAATTTCCTGGTGATGATGAACCCGATTTCATCGATTTTGCCTATTTTTCTTTCGTGCTCGGCATGACTTTCCAGGTTTCTGATGTAGAAATTTCGAGCCGGAAGATCAGACGGCTTTCCCTTTTACACAGTTTAATCGCCTTTATCTTTAATACAGTTATTGTTGCATTAACCATTAATGCGTTGGCTGGGTTAAGCAAATAGTTTCATTCCATCTCAACCGAAGCATTGCGAGTGTTCCAAAGGAACTCCTTCGGAGGAGAGATCGATTACACTGTCATCCTGAACGCAGTGAAGGATCTTTAAAATTCATCATTTTAGCAGGATTGGCTGCCGTGGAAATTTATTCAATTACAACAGTTTTTGGAAATGAACAGTCCTGTTCTTTTGGCGGGCTTCAGTCTGCTCCCGCTTCTGCCGATGAAAAATCGGCATCTCGCTTCGATCGGGTTTAGGAACAACAGTTAAATGCTTTTGGCCAGATGTTAGGAGCAAGCCATTTGGTCATAAACCTGACAGCAGCGAACACGGAGTGTAACGGAGTAAAGCGAATGGCAGGGCCTCACTTGCCAAGAACCACAAGCCGTTCGTTTTCAAATAAAAAATGTTTAGGATTAGGAAATGAACAGTCCAGTTCTTTTGGCGGACTTCAGTCCCGCTCCCGCTTCTGCCGATGAAGAATCGGCATCTTGCTTCGATCGGGTTTAGGAACAACAGTTAAATGCTTTTGGCGACATGTTAGGCGCCAGCCATTCGGTCATAAACCTGACAGCAGCGAACACGGAGTGTAACGGAGTAAAGCGGATGGCAGGGCTACCATAGCCAAGAGCCATGAGCCGTTCGTTTTCAAATAAAAAATGTTAATGTTTAGGATTAGGAAATGAATAGTCCTGTTCTTTTGGCGGGCTTCAGTCCCGCTCCCGCTTCTGCCGATGAAGAATCGGCATCTTGCTTCGATCGGGTTTAGGAACAACAGTTAAATGCTTTTGGCGACATGTTAGGAGCAAGCCATTCGGTCATAAACCTGACAGCAGCGAACACGGAGTGTAACGGAGTAAAGCGAATGGCAGGGCTTCGCTTGCCAAGAAGCACAACCCTTTCGTTTTCAAACTAAAGAACTATGTTAATTTATTTTCCTGTTAATCAGTTGTTTATACTTATAAACTGATTTTTCAGTAATATAACTTGTTTTTTAGTTGTAAAACTGAAAAGTAAGTTATAGATTTGGGTATGGAAGAATTAACTAAAGCGGAAGAACGCATTATGCAGGTTTTATGGAAACTGCAAAAGGCATTTGTGAAAGATATTATCGATGAACTGGAAGAAGAACCTAAACCACCTTACAATACCATCTCATCCATTGTTAGGCTTTTAGAGAAGAAAGGCTATGTCAATTATAAGGCCTATGGAAAAACTTACGAGTACTTTCCGGCGATTACAAAAGATGAATATGCCAAGACTACCTTTTCGAAATTGTTTTCAGGTTATTTTGATAATTCTCCAACCAGCCTTTTATCGTTTATGGTAAAAGAAGAAAAACTAAGTGAAAAGGATATAGAAGAAATTAAAAAGATCATTAACCAAAACCCAAAGTCATGATTTTAATTTACTTATTAAAGGTATCGGCCTGTACCGTAATCTTCTTTGCAGCCTATCAATTCTTACTGGCTAAACTCACGTTTTTCAACCTGAACCGTGCTTACTTACTAGTAATGTTGGTGCTGAGTTTTAGTATTCCAGCACTGACTATTGAAAACCGCCAAGAAGTAATGGTCGCCAGTCAGGAAATTCCGTCAAAAATAGCTTATAGCAACGATGGTTTTGTAGAGCAGGATTTTGTAGATGAAGGCAATGCTGCTAAGACCACCATAAACTGGAATCAACTATTTATATATGGTTACTGCTTAATTTTGGCCGCCCTTGTTTTTAGAATGCTTTTTATGATGGCGCGCATTCAGATTCAATTGCATAAACATGCCATAGATAGGAGCGGAGCCGTTATCCTTGTTGATGCGAAATCAAGCATAAAAAACTGTTCTTTTTTTAACCAGATTATTGTCGACTCCTCTTTACAGCTTGAAGAAAAGAACCTGGTCATAAAACATGAATATGTTCATGTGAAGCAGCTGCATGCTGTAGACAAACTTTTAGTCAATTTCGTTACGGCAATCCTTTGGTTTAACCCCATTATTTATTTCTGGCGTAATGCCATCGATCATAACCACGAATTTCTGGCCGATCGGGAGACTTCTAAAGTTGCAGATAAGAAGGTTTATGCTTCTTTACTTTTAAATCTGGCTATGCCAGCTAAAAATTTAGCCATTAATAGTTTTAGTAAACTTCCACTAAAAAATAGAATCATGATGTTGTATAAAGAACCAAACGCAAAGCTGCAAAAGCTTACTTATTTAGCCATTATTCCGGTTTTAATGATTTGCTGTATGGCATTTATAAACCGCAAAGAAATTATTGTCGAGAAAACATTAGCCGGGAACAAGGCTTCTGCAGATGCGCCGACAAAGCCAAATGTTTACGCGATGAACTATTTAAACAGCAATATTAAGGTTAATCCAAATACTGCTTTTAATGAAGTAGGACCTACATTGGTTATTGATGCCGGCCACGGCGGAAAAGATGGTGCAATAGCTGCCCTGGATGGACAAAAGGAAAAAGACCTAAACCTAAGGGCTGTAAAAATCCTAAAGGAAGAAGCCGCAAAAAGGGGGATTAAAGTAATATTAACCAGAAATTCCGACCAGTTTATCTCACTTCGCGATCGTTTACCGAAACAGGAGGCTACGGCTTTTATTTCCATTCATCATAATGCAACTGTTGCAAATGCGGCTGTGCCTTTCGATGGCATTGAAATTTATGTTTCGAAACTGAACAGCAATATTAAAACAGCGGAGGATCTGGGAGCCGGAATTTTAAGCAATTTGAAACAGCTTAAGGGGATGGAAGTGAGAGATTCATTAAAAAACGCAAACCTTTTATTGCTCCGCGAATCTAAAGTGCCTGCAGTTTTAATTGAGCTTGGAAATATATCAGACAGTAAGACGCTTGATTACATCAATCAGGAGAAAAATATCCGAAGGATCAGTAATTTGATTTTAGATGGATTTGTAGCTTTTTCGAAACGCGGTTGTTAATAAATTATAGCTATGGAATGGTTAACCTACCTACTCAAAGTTACCGCCTGTACGGTACTGTTCTTCGGATTTTATCTGGTGGTTTTAAGAAAACTGACTTTTTTTAAGATCAACCGTTTTTATTTGCTGGCTACGTTGTTGCTGAGTTTTATTATTCCGGCTTTGCAGTTTGAAATTAAACGCGAAATAACAACGGTGGAAACTGAGGCTCCGGTTAATATACCTGAAATAAAACCCGCAACTCAAGCACCTGTTCAGCTTATTCAGCCCATTGTGGTGAAATACCAGCCAGAGGTAAGGACTAAAATCGACTGGATGGTGGTTGTGTATTATGTTTATGGCACTACAGCTTCACTTTTACTGTTGGTTTGCCTGTGGCGTTTGTTCAGCTTGCTTAAGCATACTAATAGGTACACTAAAAATGGTGATGGCCTAAAGCTGATTACCAAAACAGAAGGTTTTACCAACTGCTCTTTTTTTAACTATGTTTTTATAAATGATGAAAATTTAAGTACAGCCGATTTATCGATTTTGCTTAAACACGAACAGGTTCATGCCAGGCAATACCATTCGATAGATAAAATTGTTTTAATGGTTTTTAAAGCCGTTTTGTGGTTTAATCCTGTTGTTTACTTATATGATAAAGCTTTAGAGCAGATACATGAATATGAGGCAGATGAAATCACTTCTACAGATTTTGGCAATCAGGAATACGCCAACCTCTTGTTAAAACTGGCGATCAGCAAAAGTGACGTGCCGCTGATCCACAATTTTGTTAAAAGCCCCATTAAAGACCGCATTAAAATGTTGTTCCACGCTAAATCTAAAAACATGAAGAAATTAACCTATTTGATGGCATTGCCGATATTACTGGGGCTGGTATATGGTTTTACTGTGAATTATGTAGATGTTGTCCGCACGGTACAAACCGACCCTAAAACATTCCAAACCGATTCTTTAATGGGGAAACCGATTGAAGGAGTAGTTGTTGAATTTAATAAGAAAAAGAACCATAAAACATTCAGCTTAAAAACGGCAACCGGTATTTATTCAATAGCATATAACAATGCTAACAATAAACTTAAAATAGGCGACAAAGTAGTTGCGGTAATTACAGCAGGTATATCACCACCCGCACCTATTGGAGATCCTGATCGATTTAAAAATATAGATAAAATTATCTACCTGCCTCAAACCATAAAAGATTTAAAAGGCAATTTAATTTACGAGTATAAGCCTGAAAAATATGCTTTTCTGTATGAAGCAAATAAAGCCCGTTTTGCCACCTCTAAAATTACGTCGATACAAAAAGGCGCTAATAATAAAATTGAAAAGATTGTTTTAAATGATGGCCTTTTTACCATCAACTTAAACCTTAGTGCCCAAAATATAAAAGATAACAATTTTAAAAATGGAGACCGGGTGTTAGTAAAATTTATAGGCGAAAAACTAATTTCAAAGAATACCTATGCTACTGATAAGATGATTGCACTGTATTCTGAATCTAAGAAGTATGTGATCAAAAATGAGGCCCTTTATGACCGTTTTTATTTTAATGATGGCAAACAGAAAGTGGCTGCAATAAAAAATCAACCAAGTGGAGTTGCCAAACCAGTTACGACTAAAATCATCTCGTTTTCTAGAATAACTGGAGATACAAAAAATAAGATTTCTTACATGGAAAATGGAGTAATGGAGGTTTTAAATAATAGATTGGAAGCCGAGTACATAGAATTTGATCAGGGCAATAATAAAATAATTGCAAAAAACGGCGTCCTAAAAAGTTTAGATGGAAAATCTATAGTAAAAGCTACTTTATTCACTTTAGACCTTAACAGAAAGATTTTCAGTATGAAAGATGTCGAAGGCGAATATCATGCGGTTAATTTAGGCGATACAGACCATAAAAAGGAAAATTTGGTAAATGTAAACGATAATATAGAGTACAGTGCCGAGGATTCAGTCAAAATGAGTAAAGATAAATCCATAATTTATTTATTCGGAAATGCTAAGATATTATATAATGAGATAGCTTTATCGGGATCGAAAATTGTGTATAACAAAAACAACAGTTCAGTAATGGTGAACAAGGCAACTATGAGCTCGGGTGATCATAAAACTGTTAAGGCAGACAGTATATATTTTGATCTAAAAACTGCAAAGTCTAAATTATATGGATCGGATTTAAACCGCTAGATGCTAAAATTTCTGATCTTTCTTCTTGCATTATTTTCAGTTTTATCTTCTCGGGCCCAATTCAACCTCTCAGGTAAGGTAACCGACCAAGAGCATAAAGTTATACCTTTTGTTACCGTTAAAATTTCTAATCCCCAAAACCGAGTAAATTATACCCAAACAGATAGTTTAGGTTTTTACGCTTTTAAAAATCTACAATCAGGAAAATATTCGGTTGTTTTTTCCGTGCTCAATTTTAAAGCTGTTAATCAGTCATTGGTTTTAGTAGCCGACACAGTAATCAATATTCAGCTTCAGGAAAATCCAAACAAGCTTACTGATGTTCAGATTAAAGCTAGAAAGGCTTTAATCGAAAAACACATCGACCGGACGGTTTTTAATGTGGAGAACAGTGTTTCTGCTATCGGAACCGATGCATTGGAATTACTTTCGAAAGTGCCTGGCGTGCGGGTTTTAAATGATAAGGTTTCTCTGGTGGGCAAAGGGGAGGTTAATGTGATGATTAACGACAAACTGGTGCCTTTGTCGGCAGATGAAATGTCGAATTATTTAAAATCACTTTCATCAGGCAACATCGTCAAGATTGAAGTGATTACCAATCCCCCTGCAAAATACGATGCCCAGGGAAACAATGGACTGATCAATATTGTGCTTAAGAAAGTTAACTCTGAAGGTTTCAAAGGTTCGGTAAATTCATCTTTAACCAAAGCAAGCTATTTTACCGCATCTGCTGGTGGAAATCTGAGTTATCGGAAAAATAAAATTACGTTCTCCTCAAATTTAAATATCAGGAAAGGATCTCTTGTTCCTTTGGAGCAAAGTGATGTTTTTTATCCTACACAGACCTGGAATATGGTAAATAAGGACCGGAATTTTAGAACGGTACCCAGCGGACAGATCGGAATTGATTACCAGGTCTCCAAAAAAGCAGTATTGGGTTTCTCCTACCATGGAGGACTGACCAACTTTCAATCTGAAGAAAATATTAAAACCACGGTTTATAACCGAACCAAAGGTTTAGATTCGGTGTTGAATTCTGATGCCAATGCCAAAATCAGGTCGCATTACCATTCGGCCAATGTTTATTTAAAACAAGCCTTAGATTCTACAGGGAAACAACTAACCATTAACGGCGATTGGTTTAAATATAGTGATGATAAAAACAGGTTTTTTAACAATAAGAGCTATTTTCAAAATGGAGAGATTATTCCGAATTCCTTTGCCGAATACCTATCTGCCAGTAAACAAAATATAGACTTGTATACCTTAAAGACTGATGTAGACCTGCCCTATAAAACCTTTAAGCTATCCTTCGGTACAAAACTGAGTTTTATCAGCAACCAAAGTGATCTTGCTTTTTACCAAGCCCGTAACACGGTGTACGAACTAGACCCTGGCCAAACCAATCTTTTCAATTACCAGGAAAATACCCAGGCTTTATATGTTAATTTCAGCAAGACGATAAAACAATGGGATTTTCAGGCAGGGTTAAGGGGAGAATATACGCAGATTGATGGCGTATCAGTTACTGAACAGAATAAAAATGAGTATTTCCGTCTTTTCCCTACATTTTACATTGTTTATCGCGCAAACGATAAGAGCACTTTTTCGGTTAACTATGGCCGTCGGATCAACCGGCCTGCTTATCGAAAACTAAATCCCTTCCGCTGGTACAGCAACCAATTTGCCTATACCGAAGGGAACCCTTTTTTACAGCCGTCTTATAACGATAACATTGAACTTTCACATACCTTAAATAATATCTTAATTACTACATTATCATTTAGTTATATCACCAATGGTTTTAATGATGTAAATTTTATTGATGCAGGCACCAATATTCAGGTCGCCAAACCGGTTAACTTTATTACAGGATATCATTATCAGTTCAGTAATGCCATTACTTTTAATATTTTGAAATGGTTGAAAAGTATCAATCAGGTCGATGTTTTTTATAATAGATCAAATTCCAGCATCGCGCAAACCCTAAGTGCCCTGAATGGATTTGGGGCTTATTTCTCTACCTTAAACCAGTTTGTTTTTAACCGCTCGAAAACCATTTTAGGCGAAGCCAGTTTCTGGTATCAATTCCCTGCGGTTGATGGACTGAACCAGAATAAAAAACAATACAATCTCGATCTGGGCGTAAAAACGTTATTGCTCAACAAAACGATACAATTGGCCGTTACCGCTACTGATGTTTTAAAAACAAATCGATACCGTTTTAACAGTTTGGTCAATAACATCAGGCAGGAATACAACAACTATTATGATAGCCGTCAGCTGAGGGTTACTTTCCGTTATAACTTCGGTAATGAAAAAATTAAACAGCAGGATAGGAAGCCGGGAAATGAGGAGGAGTGGAAGAGGAGTAAT
>Ga0163161_10001339_pt1 | contig 18320 bp, 17 predicted proteins | sample S45metaG_FD_129847 | JGI IMG/M metagenome (GOLD analysis project Ga0163161, IMG submission 129847) | Switchgrass rhizosphere microbial communities from Kellogg Biological Station, Michigan, USA - S4-5 metaG | ecosystem: Host-associated > Plants > Roots > Rhizosphere > Soil | place: USA... | reverse complement strand
CATCACGCCGCGCACCAAGTGGCTCATGTTGAACTCGCCGTCCAACCCAACGGGCGCCGTCTACTCGCGGGCGGAACTTGGCGCGCTGGGCGACGTGCTGCGGCGCCACCCGCAAGTCTGGGTACTGACGGACGACATCTACGGGAAGCTGGTCTACGGCAGCGAGCCCTTCGCCAATATCCTGCAGGTGCTGGCAGAGCTGCAGCCACGCACACTGGTGGTCAACGGGGTGTCCAAGGTCTACTGCATGACCGGATGGCGTATCGGCTACGCGGCCGGGCCACGTGAACTGATCAAGGCGATGAACCTGGTGCAGGGCCAGAGCACCAACAACGCCAACGCGATCGCCCAGTTCGCCGCGGTGGAAGCACTGACCGGCGACCAGTCCTGCATCGACACTTTCCGCTTCGCCTTTCGCGAACGCCGCGATTTCATCGTCGATGCGCTGCGGAAAGTGCCGGGACTGGAAGTCGATCTGCCGGACGGCGCCTTCTACGCCTACGTATCCTGTCGCGCGCTGATGGGACGACAAACGCCTTCGGGCCAGACGCTCTCGAGCGACCGGGAATTCGTTCACTACCTGCTCGATGAAGCGCAGGTGGGCGTGGTGTCCGGGACCGGGTTCCTTCATTCCCCGTATTTCCGCGTGTCGTACGCGGCAGGTATCGCGCAGCTTGGCGAGGCGGCCAGGCGCATCGCCCGCGCCGTCGAAGCCCTGCGCTGATTCAAGCACCATGAGCCAACACACCATCATCATCGGCGGCGGCGGCATCGGGTCGGCCATCGCCTGCTTCCTCTCGGCGGCAAGCGCTCCCGGCGATCGCGTCACGGTCGTCGAACGCGACCCGACCTATCAGATGGCCTCCTCCAGCCTGTCGGCCAGTTCGATCCGCCAACAGTTCTCCACGCCGCTGAACGTGCAGCTGTCGCAGTTCGGCTGGGAGTTCATGCGTTCCTGCACCGACGAGGCCGGCGTGGCCGGCGGCGCGGTGGGATTGAATGAACGCGGCTACCTGTTCCTGGGCCGCGAAGACCAAACCGAATCACTGCGCCAACGCGCCGAGGGGAACCGCGCACTCGGCGTCTCGATCCACGAGTTCACGCCCGAGGAGCTGGGGGCGAGGTTTCCCTGGATGCGCTGCGACGATCTCGCCTACGGCGCCGTGGGTGCGGCCGGCGAAGGCTGGTTCGACGGCTACATGCTGCAGCAGCTCTATCGCAGCCGGGCGCGTGCGCGAAATGCCCAGTACATGCGCGGCGAGGTCGTGCAACTCGAAACCCGCGGCCCGAGGATCGTGGCCGCCATCCTGGCCGATGGCAGCCGGATCGAGGGCGACCGGTTCGTCAACGCGGGCGGGCCCTGGTCCGCGAACGTCGCGCGCACGGTGGGCGTGGAGATCCCGGTGCGTGCGCGCCGTCGAACCATCTTCGTCGTCTCGTGTCCGACCCCGCTCGCCGACTTTCCCATCCTGATCGACAGTTCGGGCATCTTCGTACGGCCCGAGCAGCACCACTTCCTGTGCGCGGTGGTTCCCGACGAGAAGAGCGACCACGACGACCTGCCGCTGGACCCCGATTTCACCCTCTTCGAGGATGCGATCTGGCCCACTCTGGCCGAACGCATACCGGCGTTCGAGGCACTGCGGGTCGAACGCGCCTGGGCTGGCTACTACGAGTTCAACACGGTCGACCACAACGGGCTGGTCGGGCAGATCGGCCCCGACAACTTCTTCGTCGCCGCGGGCTTCAGCGGGCACGGACTGATGCACAGCGCCGGCATCGGACGCGGCGTGGCCGAGCTGCTGACCCTCGGCAACTACCAGAGCCTGGACCTGTCGCCGCTGTCGCCGCGCCGGCTCGAAACAGGTCAGCTGATCGTCGAAGACGCGGTGTATTGATCCGCGCCACCAACTCCGCAGACCAAGGACACACCCATGCTCGATGCAGCACAGAGCCTTTCGCCCCCCAAGGCCTACCAAGCGCCGCGCTTCGCGGTGCCGCGCGGCGCGTGCGACGCACACACCCACATCATTCCCGAGAGCGGCTGGAAGCTGGTCCCCGGCGCCAACTACATCCCGGCGCCGGCGCCATCCGTCAGGCACCTGGCCATGCTCGACGCGCTGGGCCTGGAACGCGGCGTGGTCGTGCAGCCCAGCATCTTCGGCACGGACAACACGGCGGTCGTGGACGCCATCGCGCTTGCGCCGCAGCGGCTGCGCGGCGTCGCCGTGGTCGATCCATCGATTTCCGATGCAGCGCTGCAGACGCTGCACGACCAAGGCATTCGCGGCGTTCGCTTCAACGTCATGCTGGGCGGCGGCGGCGGCCTCAAGGCGATGACCGAGCTGGCGTCCCGTCTCGACACCCTGGGCTGGCATGCCGAGATCCTGCTCGATGGCCATCTGCTGCCCGAACTGCTGCCTGCGCTGAAGGCATTGCCCTGCAGGCTCGTCATCGACCACATGGCCAGCCTGCGTGCCGATGTCGGGCTCGACGCCGCACCGGTGCGAGCGCTGCGCGCCCTGATCGCCGGGCACGACACCTGGGTCAAGCTCTCCGGCACCTATCGCCTGGCCGACCAGGCCGCCAATGAGCGGCTGGCCGAGCGCGGTCGCATGCTGGCGCAGGAGGCGCCCGACCGCATTGTCTGGGGCAGCGACTGGCCGCACGTGGCGTGCTCGTTCATGCCCGATGCGGGAGAGCTGCTGAACGTGCTGGCCGGCTGGTTCGACGCGGACCCGGCCCCGCTGCAGCAAATTCTGGTGGACAACCCGGCCCGGTTGTTCGACTTCCCTGCCATCTCGCAAGACGCATCGAGGAGACCTTCATGAACATCCTTCTTCAACTCAAGGATCCCGCGTGGGCCGACCAGGCCATTGCCTCTGTGAAGGAACTGGTCGCCGAGTGCCGCGAGGAGCTCGGCGAGTGCGAGCGCATCGGCCGCTTCCCGGCCGAGACTTACCGCAGCATGGGTGCGCTCGGCCTGCTGGGCGTGATCACCCCCACCGAGTGGGGCGGCCTGGGCGGCGATGCCCCCGAATACTGCTTCACCACGGAGGCGATGTGCCGCTACGGCCTGGTGTCCAGCCAGGTGCAGATCCAGGGCATGCGGTGGATGAACGATTGGGGCACGCCGGAGCAGAAGCAGAAATACCTGCCCGGCATGGTGGCCGGCACGCTGGTGTTCTCGGAATCGATCTCCGAGCCCGGCGCGGGCTCGTCGCTGAAAAAGCTCAAGACCACCGCCGTGCGCAAAGGCGGCGACTGGGTGATCAACGGCAAGAAGATTCACATCAACCTGGGCGCCGAAAGCCACGTCACGCTGGTCTACGCAATGACCGACGAGGGCCTGACCTCCTTCCTCGTCGACACGGATCTTGCCGGCCTCACCCGGCGCCACACCGATCCGCTGGGCTACCGCTTCCTGCCCACGGCCGACATGGTCTTCGAGAACGTTCGGGTACCCGATGCGGCACTGCTGGGCGCGCCTGGCGAGGGCATGAAGACCTTCCTGTCGACCTTCAACGTCAGCCGCCTGGGCAACGCCTCCGAACTGATCGGCTTCGCAACGCGCGCACTGGCCGAAGCCACCGACTACGCCAGGCAACGCGACGTCGGCCCCAACAAGGTCACCGACTTCCAGGGCATCCAGTGGACCCTGGCCGACTGCTACAGCGCGCTCTACGGCGCGTCGCTCGCCCGGGACCACGCGGCCAATCTCGTCAGGCAGGGGCAGGAGTTCTCCATGGCCACCAGCCTGGCGAAGAAGCTTGCCGTCGAGGCGGCCGAGAAGACCACCAACGACTGCTTCGCACTCACGGGCGGCCACGGCCTGTACCGCGACAAGCCCTGGGGCCAGTTGCTCTACGAGGTGAAGACGCTGCGCATCGCCGGCGGCTCGATCGAGATCCTGCGCAACTACATCGCGCACCAGATCCTCAAGGATGAAAAACTCAAAGGATTGAAGTGAACAACGTCGCTCAACTCATCGTCTCGGCTGCCGCCGCCGCTCCGCACACCGCGTTCGGCACCTTCCGCCAGCAGGACCGCCTGGAGCGCGTCGTCGAGCGCTCCCGCGCCGTTGCAGAACGCCTGGCCGAGGCCGGCCTCGTGCGTGGCGACGTCGTTGCCGTCATCGGCCACAACAGCGGCGCCTATCTGGTCACGTGGATGGCGACCCAGTTTGCCGGCCTGCAGGCGGCGCTGATCAACCCCGCCTACCCCGATGAACTGCTCGGGGCCATGCTCGACGACCTCGCGCCCCGGGGGCTCCTGTGGGTCGGCCGCGATCCCGGCTCGCTTTCGGAGCGCGACGAAACCCAGGTGGACATGCAGTCCGCGTGGGACGGCACCATCCAGGTCCTGCGCACCGATGGCCGGCAAGGGGCCGCGTCCGGGTCGGGGCTGGATTGCGATGCCGACGAGATCTCGGCCTACATCCACACGTCGGGCACCACGGGCCGCCCGAAGTTCTGCGCACTGAGCCACGGCTATTTCCTGCGGCTGGGCCGGTTCTTTGCCGACACCTTTGCGCTGTCGCCACAGGACACCGTTTGCGCCCCACTGCCCCTGTTCCACATCAACCCCATGGGGTACGGTGTCCTGGGTGCCCTCACGGCGCATTCCGCACTGCTCTCGACAGAGAAGTTCTCGGCGGCGGATTTCTGGCGAGATGTCAAGGCCCATGGCGTGACCGCGCTCGTGCTCCACGCGCCGCCAGCCAACCTGCTCAAGGCCAAGACCACCACCGAGGAAGCAGAGGGCCATCGGGTGCGCATCGGCTTCCTGTGCGACCAGGCCTTCCTGCGCCAGTTCAAGGTGCCGATCGGCGTGGGTGCCTACGGCTCCACCGAGGCCGGTGGCCTGTGCCACACCTGGCTCCTGCGCCCCGACGATGACGACATGCCTGTCGAAGGCGCCTCCCATCTCGCTGGCCGTGCGCGCCATGACTTCGAGCACAGGATCGCGGAGGACGGCGAGATCTGGGTGCGCGGCAAGCACCCGCTCTCACTGTTCTCCGGGTACGCGAAGGGTGGCCGCATCGAACCCCAGGCCGATGCCGATGGCTGGTTCCACACGGGCGACCGCGGCCGCCTCGACGAGTACGGCCGGCTGGTCTTCGTGGACCGCATCAGCGAGTCGATCCGCATCAACGGTGAATATGTGCCGATCGACTTCGTCGAAAGCCGCCTCAAGCTGGCGAAGTCGCTGGGCGAGTTCGCGCTGTGGCGAGTCGACTCGCCCGCCAAGGGGCACGATGTCGTGCTCTACACCACCGCCGTCGATGTGAGCCATGCCGAGGTGCGGTCGGCACTGGCCGACCTGCCCAAGTACATGCATCCTGGCCAGTTGATCCGCATCGCACAGTTGCCGCGCGACCCTGGGATCGGAAAGATCCAACGGCGCCTGCTGAACGAGCAGCCGCGCCTCGAAGTTGCCAAGCTGTAAGGAAGCCGCGATGTCTTTCCTGACCATCGAACGTGCCGGCGGCATCGTCACCTTGACGATGTCGGAGCCGGCCACCCGCAACGCCATCACCGACAACAGCGCCGTCGATGAATTTGCCGCCGCCTGCGCCGAGATCAATGCCAACCCTGCCGACAAGGTGGTGATCATCACCGGCGCGGGACCGGCCTTCTCGTCCGGCGGGAACATCAGCACGATGCACCGCTGCATGGACCCCGCCATGCCTTGCGAGGCGATCATCGCCGACTACGCCGGAGGCATTCAGCGCCTGCCGCCAATCATCATCGGACTGGAAGTGCCGACGATCGCCGCGGTCAACGGCCCCGCGCTCGGTGCCGGCTGCGACCTGGCCTGCATGTGCGACATCCGCATCGCCGCAGACGCAGCGACATTCGCCGAAAGCTTCATCCATTTCGGCATCGTCCCGGGCGATGGCGGCGCGTGGCTGCTGCCGCGCATCGTCGGTGCTTCCAAGGCGGCCGAGATGAGCTTCACGGGGGACGCGCTGACGGCCCAACAAGCACTGGATGCCGGGCTGGTCAGCCGAGTGGTGGCGGCCGATGCACTGCTGCATGAAACCCGCTTGCTGGCAGAGCGTATCGCGGCGCGATCCGGTCCGGCGTTGCGCTTCACGAAGAAGCTGCTGCGCGAGTCGCCCAATCAAGGCCTGGAGACCTTGCTGGCGATGTCGGCGGCCTACCAGAGCATCTTGCACAAGACGCCCGAGCATCGCGCGGCGGTCGAGGCCTTCGAAGCGCGGCGCAAGGCCAGGAGCGCAGCGCGCCGAGGAAACGCCGATGAGTAACAAGCGTACCTCGAGCGCGATTGGAACTTGGACCCGAGGCGAACCGAATCGCCGACTGGAGAAAAAACATGAAGATTGCAATCATCGGACTCGGTGAAGTGGGTCGCTGCTACGCCAAGGCGCTTCACGCTGGCGGCTACGAACTGAACTTGTGCGATGCCCGGCCAGCCCCTGCAGCCATTGCGCTGGCTAACGCCTGGGACCTGCCGGTGCAGACATCCGTCGGCGACTGGCTGGCGGACTGCGATTGGGTGCTTTCTTGCGTGACGGGGGCACATGCACTGGGGGTCGTCGAGCAGTGCCTCGCCCACGGACGCCCTGGGACGACGATCTGCGACATGACCACGGCCAGCCCCGACGCGAAGCGTACGGCGGCCCGACAGGCGCAGGGCCGATCGTTCCGCTACCTCGACGTGGCGATCATGGGCGCCATCTCGCTGAGCCTGGAGAAGACGCCGCTTCTGGCGTCTGGGGAGGGAGCGACGGAGTTTGCCGAACTGCTGGCCAGGGCGAATGGCAAAGTCCGCGTGATCGACGGCGGTTCCGCCGGCGATGCCATCGCGTTGAAGATCCTGCGCAGCGTCTTCACCAAGGGCATGGAGGCGCTGAGTGTCGAGCTGCTGATGGCTGCCGAGGCTCAAGGCGTCCGCGAAAAGCTTTACGCGCAATTGCGCGACATCGACGAGACACCCTTGCGCACTTTCATCGACATGCTCGTGCGCACGCACGTCATCCATGCACGCCGCCGAGCGCACGAGGTCCAGGACGCAGCCGCCGAACTGGCCAGGCACGGACAGCCGTCGGTCGTACTCCCTGGCGTTCAGCAGCGATTCGCCCAAACGATCCAGGGGCTGGAGCACCAAGGTCCTGTACAAGCCGAGCCGACCATCGACGAGGCGCTCGAGTGGCTGCTGCGGCAGCCCGCACGCGCCTAGCTACCATACCAATGGCACGCGGGCAGGCACTCAGGCACAGGGACCTTGCCGTGCAGATCACTAGAAGGACAACGGCAAGATGCGGATCGAACCCCAAACATTGGATTGGCTGGCGCGAACCCCCGGGCTCGTGGAAGAGCTCTTCGACGGACTCCCCAATGTCCTCTTCTATATCAAGGATACCGAGGGACGCTATCTATGGGTCAACAAGACGTTGATTGAACGCAGCGGCCTTGGCGGGGTGTCGGACGTCATCGGCAAGACAGCGGATCAGCTATTCCCCGTGACCGGCTCCAGCACCCTGGCCCAGGACATCGATGTGATTCGTACGGGGCACCCGATCCGCGAGCTGCTGCGGCTTTACCGGACGTACAAAGGGGAGCGCTACTGGTGTCTGAGTTCGAAGTTTCCACTGCTCGACGGTGCGACGCGGGTGGCCGGTCTCGCGGGCCTGTCGCGCGATCTTCCCCGCCCCAACGAACGGCATCGCAGTTACCACCGCCTGGCCAAGTTCCTGGACTTCATCGACCAGCGGCTCGACCAGCCGGTGAGGATCGCCGATGCCGCGGAACATGCCTCCGTGTCGATCGACACATTGGGCCGCCTGGTGTTCGAGGTCTTCCACATCACTCCAAAGCAACTGCTGATGAAAAAGCGCATCGACAAGGCGTGCCAGCTGCTCGATGAAACCAGTCTGTCGATCACCGATATCTCCGGTGCGTGCGGCTATTCGGACCACAGCGCTTTCACTCGGCAGTTCCGCGTGGCGACGCTGATGACGCCCGCCCAGTTCCGCCTCTCGCTCTCGCATCGGGTGAATTCCAAAGAACTGCGCGGGTAATCGCATCGAAGCGATCCATGCAGGATTCCGCAAGAACACACGATGAAGCCATCTATCCCTGCACGCCGCAACATCGGAAAATTTGCTCGCATGCCTTCTGAAAGATCGAACCCATGAACATCCTGATCGTCTTTGCCCACCCCGAGGCGGCCTCCTTCAGCGGCGCCTTGAAAGACGTTGCGATCGAGACCCTGCAGCGGCAGGGCCACGAGGTGGCGGTGAGCGACCTGTACAGGATGGGCTGGAACCCCGCGCTGGGGCCGGACGACTTCATGGGCGAACGCAAGAACCCGGACTACCTGGATCTCTCTCGCGAGCAGGAGCACGCGTTTGCGACCGACAGCCAGCACGCGGAAGTAAAGGCCGAACAGGCGAAGGTTGCTGCGGCCGACCTCGTGCTCTTTCACTTTCCCGTCTGGTGGTTCTCGATGCCGGCCATGCTCAAGGGTTGGGTGGATCGCGTATTCAGCCGCGGTTTTGCCTACTCAGCGGGCCGCAAGTACGAGTCGGGGCATTTCAAGGGCAAGCGGGCCATGCTGTGCATCACCACTGGCACCGCATCGACGCTGTACGAGCCCAACGGCATCGACGGTGACCTGCACCATGTGCTCTGGCCCATCCACAACGGGACGCTGGCGTACACCGGCTTCACGGTCCTGCCGCCCTTCGCCGCATGGATGCCTGCCCGTGTATCGGATGAGGAACGCCAAGCCTACCTCGCCGCCTACCGTGAAAGGCTGAACGATCTGGAACGCACCGAACCCCTTTTCTTCCATCCCTGGAGCGACTACGACGAAACCCAGCGCCTCAAAGCAGGCGTCCCTGCTCGCTCCGGCGTGCAGTGGAACCCGCGCGCCGACCAGACGTTCGAGCAGTCTGCCGAGGACTTCGCAAGGCGCACTGCAGCAGTCAACGCGCCCTTGCGCACGTGAGGAGTACACCGTGTCTGTCGCCAAAGAGAGCCCGTTCCGCGTCCTGCACCATGTTTGCGTCGTCGTGAAGGATCTCGACGCAGCCGTGGCCTGCTATGAATCGCTCGGAGTCGGCCCCTGGAGCGAATTCCCGTCGCTCGAGATCTTCCGGAACGAGCTCGACGTGCCGGACGTGGACGCCTTCATGCAGCTGCGCTATAGGTTTTGCAATCTCGACAACGTCCAGATCCAGCTGTGCCAGCCCGGCGAAGGTGGCAGCCCACAGCGCATCTTCCTGGAGACGCACGGTGAAGGGGTGTTCCACCTGGGCTTCACCGTCCCGGACCTCGATGCCGCAGAAGCAAACGTGAAGAAGCTGGGCCTGGATCCGTGGATGCGGGGCCGCATGGAGGACCGCAGCGGATTCACCTACTTCGCTACCCGCGAGCAAGGAGCCGGTGTCACCCTGGAGATACGCGCCAACAAGCGCGTTTGATCGCCTCGGCAGTCGTGGGGGCCCTAGAGTCTCTCGTTCTCTTTGAGTACACCGGCATTGCGCAGTGCGGCGTCCAGCCATTTGGCCGCCGTGTTGCCTTTCTTGATGGCCTCGATGCGCGCGGCTTCGTCGGCGACCTTCTGCACTGCGGCCTGAAGAAGCACCTCCACTCTCTCCCGCTCGACGATCACTACGCCATCGGCGTCAGCGACAACGAGATCGCCGGGACGAACCGTCACACCGCCCGCCGAGACCGGATGCCCGATCCGCCCCGAGGCCAGCTTCGTCGGACCGTTGGGATTGGTGCCGACCGAAAAGACGGGAAAGTCCATCTCGTCGATCTCGGCGCTGTCGCGCACCGCGCCATCGATCACGACGCCGGCGATGCCGACCTGGCGGCAGGCATTCATCATGATCGTGCCCATCAGCGCGGCGCTCCTGTCCCCCTTGCCATCGATCACCAGCACGTCACCAGGCTTGGCCAGTGCAATGGCCGCGTGGATCATCAGGTTGTCGCCCGGCCGCACTTCGACCGTGAGCGCGCTGCCGGCCAGCTTCATCCGATGGCGCAGGGCCTGGATGCGGCCGTGCAACGCACCGCGGCGGCCCGCGACGTCGGCAAGGATGGCCGGCTGGAAGGCCGAGGCCTGCCGGACCAGATCGGGAGAGACGCGCTCGAAGTCGCGAATGATGTCGGGTAGCTGGTTCATCGTCTGTCTCTTTCCTATTCGGCCTTGACGTCGGCGTCTTTCACCACGCGGCCCCACTTGCGTTTGTCCGCAACCAGGAAGGCGCGGAACTGCTCGGGGGTGCTTCCCACGGGCTCCAGGCCGTCAGCGGCAAGCCGCTTGGCGATCTCGGGCAGCGCGAGCACCTTGGCAACTTCGCGCTGGATGCGCTCGACCACGGCCGGCGGCGTATTCTTCGCCGCGCAGATTCCCGCCCAGGTCACGGGCTCGAAGTCAGGCACGCCGGCCTCCGTCACGGTCGGAATGTCGGGGAAGGCGGCCAGCCGGCGTGGGCTGGCCACCGCCAGCGCACGCAGCTTGCCGGCGCGTGCGTACTGCATCGAGCTCACGGGCTGGTCGAAGATCATCGAGACCTGGCCCGCAATGAGGTCGGTCATGGCCTGGCCCGTGCCCTTGTAGGCCACGTGAACGATATCGATGCCCGCACGGCTCTTCAGCATCTCGCCCGCAAGATGCCCACCCGTGGCCGTGCCCGATGAGGCGAAGTTGATCTCGCCCGGCTTCTGTTTGGCGTAGGCGACCAGTTCCTTGACGCTTTTCACCGGAAGGGCCGCATTGACCATCAGCATGTAGGGTGCGTAGATGACCTGCGTGACCGGCACGATGTCCTTCTCGGAATCGAACGGCATGCTCTTCAGGACATGCGGCTGGATCGACAGGGTTCCGGTGGTGCACATCAGCAACGTGTGCCCGTCCGCAGGCGCGCCGAGCATGGCCGACGCAGCGATGTTGCCGCCGGCGCCGGGGCGGTTTTCGATCAGCACCTGCTGGCCGAGGCCTTCCGCCAGTTTCGGCGCGATCAGGCGTGCGACGACGTCGTTGGAGCCGCCGGGCGAGAAGCCGACGAGGATCTTCACGGGTTTCGATGGAAAGGCATCCGGACCCTGCGCCCGGGCAACGCCAAGGGAGACGGAGCCCACGGCAAGGGCCGGCAGCAGCTTCAGAAAGGATCGGAGTTTCATAGCGGTTCCTGGTTGATGGCTTGGCCCGTGAGTTCGTCGCGCGCCCGCGCAATGCGGCGGCAACCCTCCAGCAGTTGGTCGGTGCCGGCGGCAAACGAGAGGCGGAAATGCGTCGGCACACCGTAGGCGCTGCCCTGCAGCGCGGCCAGGTTCTGGGCGTCGAGCAGGTGCATCACCCAGTCGTCGGAGGTCTCGATCGCAACGCCCTGCTGCGTGCGAAGACCGAACAGCGCGCTGCACGAAGCGAACACGTAGAACGCGCCATCAGGCACGGCGCAATGGATGCCTTCGATGGCGTTGAGCGCCGCAACCATCGTGTCGCGCCGTTGCGCGTACTCGCGCCGGTTCGTGGCAATGGAATCTTGCGGACCCGTGAGCGCCGCGACGGCCGCCGCCTGGGCGATGGAGTTCGGCCCCGAGGTGCTCTGCGACTGAAGCTTGACCATCGCCTTGATGAGCGCCGACGGCCCCGCGCCGTAGCCGATGCGCCAACCCGTCATGGCGTAGGCCTTGGAAACGCCGTTCACCGTCAGCGTGCGGTCCTTGAGGTCGGGAGCCACCTGCGCCATGGTGGCGAAACCGGCGTCGCCATAGATGAGGTGCTCGTAGATGTCGTCGGTGAGTATCCAGACATGCGGATGGCGGCGCAGCACCTCGGCCAGCGCCTGCAACTCAGCCCGCGTATAGGTTGCACCGCTCGGGTTGTTCGGTGAATTCAGCATCAGCCAGCGCGTCCTGCCAGTGATGGCGCGTTCCAGGTCCTCGGGCTGGAGCTTGAAGCCCATGGCCGCCGGGCAGTCGACGCAGACCGGAACGCCGCCGGCGAGCAACGCGATGTCGGGGTAGGACACCCAGTACGGCGCGGGCACGATCACCTCGTCGCCCGCCGCGACCGTGCACATGAGCGCGTTGAAGATCACCTGCTTGGCCCCGGTGCCGACGATGATTTCGTTCGATGCATAGGCCAGCTGGTTCTCGCCCAGGAACTTGCCGGCGATGGCCGCCTTCAGCGCCGGCGTGCCGCCCACGTCCGTGTAGCGGGTCTGGCCCGCCGACATGGCGCGGATGGCCGCTTCCTTGACGTGTGCGGGCGTCTCGAAGTCGGGCTCGCCGGCGGTCAGGCTGAGGATGTCCCGGCCAGTCGCGCGCAGCTCGCGCGCCCTCTGGCCCGCCATGGAACTGGGGGACGGTTTGATTCGGTTCAGGCGTGGTGCAATGTGAAGCATGCACGCAGTATCGAAGTCTGCTTGCCGCGGGACAAACGAGAAATCGGCGGAGCACGCCATTCCTTTTTTTCCTGGGCGCCCATCGATGTACATTCCGCCGGATGAACTTCACCTTCAAGCAGCTGGAGGCCTTTCTCTTCAGCGCCAGGCTCCAGAGCTTCAGCGCCGCGGCGGTGAAGCTGCACACCACGCAATCGGCGATCTCCAAGCGCCTGGCGGAACTGGAAGAGTCGTTGGGCGGGCTCCTGCTGCATCGCACCTCGCACGGCCTCGAGCTGACCCAGGTCGGCCGCGAATTGCTGCCGCTTGCGGAAGAGGCCCAGCGCCTCTGGCAGCGCATCGCGCACGACATCAGCGTGGACAAGACGCTGCGCGGCACCTTCCGCGTCGGCGTGACGGAGCTCATCGCGATGACGTGGCTCACGCGCCTGATCCAGCTGCTGCAGAAGCTCCATCCCCAAGTGACGATCGAGCCCGTGGTGGACGCGGGCCTCACGCTCTTCGAGCGCCTCGAAGCCAACAAGATCGACCTGTCCGTCATGCCCGGAACCTTCTGGGGCCAAGCCTTCGAATCGATCAAGGTCACCCAGGTCGATCAGGTCTGGGTCGCGAGCCCGCGGCTGCCGATTCCCGCCCGCGCGCTGAAGCCGCACGAGTTTGCCGATTACCCGGTGATCGAGCAGCCCGCGGGCGCCTCGAAGAACAGGTTCTACGAAGCCTGGCGCGCGGAACACGGCTTTCGCTTCGGCAAGGTCATGCTGACGAACAGTACGACCGTCCTGCGCGAACTGACCATCAGCGGCTTCGGCCTGAGCCAGCAGGCGCTCGACTATGTGCGGCCAGACATCCGGAGCGGCCTGCTGCGCGTGGTCAAGAGCGATCCCATGCCCCCGCCGCTGGTCTACAGCGCGGTGTACCGGCGGGACAATGCCAGCCCCGCGCTGGCGCGCATCGTCGAGCTGGCGGTCAAGACCTGCGACTTTACCTTGCGGGCGAGCCAGCATGACGTAGCCCCGGCACGCGCCCCGCAGCGACGGCGAGCCGCGACAAGGTCCAGGAAATCCGTGGGGCAAACCCGCAGGTAACTGCTGCTGGTTGTTTGACCTGGAGTGATCCCATCGACCGAGACGGCGCACAATCCGGAACGTGGAACTTCACCAACTGCGCTCTTTCCTGGCCGTTGCCCGCACCGGCCAGTTGGTCCGGGCTTCCGAGCAACTGCATCTGACCCAATCGGCCTTGTCCAAGCAGATCAAGAACTTCGAGGACGAGCTGGGGGTTCTGCTTTTCGATCGGACGCCCGCCGGCATGGTGCTCAACAGTGCCGGACGCCGCCTGCTGCCGCTGGCCGCGCAAACGGTCGAATCGGCGCAGGAGATGGCTGCGATTGCCGCTTCGATACGGGGCGCAGTGTCGGGCGCGTTGCGGCTCGGCACCATCATCGACCCTGAATCGATCCGGCTCGGTCCGCTGCTCGCGGCGCTGCTGGAGTTTTCGCCGCATGTGGACGTCTCGCTCTTCCACGGCATCTCGGGGGGCGTGCTTCAGTTGCTCAAAGAGAAGCAGGTCGACGCATGCTTCTATCTGGGCACGCTGAAAGACACGGAGGTCTCGGTCAAGCAGCTGGGGCTTGAGCACTACGTGGTGGTGGGGCCCGCGGCATGGAAGGCACGTCTGGAGAACGCCAACTGGGCCGAACTCGCGGCCATGCCCTGGATGGCCACGCCGCGCGGCAGTTCGCAGCACGGGCTGGTCGACCAGATGTTCGCCGAACGCGGCCTTGTCTACCGCACCGTGGTCGAGGTGGATCAGGAGGCATCGATGGTCGAGCTGATCCAGACCGGCGTGGCGCTCGGGCTCATGCGCGAGCGCATCGCCTTGCCTGCGCTGCAATCGGGCCAGGCCGTGGTCTGGCCCGGCGCACGCCTGCCCTGCCCCCTCTCATTGCTGCACCTGCGCGCCAATGAAGACACGGCAATGCTGCAAGCCTTGCTTGCCGCCGCCCAGGCCGTGTGGCCGGCGGACGCGGACGCGCCGCTGTGACGCTCTGACGCGTTGACGCCCGGGCCCAGGCCCGGTTTTCCCTGGGCAAAGGGCTGCTAGGGGTTTACACCAGGGCCGGCCTTCGTCTGGCTCGCAAGTGCCTGTCGCACAACGCTATTCCGTGCAGGCGCATGGCGCTTGCCGAGATGTCAATCGGCTTTTGCGCACCCTTTTCCTAGACTCCCGGCAGACCGAAAACAGGTCGATTCGCCAATCAGGCGAGCGGTGCATCCGACGGCCGCCAACAGCCAACCGGAGACCCGAATGCCCCACACGACGACGTCCGGCGAGACGCTCGAAAAGAGCGCAACGGCCGCGGCCACTGCCGCCGGCCGGGCCTGAACGACGCACCCCGTGTCCCTTCACCAGCTGGAATAAGCACCATGAGCACTCCCACCCCGGCCGACACGCGGCTCCTGATGCGCCGCATGTTCGACGCTGCCATCGCCGCTGCGCAACCCGCGCTCTGCCTGGCGCAACATCTGCCGCCTCGCCCGCGCGGGCGCACCATCGTGATCGGCGCAGGCAAGGCTTCGGCGGCCATGGCGCGCGCGCTGGAAGACCACTGGAGCGGCCCGCTCGAAGGGCTGGTCGTCACGCGCTACGGCCATGCCGTGCCGTGCCAGCGCATCGAGATCGTGGAGGCCGCGCACCCCGTGCCCGACGAAGCCGGCCTGCGGGCGACCGCGCGCATCCTCGAAATGGTGCAGGGCCTCACAGCCGACGACCTCGTGATCGCACTGATCTCCGGCGGCGGCTCCTCGCTGCTGGTGGCACCCGGCGCGGGGCTCACGCTGGCCGACAAGCAGGCCGTGAACACCGCCCTGCTGGCATGCGGCGCCAGCATTTCCGAGATGAACTGCGTGCGCCGCCACCTCTCGGCGGCCAAGGGCGGCCGGCTCGCCGCGGCCTGCCATCCGGCGCAGGTCGTCACGCTGATGATCGCGGACGTGCCGGGCAACTCGCCCATCGACATCGCCTCGGGCCCGACCGTGGCCGACCCGACGACCTGCGCCGATGCGCTGGCGATCATCGAGCGCTATCGCATCGACGTGCCGCCCGCCGTGCTCGCGCTGTTGCACAGCCCGGGCGGTGAGAGTGTCAAGCCGGGCGACCCGCGACTGGAGGGCCACACGATGCGCATCGTCACCGCGCCGCAGGTGGCGCTCGAAGCCGCGGCCGGTCTGGCGCGCGCCGCCGGCTACGTGCCGTACATCCTGGGCGACAGCATCGAGAGCGAAGCGCGCGAACTCGGCAAGACCTTCGCCGGCATCGCCCAGCAGGTCGCATCGCTCGGCCAGCCATTCCAGGCGCCCTGCGTGCTGCTGTCCGGCGGCGAGACGACCGTGTCGATCAAGGGCCGGGGCCGGGGCGGACGCAACGTCGAATTCCTGCTGGCCCTGGGCGTCGCGCTCGACGGACTGTCCCACGTGCACGCCATCGCCGGCGACACCGATGGCGTCGACGGCATGGAAGAAATCGCCGGCGCCCTGCTGGGCCCCGACACCCTGGCTCGCGCGTGGGCGCAAGGCATCAACCCGCGCCAGCGGCTGGACGACAACGACGGCCACGGCTTCTTCCAGGCACTGGGCGACTCGGTCGTGACCGGCCCCACCCTCACCAACGTGAACGACTTCCGGGCCATCGTCATCGACCGGCCCACTGCACCTTCCCACGGAACCCGATAAATGAAACGCTCCTGCAACGCCAAGATCATCGCCACGCTCGGCCCGGCAAGCGCCGACCGCGCCACCATCGAGGCGCTGGTGCGCGCCGGCGCCGACGTGTTCCGGCTCAACTTCAGCCACGGCACGCATGCCGACCACAGGCACAGGCTCGAGCTGATCCGCTCGATCGAAACCGACCTGGGCCGCCCGCTGGGCGTGCTGCTCGACCTGCAGGGCCCGAAGCTGCGTGTGGGCACGTTCGCCGGCGGCCCGGTGAAGCTGGTCGAGGGCGCGCCCTTTCGCCTGGACCTCGATCGCGACAAGCCGGGCGATGCAACGCGCGCGCCCTTGCCCCATCCCGAGATCTTCGCAGCGCTCAAGCCAGGTGCCGAACTGCTGCTCGACGACGGGCGCCTTCGGCTCAAGGTCGAGAAATCGGGCCAGGACTTTGCAGAGACCACCGTGGTCAACGGCGGCATGCTGTCGGACCGCAAGGGCGTGAACGTGCCGGGCGTGGTGCTGCCGCTGTCGGCGATGACCGAGAAGGACCGCGCCGACCTGGACTTCGGCCTCTCGCTGGGCATCGACTGGATCGCGCTGTCGTTCGTGCAGCGCCCAGAGGACATCGTCGAGGCCAAGGCAATCGTGCAGGGCCGCGCGGGCATCGTCGCCAAGCTGGAAAAGCCGGCCGCCATCGAGGCGCTGGATGCCATCCTGGCCGAGACGGATGCAGTCATGGTCGCGCGGGGCGACCTGGGCGTGGAGATGCCGGCCGAGCAGGTGCCCGCGATCCAGAAGCGCATCGTGCGCGAATGCCGGCGGCGCGGCCTGCCGGTGATCGTCGCCACGCAGATGCTCGAATCGATGGTGAGCGCGCCGGTGCCCACGCGCGCCGAAGCCTCGGACGTGGCCACCGCCATCTACGACGGCGCCGATGCGGTGATGCTGTCGGCCGAATCGGCCTCGGGCCGCTTCCCGGTCGAGGCGGTCGCGATGATGCACCGGATCATTGCCCAGACCGAGGCCGATCCGCACTACCGCAGCGCCATCGACGCCTCGCACACCCCACCCTCGGCGAACATCGCCGACGCGATCGGCTGGGCCGCGCGTTCGGTGGCCGGGCTGCTCGACGTCGCGGCGATGGTCGCGTACACCAGCTCGGGATCGTCGGCGCTGCGCATGGCGCGCGAACGGCCGCGCGCCAACATCATCGGCATGACGCCGCGCCGTGCCACGGCACGCCGGCTCGCGCTGGCCTGGGGCGTGAACCCGGTGCTGTGCCACGACGTGATGAACGTCACCGAGATGACCGAGCTGGCCGTGGCCACGGCATCGAAGCTGGGCTTCGCCAGGGCGGGCGAAACCATCGTGATCGCCGCCGGCATGCCCTTCGGCGCCCCCGGCACCACCAACCTGCTGCGCATCGCGCAGGTCGACTGAGCGCCTTCCCATTCATTCTGAACAAAGCAACATGACAGCCATCATCGATATCCGCGGACTCGAGATCATCGACTCGCGCGGCAGCCCGACAGTCGCGGCCACCGTCACGCTCGAAGGCGGTGCCAGCGGCTACGCGGCCGCGCCTCCGGCGCATCGCGTGCGCGGCTCGGATGCGTGCGGCCCAGTCCGAGGCTCGATGTCTGTTTGAGACTACAGGTCGCAGGCATCGCCGACCGTATGGTCCGACGGACTTCACTCCGTGCCTTGCGCTCCCATGATGATTTCTTCCCGTCGAATCTTGTTCCGCAACGCGGCCTGTCTTGCTGTCAGCGCCACCGGCGCCACGTCGTGGCTTGCCCATGCGGGAGCGAAAAGCGACCCGAAGAACCGGTCCGGCGCGTCGGGCCCCGCTGCGCTCGACAGGCTCAATGCAGCCGATGAAACGCCGGTGCTTGCCCAAGGCTCGCGCGGGGCCGCGGTCATGCGAGCGCAGATCCTGCTCGATCGCGCCTGGTTCTCGCCCGGCGAAATCGACGGCGGCTTCGGCGCCAACATGCGCCGCGTGGTGAAGGCCTACCAGCAGTCGAATGGTCTTGCGCAGAGCGGCAAGGTCGATGCTGCGACGTGGGCCTCGCTGAAGGCCGACACTGCGCCATTGTTCGCGATCTATGCAATCACCGAGAAGGACGCGGCGGGTCCGTTTGCGGCGACGCCGAGGGCGATGGCCGATCGAGCCAAGATGAAAACGTCGGGCTACGAGAGCCTGAAGGAAGCCCTTT
>Ga0163161_10001335_pt1 | contig 18330 bp, 15 predicted proteins | sample S45metaG_FD_129847 | JGI IMG/M metagenome (GOLD analysis project Ga0163161, IMG submission 129847) | Switchgrass rhizosphere microbial communities from Kellogg Biological Station, Michigan, USA - S4-5 metaG | ecosystem: Host-associated > Plants > Roots > Rhizosphere > Soil | place: USA... | reverse complement strand
CGCCTTGTCGTCGATCTCGATCAAGCGCACGGGCACAACCGACTGGAAACCGCTGTCCTCATCCGCCAGCGCCGGGGCGGCGAACAGTGTCAACTTCAGCGATCCCGATTGCGCGTTTGATTTGAAGGCATCCGTCGCGGGCGGTGGCACCGCCTTATGGTCGGGCGTCAACCTCTGCGGGACGAGCCGGCTGACCTTGCGCCGGCGGCCGAGCGGCGAAACCTGGGTCGATTACGACTGAACTGACGCCGCGCCCGCGGCTGCGCTGGAATCCGGGAAGCAGCAAGCGCCGGCTGGGCCTTGACCGAGTCCAGCAGTTTGCCGCCAGCCAGGAACACCACGCCGGTGCACGCCAAAGCGAGCAGGTAGCCGCCGAATCCTGGATATTGCGCCATGTAATGCTGGCCGCGTTCGATTGAGCCGACCGCGATTGCATAGGTGACAAGGAAGGCCTCGAACCGGGTCTTGATGATGAAGAGGCGGCCAAGACGCTTGAACATGCTCATGGTTAAGCAAACGCCATGCCAATGGCGGAGTTCCGCCATTTCTTTCTTTACCGAAATGGTAAAGTGTCAATTAACCCGACAATAGTTCGCCCAAATTCAACGCCTCGAGCAGGCAGTTCCGGGCTCCACAGACCGATGCGATCAGCGTCGGCGACTGCAGGTCGGCAATCGCGATTTCCTCTGGCCAGTGCCGGCCGATGACGTCCGCCAGCAAGTCCAGCCTGCCCTCATCCACCAGGAAGCGCGGATCGACATCCGCAGGTTCGCAGGCCACCCTCAATCGCAGGCAGGCCGGGCCGCCGCCATTGGCCATCGACTGCCGGACGTCGACAAACTCGACGCGGCGAATGGCGCCGTTCGATGCCAGGTGCCGCTCAATCCAGGCGGCAACGCTCGGCGTGTCGCGGCACTCCGTCGGCGCCACCAGGGTCATCGCGCCGTCGGGCGGAGTCACCAGCTGCGAGTTGAACAAATAGGAGCGGATGGCGTCGCCGATCGGCACCTCGCCCGCCGGGACTTCGACGATCTCGACCTCGGGCATGCGCCCTTGCAGCTGGTCGAAGAAGCCGTCGCGCTCGGCGAAGGCCAGCTCATGTGCGAAGAGCACCCGCTCATTGGCAACCGCCACCACATCGTTGTGGAAGGCGCCCGCCGCGATGGCGTCCGGCGACTGTTCGACGAACATGGTCCGGTCGGGATCAAGCCCGTGCAGCCGCGCAATTGCCCGCGACGCTTCCAAATGCTGGCGGGCAGGGAAGGCGCCGCCGCTGACGCCGTAAACGAACACCTCCAGCCCCGGCTCGCCGTGCGACCCCGCGAAGCGCATGTGGTTCGCCGCGCCCTCGTCGCCGAACGCGACCGGCACGGGGTCGTGAACAGCAAAGGCGCCGCCCGCGAACGCAACCCGCAACTGTGCCAGCGTGTCCGGCCATTCGTGGCTGCGATGCGGCATGCTCTTCAAATTGGCGACGGTCAGGTGGCACTTGCCGTCGGCGGTGTCGGGCGCAGGCGATACCGTCGCTGCATTCGCCGCCCACATGGTCGAAGCCGACATGGCATTGGCGGCCAGCGCGGGGTCTGCATCCTCGATCGTCGTGCCGAGCTTCGCCAGCCAGCCGTCGTTGGGCCTCGGCGGCGGGACGAATATTCCCTGGACGAGCCCGAGCTCCAGGTTCGCCCGCATCTTGTCGAGACCCTGCAGCGCAGCGGCTCGCGGTTGCGAGACCTCACCCGCGTTGCGGGCCGAGGCGAGGTTGCCAAGGCTCAGGCCGGCATAATTGTGGCTTGGCCCGACGATGCCGTCGAAGTTGATTTCGCGGATCATCGCGAAACGGCGATGATCGTGTCGCCGCTGCCGACGTCGAGCATCTGCATCGCCTTTTCATCGAGCAGGGCCTCGCCGCGGTCGTCGATCTGCACCTGTGCCCAGCAGGCGGCGAAGCTCCCCAGCTGCCCGGTCGCGACCATCATCGTCTTGCCGCCCTTGTCCTTGTGGCTGCCGCCGACCTTGACCCACTCGGCTTCGCGCACGCTGCGGATCTGGTCGGTGGGCGCCGTTACCGTCGGACCGCCGTCGAAGATATCGATATAGCATTCCCAGACGAAGCCTTCCGCCTGCAGCATCTTCAGCGCCGCGCGGCCGGTCGGATGCGGCTGGCCGATGACGGCCTTGGCGCTTTCCGGCAGCATGTTCACGTAAATCGGCGCATTCGGCATCAGGTCGGCGATGAATTGGGTGCCGTGGACCGCGTTAAATTCGTCGGCTTCCGGAAAGGTCATGCCGAAGAAGCGGCCGGCCAGCGCGTCCCAGAACGGCGAATGGCCGGCCGGGTCCATCACTCCGCGCAGCTCGGCCAGGACCCGGGAGCCGAAGCGCGGCCGGTGCTGCTTGATGAACAAATAGCGGGACCGGGCGAGCAGCATGCCGAGACCGCCAGCGCGCTCGTGCGGATGCAGGAACAGCCCGCCTACCTCGCTCGATCCTTCAAGGTCCGTGCAGAGCGACAATGTCTGGTTGCGAAAGATGCGGCCCAGTTCCTCGCTCTTCTGAGTGAGGGTGGACATACGGTAACTGTAGAAAGGCCGGTCGCGGCCGACCTCCCCGAAAATCTGGCAGGTGCCGCGAATGGCCTTGCTGTCGAAATCCTCCAGCATGAACAAGTAAAGGTCGTCCGACTGGTTCTCGCCGCTGCGGTCGAAGCCCTCGGCCGCTCGCGCCAGCTTGTTCTGCAGCGTCGTCTTGTCCGCCGGCAGGTTGGTGAACCCGCCTCCGGTCAGTTTCGCCATCTCGTACAGTGCCGGATAATCGCTCTCGCGCGCGGCGCGTATGCGGAAGCTCATGCGCCGCCTCCCGCCAATCGCAAGATCGTCAAGGCGGACAAGGCCGCGCGCTCGGCCAGGCTTTCGACGATCAGATATTCCTCCATCGAATGGATTTTGCCCCCGCGCACCCCCATCGTATCGACCACGGGCACGCCGCAGGCGGCGATGTTGTTGCCGTCGCAGACGCCGCCGGTCGGCTGCCAGTCGATGGCCTGTCCCAAATCGGCGCCAGCCTTGCGGACGAGGTGGAACAGGACTTCGGCCTCACCGGTCATCGGCTTGGGCGGGCGGCCAAATCCGCCATGCACCTCGACGTAGACGTCGTGCTCCTTCGCCACCTGTTCGACCGCATTGGCAATCAGCCGTTGGGCGATTTCCTGGTCGTCGCCGGTCAGCGGCCGCAGGTTCGCACGCAGGATCGCATGGTCGGGCACGACATTGTTGGGTGAGCCGCCATCGATTTTGGCCGGATTGATGCTGAGCCCCGGCGTCTTGGAATGCGCCAGCCGCAGGGCCAGTTCGGCCGCCGCGACGACGGCATTGCGGCCATCCTCCGGGTTGCGTCCGGCATGGGCGGAGCGTCCCTTGATAACGAAGCTGAAATTGCCGCTGCCCGGACGCGCGCCTGCCAAGGTCCCGTCGGGAAGCGCGGCGGGTTCGTAGGTCAGCGCCGCGCGCTTGGCTTGCGCCGCCTGAGCGATCAGCGCCGCCGATCCCGCCGACCCGGTCTCCTCGTCGCTGTTGATGACGACTTCGTAGCCAAAGGCGTCGCGCCCGGAATTGGCCTCCACCGCCTTCAGTGCCGCCAGCATGACCGCAATGCCGCCCTTCATGTCGGCGACGCCCGGACCGCCGAGCACCCTGCCGGGCTCAAGCCAGGTCAGGGCCTGGAAAGCGTGATCTTTGGCGAAGACCGTATCCATGTGGCCGGTCAGCAGCAGCTGGACGGGCGCTTCAGGCCGCACGGTCAGGTGCAAATTGCGGCCGTAACAGATCGACCGCTTCGAGCCGTCGGGGTCGACCGCTTCGACCGATGCCGCCTCCTCAAGTTCGAGCTCGCCGGGCAGTGCCGAGTAGGCATCGGCAAGCAGGCCCGCCATGGCCTCCAGGCCCTCAAGATTGCCCGTGCCGCTATTGACCGCTGCCCAGGATTCGACCTGCGCCAGCATCGGCTCCGCCGATGCCGCTTCGACTGCGGCCTGTTCGGTGCTGCTGAGCGCCCCCATGGCCGCCACCCCTAGCCGCGCCGCCGCTGGAAGGCCACACCGCGAGCCTGCGATCCAATCCGCTTCGGCTCTGGACTTCCTGCTGTATTAATCTTATAATACACCGGTCAAGGAGCGAAGAGCATGTTTGAAAACCCGGTTGCAAAGCGTGCGGCGATTGCGGCGGCCATCGGTGCGGTCATTGCCATCCCGCTGCCGTTTATCGGCCCGATCGCGGGCGCGATCCTCGGCGGCGGCATCGGTTTCTTCACCGCCGACCAGAAGAAGTAACGCTCAGAGATAATCCGCGAAGGCGTCCAGCACTTCGCGGTAGAGCTCGCGCTTGAAGGGCACGATCAGCTCCGGCAGCCGCTCCGGCGCGGCCCATTGCCAGTCGCGGAACTCGGGATGCTTGGTTTCCAGGTTCACGTCCGCGTCGGATCCCAGGAAGCGAGCCAAATACCAGGTCTGGGCCTGGCCGATCCACTTGCTGTTCTTCCAGACCTTGCCGACCAGCTCGTCCGGCAATCTGTAGCGGTGGATGATCGGCGAGCGGGCGATCTTCTCGACCAGCCTCGGCTTGATGCCCGTCTCTTCTTCGAGTTCGCGCAACGCTGCCGGCCACGGCTTCTCGCCCTCGTCGATCCCCCCCTGCGGCATCTGCCATGCCTCGGCGAGATTATCGATACGCGCCCCGACAAACACCTTGCACTCGGAATTGAGGAGCATCACGCCGACTGCCGGGCGGTAAAGGTGATCGTCGCTGGTCATGCCAGTGTTTTAGCGGGGTTTGCGGCGCGAGGAAGACGCAGCCAGTTCCTTCTCCAACTCGCGTATTGGCATCGAAAGCGTTTCGACATTCGCCATGAAGGTCGCAATCGCTGCCAGATGCCATTCCAGTTCGCCTACGAGGTCGGGCCTCGCACGCAATGCTGAGGCGATCTGGTGCGCGACCGCCGGATCGATCTTCGTCGCGCATGTTGTCGGAAGCACGATCAGGATCGCGCCCTCTTTTCCGGGGACGTTGCGGTCGCCGCATTCGACACGAATCCTGTCCTGAATCGCGATCGGAATGACGTGGCGCACCTGCTCGCGATAGCGGGTAGCGACCGCGGTAAACTCGACGGGACCATAGTCCGCCGTCAGCGCCAGCTGGAGATTGCGGCGAATCTTAGGGTCCTCAATGTCGCGGAGCTGCGAACCGCCAAAGGTCAGTGCCCAGCTATCGGGATTGATGGCGATCCCGGTAATCTGGCTGGCTTGGTAGGCAGCGATGACGAAGCGTTCGTCGCTTACTTTCGGGTCGTTTCTCCATCCGGCGAATGCTTCATCGGCATATCGCCGGCTGGTCGCAAAATAGATCGCAACGCCATCGAAGAACTCCAGTTGGCTCCGCAACTCCGGCTGAAGCTGCTCGAGCATTCGCGTCGTCGCCTGCTTTTCCAGCCGCACTTGGTTCCAGTTCGACACCTGCGTGCCGATAAAGACGCCGGTGACGACAATCAGGAACTCGATGGCGATCGCCGTCCAGTTCTGGCCGCGCAGGTTTTCGGTCAGGCGACGCAAGATCATCGGCTGTTCCCCCGGGGCGCCTTGTAGCGACTCCGGCGCTCGGCCGCACTCTGTCATTTCCTGACGAAAAGGTGGCGATTGGCGGACGACAGGCCTAAGTAGGGCGTAAATCAAAACCTAAGGCGTAAGGTAGTTTCGCTCGTGGCTACAGCGACCCATGTTCTGACCCCGGAGGAATCCGAGGCACATCCACCCCAGGAAGCCGTCGTCGTCCGCTTCGCGGGCGATAGCGGCGACGGTATGCAGCTGACGGGCGGACAGTTCACGCTCTCGACCGCGCTCGCCGGCAACGACCTCGCCACATTTCCCGATTTCCCGGCGGAAATCCGCGCGCCGCAGGGCACGACCTTCGGCGTCTCCGCCTTCCAGATCAATTTCGGCAGCTGCGCGATCGACACCGCCGGCGACCAGCCCGACGTTCTCATCGCCATGAACCCGGCGGCGCTGAAGGTGAACGTCAAGGCGCTGCGCGACGGCGGCCTGATCATCGCCGACGAAGGCGAATTCACCGCCCGCAACCTCGCCAAGGCTGGCTATGACCAGAATCCGCTGGAGGACGGCAGCCTCGCCAAGTGGCAGCTCGTCCATTTCAACATCTCGCAGCTGACCCTCGATGCCGTGAAGCCGTTCGGCCTCGGCAACAAGGAAGCTTTGCGCTGCAAGAACATGTGGACGCTGGGCCTCGCGCTCTGGATGTTCGACCGCGACCGCGAACCGATCGTCGACTGGCTGAAGTCCAAGTTCGCCAAGGCGCCGGAACTCGCTGAAGCCAATATCGCCGCCCTCAACGCCGGCCACGCCTATGGCGAAACGACCGAGATGGGCGGCGTCCACAAGCACCATCTCGATGCCGCGCCCGCCGAGCCCGGCCTCTATCGCACGGTCACGGGCGCCGAGGCGCTCAGCATTGGCCTCGTCGCGGGCGCGCAGCTTGCCGGCCTCGACATGTTCTTCGGTTCCTATCCGATCACTCCGGCTTCGCCGCTGCTGCACCATTTGTCGCGGCTGAAGGAGTTCGGAATCACCACCTTCCAGGCGGAGGACGAGATCGCCGCCGTCTGCGCCGCCATCGGTGCCTCCTACGCGGGTCAGCTCGGAGTCACTTCGTCCTCAGGCCCCGGCATCGCCTTGAAGACCGAGGCCATCGGCCTCGCGATCATGACCGAACTGCCGCTGGTCGTCGTCAATTCGCAGCGCGGCGGGCCTTCGACCGGCCTGCCGACCAAGACGGAGCAGTCCGACCTCTACCAGGCGGTCTATGGACGCAACGCCGACGCGCCGCTGCCGGTGATCGCCGCCCGCTCGCCTTCGGACGCGTTCGAATGCGCCATCGAGGCATGCCGTATCGCCACCCGCTACATGACGCCCGTCATGCTGCTGACCGACGGCTACATCGCCAATGCCGCCGAGCCGTGGAAGGTGCCCGACACCAGCAAGTTCGAGCCGTTCCCGGTCAGCTTCTTCGACAAGGCGCCCGCGGAAGGCGAGGGCGTCATGCCCTATGCCCGCAACGACGAGTTGGCGCGGCCATGGATCAAGCCGGGCACGGTCGGCCTCGAGCATCGTATCGGCGGGATCGAGAAGGCGCCGGGCAGCGGAAACATCGACTATTCACCCGAAGCCCATGCGGAAATGACCCGCATCCGCGCCGCCAAGGTCGATGGCGTTGCCGATTCCATTCCGGATCAGGAGGTCTGCCTCGGCGAGGCCGGAGCGAAGCTCGCCATCGCCGGCTGGGGCTCCACCTACGGCCCGATCCACCAGGCGGTCCGCCGCGCCCGTGCCAAGGGGCAGGATGTCGCACACGTCCATATCCGCCACATCTGGCCGATGCCGAAAAACATGGCTGTCCTACTCAAGAGCTTCGAGAATATCCTCGTGCCTGAGATGAACACCGGCCAGCTCAAGACCCTGCTTCGCGACCAGTTCCTGGTCGACGCCAAGTCGTTGCCGAAGGTCAGCGGCCAGCCCTTCACCATCGCCGAGATCGAAGCGGCGATTTCGGAGGCGCTGAAAGGCTGAAAATGGCGCTTCATCCCAAGACTTTTGCGACCTTTGTGACTTTAAGCAGGGGCTCGCGCACATGAGGCCGATCAACGCCTGGCCGCTGATCGCGCTGCTGGTCGCGGTCGTTTTCCTGATCGCTTGGTTGGGTGGGTATCTGACATGAATGAAATGACGACAGTCACCACCGCCAAGGATTGGGCGAGCGACCAGGAGGTCCGCTGGTGCCCGGGCTGCGGCGACTATGCGGTCCTGAAAGCCGTGCAGCGGACGATGCCGGACCTCGGCGTCGCGCGAGAGAAGACGGTGTTTGTCAGCGGTATCGGCTGCTCCAGCCGCTTCCCCTACTACATGTCGACCTACGGCTTCCACACGATCCACGGCCGCGCCCCGGCCTTCGCCACCGGCATCAAGCTCGCCAATCCGGAGCTCGACGTCTGGATCATCACCGGCGACGGCGATGCGCTCAGCATCGGCGGAAATCACACGATGCACATCCTGCGCCGCAACCTCGACTGCCAGATCCTGCTCTTCAACAATGAAATCTACGGCCTGACCAAGGGTCAATATTCGCCGACCAGCCGCGTCGGAACGCGCTCGCCATCGACGCCCTTCGGCTCGGTCGACCGGCCGGTGACGCCGTGCATGTTCGCGCTCGGCTCGGGCGCGCGCTTCGTTGCCCGCGGCATCGACGTCCACAAGAACCTGCCAGATGTTCTCAAGGCCGCTCATGCCCACAGGGGCGCCAGCTTCGTCGAAATCTACCAGAATTGCGTCGTCTATAATGACGACGTCTTCGCCGGCTTCACCAACCGCGAAGTCGCCGCCGACAAGCAGCTCTGGCTCAAGGCGGGCGAGAAGATGCTGTTCGCCAACGGCACCAAGGGGCTGGCGCTTGATGTCGAGCGGCTGGCGCTGAAGGTCGTCGAGGCCGACGATCCCGCCGTCATCGTCCACGACCCGCGCAACAAGGGCATCGCCGCCATGCTGGTCGCCATGCCGGAAAGCTTCCCCATGGCCCTCGGCGTCATCTACGAAAGCCCTGCGCCGACCTTCGATAGCGCCGTCGTCGAGCAGAACGCCAAGGTCGCAGAAGGCAAGAAGCCCGACCTCCAGGCCCTGGTCTCCAAGGGCCAGAGCTGGATGGTCGGCAAGGAACCGCGCGAGCTCTGATTTTCTAGCGCCAAGTGGACAATATCACCCATTCGTTGGTCGGCTGGGCGCTGGGCCAGGCCGGGCTGAAGACGCGCTCGCGCAAGGGCCTGGCGGCGCTGATCCTCGGCGCCAACATGCCGGATATCGACGTCTTCTTCGGCAACGCACCTTGGGATCCGCTCGCCATCCATCGCGGCTTCACCCACGGGCTGGTCGGCGGAGTGCTGTTCCTGCCCCCGGTTCTGGCGGGCCTACTGTGGCTGATGGATCGCTGGCAGTTGAGCCGAGGAGCGACATTCAAGAGCGGGTTGCCGATGCATTTCGGACGGCTTGTCGCGCTGTCATACCTCGGCGCTCTCACTCACCCGTTACTAGACCTCCTGACCACCTATTCGGTCCAGCTCTTCTCGCCCTGGTCGCGGTCCTGGTATCACGCCGACGGCCTCTTCATCATCGACATCTGGATCTGGCTGGTGCTGGGCACTGCCATCTTCTGGTCGAAGCGGCGGGAGAAGGAGGGGCACTCGTGGCAGCGCGTTCCGCAAGTCGCCATCGCCATCGTCGTAGCTTACATCGGCACCAACCTGCTGATCACCGAGCGCGCCGATGCTCATGTCCGCGCCTATCGGCCGGAGGCGAAAGCGATCTTCGCCTCGCCGCCGCCCTTCTGGTCATGGCGCCGCGACATCGTCTGGCGGGAGGACCATTGCTACGGCCGCGCCAGCTACGATCCGTTCGGCCAGGGCTTCACGGCCCGCAAGACTTGCGAGCCGACGAACATGGCTGATCCGCTGGTTCGCTTCGCCATTCGCACCGATCCGTCGCTCGCCAAGTTCCTCAAATGGTCGATCCTGCCCCAGGCGGATGTGACCCTCGGCAAATGCTCGGCCCGCGTGACCATCGGCGACGCCCGCTACGGCGAGGGCAGGCGGTCACGGCTGGCGCGGGAAACCATCGTTCGGATTCCGGGCGCATGCCTCGACAATTCGCGTCGGCGTTCATAGGTCGGCGCCGATGAGCACGCGCGGCGAACATCTGGTGCGCGCCGACCGGCGTTTCTCGACCGGCGGCCTGGCGCTGCTGAAGCCGCTGGCGCCGGCGTTCCGGGTGGTGCTCGACAGGATCGACGCCGGCCTCCTTTCCGGCGGCATCGACGCCACCTTGCCAGACGGCTCGCGCCGCCGCCTTGGCTTCCGAACCGACGGACCGGTCGCCATCGTCCGGCTCAATAGCTGGCGGGCGATGTTGCGGCTCGCCACGTCGGGCTCGGTCGGCTGGTACAATGCCTGGCTCAAGGGAGAGTGGCAGAGCCCGGATCCGGTGCCGCTCTTCGACCTCTTCATGCGCAACGGCCGCTCGCTGGGGCAAGTCGGCCGCGCCAAAGGGCTGTTCAAACTCGCCAACCGCGCCGCCCATGCGGTGCGCAAGAACACGCCGCTCGGCGCCCGGAAGAACATCCAGGCGCACTACGACCTCGGCAACGACTTCTATACGGCATGGCTCGACAGGAGCATGACCTATTCCAGCGCGGTCTTCGACGAAGGCGACAGCCTTGAGCAGGCACAGGGACGCAAGATCCATCTGCTGCTTGACCGCCTGCAACTGAAGCCCGGCCAACGACTGCTCGAGATAGGCTGCGGCTGGGGAAGCCTCGCCGAGATCGCGGCTCGTGATTACGGGGTCGAGGTCGTCGGCCTCACTCTCTCCGAGGAACAGAAGGCCTATGCCGACAAGAGGATGAGAAAGGCCGGGCTGGCCGAAAAGGTCGAAATCCGCCTGGCCGACTATCGCGAGCTCGACGAACGCTTCGACGCCGTTGCCTCTGTCGAAATGGTCGAGGCGGTGGGCCAGGAATATTGGGACGACTATCTTGCCGCCATCAGCCGGGCCTTGCCGACGGGCGGCAGGGCAGCGCTGCAGCTCATCTCGATCGATCCCGCTCTGTTCGATGCCTATGCCGCCAGCCCGGACTTCATCCAGACCTACATCTTCCCCGGCGGCATGCTGGTCCACGAGCCGCGCTTCGCCGCCATCGCCGGCGCGCATGATCTCAGCTGGGAAGACCGCATGGGCTACGGCCAGCATTACGCCGAGACGCTAAAGGCCTGGCGTCAGCGTTTCGACGCCGCCGCCAGGCGCGGCCGCCTCGACGGCTTTGCGGAGGAGTTCCACCGCCTCTGGCGCTACTATTTGATGTATTGCGAGGGCGGCTTCCGGGGCGGCGGAATCGATGTCGCCCAGGTGACGATGGTGAAGGGCTAGGCTTCGACCCGGATGCGTTCCCCGGTCGCGGCATCCGCCACCATTACCCGCTCGAGGATCGCCTTAGCGACGACCTCGGGCGGCTTTACCGACGAGGGCTCCTCGCCAGGGAATGCCAGCTGTCGCATGCGGGTGCGGGTCGCGCCGGGATCGACGACGTGAACCTTGATCCTGCCGGCATGCTCGGTTTCGTCGGCATAGGACAGGACGAGCGTCTCCAGCGCGGCCTTGCTGCTGCCGTAGGCGCCCCAGAAGGCCCGGGGTTCGCTGCCCACCGATGAGGTGACGGCGATGATGTCCGCCCGCTCGGCGTGACGCAGCATCGGGTCGAAGGCGGCGATCAGCGCTTGCGGCGCGAGCAAGTTGGTCGCGATGATCCGGCTATATTCCTTGGCATCGATATGCTCGACCGGCGTCAGCGAGCCAAGCATCGCGGCGTTGAGGACCAGCACGTCCAGCGCCTGCCACCGGCCCGCGACCGCGGCAGCGAGCTTGGCGATGGACTCACCGTCGGTGATGTCGAGCGGTGCGATGGTGGCGCTGCCGCCGGCGCTGTGAATGCGCTCCTCGACATCCTCCAGCGCCTTGCCGGTGCGGGCGACGAGGATGACGTGCGCGCCGGCTTCGGCGAGAGCTTCGGCGGTGGCGGCGCCGATACCGCGGCTGGCACCGGTGACGAGCGCCAGCTTACCGGCGAGAGGCTTCGAATCAGTCATGAGCGCGCCTCTAGCGCGAGGCGACCAGCGAAAGCGAGCCGGACTCTTTGCCGCCGACGTCGGTCAGGGTCGTCGGATAGTCGCCGGTGAAGCAGGCGTCGCACCTCTGCGGATTCTGGCCATCGCGGGTATCGCCAAGCGCGCGGTAGAGGCCGTCGATGGAAATGAAGGCCAGGCTGTCGGCGTTGATATAGTCGCGCATCGCGTCGACGCTCATCTGTGCGGCGAGGAGCTTCGCTCGCTCCGGCGTGTCGACGCCGTAGAAGCAGCTGTGCTTGGTCGGCGGCGAAGCGATCCGCATGTGAACCTCGCGCGCGCCGGCATCGCGCATCATCTGGACGATCTTCACGGATGTAGTGCCGCGAACGATGCTGTCGTCGATGAGGACGATCTTCTTGCCCTGGATGAGCGCTGAATTGGCATTGTGCTTCAGCTTGACGCCGAGGTGACGAACGTCCTGGCTCGGTTGGATGAACGTCCGGCCGACATAGTGCGAACGGATAATGCCGAGTTCGAACGGGATGCCCGATTCCTGGCTGAAGCCTATGGCGGCGGGAACGCCGCTGTCGGGGACGGGTACGACATAGTCGGCTTCGACCGGCGCTTCGCGGGACAGTTCGGCGCCGATGTTCTTACGGACTTCGTAGACCGACGAACCCTCGATGATGCTGTCGGGCCGCGAGAAATAAACATGTTCGAAGATGCAGGGCCGCGGCGCCGCCTTAGCAAAGGGTTTGAAAGAACGGAGGCCATCATCGTTGATCAGCACCATCTCGCCTGGCTCGACTTCGCGGACGAACTTGGCGCCGATGACATCGAGCGCGACGCTCTCGGAGGCAAAGATGGTCGAATGGCCCAATTTGCCCATGACCAGCGGTCGGATGCCGAGCGGATCGCGACAGGCGACAAGGCCCTGCTCGGTTAGCACGACAAGGGCGTAGGCGCCCTCGACCTGGTTCAGGGCATCGGTCAAACGGTCGAGCTGGGTCGAATAGGTCGAGGTGGCGACGAGGTGGATGATGACCTCGGTATCGCTGCTCGACTGGAAGATGGAACCGCGGCGGTTGAGCGTTTTGCGCAGCGTCATCGCATTGGAGAGGTTGCCGTTATGGGCAACGGCAAACCCGCCCTCGGCCAGATCCGCAAACAGCGGCTGAATATTCCGCAGGCCTGACTCGCCGGTGGTTGAATATCGGACATGCCCGATGGCGGCACGGCCGGACAGCTTCCGCATCACATCGTCACGATCGAAATTGCCTGCGACATGGCCCATCGCCCGGTGCGAATGGAATTGCTTGTCATCGAAGCTGGTAATGCCTGCAGCTTCCTGCCCACGGTGCTGAAGGGCATGCAGCCCCAATGCGACGAAGCTCGCGGCGTCGTCAGCGGCCCAAATGCCGAAAATGCCGCACTCTTCGTGCAGCTTGTCGTCGTCGAACGGATTGGTTGTCAGCATTTTTGCCCGCGAATCCCAGCTTTTCCGTCATATAGGGGAGGGCTCGCCATTTGTCGCCCTTGGCCTGAACCCAGGTTGAAGGCCGCGGCACTTATTGACTCTGCTGTCAATTCGCCTTGAGTGCACCACGACCTTCAACGAGGAACGGACATGCCTAGCTACACCGCCCCAGTCCGCGACACGCGCTACATCATCGATCACATCGTCGGTCTTCAGAATTATTCGAACCTGCCCGGTTTCGCCGATGCGACGCCAGACATGGTCGAGGCGATCCTGACCGAGGGCGGCCGATTCTGCGAGGAAGTGCTCCAACCTTTGAACCGCGTCGGTGACGAGAACGGCTGCGTCCGGCATGATGACGGGTCGGTGACGACGCCGCCGGGTTTCAAGGATGCCTGGGACCAGTTCGTTGCCAACGGGTGGACGACCCTGTCGGCACCGCAGGAATTTGGCGGGCAGGGGCTGCCGCACATCATCTCGACCGCGATCGCAGAGTATCTCTGCTCGTCGAACCACAGCTTCGAGATGTACAACGGCCTGACCCAAGGCGCGATCGCATCGCTATTGGTCAAAGGTTCCGACGAGCAGAAGGCCACTTATCTGCCGAACATGGTCTCCGGCAAATGGACCGGCACCATGAACTTGACCGAGCCGCATTGCGGGACCGACCTTGGCCTCATGAAGACCCGTGCCGATCCTCAGGATGATGGCACCTACAAACTCACCGGAACAAAGATCTTCATATCTTCGGGCGAGCACGACCTTTCAGAAAATATCATTCACATGGTAATCGCGAAGATCGCGGGTGCGCCGGACAACGTCAAAGGCATCTCGCTTTTCATCGTCCCCAAGTTCCTGGTGAATCCGGATGGCTCGCTGGGCCCCCGCAACGCGGTCAGCTGCGGCTCGATCGAGCACAAGATGGGTATCCACGGTAATTCGACCTGCGTGCTCAACTATGACGGCGCGACCGGGTACCTGGTCGGCGAGCCGGAGAAAGGGCTCCAGGCGATGTTCATCATGATGAACGCCGCCAGGTTAGGCGTCGGCCTGCAGGGGCTTGCTCAGGGCGAAGTCGCTTACCAGAACGCCGTCGCCTATGCGAAGGATCGGCGGCAAGGCCGGGCATTGAAGCCTGAAAATCGCGACCCCAACGCCAAGGCCGACACTCTTTTCGTCCACCCGGACGTTCGCCGCATGCTTATGGAGGCCAAGGCCTTCAACGAAGCCGCGCGAGCACTGATCCTCTGGGGGGCGATGCAGGTCGACCTGTCGCGCAAGTCGCCGGACGAGGCCGAACGGCAAGCTGCTGACGACCTGGTGTCGCTGCTGACTCCGGTCATCAAGGGCTATCTGACGGACGAGGGCTTCGAAGCAGCGGTCAACGCGCAACAGATTTTCGGCGGTCATGGCTACATTCGCGAGTGGGGGATGGAGCAGTTCGTCCGCGATGCCCGCATTGCCCAGATCTACGAGGGCACGAACGGCATCCAGGCAATGGACCTCGTCGGACGCAAGCTTGGACAAAATGGCGGGCGCGCCGTGCGATTGTTCTTCGAAACGGTTGCTCGCGATATCGCCGACGCCCGGGCAGCCGGCGATCCGGCCGGGGTTGCCGCTCCGCTCGAAGCGGCTGTCGGTCAATTGCAGTCGGCGACCATGTGGCTTGCGCAAAACGGCATGGCCGACCCGGATAATGCCGGTGCCGGAGCCTATGCCTACATGCAGTTGATGGGGTTGGTGTCGCTCGGCTGGATGTGGCTGAAGATGGCCGGTGTCTCAGACCGACTGAAAGATGACTCGGGAGAAGACCGCAGCTTCCACGAAACCAAGATCGCCACCGCCCGGTTCTACGCGCAGCGCGAACTGGTCACCGCGAGCGCGCTCCGTAAAAAGGTCGAGGCTGGTGCCGAAAGCGTAATGGCCCTGCCGATCGAGGCCTTCTAATTATTCGCCAACTGCGCGGTCGACGTACCAGGGCCTGAGTACCGGCTGGCCGCTTGATTTCTCGCGCTTGGGGGTGAGCCGCGAGAGGTCGAATGGCTCGTCGAACTGCATTCCGAAGCGGCTCGACTGAGCCCAGCGGACACTGCCCGCCACCGGGCCGACGCCGACAATGTCGAGCGTCAGGTGCGTACCCGGCGCAACCGGGACCGAGCATTCCACGAGCGCACCCATACCGGAAATATTGCGGAGCCGGATTTCCTCGGTGTTGCCGTTGATCATGGTAATGGCGCGGCGCATCAGTGTCTGGCGCGGCTCGCGGATGCAGCTGTATCCGTCCGCCTCGATGGTTGCGCTGGAGGCATATTCAGCAGCGACAGTCGCATCGCCGGGCCGGCCGAAAATGAACCCCTGGACCTGGCTGACACCGAGCTCGCGGATCAGCTGGAGATCGTCATGGGTTTCAACACCCTCGGCGGTGGTGTCCATTCCCAAACTCTCGGCCAGGCTGACAATGGCGCGGATGATGGCCGAGTTGCGGCTGCCCGTAGAGGCGGCGCCGCGAACGAAGCTCTGATCGATCTTGATCTTGTCGAACGGCGCTTTCTTCAAATAGCCGAGCGACGAATATCCGGTGCCAAAATCGTCCAGCGCCAAACGGACTCCAAGTGCCTTGAGGTTTGCGAACGTCTCTTCGGTCGCACTGTTATCGGCGAGGAAGACACTTTCGGTGATCTCCAGTTCAAGGCGGCCGGCGCGGAGCTTGTGCTCGTTGAGAACGGCCGAAATCGTCTCGACGATGTTGGGATTGTTGAATTGGATTGGCGATAGGTTGACCGCGATGCGGACCGAGTCGGGCCAGGTCGCGGCATCCTTGACGGCTGTCCGCAGCACGAACGTGCCGATCTTCTCGATCATCCCGCATTCTTCAGCGAGGGGAATGAACTTGTCAGGCCCGATCGGCCCGCGCGCTGGGTGGTTCCAGCGGACTAGCGCTTCGAAGCCGCAGACGTCTTCGCCGGTCGTGCGGACAATCGGCTGATAGGCGACCCACAGTTCGCCGCGGTCCAGGGCCTGGCGCAGGTCGTTCTCCAGGATCTGCCTGTCTGAAGCCTCGGAATGCATCGACTGCTCGTAAAAACAGTGCTTGCCACGGCCCGCGGCCTTGGCGGCGTACAGCGCGAGGTCGGAATTTCGGATCATGGCGTCGGCACAGGCCCTGCCCGGGTCGCCAATGGCGATGCCGACCGAAGCGCCGATGGAAACCTTGTGGCCCTCGATCGTGTAGGGACGCGAAACCTGTTCGATCAGCGTCCGCGCCAGCGATTCCAGCAGGCCCGTTTCGACAATGCCTGGAAGCACTGCCTTAAATTCGTCGCCGCCAAGCCGGCCGACCTGGCCATGGTTTCCCATGACGGTTTTCAGTCGATCGGCTACCTGGCGCAGGAGAGCGTCACCGACGGGGTGGCCCAGCGTATCATTGACGTTCTTGAACCGGTCGAGGTCGATCAGGAACAGCGCGCAGCCCTTTTGCCGCCTGGACGCGTTGCGCAAAGCCTCTTCGAGCGTCTGGCGCATCATCGCCCTATTGGGCAGGCCAGTGAGCGAATCGAACCGGGCTAGGCGGCTGATTTCCTGCTCCGTGCGACGTTGCTCGGTAAGGTCGGCGCCGATGCCACGGAAGCCCATGAAACGGCCGTGATCGTCGAAGATCGGATTGCCCGACAGCGACCATTGCACATCCTCATTGGTCGCGGCCCGGACCACGACGTCGGAGAAGGGGAAGCGGGCCGAGAGATGGAAGCCCAGTGTCTTGTGCTCTTCGCCACCCGCACCGTGACTGGTATCCACCGACAGCAAGTCGGTGAATTGGCGGCCGAGCAATTCCTCGCGACCGCAATGGAAGTCTTCGGCAAGCTGCTGTGAAACATAGGACAGGGTGCCGAGATGGTTGGTTTCCCAGAACCAGCCGCGACCCGAGCCTTCGAACTCATGGACAAAGTGCAACGCTTTGCGAGCCTCTTCGGCGAGCATGCGGCGGCGGCGGGAAGCGGCGATAATCCCTCGCGAGTTGGCAAGGCTGTAAGTGACGATCGCCGCCGACATGACGATCAGCGCCCCGGTGAGAACGAAGTCCTGAACGATGAGTGCGGCCGAGCCGATCGCGACCAGTGCGTTGGTGATCGAGGCCACCGGCGACTGGATTGCAACGAGGGCACCGATGATCAATCCGACGCCGATCGCCTGATCGGTGACCTGGTCGTTCGGCATACCTTGGTGGGCATGGGCCACGCTGACGAACAGAAGCCACAACACACCGGTCGCGGCGATGAAGCCGCAGATGCCTTTGGTAACGATGTGCGGTTCGAGGTTGGCGCGGATCCGAAGCAGGAAGGCGAAGGCGCCGTCCGCCGCGAGAACGAGGCCAAGCAACAGGACCGGCAGGATCATCTGGCTGATGAAATTGTCGCAGACGCACTGGGCGAGAAGGGTGATTCCCCAGACCAGGTGGCCCGCGGCGAGCAGCAAGGGTGCGTGGTTGAAGGCGGAGACACGTGACTCTGCGAGCCCGATCTCCTCGGGATCGAACACGCGCTTCAGATCGAAAGTCATCAGGTCGCGGAAATTCATCCGGCCGTCGGCCGGCGCGTCTTTGTTCACACCCGCGATTTGTGTCCTACGCATCTGCTCCCCACAACCGAGACTCGTGGGGAAGATATGCGCGCGCAGGGGTTAACAGCCGGTCAAACCGATGCGGTTAGGCCTTTATTAGTGATGATTTTTTGCCCGAAGGTAGGGATCAGCCCTCTTCCGGCAGGAAATCAGGCACCGACAGATATCGCTCGCCGGTGTCATAGTTGAACGTCAGGACGCGAGGTCTCTCGCCGAGCTCCGGCAGCTTCATCGCCACGCCCGCGAGTGCGGCGCCCGATGAAATGCCGACCAGAAGGCCTTCTTCCCGCGCACAGCGGCGGGCCATTTCCTTGGCGTCGTTCGCGTCGACATCGATGATGCCATCGAGGATTCCCGTGTTGAGAATGCTTGGAACGAAATTGGCGCCAAGTCCCTGGATCGGGTGCGGACCTGGAGCGCCGCCCGACAGGATTGGCGACAAGGCCGGCTCGACCGCGAAGACCTTCAGATTTGGCCATGCCTTCTTCAGCACCTCGGCGCAGGCGGTGATGTGG
>Ga0163161_10001334_pt1 | contig 18332 bp, 39 predicted proteins | sample S45metaG_FD_129847 | JGI IMG/M metagenome (GOLD analysis project Ga0163161, IMG submission 129847) | Switchgrass rhizosphere microbial communities from Kellogg Biological Station, Michigan, USA - S4-5 metaG | ecosystem: Host-associated > Plants > Roots > Rhizosphere > Soil | place: USA... | reverse complement strand
CGATCCAGGGCGGCACTGTAGCCGGTGATTTCGTCGGCCAGTTCGCGGGCTTGGTCGTAGTCGCCCATTGCGACGCAGACTGCCCATTGGCGTCCGGCGCGGAGCATGTGAGAAGTGAGGGTGTCGCGGTCCATGGTGGTTCCTCCGAGCTTGGGACCATTCCTGGTCGCTTGGTCGGCGGTCTTCCTAGGCCGTCGGCGTGGGTTTCTGTACAGATTTCCGAGCGGCCTCATACGGGGCTCGGACTGGTGTGCCGCGACTCTTGACCCTCAGGCGGGATCGAATCCCCTAAAGTGTGTGGTCATGTTCGCGGCAGAATGTGGGGGTGTTGCAGGTTCCCTATAAGGGCTTACAGGTTTCACGCAATCGGTGGTTTTCGGCAGCGACCCGGTTGAGTGCGGCCGACCTGAAAGTCAACGTGTCCGTGAGTTCAGCAACCTTCAGTTCGAGCCGGCGCACCTCAGCAGCGAGCGCCCGAACCTGCGCAACCGTGTACGCCACACCATCAACAATCACGCGGCGCCCCTGGTCACAGCAGCCCGCGAATGCATCGAACCCTGCACGTTCGCGCCACAATCACGGCACCGGTACAGAACGTAAGTGATGAGCGTCGCGAGCTTGGTGCCCGTGCGTTCGAGGTTGTCGCCCCAGCACTGGTTGCACGTCGGCCGGTCGTTCGCGGTCCCGATGAGGGAGTGCGGGTGTGATGGGATCCATCCGCGGAGCCTGTCGACGAATTCCTCAGAGGCGACGATGTCCCCGACGTTGTACGCCCGCAACCGGCGCTGGCTGGCCTTGTCGCCTGCGCATGCGTCGCGGGCCATCTGAACGTTGTACTTGTCGGTCTTCGTCGCGATCCCGCACCGCTGAGTCAACGCAGCGAGCGTCTTGGACTCGTCACCGAAGGTTTTGCGGGCCTCTTTGAGCGTGTCGAGCGTTTTGAACGGGGACGGCGCCGGCAAACCCATGTCGCGCCACTCAGTGTTCAGGTGCTTGGTGTCGAAGTTCGCGACGTTGTGCCCGTACAGCACTTGAGCTTGGTCGTACGCTTCCCACGTCGCTTGCAGCATGGCGTCGCGCCCGTCGTCCCATTCGGACACGAACTGGACTCGCTTGTCGCCGTACCAGCGCCACGCGACGCAGATGGTGCGCGGCCACTCGATGACGGATTCGACGGGGAGCCGGTAGCCGATGGTGTGTTTCCAAGATCCGAGGTCCCAGAAGTCGCCTTCGATGACCAGGCCGCGGTGCTGGTGGCGGGCGACGCCCGGCAGGCGTTCAATGTCGAGAGTCAACACGGACTTGCCTGGGGCGTAGAGGCGGGCACCGTGTGCGGCCTCGAGCCTTTCGGCGAGGCTCACTTGCTACACCGGCACTGGCCCGAGCGGTGACGGTTGATCTGCTGCAACGACAGGGTGTGCTCATCCGCGACTAGTGCCGCGTAGATCACGGGTGCCGGCAGTCCGCGTTGCTCTGGTGTGCCTAGCGCTTTGAGGAGCGCTGCACGGTCCTCGTCGTCGAGCTTGCCGAGGATAACGCCGAGGCTGCATGGGGATCCGGTAGCGGACGGTGTGGCGTTGGCGAGCTTGTCAGCGAGAGCCATGTGAACTCCTCGTGTCGCCCCGCTGCGTATGCGCATGGGCTGGACCGATGGGGGGCACGCGAAAGACCCCCGTCCGTTGGGATGGGGGTCGCGCGTGCGCTTAGCGTAGCACGCAAGTATCAGGTCTGCCTAGTGTTTGGCTGACTTAACGGTTTCAATCACGTCGAAAATGTGGTAACGCTGAGGATTGGTCCCCAAACGGCGCCAGCGGTGCTCGGAAGCGAGGTTCCGCACGTAGCCCACGGTCAGGCCGCGCAGGTTCGCAATCTCCTCGGCCGTGAACCACTCGTTCATGCCGCTTCCTGCCGAAGCGACGCAATGTGTGCCAGCAGGTCGGGAGCCTCGCAGAAGTCCTCACTGCGGCCGATGCGCAGGTGGGCGAACTGCTTGTGGCGCCTAGCCTCTACAGGCTGCCCGCCCAGTTCTATGGCGAGCAGGTCGGAAGCTCTAGATCGGTAGGAGCGGAGCCGTTGCTCGAGGTTGCCCGTCCATCCGATTTTGATTCGGCTACCTGTGAGCTGGACGTAGTAGACGACGTTCTGTTTCGCCTGCTCTGCGCGCTGCTCTCGGGCCGCCTGGGTGTGTGCGGCCGCGAAGGCCGCGCCCAGCTCGTAGTTGCGGTTCATCTCTTTGACCTTGACGTACCAGTCGGTGAACTCAACCAGTTCGCGCATGCAGTCCAGGGGGATGGACCCGTCGATTATCGATCGCCGAATCGTCTCCTTGGTGTGCCTTAGGCACATTGCGGATTGCTCGTGCCGGCGCCCCTCGCAGAAGGGGGTCTTACTGTCGGTGAAGCAGCAGGGTAGGCTCATCTGCGTTGACTCCTAGATAGTCGGCCAGCCCCCGGACGGTTCGCCCCGTCGCGGGGGTGTTTCGTGCTCAATTGTCTCACGTCAGGCTGTCATCTCCGTGACTATGCGGCGCCCCAACTGCATCCATTCCCTTGCGGGCCAACGGTGTTCCTCGTCGACCGAGCAGGCGACCTCAGACGGGAGTAGGTCGTCGTCCTTGCGCAGCATGGCTCGGAGCTCGCCAGGGCATGGGATCCTTTCGCCCATGTCGCTAGTGCCGTGTTCGGGGCATCCCCCAATGGGGAACTTGCGCACCCCGGTCTCTTGAACGATCCCGGAAAGGCTCCGAGCGTGCTTGGCGACTTCCTTGCTCAGGTTCTCGCCGTCGTCGGGGAAGTCGGTGACGATCCGATCCGCCCACGTGTTCACGAAGGCTGTCATGCCGTCGACGGTGAGTTCGACGTGAGTCGCGAGTGCAGCACCTTCGGCACCGCGCATGTTCTCGAGGATGAAGGAGCACCAGTAGTGCAGGTCGCGGAACGCGCCGAGCCGGACGTCGAGGATGTGAGCACTGATCGGCATGGGCGGCTCCTTGCTGGCCTTCACCTGTGACCCGTGACCGCGCTTAGCCGGCTCGAGCGCGGCGTCGTAGTTGTCTCGGATGCTTGCCAGGGATCGACGGATGGCTCCGGTCAGCTCGTAGTTGTCGCTCACTTTGCGTTCCTTCCGGTGATCCTGTTGAGGATGCGGATGCCGATGGGGGGTTTTGGGCGGTAGGTGGTGATGCGGTCGTTGGGGTAGATGAGTTCTTCGATGGCGGCGGTGCATCGGAGGCAGGTATCGCCTGAGTGGGCGACGGCGGTTCGGGTGCAGATGGCGCACCACCAGTAGTGGTTCATGTCTTCCTCCTGGTGATGCCGAGCAGGGTGTGGGGTGTGCCGCGGAGTGCTTGTTCGGCGCGTTTGACGGCGGCGGTTGCGGTGGTGACGTCGGCTTCTGTTGCGGTTGGGGCTGAGTTGGACGTCGCCTAGGTAGCGGATGGCGGCGTCGTAGAGGGCCTGTCGTTCGTCGCGGGTCATGGTGTGCGCTCCGGTGGGAGGTGGTCGGCCATCTCTGTGAGCTCGTGGGCTATGGCTGTGAGGCGCCGGTATTCTTGGGGGTGTTCCCAGCGGACGGCGTAGGCGTGGTTTTCGATTTCGCGGGCGCGTTGCCTTAGCCCGTCAGCGGTGGTCATCGTCCGACTGCTTCGAGGTAGGACATGATCGCGACGTGTTCGGGTGACCATGCGCAGAATCCGCAGGTGCATCCGCCTCGCTTGGTGTCTTCGCGGTGCTTCTCAGCGGCTCCGATGATGTAGCCGTCGAGGTGTCGGAGGCGTTCGATCTCGCCACGAAGCTTGTCCTGTTCGCCCATCACGCACTGTCCGTGGTGGTGGGTTCGGCAGCCTCACCAGACGGGGCAGGGGTCGCGACCTGCCGCTTGCAGTGCTTCCACGCCGAGCCCTTGTGGGTCGTGGGGAACCCAGCGTCGGGGTTGACGTGCAGCCACTCCGGTCCCATGGCGTAGTTGATGAGCCGGATGGGTTCGCCGCAGTGCAGGCAGCGCTGGTCGCTCATCGCCCTTCCCCGCTTTCGGGTGCAGGGTCAGCGGACAACTCGTCTTCCCAGAGCGCCCGCACGATGTCGTCTGCCTCGGACTGCTCCGCTGGGGACATGTCCACGACGGGATCGCGAGCTTCGCGGGTGGCGACGTACCAAGCGGGGATGATGTCGCTGCTGCGCCACTCCCGGCCCTCGTTGGCACAGGTGAAGTCGTGCCCCGGCGTGTGGACCATCCAAAGGTCGAGCGGTACGTCGAGGAGCGTCAGGCCCAGCGCCGCCGAGGGGGTATCTCCGTAGCAAACATGCGGAGCGCTCCACTCGGGGAACGCGTTCGACGGCGATCCGGGTCGAAGTCCATCGCGCTGGATGCTGGAACGGTTGGAGCTGGGCGACCAGTGGTACAACACGGCGGGGCTCATGACGCGCCTCCGAGTCCGATGGGGCACGGACTGACCTTGCATCCGTCGCAGTAGCGGAATGGTGCAGCGTGGGGGCAATCGCCGTCCGCCTCGGGTGCGGTGTCGACCTTGCCACCCGCCGTGGGGGTGAGGTCGGTCGTCGGTCGCCACGGCGTGACGAATCGCTCCCGACTCACGAGCAGGCCACCAGTGCGGGCGGCGATCCCCTCGGCCTCTCGCCGGGTGGTCAGGCTGTCCGTGATGACGCCCTCGTAGGGCTCGGGTCGGCGGCAGCCCCACTCGGTGCGCTCATGTTCGAACGCGCCCGCCCCCTCGGGTTGCGTGTCCGCTGCCCCAACCCGCTCGGGGCACGTCAGGCAGGGTCGCCCTCCGTCGTAGTCGTAGTCGCCGCAGCAGACGCTCAGCGCCTCGTCCAGTTCTCCCGTGTCCGCTGCCCTAACCCGCGCCGAGTCGAGGACGGCGAGCACGTCGAGCCAGTTGCGCTCGTGGTCCTGACGGCCGAGAGCGCGGTTGGTCAGTGCGTGCTGCTTGGCGATGCGTTCGGCCTTGGCGTTGGCTTCACGGACCTGCCGCAACGCAGACTCGGCGGCGTCAAGTTCCACCCGCAGCGTCCTAACGAGGTCGGCCTGATACTTGCGCTCCATGTCCGTGAGGAACAACTGCTCCGCCAGGCGCTCCACCTCGTCGCGCTCGGCGTGCATCAGCCGGCGTCCACAAGAGCAGCCAGCGCCAGGTACGCCTTCTCGACCCCCACGGACACGCCGCGGTGGTACGGGCACTGGTCCTCGACGGCGGCGCACGCGTTGCACTCGTCGGTGTCGGAGTGGTCGAGCAGTGCGTCGGCGCGGTCCCGCTGTCGGGCGGCTTCCTCGGTCATGCCGTGCTGGGCGTTGCGGAGGTAGGTGACCTCTTCCTGCAGGGTGGGGACGTCGGTGGGCAGGGTGGTGGTGGTGTTCTCGGGCATGGTCTTGCCTTCCTGGTTGGTGTTTCTTGTTGGGATGCTCTTCCCGCCGCAGCACTCATGGCGGGAACAGTGGGCTGGGTTGCCGGCGCACTTGCGAGGCTGGGTGGCCAGTGGCTTTGTGAGGGCGTCGACGATCGCTGCGCTCGGGATCATCGACCCGCGAGGACCCACGCACGCCTGGACTAGCGACAGCCTGTGCTGCGCCATCCGCAACGCAGACTCGGCGGCGGCGGCGGCGCGGGTAGCCTTCGCGTCCGCCTTGGCCAGAGCCTCCTCGGCAATCGCAAGGTCGCGCTCGGCGTTCAGGAGGCGCGGCGACGCCTCGCGACAGAACACGTGCCAGCCCCGCACCTCGTCTCGTAGTGGTGCGACCTGCGCCTCGACCAACGGCAGAACAGCGTGGGCCACGTGCAGTGATTGGGCCGACCACAGCGACGGGTCGCCCTCATGGTCGCCGCCCCAGTAGGTCTCTCCGCATGAGCAGGTGATCTCGGTGCGGTAGTAGCCGAGGTTCTTGGAGGACACGCGCCAGTGCCCCTCGACCACCTCCGCGATCTGCTGCACCAGCGCCTCACCCGCGTCCGTAGCGTCGGGGGTGGCCTCGGGTGCCTCCGGGCCGGGATGCCCCAGCTCCACGAACTCGTGGGGGTGGTCGGTGTTCATCGCGACACGCTCACGCAGATGCCGAGCGCCGAGACGCCCGCGTATCCGGGGTCGCGCAGCACTTGCACCTTCAAGCGCCTGCCCTGCCAAGGCTGCAGACGGGAGACGATGAGGGGTCCGATCCAGAACGCCCACCCGATGCCGGTGGGGTTGTCCCCGAACGGCTGGGTGCGACGGAATCCGATCGGCTTCGTGAACTGGCTCATTGCTTCCTCCTGGTCGTTACTGCGGGTCGGTGGTGGGTGGCGGCGTACCGGGTCGTTCGGCGTCGATGCCAACGCTCAAGGACGGCAAGGAGGCGCGTCATCGGATGGCCTCCAGTTCGACCTTGATGCGACCCGACGTAAGGTCGGCCGGCCGCCAGATCGCGGCATCAGCGCCGCCAAGGTTCAACCGGGACAACCAATCCATCTGCTCAGGACGCAACCGGCCCGACTCAGACTTCAGCTCGCGGAAGATGAACCCCTGAGTGCCGCACACCACAAGGTCAGGGAAGCCGGCACGGTTACGGCGGGAGTCGTTGTCGTGGAACCACGCGAGCCCCAACCACCTGCACAGGTCGATGACTGCGCGCTGCAGGTCGGACTCGCTCATGCGGCCGTCCCCTTGCGTCGCGCACCCGAATAGGCACCCGCGCACTTCACACCACAGAACCGTGCCCGCGACCAATGCGCAGGAGCCCGACCATCACGCCCAAACGACTGCGCGCACCACTCGCACACCTTCGACTCAGGCAACCCGTGAACCACCATCGTCGACCCGTAACACTTCTTGGAGCAGTACCGCAGCTTCACCCAATCGGCGGTGTCACGGTTGCCGCGGCGAATGGTTACCCCGCACGCCTCGCACTCCTTGACGTCTTCCGCGATGGGGTTGTCGTGGGCGGCTTGGATGCGTGCAGCGGATTTGATGGTGGTTCCGTAGTCGCGGCCAGCAAGAACCCCGAACGGTGAGACCTTGGCGAGCTTCTGGCAGGCAGCGAACATGGTGAGTGGGCACTTCGCGCACTCACGGGCGGCTTGTGCACGGGTCCGGTCGTCGTCACCGACCCACGCTTCAGGGTTGGTCTGGCAAGGGGTTGAGTCTTCGGCGCTCACGATGCAGTCCTCTCGTAACGGGTGTCGATGCTTGGTGGGGTCCAGACGTCATCCGCAGCCCACGGCCACGAACCGCCCGAACGAAGACGCTTAGGCCAGTCACGCTGCGACCGGTCACCACGCCAGGGGATGAGGTCAACAACCCGGTCCTGAGGCGTGTACTCCTCTGCCGCGCGTAGCCCGTAGCCGAACTCTGGCCACCGCAACCACAGGGATGTGCCAGCCGGTCGGACGCCGCGGTGACCGTCGCCACTCATGGCGTGTCCAGCGTGCGCTTCGAGGATGAGGGCACAGTTAGCGGCAGCCCTGCACCTGTCCAGCACCCGCGTGACCGTGCGGGCTGGTTCCTCGTCGTTCGGGTTCTTCGCGTGCAACCGGTAGATGGGGCCAATGACAAGCATCGCCGGCTGCAGGGCTGCGACGCGTGACACCAGCCACGCCTCATCCTCGGGGCGGGTGAGGTCTAGCCCGGACGGCACGCACTCGAGGAACATGCCGTCGTTGGCGGCCTTCCCAGCCACGATCGACAGAGCACGCAACGCGCGACGCAACTGTCCAACCCCGTTTTCAACGTCCACGTACAGCACCCGCTGCGGGGTGATGGTGCGGTGTGTGAACGGATGAACCCCAGCAGCGGCCCCGACCGCGAGCTGACGGAACAGGACCGACTTACCAAGCCCCTCAGACCCAGTTAGGATGAGCCGGTCGCCACGCTCGATCAGGCCAGGGATGACCCAGTCCGGTTCGTCATCGTCACCAGCCAGGAACTCGCCCAGCGTCGGGGTGCTGATGTCACCCTCAGCTTCGATTCCGTCAATGACACCCTGCAACTCCTCAAGACCGAGACGGGCCACGGTGAGCGGGTCAGCGTCAGGCATCTCCGCGTTCTGGTGCATCCGCAACGCCGTGATGTCGAGGCGACGCAGGCGTGCGGTACGGGCGATGATCTGCACCGAGTAGTCCGCTGACCCGAACCCGAACCCGGCGATGCGGTGCACCTCAGCCGGCCCACCGATGCGGCCGACGGTGCCGCGGCGTGTCATCTCGTCAATGACGGCCAGGGTGTTGATCTCTGTCTTGGCGAGACGCAGCCCGTGGATTGCTTCGGCTACGACCCGGTACTGCTGGTCGAAGTCCTCGATGCGGACAGCGGCGAACACGGTGCCGGCCTGCTCGGGGTGTTCGATGACGACACCGAGGGCGGTGGCCATTGCCATCTCAAGGTTGGCGTCCATGTCACCACCCCTCGGGCAAGTTGGCGGGGCGATGTGCGGTTGCCTTGCGCGGGGCGTCGGTGGACTTGCGACGCAGCCAGTTACGCCAGGTCGCGGTCCAGTTCAGCTTGACCCCGCGCGTTCCGGGGATGCTGATCCAGTAGTCGACGAACTCGGCCGCAATGGCGTCGAGGTCGAGGTGCCCCAGGTCGTTGTCCTTGGCCCACTGGCGCATGTCGTCGTCGACCTTGAAGTCTTCGGGGATTCGGGAGCCGCGCTTGCGCGCGCTCTCATTTGGTTGGGATGGGCTGGGAAGGGCTGGGGTAAGGCGAACAACACGCGAAGTTCCCTCGTCGTTCGCGCGAACTTCCTGCGAACCGTCTTTCTTGTTCCCACGAACGCGCGCCATGCGCTCACGGGCCGCCGCACGCTTCTCCTCAACGGCCTCCTTCGTGGGCTGAAACCCCTCCCACTCGTGGAACGCCCAACCGTTGTCGTCGCCCTTCTCAGCGACAGACCACAGGCCGGCAGTAACCAGCTCGGCCGCGTGCATGTCGGCATCGGGGTCGATGCGCTGGGCGATGAAGTCGGGCACGAACCCGTCCGTCAGGTGGTCCGCGGACCATGAGCCGGCGAGCACCCAAAGTCCCATCGCCTGCACGCCTGCGCGCACGGCCTTCTTGTGGCTGTGAAGCTTGTCATCCACCATGAACCAGGGCACTAGACGCGCACCGCCTTTGGGCGAAAGACGTTGTGGGCGGGGTTCTCGAGGCTTATGGCCGCGCGTTCCTCCGCCTTGGCCGCCTCGCGCCCGTCGAACCACGCGAGGTCGATCCGCGTTACCTGCTTCCACCAAGGCTTGCGCCATGAGTGCGCGGCGAATCGGCCGTCCGGGTTGAGGGTCAGCCCGACGTATGCAAGCTGGTCTCCGATGTAGGCGCGGTAAACGCAGGTCTTCTGGTTCACCATGTCGGAGTAGTAGTGAGATGCCATCAGGCAGCCGACTCCTTGGCCCATGAGGTGTGCCAGCGGTGGCCGCAGTCGGTGCACTTGTAGAGCGCTACCAGACCACCAGACGGGGGTCGGAACGCGCCGAAGGGGACCTCTGTATTGGTGGCGCACGATGGGCAGGTGTCGAGGCGCGCTGCTACTGATCCGCTCATGGGAACGATTGAGCCGAGCGGGGATTCACACATCGGGGGTCACCTCGGCGGCCTTGAGTTGGTCGACACGGGTTTTGATGGCGTCTTGGAGGTGCGGGTGCGCGGTCCACCAGGAGCGGAGGAGGTCGGTGTCGTTGCTGGCCTGCACGTCGCCGACGGTCGGTGCTGAGGGCGCGTCAGGCAGGGGGTCGACGGTGTGGATTTTGCGCTTGCCGCGGGTCTCGGTCAGGTTCGCCGTTACGGGCTCGGCGATGTGCGACAGGTGAGAGACGCGGATCCCGCCGACGCGGTCGCGTCCGAAGGTGATGGTGGGGTCGCCGTAGAGCATTGCCCGTCGCCCGACCCACTCGGTGGCGTCGTCACCCCAGGCTGCGACTAGGAGCTTCAGCACCGTTACGGCGGGCCGCCAGACCCGCTTGTCTCCTTCTAGTGCGATGTCGTACTGCTGCTCCTTGGTGCCAGCCTTGACCCCGGCGATGGTGACGACACGGGTGACGCCGCCGAGGAAGTCTTCGTAGTTGAGTTGGTCTGTTTTCTTCTCGATGGTGACTCTCATGACAGTTTCAGCTCCACAAGGTTGAAGTCGATGCGTTCGGTCTCGGGCAGGCCGGCCGTGCGGTCGTGGTAGGTGTGGACCATTTGCGTGACGGCGTGCTCGAATTGGGTTGCGGCGGTGAGGATTGCGTCGAACCACGCAGGGTCGGGTGTGACGTGCTTGACGAACAGCCGCATCCCACCGCTGAATGACACGTAGTCGAGCCAGTCGCGCCCGGACACGAACAGGGCGGCCTGGCACTGGGCGATGTTCTCGGGCGGCACCTTGTCGGCCAGGATGGTTTGCAGGTGCTTCTTGGGTCGGCGTGACTTGCACTCGACCATTCCGTCGTCGTCAACGAGGCCGTCGGGGGAGCATCCGACCTTGAAGCCCCACTTGTCCTCGACCATGAATCCGAGGGTGGTGACGGGGTGGCCGGTGTGCTTCTCGTATGCGGCGATTGCGAGCGGTTCGACGTCGTGGCCGCGGTCCATGTCGGCGCTGCTGTAGTGCTCGTCCGTGAATCCGGTGATCCGCTCCGCTGCAAGCTCGGCGACGATTGCGCGCGACTTGGGGTTGTCCGCGACCTTCAGCGTGGATGGGGTGATGAGTTGCCCGATGACGGATGCGGTGAGGATTCCGCGGCGCAGATCGGTCCACTCGCTCGTCCCCTGAAAGACATTCGGGTAGGTGTGCAGGGTCATGACTCGCAGGCCTCCTTGTAGGCGCGTAGGACGTTCTTCGGTAGGGCACCCACGAGGGCGACGCGCATCCCGTGCGAGATCGCCCAGGCGCGCTGGTAATCGCGGCTGCCGGTGGTGAGTGCTGGCAACGGTTTCGGGGCGACGACCTTGGGTGGGGTGTGAACCACGACACCGACCGGGATTGGCACGTGGACGGCGTTCAGGGGACCGCCGGGGCGGCAGCTTCCATAGGACTGAGGCATCAGCAGAACACCCCCACCGCGTGCAGTACCAGTCCGGCGGTGGCGATGGCCAACAGGAAGAGCAGCGACTTATGCAGCGAGTCGAATGCGTCCCAGAACGACCAGCGATCCTCGCGTCGCGACCCGCGGAACACGTCACCGCTGGCCTTGTCTTTCGGGAATGCCCCGCTGGATGTAGTTGGCGTGCCCCAAAGGTCGATCTTCCTTCTGAGGCTTCGGTTTTCATCAAGCAGGACGCGATAGTCCTGGCGCATGAGGTCCCATGTTCGCTGCCCATCAACGCTCGCGCGGAGTTCACTGAGGATGCGTTCCTCGGTGCTCGACATGGCACTGTTCAGGACGGTCCGGGCGATGTTGACGCGCTCCGCGTGATTCAACTTCCCCGCCCTGTCACTCTTACGGATCGCCTCGGCGCACTGCTCTATGCGCTGCTGATGGGCCTCGATCGGAGTCATGGCAGCCTCTTGACATGTAGATACGGGGTCGGCTTTACTGTAGATACACGCCAACGAAGGAGAGACCCATGGATGCGGCCACTTTCGAAACCGCAGTAGTGCCCCACTGTCAAACCTGCGATCTCTGCGGCGCACTGGTTGCCGACTGGCCCAAAACGCCCGACGATGAGTGGTCGACCGATAAGCCGAACCGGGATAGGCACGCCGCCTGGCATGCCGCACTCGGAGCCTGACGTGGCCACAATGCCTCGCTCGCTGCGCATCCCTGAGCCGATCTGGAAGGCTGCGGTGGACAAGGCGCGCGAGGAAGGGACGACGGTCACCGCAGTTGTCGTGAAGGCGCTGGAGCGGTACCTGCGGAGGTAGTTCACGACGCCTCCCCAAACAGGCCGTCAGGCTGCGGGTCGTTCGTCCGCTTTGGCGCGCTCGTCAGGTCAGGGCGCGTCGCCAGATCCTTAGCCCATCGGGACTTCAACCCGGTGGGCTGATCTGTGCGCCGCGCCTTGCCGTCCGTGTGCTTCCACTGGCCGCCGCCCGCCTCGCCCTCGCAAGTCCAGCCAGCGGCCGTGAGGGTGGTTCCAGGCTCGTCGTCGAGGATGTAGGTCTGGATGCGTCGGTAGCCCATCGCCAACCCGGCACGGGCCGCTGCGGCGTAGAGGATGCTGCAAGCGTTCTTCGTGCCGTCGGTGACGAGCCGCACTACTTCGAGGACGTCGCGGGGCGAACCCGCGAGGCGCGCGACGGGTCGCCCGACGATCGCGGCGCCGTGCAGGTTGCCGTCGTTGTCCATGACGCCGAGGGAGAACCTGTGCCCCTGGCTCGGCTGGTGGTGCCGATGCCACTGTGCGACTAGTCGATTCGCCTCCGCCAGTTCGAGTGGCACGACGTGGAGCCGGGTGCCACTCACGACGTCACCTCGCCGTTGGCGTATGCCTCGACGTGGTCGAGCTCGCCCCGGAAGTCCTCAGCTGCGTCGTCCAGCACCTCGTCTGCGGTGACGGGTTGGAGGTGGCCGCAGTTGACGCACCGCCACATGTCAGCGAAGGCCTTGCGGAAGTAGTGGCCGTGGTTTGCGCACCATTGGCCTTCGGGGCAGGTGGTGGCCGCGTCCCGAGCGACGGTGGGGGTCACACGCTCGGGACGGGCGGGCGGGGTGGCACGTTGGATGCGCCAGATGGTGAAGGCGATACCGGCAGCGAGGACAAGGACGAGGGTCATGCGGACCACTCCTCGGCCTCGGTGTAGCCAGCGGCGTGTCCGGGGCAGACGATGCGGCCTTCGATGTTGATGAGGGCGGGGCCTTCGCAGTCGGCGCAGTCGTCGAGGTGGGGGCCGGTGAGGGCTTGGATGAGGGCGGTCACGTCGGACTCGTCGAAGGTGGTTCCGGCGTAGGTGGCGGTCCCGTTGTCTCGTGCCTTGTTCCGCATCACGCGCAGGTCGAAGATGCTGAGGCACACGAGGTCGGCGTTGATGTCGGCCCACACGTCGGATCCGTGGGCGCCGTGGATCTTGAGGCTCATGACAGCCCCTCGCTTACGATCTTCGGCTCGACGAGTTGGTCCCACGACATCCAGTTCCCCGAGATGTCCACCCAGTGATGCGGGTCGTCACCGAGGTCCCAGCGCACGGCGTTGAATCGCGCGCCCGTCGTTGAGGACGAGGAGACGGTTGACCACAGCCCCGGCTCAGGGATGCGGGGGGGCTTCGTCTTCGACTGGATCAGGTCAGCTCGCACCCACGCTCGGTACTGGTCCGTCTTGGAGAACAGTTCGACGCAGGCGCCGACTCCGTCGATGAACTCGAGGACTTCGCCGCGTATCAGCACGTGGTCGCCCGGTGCGTAGTCAGTGCTCACGTCGCGCCCCCTTGCGTGCGAGGCGGGTGAACACCACACCCAACCCGAGGAGACCAGCAGCAAGAACAGCCAGGGCAGCCTCGAACCCTGTGCGCGCCAGTTCAGGTGGTGCGACGGTCGAACTCGGCACGCTCCTCCGGGGAGAGGCGGGCGACTGTGACGATGGCGGCCTTGATGCGGTTAACGGAGTGGTAGACGTCGTCACTGGTCCTGTTGAGGACGTCGCGGGCGACGGAACGCGGGTAGTCGTCGGAGAGGTAGAGGTCGAGGAGGTCTGCGACGGTGACGGGCTGGTCGTCGTCGGCTGGCTCGTCGTGCTCGTTGCTGAAGATGTCGCGGAGGAGGCGCTGCTCGGGGGTGAGGTCGGGGTGCTTGTCGTCGGCGTGGATGGCGTACTCCTTGTGGTCGTAGGTGACGGGGTCGAGACGGCAGGGCACGCGGCCCGGATCTGAGCAGCAGTCCCGTCCACACCCTCAACGAGGTCCATCAGGTGCGACTGGGTGCGGTGCGCGAGGTGCGCGTGGAGCTTCGTGGAGTCGTCGTCCACAACGATGATGTGCGGGTTGTTGGTCACGTTGTGGCAGACCACGATCGGCGCGTGACCCGTGGCGGGCTTGTCACCAGCCAACGCGGGTCCAGCCACAGCCAGAGACGCAGCAGCCAGGACCGTCACAACAGCAAGGCGGTTCATGCGGACACCGCCTGACGTGCAAGCGACTTCGCGTGACGGTCGTACAGCAGCACCGACCCAGCGGCAGCGACGTTCATGGACTGCGAGCGCACGGCCGGGATCTGCACGACGGAGTGGCAGAGATCGACCACCGACGGCGGCAAGCCTTGGTCCTCAGCGCCCAGCAGGTATACCGCCCGCTCAGGGTGCGAGTAGTCGGGAAGGGCCGTGGCTCGCGGGTCCAGTTCGACGCCGACCAGCGGGGCCGAGTGCGGCAGGTGCGCCCTCAGGTCCTCGATGGTGTCGAAGTGGAACAGCGGCGTGTGCAGCGGCGTCTTCGGGGTGTCCGACGACTGGCGCTGGTAGCGCTTGCCTACGGTGAACACGAACGCTGCGCCGTAGAGGTGGGCCGACCGCCAGAGCGTGCCGACGTTGGCCTCGGTCTTGGTGCGGTAGATGCCGACCGCGAAATATCCGCGGGTCATCGGTTCGTCCCCTCGGCGGTCAGTGCCAGCGTCAGGTGCGACACGACAGCGGCAGGACGGTGCGTGGCGTTGTGACGCGGCACATACTCAGTCCCGAACCAGGAATGCCGGTACTCACGGATCGCCGCGGTGTCGTGCGCGTGGACCGACTCGTCACGATGCTTGCCCACGTACGGGGTTTCGGTGGTGTTCATTGGTATCCTTCGGTTGTGTGAGTTGCCCCACCCGGTTCTGACGCCGAGAGGTGGGGCACTTGCTTTGGGGGTCAGGCGGCCCAACGGCGGGCGTTGTTCTCCGCGTTGGTCATGACGGCCAGGTGTGCCGGGTTGACGCAGCGACGGTGAGGGCAACCCACTCCCCCGGCGCACGTTTTCGTGTCGTGGCACTGGTGGTCGATCGTCATGCCGTCAGGCACGGAGCCGTCTCGGAACAGGACTGCGAGCCGGCGCGCGGTGATCGTCTGGCCTTTGACGCCGTTGGCGACGAGGCCGTAGCCGCGGGAGTTGACGGAGCCGGTGAAGGACCAGCAACCCTCGGGGGTGCGTATGGTGCGGCGGAGTAGGCGAGCCCACAGCATCGGGACCTGCTCGAGGCGGAGGTCGCTCATGATGCGCGCCTCCGCCTGCGACGCCGGTTGGCTTTCTTGTCGAGGTAGGCGTCGATGTCTTCTGGTTCTACGAGCCAGCGGCCGGCGACCTTGGCGGCGCGTATGCCGTCGGGTGCGTTTATCAACCTTCGAGCCGCCCACTCGCTGCACCGGAGGCGAGCTGCCACCTCGGGGACCGTGAGGCTCATGCCGCCCTCTTCCTTCGCGCACGGGACCGCTCGTTAGTGCACGCGCGGCAAGACTTGGCGCCGTCCGGCCTGACGCGCGTGTTTGCCTCGTCATAAGCGTGACCCGAGGGGCAGTGGGTGACGGTGGCCGCGTAGCGACGCGAGTTCTCGGCCGGGGTTACGGGCTCGAGATGTGCCGGATTGACGCAAGCGCGGTTGCGACAGAGATGGTCCAGCGACAGACCTTCGGGGATCGGCCCCACCAAGTCCTGGTAGGCGAATCGGTGGGCGACGTTGGTCTTGACGCCAGATGGGCGGGGCGGGGTCCAGACTCCGTACCCGAGCGACTTCCCTCGGGTCCAGATCCAGCAGTCTCCGTCCATGTTCACTTTGGGCCAGAAGTAGCGGGCCATCATTTCGGCGGTGAGGCTCATGCGGCCGCCTCGAACTCTGTGACGATCGCGCCTGCTGTGGTGTCCAGGAGGTTCGCGATTCGGGAGAGTTCGCCGAGGGTGAAGGACATGGACTCGGTTCCGAGGCGGCGGTGGAGGGTGGATAGCGGGATTTCCGCGCCCTCTGCGACCTGTCGGAGCGTGAAGCCTTTGGCCTTGATGCGCGCCGCAACCTCTGCGCCGAAGTGGCGGGGGGTTGGGTTCTGGTGCATATGGGACAGATTAGGTTCCAAATGGAACATTGTCAACTACGTACGCAAGAAAACTACGTAGATTCACTGACGACACCTACGCGCTCGGCACCTAACGTGTTGCGGTATGGAACAGAACAGCATGGCCATGCAGCGAGCGATGGCGGCCGAGATCCGGTCGCGCCTGGGTTACATGAACCGCACACAGTCGTGGTTGCAGGACCGGGCCAAGGTGCCCAGCGCGACGTGGCGGAAGTACTTCACTGAGGGTGCGATCGAACGTGACGTGCCTCTCGCGGTGGTTCAGCGGGTTGCGTCGGTTCTTGGGATGACGACGGGTGAGCTGATCTCGTTGGCTGAAGAATCGGCTGTGTCGTTCCTGTCCGATAGCAGCATCCCCGGGGCGACGCCGGAGGAGCGGAAGGACTTGCGCCGCGCCATCTCACGGGTGCGGCCAACGCGTAAAGGTGCAGATCACAACCAGTCTGAGACCGGGTCGTGACCTGAGTAAAGAGCCAGTCAATTTCGGTTGCTTTGTCGGTGTCTCGGGATACGTTCAGTTGAAGCCCGATGCAGGGTGAACGAGTCGGGGTCTAGCAGGGAATGAGTGTCTAATGTTTGTTAAAGCGGCGAAGATGGCCGGGTGCGTGTTGGGGTGGACGACGGCATTGGGGGTGGCTCTCAGTGGCGCGCTGCCGTTCGAGCAGCAAAACGCGGTGATGCTGCTGGCGTTGTCGGTCGCGCTCCTCAGTTCTGCGTGCATGGCATTGGAGAAGCACCAGCGCCCGTTGGGTGCGGCGTTCGAGCTCGGGTATGACGAGGGCCGGCGCGACGCGATCCGCGAACTCACCAAGCGGTCGAACGTGTCACAGATCCGGCCCCGAGCGATCGCGCGTTCTGAGTCCGAGAACGGTATCGGCTACCTAGCCTTGCTCGATCTGTAGCGGTTCGGGCTGCCAGTCCAGGGCCGCGGTCGAAGCAGCCTGTAGCGCGGCTCGCATTGATGGTTGCAGCGAGCCGTAGACCTTGCGTGTGGTCTCGAGGTGTTCGTGCCCGAGCTGGTCCTGTACCTGCTCGATGGTGACGCCTTGTTCGAGCAGCCACGACGCGTGGGTGTGGCGCAGGTCGTGGATGCGGGGCCTGGGGTTGATCACGCCGGCCGCGACACATGCCGGACCCCATACGCGGTAGTGGTAGGACGATCCCCAGATTGCGCCACCGCGAGCGGCTTGAAAGACGAGTGCGTCGGGTGGTTGGCCTTCAACGAGTGGGCGGAGGGCTTCGACGATCTGGCCGGCGAGCATGACGCTGCGGCGGGACTTGGCGGACTTGGGTGGGCCGAGGGTGCGGGTGCCGCCCTTCCTGGCCTTCTTCCACGCCTGCACGACGCGCACCTCGCCGCGGTCAAGGTCGACGTGCCGCACCTCCAGCGCGGTCGCCTCGGACCAGCGCAGGCCGGTGCCAACGAGAAACAGCGGAAGGGCACGCTTCGACTCGGGTAGCGCCTTGTAGATGGCGGCCCACTCGGGGTGGGTGAGGAACCGGGCCTCGTCCGCGTTCTGCTCACCCATTCTCGGCAGGCGGGCGCCGCGACATGGGTTGCTCTGGATCTTCTCCTCGAGCACGGCCATGTTCAGCAGGTCTGACAGGAGGCCGTGGTGCTGGCGGATCGTCTTCGGCGAGAGGAACCCGCCCGAGGGGTTGCCGCGGTTGTTGAGGCGGGGCGAACTCTCGAGGGCGCGGATGAATTGCGCGTCTACGGCCCTGTCGATCTGGTCGAGGGGCAAGTCGCCGAGCATGGGGAGCATGACCCTGTTCGCGATCTTGTCGTAGTCGGAGCGGGTGCCTTCAGTGATCCCGGTCTTCAGGGTGTCCATTGCGTACGCGTACCACTCGCGCAGGGTCGGGACGTAGTCGGCGGATGCGGCGTCTCGCTTGGCCCGCTCCCCTACTGCGGCCTTGGCGCCGTTGGCACGCAGCTTGAGGATGAAGTCGTCGGCGAGCGCCTTGGTGGTGAAGACCTCGGACGTCTGTCGGTTATTGAGACGGAACCTCACGAACCAGGAGACATTGCCGTTCTTGGCGACGCGACGCTCAGGCTTCGGCATCTCGCCCGTCCATGATCGCCACAACGGAGTCCAGATCCACGGGCATGAGGTCCCACGCGTCGACGCCTACGTGCACCTCACGCCCCGACCCTCGGTCCTCGGTGTGAAGGTGCCCATGCAGCAGCCATGCGCCCTCGTCGCGTAGCCGGTACTGCATGTAGCGAGGCTCCTCGCGGTCACGCTCGTAGGGGAAGTGGGACAACAGCACGTCGCGCCCGGCCATCTTCCGGCGTGCGAACGGCTGTACAGAGTCAAAGACCTCAAGGTAGCGACGCTGTTGGTTGTGAGCGTCGCGGTGCATCGGGTGGCAGCGGTCGTGGTTGCCCGAGATCAGGTGCTTCCT
>Ga0163161_10001330_pt1 | contig 18390 bp, 20 predicted proteins | sample S45metaG_FD_129847 | JGI IMG/M metagenome (GOLD analysis project Ga0163161, IMG submission 129847) | Switchgrass rhizosphere microbial communities from Kellogg Biological Station, Michigan, USA - S4-5 metaG | ecosystem: Host-associated > Plants > Roots > Rhizosphere > Soil | place: USA... | reverse complement strand
TCTCCTTATCAGCTCTTGACCGGCCGGCTTATGGTGCCGGCGCTCGAATAAGGTTAGACCCCAGTTGGGAAGTCAGCTAATAGGGGGAGTATTGGGTCGTGATAGGCAGAGTCTTTTACGGGTATCAGGGGTAAGCCCCGCGTCTATTTGAAGCATAGACGCGGGAAAGTCGTTACTTACGCACGTTCTGATACAGCATCAACCTTGAGGTTTCGTGCATGGCGCGGGTCAGCCGTGACAGGCGCTTGAACTCTTCAGGGTTTTGCCACAGGGTCAGAAGTAGTACCCGATATTGACGTTGGTCCGGTAATACCACTGATTGCTGCCAACCGAATGGGTATTGGTAAAGCCCGTGCCGTTTTCCGCACCGCCATAGGGGTTGGCGTTTTTCGCCCAGGTCAGGTCGACCCACGCCATGATCGGCATGGCCAGGAACTGCGCACCGACGGTGTACATCTGCGAATCGTCCCAACCGCTCTTGTCTTTCATCATGCGGCTGTAGTCGTTGTACAGTTTGATCTTCTTCAACTGACCCAGTTTCGGCGTCGGGATGTCATAGCCGACGTTCAGCGAAGCGATGGTGGCCTTGGAGGCGATCAGGTACGCCGGGGTTAGGCCGTTGCCGCCCATCAGCACCGAGTCGTTGCTGACACCGGCAGGGTTTTTGGGGTCGTACTCGTAGCGAATGCCCTGGGTGGAGACAGTCCATGCGCCGGCGTTGATGATGGCGTGGATACCGCCGGCCCAGTAATCGCCGTCGTCTTTGGTGGTGGCGTTGTACAGCTGGGCGGTGGCTACCGACGCGCCGATTTCGGTTTTCCAGCCGTCGTTGATAAAGGTCCGCGCGACCCGGGCGTTGATCTGGTTGTGTTTCTCGTTGTCCTGGCGCGATTGGGTGAAGGGGATTGCATTGTCCTTGAGGTCGGCGTAACGCCCGACTTCCGGCGAGTAGCGAATGTCAGAAGGCAACATTCGCGGGAAGTACCCGAGTTGCAGATCCCAGTCCTGATCCTTGTAGCTGTACTTCAACCCCGAGCCGGCGCTGACGCCATAGCCCATGAAGAAGGGCAAGTGATAGCTCCAGCCAAATTGCGGATAGGGTTCCAAGCCAAACGGTTTGAACGGCGCGCCCAGTTGCAGGTTTGAGTTGCTGTTGAGACGGTAGCCGACGAAGCCGCGGTCGATGGAGTGTTTGCCATCATCCTGAAACCAGTAGCCGACATCGCTATAGAGATTTTTGTAGGTCGCCTGCACGTCGACGCGGAAGGTATCGAAGAGAAAACGCCCATTGTTTTCGGTGGTGTCCCAATGCTCGTCGCGGTAGTTGGTTCGCAGGGCACCGCCGATGTCCAGGCTGCTTTCGCCATCGTCGCTGCGCCAGGCGATATGCGGAAACGGCTTTTTACCGGCAGTCGATGTCACGGGCGCAGCGGGACCGGGTTCACCGGCGAAGCTCACGCAACTGCTCATCATCAGTCCCATACATATAACGTAATGCTTCATGTTGACTCCGCTGCTCAATTGAACGCTACAAAGTGACCGGCAACACTGTTCCGTTCGCCTTGAAAGTGGCGATGGGCGGATAACGTCGAGTGTTGCTTTGATTAAGTGCGTTTCTGTTTTTATTGTTTCATGGGTAATACGGCGTATGGCCTATGAACTCAGGGTTACCTGAGCAGAAACTATGCCAACTGTCGAAAGCTGTCAGGGGTTTAAAAACTCAATAAAAACAATTGTTTATATGGGAAACATATTTGTTTGTATTGCCCGTGAAACAGGCGCGTCGAAGGGTAACGAAACTGCACGTTCACTGTGCGTTTTTTATTTCACGCGCATAAAAAAGGCCGACATACCTGTCGGCCTGTTTAACCCTGGAAACTTGATACTCGCGTTATAGATCCAGTACCAATCGCCGGCTCTTGCAACCTGACACACACACCATCATGGATTTATTCGCCGCACGCTCCGCTTTAGTTAACACGCCATCACGATGATCAACATCACCCTCCAGCACACGCGTCTCGCACGAACCGCAAACCCCTTCGCGACAGCTGTACTCGATGTCGCAACCCGCTTCGAGCAGCACGTCGAGCAAACTCAAACCGGGCTCGATCGACAGCGTCTTGCCGGATTTTTTCAGTTCGACGCTGTAACGACTCTGCGCGTCTTCAGATGGCGGCAGTTCGGCGGCCGCGAAACGCTCGATATGCGCATGAGGGTAACCGAGGCCTTCGCAGGTGCTTTCGAAAGCATCGAGCATCGGCGTCGGACCGCAGCAATAGAAGTGCGTATCGCTGGGCTGATCGGCCAGGTAGGCGCTCAGGTCTGGCGGCATGCCCTTTTCATCGTTGAAGTGATAGACGACTTTGGCACTCAAACCGCTGAGTTCCTCAACCAGCGCGGCTTCCTGTCGCGAGCGGGCGCAGTAGATCAGCTCGGCGGATTTTCCCAACGCCAGCAGTTGGCGGAACATGCAGTAAATCGGTGTGATACCGATACCGCCGGCCACCAGCACACTGTGTCTGGCACTCAGGTCGAGCTGGAAATTATTGCGCGGCGACGAGATCGGCAGTTGCATGCCGACCCGCAGTTGCGCGTGCACAAATTCCGAGCCGCCGCGGCTGTTGCGATCACGCAGGATACCGATCACGTAACGGCCTTGATCGCTCGGCGAGTTGAGCAATGAATAACTGCGCACCAGTCCGTTGGGTAAATGCAGATCGATGTGGGAGCCGGCTTCAAACGGGGCGAACACCGTGTCGCCAAACGGCCGCAACTCGACGCTGATGATGCCTTCGGCTTCATAGCGCAGCGTGTGCACGCGAGCGGTGAGGGGGGAGGAATGGGACATCGGTCACCTCTTTTCGACAGTACGCAAATCGAGATCGAGACGCGCACTGGCCTCGATCTCCACCCGCAGTTCGGGAAACACCAGTGCGCTGACTTCGACCAGCGTGGAGGTCGGGAAAACGGCCTGACCTTCGAAGAAGTCACGACGTGCGCGGCCCACTTCATCCTTGTCGGCGATGTCGGTGACATACACCGTCAAACGGTAAATGTTGCCGACATGCCCTCCCGCCGCCTCGACCAGCGCCCTGACCTTGTTCAACACCACCAGTGTCTGGGCGTAGGCATCGAGCGGCGCATCAGCCACAACGGCCAGGCGTGTAGCGGGATGGCCGGTCATGCCGGACATCACCACTTCATTGCCGATCAGCAAGGCATTCGACCAGGTGGCGCTGGCCGGCTCGATCAACGAACCGGCCTGAACACGTTGCACCGCTGCGTTCATGGCAACTGCTTCGCGTCGATCAGCTCCAGTTGGGCCTTGGCGGCGTTTTTCAGGTAGCGGCGCAGACGCACCACGCCCAGGTCATGCTGGTAGAGGTTTTCCCGTTGGTTGGCGTCCGGCTCCATGAATTCGAGCAGCACCCGGTCCTGTTCCAGCACCGCCCAGTGCCGTGCTTCCAGACGGTTTTTGTAGAGGAAACGCCAGGTGTCGCGCTGCCAACCGGTGAGTGGACGGCAACGCCAGTGGAACACTGCCGACAAGGAGCGGCTGCTCGGGGTGTAGCTGCCGATGATGGTGAAGTTGCCGCCCGGGCCGCCGGTTTTCGGATAGGGAATTTCCAGGCGCAGCCAGTGACAGCCGTTGTCCATGAACTCGGTCCAGTCGAAATTCACCCCGCGCTGGCCTTCTTTCTCGAAGAAGAAACCGTTCTCGGTGTCGCGGGTGACGAACTTGGCGGTGGCTTCGCCTTCGCTCATGGAGTGCGACATCTTGTGCAGGTAGGTGCCGTGCATGGGGTCCATGACGTTGTCGATGACGTAGCGATAGTCGCCTTTCCACTCGGTGTAGCAGAGGAAGCTGCTCCATTCGGGGGAGGTCAGTTGCTCGGGCAGGACCAGCTCCGGCGGGGTATCCACGTGCGGATCCGCGGCGTTGTACAGAAAGATGGCGCCAGCAGCTTCACGGGTGTGGAACATGCGTGTCGGGCGGCTGCCTTCGAGCTTGCAACCGGGGCTGCCGGGGACTTTGGTGACGGTGCCGTCGCAGCGCACTTCGACGCCGTGATAAGGGCATTGCAGACGGTCACCCAGCACCGGCCCCTGGGACAGCGGCGCGCCGCGATGAGGGCAGTGATCTTCCAGGGCGTGGACGCTGCCGTCATTGTCGCGCCACAGGGCGATCTTGTAGCCCAGGCGGCGGATCGATAGCGGTTTTTCGCCCAGTTGATCGGAAGGCAGGACCGGGAACCAAAGGTTTTTCAACCCGTTGGCCAAGAGGTTTTCAGCGGGATCGACGGTTGTATTCATGTTCATTTCTTATTGTCCTCCGGCGGGTCATTCGCCCAGCCGAGCCATCAGGGTTTTATAGGCGTCTGCTGTCCACTCTCCGGTGGTCAGCGGGCAGGGCGGCCCGGCCAGATTCAGGTGCGCGAGCAGGTCGGGCAACTCGGTCACCCCGTTGCCAAAGGCGCGCTCGATGGAGTCGCCGAGCAACTCTTCGAATTGAGTGTTGGGACGTTTGCGGGCCTGATGGGGCTCCAGGTAGGGTTCGGTATTGCTCATCTCATTGACCTCCGTTACGTACCCGTTCGCGGATCATTTCGCGCACGGGAATAAAGTCATACGTCGGGAAAACTTCGGTGCTGAACACGCCCCAGGCCGAGCGTTCGAGCTCGACGTTGAGGGTCGGCAGCAGGCTCGGCGGTAACCGTAGGGTGACGATCTGGCCCAGGCCCATGGCCACGGTCCAGGACACCACCTCGACGCCTTGCGGGGGAAACCGTTCCCACCAGTCCTGCTGCTTCATGTGCCGCTGAATGTCTTCCAGGTTCTTTGATTGGTTGTGCTTGAGCAGCACGGTCACCAGCAAGGTTTCGCTCATGGCTACGGTCCTGCTCACGCCACGTTCGGCATCGGCACGGCCCAGGCGTCATAGCCATAAACCCAGTCGGCGTTGCCGCCGTCCTTGAGCCATTGGTTGCCGCGTGAGCCGATCTGGATCTGGCTGGTGCGTTGCAGCCGTGCCTGCTGATAAGCCTGCAGGGCGTCGGTGATCTGCGCAGTGCTGGTCAGGTCTTGCAGATAACGAGCGAGTACAACGGCGTCTTCGATCGCCTGGCCGGCGCCTTGCGCCATGAACGGCATCATCGGATGGCAGGCATCCCCCAGCAGGGTCATCGAACCCTTGGACCAGAACGGCAGTGGATCGCGTTCATACAGCGCGGTCTTGAGTACCTCGTTGCACGCATCGAGCAGGGCGCGAGCATCCGGGTGGAAGTCCTGATAGTGACTGCGCAACTCGTCGGCATCGCCGGCGCTGGTCCAGGACTCTTCATGCCAGCTGTCCTGAGCGGTGGTGGCGAAGATGAAAATTTCCCGACCCTGGTTCAACGGAAACGTCACAATCTGGCTTTGCGGGGTAGGGCCCCACCATTTAGTGAACGCCTGAATGTTCGGCACATGGGCCACGCGTTCGGCAGGTACGACGGCGCGGTAAGCGACCACTCCGGTAAAGCGCGGTTGCTCATCACCGAACAGCGCATTACGCACTACCGAATGGATGCCATCCGCACCGATCAACAGATCGGTGACGTGACGGCTGCCATCCTTGAAGCACAACTCGATGCCGTCGGCGGTTTGCACGACGTGCTCAGCACGTTTGCCAAACTGCACCTGTTCAGGTGGAAAGACGTCCGCCAACGCGGCCAGCAAGTCGGCGCGGTGAATGGTCAGTTGCGGTGCACCGTATTTCTGTTCGGCGGCATCGGACATTTCCAGGCGAGAAGTTTCCTCGCCGCTGTCCCAGAGACGGCTGATCCGGTGCGTTGGACGCGCGGCCGGAATGCGCACGGCAGGGCCCACCCCAAGACCATCCAGAGCGCGTACGGCGTTAGGCGTCAGGTTGATATCGGCACCGACCCGCAAAAAGGCTTTCGACTGTTCGAATACGGTGACGTTATGGCCTGCGCGATGCAGGGCGATGGCGGCGGTCAGGCCGCCGATTCCGGCACCGGCGATAGCGATATTCAGCGAAGACATGGACGGCTCCTGCTCAGGGTTTCGGTTTGTCGGTGAGGAATTTGCCTTGCGGCGCTTCGACGTTTTGCTGGCGTCGGGTATTGCCGTCGATGCCGCCGGCAATCGCCCATTCAGCGAACATCGTCGGGCCCGGCTCGAAGGCGCGCGGTTCCCACTCGCCGGTCAACTGGTCTTCGTCGGCGTAGTACTCGACCAGCGCGCCAGCCGGGTTCTTGAAGTACCAGAAGAATGCCGAAGACACCGGGTGCCGACCGGGGCCGATTTCCGTTGCCCAGCCGCGGCGGGAAATGTGCATGCCGCCGCCGAACACTTCGTGCACATCGCGCACGGTGAAGGCGACGTGGTTCAGGCCGGCGCGAGGGGCGGGCAGTTGCAGCATGAACAGGTCGTGGTGGCCGCCTTCTTCGGCGGTGCGCAGGAACGCCCCGCGATCCGGATAGCGGGCGGAGGCCTGGAAGCCGAAACGCTCGTGATAGAAGGCTTCGCAGGCGTTGACGTCCTTGACGAAAAACACCACATGACCGACTTCGATCGGTGTGGCGCGCTCGTAGATCGGCGCGGCTTTGTTGATCCGGCCTTTGGTCTGCCAGGTGTTATGGCCGCTGCACTCAATCTCCAATTCACGCTTGCGGGTCACTTGCAGGCGGATCGCCAGGCCGTTGGGGTCGGTGCAACCGATGCGCCCATCCGCTTCGATGAAGCCTGGATCGTTGGCGATTCGTTCGCTATAAAGCTTCAAGTCAGCATCGCTTTCGACGCCCCAGACCACTTCGCGCACGGTCGAACCGGGTTCAATGGCGGACGGCAATCCCGCCTTGTTGATGTCGGCGAGTACCACGCGGCAACCGTTGAGGGTTTCGAAGATCACTTCGTCAGGCTGCTCGCTGACTTTCGTCAGGCCCCAGTCGCTGAAAAAACGCACGCTGGTGTCGAGGTCCTCGACGCCGTAGGTAACTTCATCAATGCCTAAAACGCTCATAACCCAACCTCTCGTTGCACACCGGCCCAGGCCAATGGCTGTTCATTCATGCCCCAATAAAGGCTTTTCTGTTCCATGTACTGCAGGATGCCGAGGCGACCTTTTTCACGGCCCAGACCGCTGTCGCGCCAGCCGCCGAACGGTGTGGAAATCGAGAACTGTTTGTAGGTGTTGATCCACACCGTACCGGCCTGAATTTTTCGACCCAGCGCCCAGGCGCGTTTGTAGTCGCGCGTCCAGATACCGGCGGCGAGGGCGTACAGGCTGTCGTTGGCCTGTTCGAGCAATTGCGCTTCGTCATCGAAAGGCATCGCCACCAGAACCGGTCCGAAGATCTCTTCCTGACAGACCTGCTGGCTGTTGTTCAAACCTTCGAGGATGGTCGGCGGGTAGTAATAACCCTGGTCGTACACGCCGCCGCTCGGACGCTTGCCACCCAGCAGCAAACGCCCACCTTCGGCCAGTCCTAAAGCAACATAACGCTCCACGGATTCGCGGTGGCCGGCGCTGATCAGCGGGCCCATTTGCGTGCGTTCATCGGCGGGATCACCGACGCGCAATTCGGCCGCCGCCGCCACCAGGCGCGCCATGAACGGCTCATACAGCGCGCGGGCGACGAACAACCGCGAGCCGGCGATGCAGGCTTCGCCCGAAGAGCTGAAGATGCCGTACAGCACACCCGCCACGGCGTGATCGAGGTCAGCATCATCGAGGACGATGGTCGGCGATTTGCCGCCCAGTTCCAGCGACACCGGCATCATCTTGTCGGCAGCGATGTGGGCAATGTGCTTGCCGGTTTTAGTACCGCCGGTGAACGACACGCGCTTGACCAGCGGGTGACGCGTCAGCGCATCACCGAGCAGCGAACCCTTGCCTGGCAGCACACTGAGCAGGCCTTTCGGCAACCCGGCGTCCTCGCAGATGCGTGCCAGTTGCAACGCCATCAATGGGGTGATTTCCGCCGGTTTGATCACCACCGCGTTGCCCGCCGCCAGCGCCGGAGCGACCTTCTGCGCTTCGCTGGCAATCGGCGAGTTCCACGGGGTGATCGCGGCGATCACGCCCATCGGCTCGTACACACTCATGCTGACGAAATCACCACGGGACGGCGTGATGGTTTCTTCGAGGGTTTCACAGGCCGAAGCGAAGAATTGGAACGTGCCGGCGGCGCTGGCCACCAGGGCTCGGGTCTCGTTGATCGGTTTGCCATTGTCCTGGCGCTGCAATTGCGCCAGTTCTTCGCTGCGCTCACGGATCAGCTCGGCGATGCGGTACAGCACGCTGGCCCGTTCGTGAGGTTTGCGCTGTGCCCAGCCGCTGTGCAAAAACGCCAGATGGGCGCCTTGCACGGCGTCTTCAACGTCGTCGACACTGGCGGCATTCAACCAGGCGACGGCTTCGCCCGTGGCGGGGTAGCACGTGGCATAACGCTCGCCGCGACCGAGGCGCCAGTCGCCGGCAATGCAGATCGGTAAAGTCTGTTCGAGAGTCATCGACGGTCCCCTAAATCGAAATCGCGTGGGCGTGGTTGCCCAAGGCGCGGACAACGCTGTAAACGGTCAGCGCCGAGGTCTTCGGGTTGGCCAGCAGCGGTTTGCCACGCAAGCTCAGTTCGAAACCGCCGAAGGCACCGCGGGCTTCGAAGTGATGGACGTTCTCCTCGCTCAGCGGATCGGCGATCAGCGTCACGTGGGTGCGGTCCAGGCCGAGCCCGGCCAGCGACAAGGTCGCTGCGACGTTGGCGTTTTTTGGATAAAGCCGTGCCGCTTCCCGGGCGCTGCCCTGAAAAATCACCGTGGCTTCGGTAATGGTGTCCAGGTCACAGGCCTGTTCAGCGGGGGTGTTTTTCCAGGCTTTAGCCGGTTTGCGACCGGTGTAATTGACCGAATCGAGCCCACCGACTTTGGCCGCCGACAAGGCGTCGATGCCGCCGATGGCGCCGGGCAGCAACTCGATGCGGGTCTGACCGCGTTCGGCCGCCGCTTCCAGGCGTTCGACCAGGCCGACTTCGGACAGCGCGCCGACCGAGACGATCAGGCAGGCAATGCCACGCTCCAGCGCCGGCAACACATGTTCTTCGATGGCGCGATGGCCGGCGCACTCGACCAACAGGTCGGGACGGGCATCGGCCGGCAACGCGGTGAGCACCTGCGGCGGTTGCTTGAAACTGGCCAGCCGCTGGCGGACCAGTTCTTCAGACCCGGCCGAAGCGATGACGTAATCAACGCACAGCTGCGGATCCTTCTCCAGCAGTTCGAGCACGCCGACGCCAATGGCGCCGCAGCCGATCATGGTGATATGCAACATGACGAAGTCCTCAGGCCGTGGCTTTTTGCGCTTTGGTTTCGCTGTTGGGCGGACCGGCGAACTGGGTGGCGAAGCTGCCGACGGCGAGCATGTCGACTTCCAGCAGGAACGGGCCGGGTTGAGCCAGCGCGCCGTCGACCACGCGGCCGAAATCCTTCAGGTCGGTGACCAGGCCGTGGCGCAGGTTCAGGGATTCCGCCAGCTTGGAATAATCCGGCGTGTGCAGGTCGACGTAGCAGTGACGGCTGCCGTAGACAGCGTCCTGAATATTGCGGATCACGCCGTAACGCTGGTCGTTCATCAGCAGAATCACCACGTTGGCTTTCTCTTGCACCAGTGTCGCCAGCTCGCCGAGGTTGAGGATGAAGCCGCCGTCACCGGCGAGGGCGAAGACCTTGCGCTCAGGGTCGGTTTCCGCTGCGGCCACGGCAGCGCCGATGCCCATCGACAGGCCCTGGCCAATGCCGCCGCCCAGCGCATGCACGCCGGCGCGCGGGTGGAACAGGGTCAGCAGGCGGTTGCCCCAGATGCTGTTGGACAGCGTGACGTCGCGCACCCAGGAGAAATTGCGCCCGGTGATGGCTTGCAGCTGTTCGACCATGGCCGAGTACGGGCCGAGGTCGGCGATCAATTGGGTGCGGGATTTTTCACGGACATCCTTGAGTTCGGCGAGGAATGCCGGATCGATCTGCAGGCGACCTTCCAGACGATCCGCCAAGCCTTCAAGGGCCAGCGCCGAGTCGCCACAGATGAACAGCTCGCTGTTATAGCTGCGACCTTCAATGGCCGGGTTGGCGTCGATACGCAAGGTGTTGCGTGGCAATTTCAACGCGTACTTGAAGGTTTCGTTGCTGCGCAGACGGGAGCCGGCGATCAGTAAGGCATCGCAGCTTTGCAGGAACTGCTCGACCAGTTTGTTTTGCGAGAACGCGCCGAGGCAGCGTTCGTCATCTTCGTTGACCACGCCGCGACCCTGGGTCGAGGTGATCACGCCGACGCCCATGTCCAGCAGGCGCTTGACTTGCGGGCCGGCATGCCGGGCGCCACCGCCGAGCCACAGCAGTGGGCGGGTGGCCGTGGCCAGACGCTCGGCCACCAGGTCCAGCGCTTCAGGTGCGGGTACGGCCACCGGAATCGGCAGCGGCGAGAGATCGGTCGGCATCGTGATAAAGGTCGACTGGATGTCGATCGGGATTTCCACGCTGACCGGTCCGGTGGGGGCGGTCAGGGCGGTTTGCACGGCCAGTTTCATCGTACTGATGGCGGTTTCAACGCTGCGCACACGGAACGCAGCCTTCGACACGGCCTTGAGCATGGTCAGTTGGTCGCGCGCTTCGTGGATGTAGGCGAATTCCTGGTCCAGGTACGGTGTTTCGATCTGCCCGGTGATGTGCAGCAGCGGCGTGCCGGCGGTCAATGCTTCGACCATGGCGCCTGCGGCGTTGCCGGCGGCGGTGCCGGTGGACGTCAGGCAGACACCGAGGCCGCCGGTGGTACGGGCATAAGCGTCGGCCATGTTGGTGGCGCCGGCTTCACCGCGAGCCATGACGAAGCGGATGTTTCCGCGAACGGCGAAGGCATCGAGGATCGGCATGTTATGGATCGAGATCACGCCGAACGCGGCCTTGACGTCGCACTGTTCGAGGAACGCGGTGATGGCAGCGCCAACGGTGACAGTATTTTCATTACGCATGGCGGGACAGGCCTCCAGAAACATCGATATGGCTGCCTGTGGTGTAAGCCGACAGAGGCGAGGCCAGAAACAGGATCGCGCGGGCCGCTTCAATCGGCAGGCCCAGGCGCCCTAAGGGAATGTGTTTTTGTTGCGCCAGTCGGGCGGTCCATTGGGTCCAGTCCAGGTCCCGCTCTTCGCGGGCCTCGAAACGTCGGCGCCATTGCCCGGATTCAACCAGGCCAATGAGGATGCCGTTGACCCGAATGCCCTGGCCGGCAAATTCGGTGGCCATCGAACGCACCAGGTTCATGACCCCGGCGCGAGCGGCCGAGGTGGCGACCATGTGCGGTTCCGGCTGGCTGGCCAGCAGCGAATTGACGCAGACGATGGCCGCGTTCGGCTGGCGTTGCAGCTGTGTCATGAAGGCGTGGACCGGGTTGATCACCGAGAAGAATTTCAGGTTCAACTCCTCGGTCCAGGCGCTATCGGTGGTGTCGGCGAAGGTCGACACCCGACCTTGCCCGGCGTTGTTGATCAGCACGCTGGCCGGGCCCAATGCGGCCAGGCTAGCTGCTGCAAACGCCTTGACCGAGTCCGCGTCGAGCACGTTGCAAACATGGGCGAGCAGCCGTGCTTCGGGGAAGCGTTGACGCAATTCGGCTTCGGCGCTGCGCAAGCGGTTTTCGTCCCGACCGCAAAAGGCCACGGCCGCGCCGGCTTCGAGCAACAACTCGACGCAGGCCAGACCAATGCCCGAAGAGCCGCCGGTGACAATCGCGGTGCTGTCTTGCAGTTGATAAAGGCTCATCTCAATCCCTCATCAATGCAGTGACGCGGTGCTGACCGTCATGGGCCGCAGCGCTGTTGTAGTTGAGCAGTCGCGACAGTTCGTCGGCGCTACGGCGCACTTGCAGGAGCAACTCGTTGAAGTTGACGTGAGCGATCTGTGCGGTCGGGATCGTCACGCCCAACGCGGCGACGATCCTGCTCGTCTCATCGCGCACCGGAGCGGCGACGGTCGAGATCGTTGACTCGAAGAAGCCTTCGCTGCTGACGAAACCGCGCTGGCGGTCGGCCTGAACCAGGTCGAAGAGTTCCATCACGGTTTTCGGCGTGCACGGTGAGAACTGCTCCAGGTGTTCTTCCGGGTACAGCTCACGCAACTCGGCCAGCGACAAGTCTTCGAGCAGAATTCGCCCGAGGACAGTGGCGTGGGCGGGCAGGCGAGTGCCGACGTTGACTGCACTTGAGAACACTGACGGCGGCGAGACTTTGGCCACGTAAACGATCGAACGACCATCGCGCACCACCAGGTTGCTCGGGTAGTTGAGGCGGTCGCACAAACGAGCCAGCAGCGGCTGACCCAGTTCGGTCAGCTCCAGTGAAGCCAGGTATTCAAAGCCCAGGCGCAGCACCGACATGCCCAGGCGGTATTCATTGCCGCTGCGGGTGACGAAACCCATGGTTTCCAGGGTCGTCAGCAGACGGAATATGGTCGAGCGTGGCAGTGCCAGACGCCGGGCCAGTTCCGGTGCGGTCAGCGTGCGATTGCGCCGGCTGAATTCGCAGAGCAGCAGCAGGCCGCGCTCCAGGCCCGGCACGATGTATTTGTCCTGAGCGTCCTTCAGCAGATCTGAATCGTTCATAGAGATGCACCTGTCAGGGATTCTTTAATGGCAAAGGCCAGACGGCCCGCCACGACAAAAGGTTGTTCAATAGGGCTGGCATGCCCGGCATCGGCAATCAGGTTGAACGTGGCGCCCAACGCCTTGGCCAGGGTCAGGCAGCTTTCGGGAGCCGTGATGCCGTCGGCTTCGCCGCAATGCACTTCGCAAGGCATCGACAGCGGTGGGTGCCGCAGCAGGTCATCGCTGCACAGCAGTTCAATGGCCTGGCGATAGCCATCGGGATTGAGCCGCGCCATGTTCCACCGTACCCAAGCCAATGCTTTCGGGCTGGCTGCGGGGGAAAGCATGTAGGGACTGCGTTGCTCGGCCATCTGCTCAATGCTCAGTTGTTCCAGGGCACGCAAGCGTTTGCTGCGTACTTCCTGACGTTGCAAGGCACGTGATGGATGGCCATAGCCTTGGGCAGGGCTGATCAAGACCAGCCGGCTGATCCGTTGCTGCTGCACGCCGCTGGCGAACGCTGTGGCGGTAATCGCCCCGAGGGAATGACCCACCAGCACACAGCGCTGGATGCCCAGTGCGTCGAGCAGTTGCAGCAGTCGTTCGGCGTAGTCCGACGCGTCGGGGGCCAGCGACCTCAGCGGCGTGGAATCACCGTAGCCGGGAGCGTCCCAGGCAATCACCCGGGCGCTCAGGCCAAGCTCCTGCGCCACCTCTAACCACGACGCCGAGCCCGAACCGATCCCGTGCAACAACACAATGGCCGGCCCGACCCCGCATTCACGAAAGGCCTGGCGACCGCCGGCGATCTCCAGCGTGCGCACCGGAAAGTTCAGGGCCAGTTGTGCCTGGAGGTCAGCCGTGAGCGGCGGGACGAGATTATCGATGGCGTTCGACATGGGCTTATCCGCGCTTGATCGAGGCCAGAGGGTGTTCTGGCGGGTAGGTCGGGGTCAGCGGTTTTTTCGCGCCGAGCATCACGCACATCAGCGCGTCTTCATCGCCGATGTTGATCTCTTCGCGGTACACGCCGGGCGGCACGGATATCACGTCGCGGTCGGTGAGGATGGTTTCGAAACGCTCACCGTCCTTCTCGATCACTACTTTGAGTTTGCCGCGCAGTACAAAGAACACTTCTTCAACGTCGGTGTGCAGGTGCGGCGGGCCTTCGTGACCGGCCGGAATCACCATGGTGGAGAACGTGAAGTTCTCCGACGGGATGGTGTTCATGTCGGTGCTCACGCCGGTGCCGCCGGTGCCGATGTAGCGCATTTGCGCACGGCGGAATTTCGGGTCGTAGTCGGCCTGGAACTTCAGCGCGTTCCAGTCGTACTTGCGCGTGTCGTAGCGGGCGATGCGGGTTTTCATCCAGCTTTCGAGGTCGCTGCCGGCCGGCTGTTCCCAGCTTTTCGGGGTGGTTTGCTCTGCGGATAGATCGGTCATGGCTGTCTCCTGATCAAGGCATGACGAACCCGCCGTTGACCGGCAAGGTTTGTCCAGTGATGAAACGGGCGAGGTCGGACAGCGCGAACAGCACGGCGCCGCTGACGTCTTCGGGAAGTTGCGGGCGTTGAATGGCCCGGTGATCGTTGTACAAGCGGTGACGTGCTTCGGGCACGTAGGCGGTCGCTTCGACCAGCACCAGGCCCGGCGCGATGGCGTTGACTGTGATGTTGTCGGTGCCCAGTTCACGGGCCAGGCTGCGGGTCATCGCGATGATTGCGCCCTTGCTGGCAACGTACGCCAACAGGTTGGGCGCACCCCACAATGGCGTGTCCGAGGCCAGGTTGACGATGGCGCCATGACCGCTGGCGCGCAGGGCCGGCAGACACGCTTTGGTCATCAACCAGGTGCCGCGCACGTTGACTTGCATGACCTGATCCCAGGTATCGAGGCTCAGCTCTTCGCAGGTCTTGCCGCCGGAATTGGTGATTGAAGCGTTGTTCACCAGGCCGTCTAGCCCGCCGAGCAAGCGGGTGGCTTCAGCCACGCAGGCATCGATCGAATCGGGTTGCGCAAGGTCAACCGTCACGCCATGCACGGTCAGGCCTTCGGCGACGAGTTCAGTGGCCGATTGCTGGACGCGTTCGGCAAGAATATCGGCGATCACCACGTGGGCACCGGCGCGGCCGATGGCTTGGGCAAAGGCATAACCCAATCCGCGAGCGCCCCCGGTGACCAGGATCCGGCGGCCTTCGAGCAAACGATTGAGGGCCGTCATCATTGCGTACTCAGCACGGCTTTGGGCATGTAATGCAGAACGCGTTTCTCGGCCCAGACCACGGCGCCGTAAGAGAGCACACCGATCAGCGTAAGCATGACAATCGCGACGAATACGCCCGCGGTGTTGCCCTGACCTTCAGCATCGACCAGCAGGAAGCCCAGGCCCTGGTTGCCGCCGACCAGCTCACCGACGGTGACGCCGATCACGGCCAGGGTCGAGGCAATGCGCAGGCCCGAGAACAGCGCAGCCATGGCCGAGGGGAACTCCACCAGGCGGAAGATCTGCCAGCGGCTCGCGTTCATGGTCCGGACCAGGTTGATCATATCCGGGTCAACGGTGCGGATGGCCGACAGCACATTGATCATCACCGGGAAGAACACAATCAGGATGGCGATCAGGATCTTCGGGTAAATGGTGTAGCCCAGCCACATCACGAACAGTGGGGCGAAGGCGACTTTCGGGGCGATTTGCAGGGCCAGAATGTAAGGCGACAACATGGCTTCAGCTGCGGGCGAGAGTCCGAGCGAAACACCGATCGCTACGCCGAGCAGAGCGCCCAGGCCGAAGCCGACGATGATCTCGAACGCGGTAATCAGGGTGTGTTGCAGCAGGCCGCCGGTTTGCCACATCACCACACTTTCCTGGGCCACGCGGCTCAGGTGCGGCATGACGAATTCAGGCATGCCGAGCAGTCCCGGGCCCCATTGCCAGAGCACCAGGAACAGGATCAGCAGGGCAACGCTGCCGAGCATGGAGTTATTGAGGTTTTTCATCGTGTCGTTACCTTGTTGTCACTCGCCGTTATTGCGCAGCTGTTTGGGTGTCGATGAACTGGTTGGTGTACAGGTCGTCGAGCTTCGGTTCCTGGGTGACGATGCCTTCGCTGACATAGAACGTGCGGACCGCTTCCAGTCGCGCCGGATCGATGCGGCCCAATACGGTTTGATTGGCGTAGACGTGTTCGACGTAAAGCTTGAAGACCTTCTCCAGCGAATCTTCCTTGCCGGCGTAGGCGGGCACGGCTTTGGCGAAGGTGACCGCGGCGGCGTGCGGGTCCTGGATGATGTCGCGCATCCCTTGCAGGGTGGCCTGGACCACGCCGCGAACAATCTCCGGGTGCGTCTTGATGGCGTCGTCTGAAGCGAGGATCGCCTGGGCCATGCTTTCGAAAATTTGCGATTGCGGGATCAGTTTGATCTTCACACCGGCTTCTTCGGCGTTGACCACCCAGTCCGGTACGCCCGCCATCGCCTGGGCTTTGTCAGCCGAGAACAACTGCCAGACGCCCGACGGGCCGGCCGCCTGGATGTTCACGTCGGTTTTGCTCAGGCCAGCTTTGCGAAGGGAGGCGAGCAAGGCGTAGTAGGTGGTGTCCGAGTAGGACATCACCGTCATGGTCTTGCCCTTGAGGTCGGTGATCGAGTTGATGTTTTCGGCGGCATTGGTGGCAATCATGGTCACACCGCCGGCGCCCAGCACAGCGACGGAACGCACCGGAATACCGTTGGCCCGCACCACAATCGGGGTATCACCCAAGGCACCGCCGAGCATGGCGTTACCGGCACCGATCTGCTTCGCCACGTCCACACCGCCCTTGGCCGCGATGAAGGTCATGTTCAGGTTCTGGGCGGCGTAGTAACCCTTTTCCTGGGCGATGATCCACGGGGCGAACGCCGGCGAATTCGGCGGCGCCGGCAACAAGTAGGTCACGTCGGTTGGCTGCGCCTGCGCGGCGAAGGCTATGCCCAGGCCGAGCGCAATGCCGGTGGCCTGGCTGAAGCGTTGAAACAGAGACTTGAACATGCGTACTCCTGAATCGGTTGATGGCCGCAAGGGCGTTGATCAATGCAGTTCGGTGTCTTCGCCGACTTTCAGCAATTCCATCAGGCGACCGGCCAGCGGGCCGATCTCCGGCAGCTTGCGGCGCTCCAGCGGGTTGTCGCGAAACGGCAGGTCGACGCTGATTTCTTCGATGATGGTGCCCGGGCGGGCACTCATGACCAGCAGCCGATCGGACATGGCGATGGCTTCGATCAGGTCATGGGTGATGAACAGGGCGGTTTTCTTTTCGTCGAACAGCATCCGCGCCATGTCCTGCTGCAGGATCATCTTGGTCTGTGCATCCAGGGCCGAGAACGGCTCATCGAGGAACAACACTTGCGGGTCGATGGCCAGGGTGCGAGCCAGGGCCGCACGCTGACGCATGCCGCCCGACAACTGGAACGGGTAGTGGTCGGCAAAGCCTTGCAGGTGGCAACGATCGAGCAGATCTTTGGCCACGGCCTGACGCTTGGCGGCCGGTACACCCTGAATTTCCAGCCCCAGTTCGACATTGCGACGAATGCTGCGCCATGGCATCAGCAGGTCTTTTTGCAACATGAAAGCCACTTGGCGAACCGGGCCTGTGACCGCTTCACCGCCGACGAACACTTCGCCTTCGGAAGGTCGATACAGGCCGGAGCCCATGTTGAGGATGGTGCTTTTACCGCAACCAGAAGGGCCGATGATCGACACCACTTCACCGCGGCGAATCTTGAAATTGACGTCGCGAATGGCAAACGGCGCTTCGGATTTTCCTTTGGCCGGGAAACATTTACCGACATTGCGAAATTCAATTTCGATGGGCTCCAGATCTTCCTTGGGAGCGGGTTTATTCCATTGAGGGGCGATGGCGTACATCTCGTTCACAGCCATTAGGAAGGGTCTCTGGTCTGTTTTATAGGTGATACGGTGGTTAGTGCATGAACAATGCCACCCGAATGCCAGGTTGAGTTTTTGTTTAAAAACCCTTGTTTATTAATGTGTTGCGAGATTTTTTAGGTTTTTGGCGTGTTTCATATGCGAAACGTGGTTTCCGGTATGGCACGAAATTTCACATCGAATGTGCAGGCCATGGGAAACGGCGAGAACGAAGGGCTTGTTGAGGTAACGCGAAGCGGGGAGAAATAGAGGGTTTTGTTTTACAGATGAAACGAGGGGGCGGCTTTTTGTATGTTGGGTCGGGATTGGTGGCGTTCGTTCGGGCCCCATCGCGAGCAGGCTCTCACAAACACAAAAACTTTCAGATCTGTATTCTATCGCCCACTAAACACCGCCGGCCGTCGCTCGGTGAAGGCCGCCAGCCCTTCAGTGAAATCGGCGCTTTCGCAGGCCTGTCGCCGCAACTCCGCAATCTGCTCCATCGCCTGCACAGGCATCGGTTGCAGGTCTTCCAGAATGCGCAATTGTTCCTTCACCGCCGCAATGGCCAGCGGCGCGGTGCAAAAGGTCAAAGCGACCATTTTTGAACTGTTCAAAGACTTCGGGCGGCAGCCGGGGTGGGCGACTGGACGATGACGTTGTGAGGGCTGCCTTTTGTCGGTGTGCCTGAACTGGACTCGCGATCAATTGATCCCTGTAGAAGGACTCATTCTCCGATTGAGGAACTCAAACCATGCAGCCCAAGGCACACCAGCGATACGACCTGACGCTGCTGATGCTGTTTGTGTTGATCGTCGTGGTGTCGGGTTATTCACCCCGCAGCCGAGTG
>Ga0163161_10001329_pt1 | contig 18394 bp, 16 predicted proteins | sample S45metaG_FD_129847 | JGI IMG/M metagenome (GOLD analysis project Ga0163161, IMG submission 129847) | Switchgrass rhizosphere microbial communities from Kellogg Biological Station, Michigan, USA - S4-5 metaG | ecosystem: Host-associated > Plants > Roots > Rhizosphere > Soil | place: USA... | reverse complement strand
TCGCATACGCACGGCGACCATATCGGGAACGTCGCACTGTTTCCGAAGGCGACGGTCCTTATCCAGCGCGTCGAATACGCCTGGATCAGTTCGCCGGACGGAACGAACGCCAACGTGAACCAGCTGAAGGCGCTCGCGCGCAAACTCATGGGCTCGCCGGAACATCTCCGGCTTCTCGACGGCAACACCGATGTATTCGGCGACGGGAGCGTCACGCTCTTTCCCACACCGGGCCACACGCCGGGAAGTCAGTCCCTCCTCGTCCATCTGAAAAAATCCGGCTTCATCATCCTGTCGGGTGACGTCGCGCATTCCGCCGCGAATCTCCGCAATGACGTCGTCCCGACCCTGAATACCGACAAGGCCGCGTCGGTCACCTCGATGGAAAACGTCAAGGTCATGATGGGTCGATATCACGCGCAGCTGTTCATCAATCATGAGAAGGCGCAGACCGACACGCTGAAGATCCTGCCTGCCTTCTACGACTGACGGCCGCTCGTCACGTCACCATCGGTACGAGAAGCCCGCATAGATCTGTCGATCCGGCGTCACACTGTTCATGCCCACATTGGCGCCAACGTCCAGCTGGAAGTCGGGGCTCGCCAGATAGGTGAACGCGATATCGGCGGACGCCTGTTTCACATGGCCCGACGGATCGCGATTGTCCTGGCGCCAGTACTCCACGGCCACGGAAAGCGCGCTGGTCAGCGGGTGCGCGATATTCACGAGGTTGGTCACGGCCAGATGTCGACCGTGGCCATCGGCATCGGCCAACGCATCGAGCTCCGGGCCGATCGTCAGCGTGAAGCCGCCACCCACCGCGGCGCTCATCGGTGCCGCGATGCCGCCTTCCCAGTGATCGTTGCCGATGCCGTGCGATGCGGTAGGCGCCTTCACAAAGGGGATGATCGAGGCGTTGAACACGTCGCCGCTGTAAAGGCTGGTTTTCAGGCGAACCGTCAGGTCGCCCGCGCCGCGTGTGGTGTGACGGTCTCCGTCGCTCTTCGTCGTGACGCGCACAGCCGGTGCCCAGTTCACTTCGATGTCGGTATGCGCACCGATGCCGTACTTCAGGTACGGATTCACGAAATACAAGGTGTCGGTGCTGCTTCCCGCGTGCGCGTCGTGCGTGTCGTTGCCCACGTCAGTCTCGAGTTGCCACGTGCCCTCGGGCACCGTGCAGGCGCTATTGGCCTTGGTCGGACGATCCGTGCAGATGGGAGGGGCATCGTCGGCATGGGCGGCGAAAGCCGGAAGAACGGCCAGCAGGGCGACAGGTAGAAGCATGGTACGGAGGATCATGGTCAAGCCTTGGGATCAGGAATGACCACTTATGCTAGGCATCGTCGTCTAAGGACGGCGCTGTATTGCCTGCCCCGGCATCAAGACCCCATCAAGAAGCCTCAGTCGAGGCCCGCCAGCCGATAGCCGACCTGGAGCTCCGTCACGAGGTGACGCGGTCTGGCCGGTTCGTCCTCGAGCTTTTGCCGGAGATTCGCCATATAGACGCGCACGTAGTGCGGTCGCGTGGCGTAGCCCGGGCCCCATACGTCATGCAGCAGTTGTCGATGGGTCAGCACCTTGCCTTGCCCGCGGACCAGCGCGGTAAGCAGGCGAAATTCGATGGGCGTGAGGTGGACGGCTTCGCCGCGGCGGGAGACCTCGTGTGTCGCCAGGTTCACTTCGATATCGCCGAAGCGTACGCGTGCACTGGCCTGGCCGCGATCGCCCGCCAGGCTCGCCCGGCGCAGCTGTGCGCGCACACGCGCCACCAGCTCGGGCACACCGAAGGGCTTGGAGAGGTAGTCGTCCGCGCCCGCCTCCAGTGCCGCGACCTTCTCCGCTTCGCTGTCACGCGCGGAGAGCACGATGATCGGCGCCGACGACCATCCGCGCACGTCTCGGATCACGGCCTTGCCGTCGTCGTCAGGCAGGCCGAGATCGAGCACGATCAGGTCGGGCTGGCGGCTCGCGGCCTCGATCCGGGCACGCAGCGCATCGCCCGCTTCGAACACGGTCATGTCTTCGCGCTCGAGGGCCAGTTTCAGGAACCGGCGGATGTCCGATTCGTCTTCGACGATCAGGATGCGCGGCTTGGTCATTCGGGGTCTTCCTGATCGATCGTCGGCGGTTCGCCGGCGACCAGGGTGATTTCGAAACGTGCGCCATGCGGGGTGACCCTCGACGCGGCGATGCTGCCACCGTGTGCTTCGACAATGCGCCGCGACAGCGACAGGCCGAGCCCGACACCGGGGATGGACGACTCGCGTGTGCCTCGGGAAAACGCGTCGAAGAGGGTATCCGCGTTGATGCCTGGCGGAAATCCCGGACCATCGTCCTCGACGGTCACGTGGATACGCGTGCCGACACGATCGGCGCGGATGCAAAGCGTCGCGTCATCGGGGGTGTACTTGGTGGCGTTGTCGAACAGATTCATCAGCACCCGTTCGAACAGGGCGGCGTCCAGAGACACCAGCGGAAAATCCCGCGACATCTCGACGACCACGCGGCGCCCGCCGAGATCGATCGATGCCAGCGCGGAACCGACGACCTCGTCCAGTGCCTGCCATTGCAGGTCGAGGCGCACGCCTTCGCCCTGCATGCGCGCCGCATCCAGCAGGTTCACCACCTGGCGTTGCATGCGATCGGCCTGGTTCGTGATGGCACGCGCGACGTCATGGTCGCCGAGCATGCCTGCCATGCCGCGGATGGCCGTCAAGGGCGTTCGCAGATCGTGGGACACGGCGGCAAGTAGCGTATTGCGTAGACGCTCACCTTCCATGCGCAGTTGTGTTTCGTGGGCGATGTCGACGAAGTGCACGCGCTCGATGGCGAGGGCGATCAGTGACTGGAAGGCCCGGAGCAAGGCGACCTGACCCGCATCCAGGGGCGCCTTCGTCGTACGTTCCAGCATGAGCACGCCACGCGTGCGCATGGCGGTGGGAAGCGGGAGATAGGTCGCGTCGTTCGCGAGCAGTGTTTCGGTATCGTGTCCGGCTGGCAGGCCTTGCTCGAGCACCCACTGCGCGATCCCGGCGTCGCCTGGCGATGGTGGCGACATGCGGTCATGGTCATCGGGAAGCAGGAGGGTCGCGCTGCCGTCGAACAAGGGACCGATGCGGGTGGCGCATACCCGGGCGATGTCTTCGTTGCGAACGGCCACCGACAGGTCGGTCGCTACGGCGGCCAGTGCGCTCGCACGTTTCTCCCCGGCTGCCGCGGTGACGGCTTCGTCGCGCAGCCGTGCCGCGAGCTGTCCGGTGACCAGGGCCACCACGAGCATCAGGAAGAAGGTGAAGATGTATTGCGTGTCCGAAACATGGAACGACCACACCGGCGGCACGAAGAAGAAGTCGAAGCTGCCGACGGCGAGGAAGGCCGCCAGGGCGCCGGCGGCACGACCCCAACGTAGCGACACGAGCACGACGGTGAGCAGGAACACCATCACCACGTTCGACAGGTCGAACACGCGCAGCAGGAGAGCCGCGATGCCCGTGGTGGTCGCGCAGGCCGCTACCGCATACGCCAGTACGCGGTAGCGGAAAGGGCGAGCCGTGACCTTGAGGCTGTGCGGGATCATCGCCGGCCATGATAGCCGCAGGGACCTCACATCAGTGGCGTGAGCACGAGATCGATCAGCTTGATGCCGACGAAGGGAGCGATGATGCCACCCACGCCGTAGAGCAGCAGGTTGCGTGTCAGCAGGTCTTTTGCCGGCGCCGGGCGGTAGCGTACGCCGCGCAGGGCCAGCGGAATCAAGGCGACGATGATCAGCGCGTTAAAGATCACCGCCGACAGGATGGCCGAGGCGGGCGAGTGCAGCCGCATGACGTTGAGCGCATCGAGCGAGGGATAGGTCGCCACGAAGGCGGCCGGCACGATGGCGAAGTACTTGGCCAGGTCGTTGGCGACACTGAAGGTGGTCAGCGCACCCCGGGTCATGATCATCTGCTTGCCCACCTCGACCACGCGCAGCAGCTTGGTCGGGTTGGAATCGAGATCGACCATGTTGCCGGCTTCCTTGGCCGCCTGCGTGCCGCTGTTCATGGCCACCGCGACGTCGGCCTGGGCCAGCGCCGGGGCATCGTTCGTGCCGTCGCCGGTCATCGCCACGAGGTGGCCTTCGCTCTGGTAACGACGGATCAGGGCCAGCTTGTCCTCGGGCGTGGCTTCGGCGAGGAAGTCGTCCACGCCGGCTTCCGCCGCGATGGCGGCGGCGGTGAGACGATTGTCACCGGTGATCATGACCGTCGCGATGCCCATGCGACGCAACTCGGCGAACTGCGCCTTGATGCCGTCCTTCACGATGTCCTTCAGCTCGACCACGCCCAGCACGTGACGGCCATCGGCGACGACGAGAGGCGTGGCCCCGCGACGGGACACCGTTTCCACGATGCGCTCGATGTCTGTGGGAAAGACGCCGCCGAGGCTTTCCACGTGGGTTCGCACCGCGGTGGCTGCCCCCTTGCGGAGGCTGCGTTCACCGTTGTCGATGCCGCTCATGCGCGTGCGAGCGGTAAACGGAATCGTCACGCTGCCCAAGGGCAGAGCGGGTTCCATCGTGCCCAGTCGCTCGCGAGCCAGCGCCACGATGGATCGGCCTTCCGGCGTTTCGTCGGCCAGCGAAGCGAAGCGTGACGCTTCTGCCAGGACGGTGTCGCTCACCCCGGTGGTCGGATGGAAGGCGTGTGCCTGGCGATTGCCCAGCGTGATCGTGCCGGTCTTGTCCAGCAGCAGTACGTCGACGTCGCCTGCTGCCTCGATGGCGCGGCCGGAGGTCGCGATCACGTTGGCCTTCAGCATGCGGCTCATGCCGGCGATGCCGATCGCCGAGAGCAGGGCGCCGATGGTGGTGGGAATCAGGCAGACCAGCAGGGCGACCAGCACCGTCACGCTCACCACGCTGCCATGGCCGCTCAGCGCCACGCTCAGCGCGGAAAAGGGCAACAGGCTCGCGCAGACCATGAGGAAGATCGCGGTGAGCGCCACGAGCAGGATGGTGAGCGCCACTTCGTTCGGCGTCTTGCCGCGCCGTGCACCCTCGACCATGGCGATCATGCGGTCGAGAAAAGCCTCGCCGGGGTTGGCGGTGACACGCATGACGATCCAGTCCGAAAGCACGCGCGTTCCGCCCGTGACCGAGGAGAAGTCACCACCGGACTCGCGGATCACCGGTGCGGATTCGCCAGTGATCGCGGATTCGTCGACGGATGCGACGCCTTCGATCACCTCACCGTCGGCGGGAATCACTTCCCCGGCTTCCACCAACACGTACGTGCCAGCGGTGATCTCGTCACTGCCGGCGATGTGCCAGAGGCTGTCCGGACGAGGTTCGCGCAGCACCTTGGCATGCACGCGTTTCTTCGCCGCACGCAGGGCTTCGGCCTGGGCCTTGCCGCGACCTTCCGCAAGCGCCTCGGCGGCGTTGGCGAACAGCACGGTGAACCACAGCCAGCCGGCGATGGCCCAGACGAAGCCGGCTGGCGCATCGGCGTGACCGCGCAACGCCTGGATGCCGAGGAGGGTGGTGAGGATGCTGCCCAGATAGACGACGAACATCACCGGGTTCTTCCACTGCGTCGCCGGGGCCAGCTTGGCGAACGCGCCGACGAGGATGGCCCAGGCGCCTGGTGAAGCCACCGCGGGGCGGGCATCGAGACTTTCGGGGATGGTGGGTTGCAGGGTGCTCATGGAAGGGTCCGGATCGATGCGCTGTCGAGCGCGAGGTTCAAGGCGAGGACGTTGATGCGCGGTTCGCCGAGCACGCCCCACTGGCGGCCGAGCGCCTGCTGATCGATCAAGGCATCGACCTTGTCGACCGCCAGGTGTCGCGCCGTTGCCACGCGTGCCGATTGAGCGTGTGCATTGGCCAGGCTGATGTCGGGATCCAGGCCGGAGCCGGACGCCGTCACCGCGTCGACAGGTACCGGCGCGTCCGCGGCGAGGTGGTTCTCCTTCCGAAACGCCTCGGCACGCTCACGCACCGCATCGCGCAACTTGGCGCTCGTCGGGCCGAGGTTGCTGGCGCCGCTCGCTGCTGCGTTGTACGGAAGATCGCCCGTCATGCTGGGCCTGGGGTGGAAATAGTGCGGCGTACGGAAGTCCTGGCCGATCATGGACGACCCGATCACGGTGTCGCCATGACGCAGCAGGCTGCCTGACGACTGGCGCGGGAACAGGGCGGTCGCGAGGCCGGTGGCAGCCAGCGGGTAGGCAAGGCCGGTGATCGCCATGAACAGCACGGCCGAAACGAGAACAGGACGAACAAGGGAAAGGGACATGGTCATTGCCTCAGAAGAACTGGCTGGCCGTCATGGCGAGTTGCTCCACGATGGGCCCCAAGGCGAGCGCGGGCAGGAAGGTCAGGCCACCCACGACGACGATCACGAAGATGAGCAGACAGGTGAACAGCGGCGTGGCCGTCGGCAGGGTGCCGAGGCTTTCGGGGGCGCTGCGTTTGGTCGCCAGTGATCCGGCGACGGCCAGCATCGGCAGGAGTGTGAAGTAACGACCCATCAGCATCGCCAGTCCGATCGTCGTGTTGTAGAACGGCGTGTTCGCATTGAGGCCGGCGAAGGCCGAGCCGTTGTTCGCCGTGCCGGACGTGTACGCATAAATCAGTTCACTGAAGCCGTGCGGGCCGGCGTTTGCGAAGCTGGCCGACGCACCGGGCCAGACCGCGGCCAGCGCGGTAAAGCCGAGGATGCAGAAGGGATGGGCCAGCACGGCCAGCATCACCAGTTTCATTTCGCGCGCCTCGATCTTCTTGCCGAGGAATTCCGGTGTGCGGCCGATCATCATGCCGACGAGGAACACCGTGAGGATCGCGAAGGACACCAGGTTGATGAAGCCGACGCCGACGCCACCGAACACGTCGTTGAGCATCATCAGGAACAGCGGCACCATCCCACCGACAGGGGTGAGCGAATCGTGCATCGCATTGACCGAGCCGGTGGTCGCCGCCGTCGTGACGGCGACGAAGGCACTGGTCTGGGCGATACCGAAACGCATCTCCTTGCCTTCCATGTTGCCGCCCGGCTGTGTGGCTCCGGGCGTCTGATCCACCGACAGGCTGGTGAACATCGGGTTGCCATGGCGTTCCGCGGGGTACTCCACGGACAGGAACCCGACGAACATCACCACGAAAGCGGCGAGGAATGCCCAGCCCTGCCGACGGCGGGAAAGCATGCGGCCGAAGGCGTAGGTCAGCGCCGAAGGTACGAGGAACATGGCCAGCATGTGCAGCAGGTTGGTCAGCGGCGTGGGATCTTCAAACGGATGCGCCGCGTTGACGCCATAGAAGCCACCGCCGTTGGTGCCGATATGCTTTATGGCCTCGAGGCTCGCCACGGGGCCGACCACGATGTGCTGCGTGGCGCCTTCCAGCGTGGTGGCATCCGTGCTGCTCGCCAGCGTCTGCGGTATGCCCTGCCACACGTACACCAGCGAAAGAACCAGGCACGCCGGCAGCAGCAGGCGCCAGATGATGCGAGTGAAATCCGCCCAGTAGTTGCCGACATCCCGAGCTTCGCGCTGCGCCAGGCCGCGGATGAAGGCGGCGCAACCAGCAATGCCCGACGCGGCGCTCACCGTCATGAGGAAGGTGATCACGGCCATTTGCGACAGGTTGGAGAGGCTCGACTCGCCGGAGTAGGACTGCCAGTTGGTGTTGGTGATGAAGGATGCGGCGGTGTTGAAAGCAAGGTCGGGCGTCTGCGCCGGTCGCTGCAGCGCATCGAACGGGAGCCAGCCCTGTAGACGCAGGATCACGTAGCCAAGCAGCATCATGGCAGCGTTGCTCAAAACCAGCGCGATGCCGTAGCGCTTCCAGTCCATCGGCGCGGCGGGATCGACACCCAGCAGGCGATAGCCGAGACGTTCGGGTAGCCAGTGATTTTGCGCGGTGAGAACACGGGTCAGCCAGCGTCCGGCGACGACGACCAGGCCGGCCATCAGCGCCAGGAGCAGGGCGAATTGGACGATATCAATGGACATATGCGCTCAGATCCGGTCCAGGGCGATGACGATGCAGGTAGTGGCGGCGAAGAACAGCGCCGCCACCGCCACGAAGACAATGTCGTACATGGGAAACCTCGGTGGGTAACTCAGAAGCGCTCGGGCTTGATCAGCGCGTAGAGCAGATAGGCGAACAGCGCGAGCAGCAGCACGCAGCCGACGATGGTCATGACGACGGGCCTCACGGTGGTGGAGGCGATCAGCGTAAGTCGGCGCGATTCAAGACGGCGCGGGATTGCGGGTGGGGGGTATCAAGGCGGTATCAAGGCCGCCGTCACCTTGGAACGTTCGGGATAGCTTTCATGCGCTCTGTGTGGAAGCCGGCTGTGCCGGCGATGGGGATTGAGGCAAGCGAGCTATCGCCGCTGAAGCGGCTCCCACATGGGTGGCCGCTTGACAGGCCATCAGCTCCCTTGCGATCTTCCGTCGCACAGCGCCGACGGCCACCCGCCGGCCCACCAGGGGGCAGCATGGAAGACAAGGGATCACCTGACGATTTCGCGCGGGCGATGGCGGAGCGGCTCAAGAAACCCGAGTACGCCTCAGGTACCTACGAGCCACCGCAGCGAAAGGCGAGAAAGTCCGCCGTCATGGCAAAGATCGAGAGTCGCGCGGACGCACTGGCGATCGTCAGGGAAACATCGATCCTGTTTCTCTGCCTCGCGGGCCTTCAGGCGTTCCTCGCGATGTTTATCGGCCGTGCCTTGATCATCGACGCGGTGATCTACGTGGTGCTCGCCGGTCTGCTCTGGCGCTTCAACAGCCGGGCAGCGGCGAGCATTCTGGTGCTTTTCGCCGCCTTGGTCGCGGCCGTGACAGTGGCCCACTTGCTGGGAGCGAAGATGCCCGGAGGAACCAACGTCTTCCTTGCGGGCATAGCACTTTGGTCGGCGATCCGCGCGGTGGAAGCCACCTACAAGCTGCGCGGACAATTCGCTTCCGCGGATGCCGCGGCATCCACGTAACGATCGATCAACCGGGCGCTTGTGCGCTCGGGGCCGCCATCAACATCGCCGCTTCATCGGCGATGATTTGCGCCGCTTCCTGCACGTACGGATCCTTCGACGGCTTGGTCGGCTCGGGACGCTTGTCCAGTGCGACGCTGCGCTCTTCCGGATCCAGGCCGTCGTCACCCTGAAGCGCGGTGTCGTCGTCGGTGGGAAGGCCATCCGCCAGGTTCAGCGCCTTGCGACGCGCGCGGAAGTCCGCGGAGACTTTCAGGTCGGCCTCGCGGGTGGCCTTGCGCTCGTCGAGGTTCAGCGAAACCGTCGTGCGCGCCGCCGTCGCCTGGAAGGCGGCGAGCTCGTCGATGGTGAGCTGCCAGCGTGCCGTGTGCTGTACGCGTGCCAGGTGCGCGCTATCGAGTTTGGGGAAGAGCGGCGCGAGCGTCTTGTCCTGCGTGTGCGGAACGGCCGCGATCGACGACGCCGGTAGCGCGTTCTTGTAGGTCGACTCGCCGAAATCCTTCTCGTCTTCCGTCGCCGGGAACGCGATATCCGGGGTCACGCCCAGCAACTGCGTGCTGTCGCCGTTGATGCGATAGAACTGGGCGATCGTCATCTTGAGCTCGCCGAGCTTGCCGTCGTGCGCTTCCTCCACGGCCTCGTCGAGGTCGAGCAGGTTCTGCACCGTGCCCTTGCCGAACGTGCGCTGGCCGAGGATGACGCCACGACCGCGGTCCTGGATCGCCGCGGCGAAGATTTCCGAGGCCGACGCCGAGCCATGATTCACGAGAACGCCCAGCGCACCCGACCAGGCCGGCGCGGCGTTGGTGGCACCTTGCACCTCGACCTTGCCGTCCGCGCTGCGCACCTGCACGACCGGGCCGGCACCCGTGAACAGGCCGACCATGTCCGACGCTTCAGTCAAGGATCCGCCGCCGTTATCACGCAAGTCGATGACCACGCCGTCGACCTTCTGCTTCTTCAGCTCGCCGAGCATGCGCGAGACATCGCGCGTCACGCTGCGGTAGTTCGCATTGCCGGCACGCCTTGCGTCGAAGTCTTCATAGAACGACGGCACGGTGATGATGCCCAGCTTGTGCGCATGGCCCGGTTCGCCGACCTGGAGCACGGTCTGCTTCGCGGCTTCGTCCTCGATGCTGATGTGGCGGCGGGTGAGGGTGATGGTGTGCGGGGCGACATCGCCCTTGCTCTCGTCGGGAAGCAGCTCGACGCGCACGGACGTGCCGCTCTTGCCCTTGATGAGCGCAACGACATCGTCCGAGCGCCAACCGATCACGTCGGTCAGCGGACCGGCGGTGCCCTGGCCGACGCCGGTGATGCGGTCGCCGACATGGATCTTTCCGGACTTCGCCGCCGGGCTGCCCGGGATCAACTCAGTGACCTGGGTGTATTCGTCGTGCTCGCGCAGATAGGCGCCGATGCCTTCCAGCGACAGGGACATTTCCGTATTGAACACGGTCGCGGCCTTCGCCGCGAAGTAGTCGGTGTGCGGATCGGTCGACTCGGCGTACGCCGTCATGAACAACTGGAAGGCGTCGTCGGTGCTGGTCTTCTCGATGCGCGAGACGAGGTTCGCGTAACGATGGGCAAGCGTCTTGCGGATCGCGTCGTCGCCTTGTCCGGCCAGCTTCAGGCGCAGCCAGTCTTCCTTGGCGCGTTCACGCCAAAGCTCATGGAGTTCGTCGGTCGACGCAGGCCACGGCGCGGCCTTCCGCTCGGTGGCGATGGACTCATGGGCCGTGAAGTCGAAGCCATCCTTCAGCAGTGATTGCGCGTAGCGTGCTTCGTCGACCACGCGGTTGAGGTAGAGATTCACCGGCTCGAAGGCGGGCGTCAGGTCACCCTCGTCGATGGCTTTGCCGAGCGTGGGCCGAAGCGGCGCGAAATGTGCGATGTCGGCCTGGGTGAAGTAGCCGCGCTCCGGGTCGAGCGTTTCGACCAGCTTGTCGAAGACGACGGCGGAGAACGTCGCATCCAGCGGCCGGGGCCGGTAGTGGAAGCGGCTCAGGAACAGGGTGGCAACCTTGCCGGCGACGGCTTGCTGGTCGCTGGCGACGAGCGCGATCGGTCCCTGGGTATCGGCGTGCGCCGCTGCGCCCGTGCTGGTCGGTGCCGCCTGGGGTGCGCCGGTGGCTGTGGCGATGGCTAAGGTTGCACAGAGCGCCAGGGTGGCGAAGACGGTGGTGCGGGGCGAGGTCATTGGGGGGAATTCGGTCGGGATGCGATGGGGTCATTCTGGCATGGGCAACCCGGATGGAGGGGGCAAATGGCAGCGAGTTCTTGCGTTTCCGTGAGGTGGTGAGGGGTGCTGGGGATCGCCGATGAATCGGCTCCTACAAGGCGCGGTTGGGGTGGGTGGCCTGGGATTGGCCGCGTAGTGCGCCGGCGCGTCCCGGAGACTCGGCCAGTGCGGTCTTGAAGGCGGTCGCGGCGAGGTCGGGCTGGTGTTGCGCCAACAACAGATCGCCGAGTTGCTCTCGCGCGGGGAGGATCGGGCCGGGGGTCACCGGGCGCTTCTCCAGCGCATCCTCCTTGTCCGCCGCCGAGGTGAGTAGCGCCACGGCGTTCGCACGGTCGCCCGCGGCTTGTGCCGACCACGCCTTGACTTCATCCGCCAGCACGGCGGTCTGTACCGACCAGTAGGTGTCGCCGCTATCGCTGAGCTGTTTCGCGATCTGCTCGAGGCGCGTCGCCTCCCGGCCTGCGTCGGTGGCGTGGCCGGTACGTGCCAGGCCCATGCCCCTGGCCCATACGGCGATGGCGACCACGGAGGGGGGTGCACCCGCAGGATCCTTGATGGTGCTCGCCTCCGCCCAGTGACCCTGTTCGACCGCGACGCGGATCGGCATGGCGGTGGCCGCATAAGCGACGCCGAAATCCGCCATGTCGAGCGATGGCATGGCGCGCATGTCGTTCACGACGCCCGCCGCGTCCTTGGCGCGACCGGTCTGCATGTACGCATAGACCAGGTAATCCATCGCATGCAGCTGGCCCATGACGTCGCCGTGCTCACGCGCGGACGTCGCGGAGGCGAGATTGGATCGAATGGAGTCGTCCCACAGGCCCAGGCGCGTGAAGATGTGCGAGGGCATGTGCAGGGCATGCGGTGCGGACGGCGCGATGCCCGCGTACTTCCGGGCGGCGAGAAGGCCGCGCTGCGCCAGCTCGGCGCTGTCGCAGGCGTGGATCAGGTAGTGGGCGATGCCTGGATGGTCGGGTTGCGTGACAAACAGCGGCTCGAGGATACCGATGGCCTGCTTCTGCTTCGCGTGGGTCTTGTCGGAAGGAGCGGCATTGGAGAGCAGGGCCAGGGCGTAGAACACCTGCGCCTCGACGTCCTTCGGATTGTCGTGGGCGAGCACCGCCATGGCCTGTTCGTAAGCCAGCGTGCGCTGCGCCGGTTTCAGGCCGGGATCGACCTTGTAGAGCTCGCCGAGCGCACGGATGAATTCCTTCTCGCGGGGACTCGCGGCACCCAGGCGGGTCGCCTCGAGCATGGCCTTCTGGCCGGCCGCGAACGTGTCGGGTGGAAGCGACGGTGCCCAGACCGGATGAAAATAGGTCATCGCCTCACCCCAGTGCGCCATGGCGCAGGTCGGATCGGCGGCGGCGATATCGCGAAACGCCTTAGTGGCCGGGCCATAGGCGAAGGAGTGCAGCAGCGCGACCGCACGGTCGAAAGGCTGCTGCACCTTGGGATCGCAGGAGATGGGAAACGTGACTTTCCCGAGTTTCTCGGGCATCCCGTGGTCGTGCATCTCCTGGCCATGTGCCGCTGCGGCGATCAGCAGCGACACCCACACGAACCACGACCGACGAAACATACGCATCTCCGTTCGTTACCGGGAGCCACGGGCGTCGTGGCTCGCGATAATTTACGCCGGTCGGGCGCTGGCGCACATAGCCATTCCGGCCATGTGTATCGACCTCAGACGAGGGTGGTCACGATGTCGATGTTGCCGTGCAGCGCCTTCGAGTACGGGCAGGTGCGGTGCGCGGTGTCGACGAGCGACTGGGCCACCTCGCGATCCAGGCCCGGCAGGCTCACGTTGAGACGCGCCTGCAGGAAGTACTGGTCACCGGCGGCGCCGAGGTCGACCTCGGTATTCACTTCGGTGTCCTTGGGCAGGGCCACGTGCTGCGCACGGGCGGCCAGGCCCATGGCGCCGATGAAACAGGCGGACCAGCCGGCGGCGAGGAGCTGCTCGGGATTGGTGCCTTCGCCGGCGGTGCCTGGCGGGGACAGCTTGATGGCCAGGCGGCCGTCGGAACTGCGCGACTCGCCGTCGCGGCCGCCGGTGGTGCGGGTCTTGCCGGTATAGAGGACGTTTTCGATGCGTGACATGGTGGTCTCCCGTTCGGTTTGAGGTGGTGACTAGGAGACGCCCGTGGCGTATCCCGGTTGTGTCGCCATGCCTGCCGAAACGCGTCGGAATGTGTAGCGGCCACCGCGGGATACATTGGGATACATAGGGGTTGGCCCGCTACGTTGCGATACAAAACGGCACTCCCGGCGACACGCCCGGGATACGTGGCGGGGCTTCAATAAGTCATCCTCATTCACAGGTGACGCGCCATGACCTCCTCCCGCCTTCTCATCGGCTTCTCCGCGATCTGCCTCGCCCTGATCGCCGCCTGGCCCGCCGGCTGGGCCCGCGACCGTGCCGGCGACGCCACAGCCGCTTCCGCGTCCGTGCCCGCGCCGGACTTCGTCGGCATCGACCACTGGTTCAATTCGCAACCGCTCTCCCTCAAGGACCTGCATGGCAAGGTCACCCTGGTGGAGTTCTGGACGCACGAGTGCATCAACTGCGTGCATGTCGTGCCGCATACCGAGGCCCTGTACAAGAAGTACGCGAACGACGGTCTGGTCGTGGTCGGCGTGCACACGCCCGAGTACGACGAAGAACACGAGCTTCCCGGGATCGCATCCGCTATCAAGGCGCAAGGCATCACGTATCCGGTGGCCGTCGACAACGGTTACGCCACCTGGAACGCCTATGGCAACCGGTTCTGGCCTGCGCTATATCTGATCGACCAGAACGGCAAGATTGTCTACAGCCACTATGGCGAGGGAAACTACGACGAAACCGAAGCACGCGTCCGCCAGCTCTTGGGCAAGGCGTGACCAGGGCCTGCCTCTGCCTGACATCACCCACGGGAGCCTTTCATGGACCACGTCGACCATATCCTCGTCGTCGATGACGATCGCGAAATCCGCACGGGTGTCGCGCAGTACCTGCAGAAGAACGGGCTGCGCACCAGCGTAGCGGCCGATGGTCGCGAGATGAACGCGCTGCTCGATACCACCGCCGTGGACCTCATCGTGCTCGACATCATGATGCCTGGCGACGACGGGCTGGTGCTCACCCGTAACCTGCGCGCGAGCAAGCACCGGGCGATCCCGGTGCTGCTGCTCACCGCGCGCGACGACGAGACCGACCGGATCATCGGGCTGGAAATGGGCGCGGACGACTACGTCGTCAAACCGTTCTCGCCGCGCGAACTGCTGGCGCGCATCAACGCGGTGATCCGCCGCACGCGCATGCTGCCGCCGAACCTCCGCGTAACTGAAGCCAGTGGCATGCTCGGTTTCGGTCGCTGGCGCCTGGACACCACCGCGCGCCACCTGCTCGACGACGAGGGCACCATCGTGTCGCTGAGCGGCGCGGAGTTCCGCCTCTTGCGTGTGTTCCTCGATCACCCGCAGCGCATCCTCTCGCGCGACCAGCTGCTCAACCTCACCCAGGGACGCGACGCCGAGCTGTTCGATCGCTCGATCGACCTGATGGTGAGTCGTCTCCGCCAGCGCCTCGTCGATGACGCCCGCGAGCAGGCCTATATCAAGACCGTACGCAATGAGGGCTATGTCTTCACCATGCCGGTCGTAGTGCTCGGGGAAGCGTCGTGAATGCGGCGCTGGCGCGCTGGATGCCGAAGAGCATCGCATCGCGCCTGTACCTGATCATCTTTGCCGGGTTGCTGCTGGCGCACGGCATGTCGTTCGGGCTGCTGTTCTTCGAGCGCTACCAGAGCGCGAAGACGGTCATGCTCAATACCCTCGAGCACGACGTCGGTACATCGGTGGCGATTCTCGATCGCCTCCCGGCTGCGGAGCGGCCGGCGTGGCTGGGTCGGCTCCAACGCGACAATTACCGCTACATCCTCGGTCCGGGCCAGGGCGGCACCGATCCGATCTCAGAGCGTGCGCGTGTCGTCACCGGTCTGATCCAGCGCGAAGTCGGCCCGTCGTTCGCGGTCAGGGCGAACACCGTCGCGATGGGGCCAGAGCGCTACCAGGTGCATCTCACCCTGCACGACGGCGCCCCCCTGGCTATCGAAGTCACGCCGCGCGTGATGCCCCTCGCCGACTGGCTGCCCTTCGTCTTCATCCTGCAGATGATCGTGCTGGTGGTGATCACCTGGCTGGCCGTGCGCCTGGCTACGCGACCGCTGGCGCGACTGGCGCGCGCCGCCGAGTCCATCACCCCGACGAACGAAGGGCCGCGCATGGCCGAGGACGGCCCGACCGAGGTGGCGCAGGCGGCGGTGGCGTTCAATGCCATGCAGGATCGCATCGCGCTCTACGTGAAGGAGCGCCTGCAGATACTCGCCGCGATCTCGCATGACCTGCAGACGCCGATCACCCGCATGCGGCTGCGTGCCGAGGCCCTCGACGATTCACAGGAGCGCGGCAAGCTGCTCCAGGATCTGCACGAGATGGAGCACCTGGTGCGCGAAGGCGTGGCGTATGCGCGCAGTGCGCATGGCGCCACGGAGACGCCGCGCAAGATCGATCCGGCCGCGTTCGTGGAAAGCCTCGTCTTCGACTACCAGGACACCGGCAAGGCCGTGAGTCTTTCCGGCAGTGTCGACGGCACGGCGATCGTCCGACCACAGGCACTGCGGCGGGTTCTCGGCAACCTGATCGACAACGCGTTGAAGTACGCCGGCACAGCGGAAGTGGGCATGGCGCGCACGGCGGCCGGCACGTTATGCATTGAAGTCGCCGATCGTGGTCCCGGCATTCCCGACGATGAACTGGGGCGCGTGCTCGAGCCGTTCTACCGGCTGGAGAATTCGCGCAACCGCGATACGGGTGGAACCGGGTTGGGCCTGGCGATCGCTGCACAGCTGATGCTGTCGATCGGCGGCCGGCTTACCCTGGCTGCCCGCCCCGGCGGCGGTTTGATCGCGCGCGTGGAGCTGCCTTGAGGTAGGAGCCGATTCATCGGCGATGGGGCAGCGATCACCCCACCAGATCCTCGCGATACGCATAGAGGCCAGGCTGCCCACCCGTCGCGATGAACAACACATGCTCGCCATCGCGCACGGTCCCATCGCTAAGCGCCTGCACCAACCCCGCGAACGCCTTTCCCGAATACACCGGATCCAACAGGATGCCTTCAGCGCTCGCCATCAGGCGCAAGGCATCCTTCATGGCCGCGGTCGGCACGCCATAGCCATCGCCGAGTTGTGACCCATCAATGCGCACATGTGCGTCGGACAACTCGGCCGGCGAGCCAAGCAAGCCCAGCGCCTCGCGTGCCAGCCCGAGCGTCGTCGTTGCCGCGGTGTCGCGTGCGGCAAGAACGGAATACGCCGTCACCCGCTCCGGTTGGCGACCCAGCGCGGCGAAGCCGGCGATCAGGCCCGCATGCGTTCCCGAGCTGCCATTGGGCACGATAATGCGATCGAAGCGCAGGTCGAGCTCGTCTTCCTGCTGCGCGATTTCCCGCGCGCAACGTGCGTAGCCCAGTGCCCCGCGCGGCGTCGAGCCACCGGTCGGAAGAATAACCACGACATGGCCTTCCGCCTGTAGCGCTTCCGCGCGCGCCGTCGCATGGACCAGCGCATTCTCGCCACGCGGCAATAGCGTCACTTTCGCACCGAACAAGGCGTCGAGAAGCACATTGCCGTTCTTCTCGTAGTCGGCGCCGTCCTTGGGAACCATGCGTGCGAGAAGCATCTCGCACTCGAAGCCGTGCCGTGCGGCCGCCGCAGCCGTCAGGCGCGCATGGTTGGACTGAACGCCGCCGACTGTGATGATGGTATCTGCACCGATCTCGCGCGCATGGCCCAGGTGATACTCGAGCTTGCGCAGCTTGTTGCCGCCGCCGCCGAGCGCCATGACGTCGTCACGCTTGATACTCAGGCGAATGCCTCGCCCGGCGAGGCCAAGCCGCTCTTCGATGCGCTCGAGGCGATGGACCGCTGTCGCGGTGTCGAGCAGGGGAATGCGGGGAAGACGGTCGAGCGCGTCGAGGGCGTCGTATGACATGGCGGTGTCCGGGGAGACGTAATGGCGGATCCCCGATGATCCGCCGATTCACCGTCCACGGCGAGCCCGGCCACGGTCAGAACGGTGGCAACGAATCTGCCAGCTTCTCGTGTTCGCGCAGGAGCGGAAGCGTGTCATGGGCAAAGGCGCGTATGTCGGTGTCCTCGCCCTTGGTGGCCTCCAGCTCGTAAAGCCCCGTCGTCAGCTTGTGTGAGCGCACCATGAGGTCGGAATACGCGCGGTCGAAATTCGCCCCGTCGAGGCCCTTGAGGCGGTCGATGTCCTGCTGCTGCGCCACATCCGGCGCGGTGGCGATCTGGATGCCTTTGCTTCCCGCCAGCTTGCCCAGTTGCACGTTCGCCTGGGTGTGATCGGCGACCATTTGAGCGGCGTACTTCTTCACATCGTCCGAGGACGCCTGGTCCGCGGCGAGTTTGCCAAGGGCGATCTCGGTGAGGTTGCCGCTACTGGCCTTGCGGACGAAGTCGGTATCCGCGGCGCTGCTCCGCGCGGACTCGGCGGACGCCGTGCCGGCAAGGAAGAGGGCGATGATGAGGCTGGCGAACGTGCGCATGGAAGGACCCTCGTTGGCGACGTCCAGATAAGACAACGCCCCGGTCTGGGGCCGGGGCGTTGTCCCTCTTACTCGGTGTGCGCGTGACTTATATCCTGGGACCGCGACGCAGGCCGCCGAACAGCAGCGACAGGATGAACAGGATAAGGAAGACCACGAACAGGATCTTGGCGATGCTGGCGGCGCCGGCGGCGATGCCGGTGAAGCCGAAGACCGCCGCGATGATGGCGATGACGAAGAAAACTACGGCCCAATGCAGCATGTCGATGACTCCTCTCTGGTGACGCGGTAGAAACGGAATAGGGTGGGTGGAGCGATGGTGCCGCCCGGGCGGCATCACTTGCTGCTCCAGGTCGGGTGCCATTCGACCATCGCCTGCCTGAAGTCCGTGTCGTCAACGGGTGAGTCCGTGTCTCACCGGGTCTATGCATTTCCTACACGCCGGACGGCAGTTGCGGCGCTGCCGCCAAGGCGCGATGGTGTGCGCACCTTCTCGCCAGGAACGTTCTCCATGAGTGCCCAACGCCTTCGAGACCTTCATCGCGGTAACGAACTTCT
>Ga0163161_10001328_pt1 | contig 18409 bp, 15 predicted proteins | sample S45metaG_FD_129847 | JGI IMG/M metagenome (GOLD analysis project Ga0163161, IMG submission 129847) | Switchgrass rhizosphere microbial communities from Kellogg Biological Station, Michigan, USA - S4-5 metaG | ecosystem: Host-associated > Plants > Roots > Rhizosphere > Soil | place: USA... | reverse complement strand
TTTCACTGGCACTTGCATTACCATTTATGTTGTTTGCAATGTTTCCGGGATGGCTAAACAGTCTGCCTAAATCGGGTGGATGGCTTAATACCGTTAAAGTATTTTTAGGTTTCCTCGAACTTGCCCTTGCCTTCAAATTTCTTTCTAACGCAGATCTTGTACTACAATTACACTATATTGAGAGAGAAACATTTTTAGCTATCTGGATAGCAGTATTTGGTGCTTTAGCTTTATATCTATTTGGAAAAATCACTTTACCGCATGATACTCCTGGAGGATTCATATCTGTAGGAAGAACATTGCTTGGATTATTAGTTTTAAGTTTTACTATTTATCTCATACCTGGTCTTTGGGGTGCACCTCTTAAGCTTATAAGTGGTTTCCCGCCATCACTAACGTATAGCGAAAGCCCTTATGGTATCGGGAATCCAAAAAGTACTGGTAGCGCAGATGCCGCAGATATGCCTGAAGGTGCTCATGACGGACCTCATGGAATAGTTGCTTTTGATGATTATCAAAAAGGATTAGCCTATGCAAAACAGGTTAATAAACCTGTTTTGATCGATTTTACCGGATATGCTTGTGTAAACTGCCGTAAGATGGAAGATAACGTATGGAGTGACGAACGTATTCTTTCTATACTTAATAAAGATGTTGTTTTAATTTCTCTCTATGTAGACTATAAAAAAGAACTTCCTGAAAATGAACAGTATGTTTCAAAAACTACCGGAAAGAAAGTGAAAACGATAGGCAATAAATGGAGTGACTTTCAAATTACCAAATACAAAACTAATTCACAGCCTTATTATGTTTTAATAAACCATAATGAAGAAACTTTGAATGATCCTGTCGGTTACACTCCGGAAATTGAAGAATATCTAACATGGCTGACTACCGGCATTGCCAACTTCAAATAATAAAAAATTAGGCTGTCTAGATTTAGACAGCCTAATTTTTTATTATTTATTCTAATATATCCAGCCTTGCAAACCTGAGCAGCAATTTTTTGATACCTCCTACTTCAAAGTGAATCTCAGCTTTCTTATCGGCACCTACTCCTTCAAGGTTTAGAACTTTACCTTTACCAAAACGTTCGTGCATAACTATATTGCCAGCAACAAGCTTCGTATCGGGCATTGCAGGCCCTGATTGTGCCGGAGCATTACCAGACATTGGCTTAAGCTTACGTATCGGCATATCATGTTTTGGATCACTATCCGTTACCCATTTAGGCGGCGCTGAACTTACAGGTTTGTTTAATCGCAATTTTGACTTATCTGCATCGCCAAAAATATCGGCGTTAATCATTGGCTTATAGCGATAGTTTGTTTCAGCCGGTGTTAAATATTCAAGATATTTATCGGTGATCTCTTCAATAAAACGTGATGGTTCGCTGTCTACCAGCTTACCCCAACGATAACGCGACTGAGCATACGTTAGGTAAGCCTGATGTTCTGCACGGGTAAGTGCTACATAAAACAGCCTCCTCTCCTCTTCCAGTTCGCTTCGCGTGTTCATACTCATTGCACTTGGAAAAAGATCTTCTTCCATACCAACCACAAATACATGCGGAAACTCAAGCCCTTTTGCAAGGTGAATGGTCATCAATGCTACACGGTCGTCATCTCCTGTGTCATTATCAAGGTCTGTAGCCAGGGCAACATCTTCAAGAAATTCTGAAAGTGCACCACGAGCCCCGTCTACTTCTTTCTGCCCTTCTATAAAGTCCCTTATACCACTTAATAATTGTTCAATATTTTCTATACGTGCAATACCTTCTGGCGTAGCATCTTTTTTAAGCTCCTGAATTAGCCCTGTTTTTTTGGCAACGTGATCTGACAGGTAGAAAGCATCCTGCGTTTCATTGATCACCTGAAAGCTTTTAATCATCGTTACAAAATCCGATAGCTTATTTTTAGTACCTCCCGTAAGCTTAAGATCTATACGGTCAATGTTTTCCATGACCTCAAAAATGGAGCGGCCGTAATGATTTGCAGCAACGGTAAGTTTTTCAATTGTGCTGCCACCAATACCTCTTGCAGGATAGTTGATGACACGCATAAGTGCTTCTTCATCCTTAGGGTTAATAACTAACCTTAGATATGATAAAACATCTTTAATCTCTTTCCGTTGGTAAAAAGAAAGTCCTCCGTAAATGCGGTACGGTATATCACGCTTACGCAAAGCATCCTCCATAGCACGTGATTGTGCATTGGTACGATATAGAATCGCAAACTTATTATTAGTAAGCTGATTCTGCATTTTTTCTTCAAAAATAGTGCTGGCTACAAAACGGCCTTCCTCGCCATCAGTAAGGCTACGGTGCACTTTAATTTTTGGCCCGTCATCGTTAGATGTCCAGACCACTTTATCAAGTTTCGTCTTATTATGATCTATGATAGCATTTGCAGCCTCAACAATGTTTCGGCTTGAACGATAGTTTTGCTCAAGGCGGTACATCTGTACATTCTCGTAATCCTTCTGGAAGTTAAGGATGTTATTAATGTTTGCCCCCCTAAAGGCATAGATACTCTGGGCATCATCGCCTACCACACAAATATTCTGGAAGCGGTCTGACAACGCACGCACAATTAGATATTGTGAGTGATTGGTATCCTGGTACTCATCTACCAATATGTAACGGAAACGATCCTGGTATTTCATTAATACATCAGGAAAACGTGTAAGTAATTCATTGGTGCGAAGCAAAAGGTCATCAAAGTCCATAGCACCGGCTTTAAAACAGCGGTCTACATAAGCCTCATAAATTTCTCCAAGACGTGGCTTTTTAGACATAGCATCAGCCTCCTGGAGTTCAGGGTCGTTATAATATGCTTTAACGGTTATAAGACTATTTTTATAAGTAGATATTCGGCCTAATACCTGTTTAGGTTTGTATACATCCTTATCCAGCTGCTTTTCTTTTATGATTGAGCTGATAAGGCGCACGCTATCCTGAGAATCGTAGATACTAAAATTAGAAGGATAACCCAATTTATCGGCTTCAAAACGTAATATCTTTGCAAATATGGAGTGAAACGTTCCCATCCATAAATTCTTAGCTTCAGAATTACCTACGATATCTGCAATACGTTTTTTCATTTCTTTTGCCGCCTTATTAGTAAAGGTTAACGAAAGTATATTAAACGCATCTACTCCCTGGCTCATCAGGTAAGCAATACGAAGGGTTAACACCCTTGTTTTTCCCGAACCTGCTCCGGCAATCACGATCATCGGACCGTCTTTTTGAAGTGTCGGTGCCTTTTGGGCATCATTTAACTGGCCTATATAATTTAGAATATCCATTTTTGCAATTTACAACGCAAAAATAGCGATTTTAAGCGAGATTCTATCGGGCTGTAGTTGGTTTGAAAAGCATAAATTTTTCAAAAATAAAAGCAACGGTAACTCCTATTGTGTAGGCCAGTAAATCGCTCCACAGAAAACCGGAACCTAATACCAGCCTGCCCGGAAGCGTGCCACGGATGCTATTTATCCAACCTGCCTGATAAAGCTGTAAGAACTCAATACAAAAACAAACGGCTAAGGCAAGGATGGCCCTGTAACGAATAACTTTTTCTATCGTTATAAAACTGATAATGTAATACATCATGAAAGCATAAAGTATATCGCCCAAATATAGGTTTACAATATCTGGAAACCACTGCCGCTTAACCCTTACAAAAAGACCCAAAGCGATTGTAATTATAATGATGATACAGTAAATAATTCGCTTCTTCATAAAGGAGATGTGTTAATGTGCCAAATATAATTGCAAATTATTTGAATAGCATAACCGGGAAAAAACATTATTCCTTATTTTCGCTTTTGCAATTCATAAGCCTGCATGGCGTTATATCTTAAACACACAAACTATTTACAATGATAGACAAAATTATAGAAGTTGCTGCTTATACACTTCCCTCGCTGATTACCGGAGGAGTAGCATATTACTTTTTTAGCATGCATACAAAAAATGAGGAAGGCCGCCGCCGTTATCTTATACATAAAGAGGCACAAAAAAATGCGCTTCCGTTACGACTACAGGCTTATGAAAGACTTACACTTTTCATGGAAAGAATAAACCCTACCAAGCTGCTTATTCGTATTACGCCACAATCGTCTAACAAGAGTGACTATGAAGATTATCTAACTTCTCAGATAGAAGTGGAATTTGAACACAACCTGTCGCAGCAAATTTATATATCTGGTGAAAGCTGGGATATAGTTACAACTGCAAAAAATGCTACAATACAGATGGTACGTAAAACAAGTGCCGATCCATCTATCGCAACTGCACAGGATTTGCGTGAAACTATTCTGAAAAATCTGTTTGACAAGCAAACGCCAAGCAGCGTTGCCATCGCCCACCTTAAGAATGAAGTGTCGGGTCTATGGAGCGAAGCATAAGTTTATAATACATACAATTTATAAAGGCCGGAAATTCTCCGGCCTTTATATTCTTTACCAATCATCTCAAAATTAACGGTATATCGTAGATTGAATTTGAAACCTATAGTTGTAAAATTCTAAAAATAAGACATTTACTACTATGGCAGCAAAATAGCTGAAGTATGGACAAAAATCTATACTTATGAAAGCTGATCTTATACTCTACAACGGAAAAGTACACAGTTTTACTGCTACACATAAAGATGCAACAGCAGTTGCAATCAAAGACGGAAAATTTATTGCCATAGGCAGCGACAGCGATATATTACCCCTATCTAATGAAGCAGATAAAATTATAGACCTTAAACAAAGGCGCGTTATACCCGGCATCAACGATTCTCATATTCATTTAATACGGGGCGGACTTAATTATAACCTTGAACTCCGCTGGGACGGTGTTCCTTCTTTAGCAGATGCCTTAAGAATGCTGAAAGAACAGGTAGACCGTACACCCTCTCCGCAGTGGGTTCGTGTTGTGGGCGGATGGACTGAGTTCCAGTTTGCCGAGAGACGAATGCCTACTCTTGAAGAAATAAATACAATAGCCCCAGATACTCCTGTATTTATACTGCATCTCTATGACAGGGCCCTGATGAATGCTGCTGCTCTGAGAGCTGTAGGCTACACTAAAAACACTCCCGCACCCCCCGGGGGAAACTTACAAAGGGATAGCAAAGGAAATCCAACAGGACTTATTATTGCTACACCAAATGCCATGATTTTGTATTCTACCCTTGCTAAAGCTCCAACACTTCCTTACGAACAGCAGGTGAATTCTACCAGGCATTTTATGAAAGAACTGAACCGACTTGGTATTACAAGCGTAATTGATGCCGGAGGAGGGTTTCAGAATTTTCCGGATGACTATAAAGTCATAAGTGATTTGAATGAACAAAAACAGTTAACAGTAAGGATTGCATACAATCTGTTTACACAGCGCCCTAAAAATGAACTGGAAGATTTTCAGAATTGGATTGATAGTGTAGAACTATATCAGGGAAATGATATGTACAGGCATAATGGCGCGGGTGAAATGCTGGTGTTCTCTGCTGCCGATTTTGAAGATTTCCTTCAGCCAAGACCAGATCTGCCCGAAAACATGGAAGCCGAACTGGAAAAAGTAGTACGATTGCTTGTCGCAAACAGGTGGCCTTTCAGGCTGCACGCAACATACAACGAAAGTATAACCCGCTTTTTAAATGTTTTTGAAAAAGTTAACAGAGATATACCTTTTAATGGCCTTACATGGATCTTTGACCATGCAGAAACTATTGACGAACGCAATATAGAAAGAGTAAGAGCCCTTGGTGGCGGCATCGCAATACAGAGCAGGATGGCATATCAGGGAGAGTATTTTACTGACAGATACGGATCAGTAGCAGCAGAGAATACTCCTCCTATAAAAACGATGCTTGAAATGGGGGTTCCTGTAGGTGGAGGATCTGATGCTACGAGGGTAAGCAGTTATAATCCATGGGTTTCGCTTTATTGGCTTACAACAGGTAAAACTGTGGGTGGTCTGCAAATTTATGATAAGTCGAGGCTTGATCGTGAAACTGCACTTCAACTGTATACTCAGGGCAGCGCGTGGTTTTCTCAGGAACAACATAAAAAAGGAGATATCGCAGTAGGCATGCTTGCCGATCTTGTGGTACTGGATAGCGACTATTTTACTGTGGACGGACAACAGATTAAAGATATTGAAGCCGAAATGACTATAGTTGACGGGAAGATAGTTTATGCAAAAGGAAACTTCACGACTTACTCCCCTCCTTCTATCCCAATACTCCCTGACTGGTCACCCAGCAACATTTATAATGGCTATTACAGCCCTGAACAACACAATAACCATCTGCATACAACAGGAATTGTCGGCAACGGAAAATCCGAGACGGCAAATAGTATACATAATTGCAGTGGTAGCTGTAATGTGCATGCCCATAACCACAACAGCGCGAGAATGAGTACTATCCCTTTAAATAATTATACTGCATTTTGGGGTGCTTTAGGCTGCTCATGCTTTGCTTTTTAAATTTTAAAAAATGATGGAACTAATTAAATCAATACTCACTTCTGATTTAGGAAGTGACTTCAACAATATAGCATTTTTATTATTCAGGATTTTACTGGCACTGGAGCTTTTCAGAGTACATGGTATGAAAAAGTTCAGAGTGCAGAATGGTGAACGGGAACATATACCTAACCCATTACACTTACCTGAAAAACTGAATAGATTTGTAGCTGCTTTTTCGGATACTGTTGTTCCTTTCCTAATCATGGGCGGATTCGCTACCAGATTAGTCGTACTCCCTACAATCGGCGTCACGTCTGTAGGCTATTTTATAGTGCACCGAAACGATTCTGTTGAAGTGCGCGATGTTCCATACATGTATACACTGAGCCTGCTTTTAATTTTATGCATGGGCGCCGGCACCTATTCGGCAGACAATTATCTATTACAATTACTCACACAACAATAATCAGACGCTAACTTAAAGTATATATGGATCAGCAAAAAAACATTAATGTGGTTACCCTCATGCTTACTGCCGTAGCCGGCTATTGCGATACTGTAACATTTGTATCGGGTGATACTATTTTTTCCGCACATGTTACCGGCAACTTTATAGTATTTGCCTATCAGATGGTAAGCGGTGGCGGCATAGATGCATGGATTAAACTAATAACATTCCCTGTATTTATAATAGCGGTAATAACGGGGGGATGGATGGCTTCAAGATCAAAACAAGACAACAAGATTCTCCTGTTTGAAGCAATACTGCTTATTGCAGCGGGAATACTCTCAGTATTCTTTTATATAAAAGGCGATGAAAACATTGTTATGTATGCGGTAGTAATGCTTGTTGTTTTTGCATTAGGACTTCAAAACGCATTTGGTAAATTATTCAGTAAAGCTACTCACGGTCCTACTACCATGATGACAGGAAATGTTACACAAGCATCACTAGACATTGGCACACTAATTACAAATAAATTTAAAGGCACAGATGCACTGATAAGCTTTAAGAAACAACTTATAACTATTTCCGGCTTTTTAGCAGGCTGTGTTTCAGGGGCATTTGCAGGCATGCAATTTGGACTTGCGGCCGTGTTGTTAGCTGGTATATCAATGTTATTTTGTTACATACTATCCTGCAGGGAATAACATAGACCCTTATCACTTTTAAAGTCAGCCGCGTTGGGTGACTTTTTAATTTAAAAAAACCTGATGTGTTTTACAAAAGCTTAGACAGCACTATCAAATAGACGATATATCGTAAATAAGAAATTGTTACCACAACAATAAACATTTGATTATCAAAAAATTACACTTAAGGCATGTCGTTTGGCTATTACTATCTATTATAAATCCATAAAACATTTAATTATGAAAACGAAGTACTCTATTTGCGCAGCAGCCATTGGCTTACTCACTCTGGCAACGGTTTCCTGTAACAAAGAAGCAAAAACTGAGACTACAATTACCAACAATGCCTCAACTAAACAAGAAACGGCAGCGAGAGCAGAGTACATTGAAGTTGAACCAAATGTAAGACTTCATGTGACTGACCTTGGTGAAGGTAAACCTGTTATACTAATACACGGCTATCCTTTAAGCGATGCTAGCTGGGAATATCAATACCCAGCTTTAATTAAAGCGGGATACAGGGTTATAGGCATAACATTAAGAGGATTTGGACAATCTGATAAACCATACAGCAAATACAATTATGACCAGTTTGCAGATGATATTAAAGTTGTACTTGATAAACTGAATATAGAAGATGCTGCATTAGGAGGTCACTCTATGGGTGGAGCAATTGCACTACATTATGCCGCAAAATATAATGGTGCCCATCTAAGCAAGCTGGCATTATTTTCGGCCGCAGCTCCATGTCATACCAAAAAAACTGACTATCCTTATCCTTTCTTTACAAAAGAAAACATAAACCAATGGATAGAACTTAACAATACTAACAGGCCTGCATTGTTAGCTGCTGTTGGTGCACGTTTCACACTTACACCTACATCTGTACCAGCAGGTATAGGAGCATGGCTGGGCAATATAGAAATGCAGTCATCGTCATACGCAATGGAGCAGGCTCTTATCGCATTACGCGATGAAGACTTAAGAGGTGATCTTCCAAAAATTAAAATACCTACACTTATCCTTCATGCTAAACAAGATAATATAGTAGCCTATGCACTTGCTGAAGAAATGAATAAAGGCATAGCTGGTTCTGTACTTGTGCCCTTTGAAAAAAGCGGGCATGCATCGTTTATTGAAGAAAGAGAAAAATTCAACGATGAACTTATAAAATTCTTAAAAAAATAAATTTAGAAATCATGCCTGTAGTTTACAACTACAGGCTTTACATTTTATTCTATGACAATAAATAATCAACCATCATTTGATACAGTTACTGAAGCGCTTCAATGGCTCAACCAACAGGGTTTCAGCCATGACTTTAATCTAGATGAAGACTGCCTGCGTTTTGATAATAACTCTCAGTCAATGTCTCCCAATGAATTTTCTATAGAATATGTTTTTCGTTTTGAAGGCGATACAGACCCTGGAGATGAAGATATAGTTTATGGAATTACATCTGATGTGTATAACATTAAGGGCGTGCTTACCAGTGCCTTTGGCATATATGCTGACAGCCTGTCTTCCGAAATGATAAAAAAACTTTCAACACATTAATCATGGAAAATAAAGTTAATTTCTACAAAGAAGACTTTGCTATTGTTGCGCCACGCACCTTTAAAGAATTGCAGATAGGCGAAATATTCCGTGCACCAAGCAGAACCCTTACTGATGCACATGCATCTGCCTTTCAGGCGGTGTCGGCAGACAATCACCCTATTCATTATGATGTGGAATATGCGCAACGATACGGGCATACCGCCCCTGTTGTACATGGGCTGCAGGTACTGGCTTTTACAGCTCCGGGAGCGACGTTGTTCCCCCACTACATCGGTCACGTTTTTATAGCATTTACATCACTTTCTTGTGACTTTTTAAAGGAGGTACATTCAGGAGATACGCTATATCCGTCAATAGAGATCATTGAACTTATAGATAATGGAAACACGGGAACTGTAGTTACACGCGCAACAGTATATAACCAGAATAACGAATTAGTTTTACAGGGAGAACACAGGTATCTCCTTAAAAATTAGTAATTTAATATCCGTAAAAATTTAATATCAATAAATAACACTTAAATCATGGCAAAAATAGCTTTATATGGCTTTGGACGAATAGGAAGACAATTTCTTAAAGCAACAATTAAAAACAGTGGCTTACTTCCTGCTGTAATAGCAGATATACAATCGCTGCCAACACTTGCAGCCCTTCTTAGCGTTGATACTAATTACGGAAGATGGGATCAAAACGTTTCAACTGATGGAGAAACGACTTTAAACGTGGGAGATAAAAGCATATCATATATCAATTCTAAAGAAGGAATTCCGGACTGGGGTGCTTTAGGTGTTGATCTTGTAGTAGAATGTTCAGGCAGGGCAACTACTCGTGACGGTGCACAGGCTCACATAGACAGGGGAGCAAAATATGTTCTTGTAAGTGCTCCAAGCAAATCTTTAGCCGACTGCGACGCTGTACTTTTAAAGGGCATAAACCTTGAAGATTTCGACCCTGACAGTCAAAAAATAATAAGTATGGGAAGCTGTACTACAAATGCATTGGCGATCCCTATTAAAGTAATACTTGAAAATTTTGGAATCCAGTATGGCTTATTTTCCACTGTGCATTCATACACAAATACACAGTCATTGACAGATCAGCCAATGAGGGACAGAAGGGATTCGTGGGCCGCCGCCGAAAATATTATTCCGTCGTCATCGGGAGCAGCTAAGGCATTGCAATTTATATGGAAAGACCTGAAGATAACAGGTAAAGCCTACAGGATTCCTACACGTACCGGCAGTATCGCAGAACTGAATCTTGTAACAGAAAAAGACTGTACCCCGGAAGAAGTAAAGGAAGCATTTAGAAAAGCGGCACAATCTGAAGAGTTAAAAGGTGTGCTGGATGTACTTGAAGACGAATGGACATCTGCGCGTATTGTAGGAGATTCACATTCATCGTTGATTGACCTTCCACTTACAATTAAAGAAGGTAATTTGCTTTCAATTGCTTCCTGGTACGATAATGAGTGGGGCTTTGCAAATCGTCTGGCAGAGGTAACACAATATCTTTTTAAAAGAGTTCAATAACTCTCTTAAAAATTTAAAGTGCCCATCCTGAATCAGGATGGGCACTTTATTGTAAAATATAATATGCTTATTCAGCTGTCTCTGTACTTTTCTTTGGAAAATTAAAAAGCATGCTGGTAATTATAGGTATAAAGAAGATTGCTACTGTTAAAGCAGAAATTCCAATATCTGCCGCATGACTTCCCAAAAACTGGCTCACAGGGCTTTCAGGATAAAAATGCTCGTATATTGAAAGTGTAAGTTTTACACCTAATATCGCTATTACCACAAATGCAGCAGTTTCTAAAAAATTGTAAGCCTGCATAAGTTTTACAAACCATTGTGCAATGAAACGCATTGCTAAAATACCAATAAATACTCCTATACAAACCAGTATAATGTTTGGTGTAAAGGCTACTGCAGCAAAAACATTATCTATAGAAAAAGCCATATCCATAATCTCTACAAGGCATACTGTTGCCCAAAAAGTTCCCAAAGAACCTACTGTCATTTTGTAGAACCAGTTGCCTTCTTTATTTACCGTTTCTTCCTTGTCACTTTCTTTTTGTTTTCCTTTATACCAGTCAAAAACCAAATACAAAAGGTATAAACCACCTATAGGCTTAAGCCACCAGATGGTGATAAGTGCCGATGCAAAAATCATGGCTATACCCCTGAATATGTAAGCACCCCAAATTCCGTATTTTAATGCACGATCCCTTTGGTCTTCTGGTAGATCCATTACCATGGTAGCCAGTACTGCAGCATTATCTACAGATAGTAAACTTTCGATAATGATAAGGTTACCGATAATTGCCAATGAAGTACCGGGATTGTTGATGATGTCCTGCCAAAGGCTGCTAAAACTGCTGAAAAATTCAACCATTTTTATTGATTTGTGTTAAGTTATAAATTGCATCGGTATACAACCGGCAGCGCAAATATAGAAAAAGAAAAGTAGTGTTGATAATATGAAGCCACAACTGAATAAAGGAAGTTGGCATTAATGGGGTTATTAGAAACATTAGTGCGAAAATCCGAAACCTATACTTATTATGATGATTAAGATGACGACAAGGGTAATTACGGTATACAAATAATCTTTTTCTAAAATAAAGGACATTAACGATAAAAGTATTCTTAAAACAGGGGTTAAGAATAATAAAATCACCCCAAAAAATATCACGGACTCTCCCCTTCCTTGTATAGCGCCTTCAATTACAGAATCAATAACCACGAAAAGATTACTGTCTTTTTCTACAAAATTAGAATAATTTTCTAGTTCACCGCCATGGTGAATCAGGTAGATAACTCCACCCAGTGCGGCAAAAGCCAATGATATCCAAACTCCGTATCGTAGTAAATTTCCAATAATCAATTGAAAATTTTTATCGTTATATACTTGTCTTTCCATCATTAAATTTTTCCTGATAATCCGTTATAAATCATATTTATGGCAAGTATGAATATTAGCACTGAGAAAAACAATCGCAGCTTTTTAGGATTAGTTTTGACTAATACTTTAGCACCCGTCATGGCGCCAAGCAATACACCTATAACAACAGGCATACAGATACCCGGTTCTATATAACCTTTTTGGATATAAATTACAGAACTTGCAGTGGCTGTTACCCCCATCATAAAATTGCTTGTAGTTGTTGACACCTTAAATGGAATACGCATAATATTATCCATTGCAATAACTTTAAATGCCCCTGAACCTATACCCAGCAGGCCAGACATCATTCCCGCAATTCCCATCATACTAAACCCTCCAACAACATTTTTAGTGCCGTAGTGAATCAACTGCCCGTCGTGAGAAGGATATGTTCCTGATAATCTGAATTTTTCAGCAAGGGGACTGGACTCTTTTACAACATGTTCCGACTTTTTTCGCAGTGAATTAATAGCAGAAAATATTAAAGTCAATCCAAACAACACCGCTATAAAAGATGTTGGCGCAATAGTAGAGAGCAATGCTCCGCACACTGCTCCTATAGTAGTCGCAACTTCTAAAAATATGCCCAGCCGCATATTGGTAATGCCTTCTCTCACATAAGCCGCAGCAGAACCTGAGGATGTAGCGATAACTGACACCAACGCCGTTCCTATAGCATAATGAATATCAACATTGAGAAAAATAGTTAGCAGCGGGATTATGATTATGCCTCCGCCAAGGCCGGATAATGAACCTATAAGTCCTGCGAGGAAAGCGCCAAGAAGGATTATAAGTGTAAATACAGCAATCGTCATGGTAAATACTTAGGTATAGCAAAGTTACCATTAATAACGAAAACAAAGGCTTCTTGTTGAAGCAAAAGCTTATATAAACTGTAATTTTTCTTCTTCAAGATCAAGATACAAAAGATGCCTTCTTACTATTTCTTCATTTATTTGTTGCTTCTCTCGGTTAAGGTTATGAAGCCATTTTCGCTGATGATCTAAAATCGCTTTGTATATAATTTTTGACTCTTCCGACATGAGTCCCGTTTCTTCAGCCATTTCCTCGGTTCTTTCCCATTTTTTAGCCATATGGAGCAGCATAGGATGATTATCAAGTTCATCGCTATAATTTTCCTTTAAATGATGAAGCGCTTCATGTGTCATTTTCTTCCTTAATTTTATGTACAAATCTTCATCAGGCATAATAAAATCAGGATCGGGCATATTGATCTTCTTAATCAAAAATGGCAGTGTAAGCCCCTGTAAAAGAAGCGTTGTAAGTATAACAACAAAGGTTATGAAAAGTATCAGGTTACGGTGAGGGAAAGCAGAACCATTTTCCAGCTGCAAAGGAATTGATAATGCTGCTGCCAGAGAAACAACGCCTCGCATACCCGACCACCCAATAAGTATTGGAACTTTGTATCCCGGATTAGACCTATCGGCTACTTTTATGTAATTACGGGCTATAAGCGTTACTGCTACGGCGCTATAAGCCGATATAATCCTGCCCACGATAAGGACAGCTGTAACCAGAAGTCCGTAACCTATTGCAGATAGTATACTGACTTCTTCAAGCCCCGCAATGATTTGCGGTAGGTCTAAGCCTATAAACATAAATACAAGACCATTGAGGAGGTAACTAAAACTTTCCCAAACGTTAACACCCCGAAGGCGTGAAGTACTGCTGAGAAAATTAAGCCTTTTTTCAGAAAGTAACAATCCGCCGCTTACTACTGCCAGAACTCCGGAACTGTGAATTTCTTCTGCTGCAATGTACATTACATAAGGTGTAACAATGGTAAGAATAATATCTGCATTTGCGTCGGTAGGCAGGTATTTATGAATCTTCATAAACATATAACCCACAATAAGTCCGCTGGCTACACCTCCTACTATCATCCATACAAAACTTAATGCAGCCTCATGCCATATAAACTGACCGGTGGCTACAGCTATAAATGCAAACCTGAAAATAATAAGGGAAGAAGCATCATTCAGTAAACTTTCGCCTTCAAGGATAGATGAAAATCGTTTGGGAACGGTCACAAACTTCATTATCGCACCAGTACTGACGGCATCCGGAGGCGATACTATCCCGCCGAGTAAAAAACCTAGAGCCAGAGAAAAGCCGGGTATAAAATAATTAGCAACTACTGCTACAGACATCGCTGAAAAAAAGACAACTAAAAAGGCAAAGCTAGTAATTATCCGGCGCCACTTCCATAACTCTTTCCATGAGATGGCCCACGCTGCGTCGTAAAGCAGAGGAGGAAGAAATATTATGAATATAAGCTCTGCCTCTATATGAAGCGTAGGTATAGCCGGAATAAAACTGATTCCTAATCCTGCCAACACAAGTAAAATAGGGTAAGCGACCCTTATCTTTTTTGCCAGCATTATGATTAAAAGTATTACTACAATAATAGTTAAGTAAAAAGGAAAGTCATGAAGCATCAATCTAAATATTTATGATTTTTAAATATAATTAACGAATTTAAAATCTCCAACTATTTTACTTAATCTTTGCTTTAATTCTTATTTTTAATAACTACTTCTCCTGTTTTTAATCCTTTTGCAGAAGCCGACAAAGTAATATTTTTGTCGCTTCCATCGGGTTTAATTATAACTTGGGCATATCCGTTAAATAATTTTCTTTTCCATGCACCTGCCGGTGTAATTACCTGCAAAACTCCCGGATTGCCATTAATAACGTCCCAGTCCTTTACTTTATGTATTGGCGGTGCTATTATATGGATCTCGTTTTCGCCTTGTTTTAAAATGCTGCTGTCTAAAACAAACTTCTGAGCATCATCTGAAGAAGCAGTAAGCTTTTTACCGTTTACAAAAACAACAGCATCTGTACCTAGCTTTTGGTAAAAGAAGGTTACAACTGTGTTCCTGGGGTTATCCTTAAGATTAAATTTACCGTTATAAACATATGCCGGCGCAAGGTTTTTATAATCCCTGTCTTTAAAAGCTTCTTTCCAATTGTTCTTCGAATAGTTGCCAAGCTGCTGTGGCAGTTCTGTCGAGACAAGTGCCTGTTCTTTAAAATCCGTTATTTGAACTAAAGCGATATCGTCTAAAAATTTATCATTTTCCAGAGACGTAGGGTCTCCATTACCAATTCCAAGTATTTTACCCCCAGTAATGGCAAAAGTAATTTCGTCATTTGCTGTAGGTATATGCATTGCATTTTTATCAGTCAGTTCCACAGTTACTACTACTGCGTCAGGTTTAGTCTGCGCGTCTGCTGTAAGTTTTATTTTTTCAGGTTTCCCTGTAGTTTTTTGTATATCAGTAAGGACTTTTTTACCATCTTTATACCCTACTGCTTCTACCACTCCAGGCTGATAAACAACTTTCCACTCCAGGTGCCCAAGCTTTTCCATTTTATTTTTACCATGGCTCTTGTTATTTAGAAAAAGTTCAACCTCATCACAGTTAGAATATACCCAAACGTCAATTTCTTTACCTTCCATTCCCTCCCAGTTCCAATGTGGCAATACGTGTACAACAGGTGCATCTGCCCACCATGACCTTAAATAATACACATTGTCTTTAGGGAAGCCGCATACATCCATCATTCCGAAATATGAAGTGACCGATGGCCATCCATAAGGTGTAGGTTCCCCACGATAGTCAAAACCGGTCCATATAAACATTCCGGCCAGATACGGGCGAGAAGCATAAAATTTCCATCCTTCTTCTATACTGTAAAATGTAGATCGGGGCTTACGGTCGTAGGCGCTTTGATAATGTTTAGCATCGTCATTAAAATAAATGCCGCGTGTTGCAAATGTAGAACCTTCCTCAGTACCCATACCCGGCTGCTGCTTAAACTGATTTCTGTGAGCATCTATATCTCCATTACCCAGATAGTTATACCCCATTACCTCAACAACAGATGATATACCGCTTTTAAAACCGCTACTTATACCTACCGTTACAGGGCGCGAAGGATCTATGCTTTTAGAATAGCCCTGCATTATATCCGTTATACGCTCTCCAGTAATATTGCCTTCAATTTTCCACTCTTCGTTACCAACCGACCAGCAAATTATACTTGGGTGATTTCTGTCACGTTCAATCATTCTTTTTACTGCTCCTAGATGGATATCGTTTATACCCATAAGCCTCGTTTCATCTATAACCAACATACCTAGCCTGTCGCAGGCTTCCAGTAGTTCAGGCGTCGGGGGGTGATGAGAGCATCGATAAGCGTTAGATCCCATATCTTTAAGCTTTTTAATTCTGAAATACTGCAATTCATCTGGAAGGGCGACTCCCAGCCCTGCGTGATCCTGATGGTTATTTGTACCTTTAAGCTTAATATGTTTACCGTTTAAAAAGAAGCCTTCTTCAGCATCAATACGGATTGTACGGATACCAAACTCCGTTTCATATCTGTCAATTACCTTTCCATCATTTTTAATTTCGGTAACAAGACGGTATAAATTTGGATTATCAACATCCCAAAGCAGAGGACTATCAACTTTTAAAAGTGATTTAAATACAGCTGTTTTATAAAAATCAGGAACCGTAACTTTCTCAGAAGATGAAGTTATGAGCTTACTTGCAGAATCGTATATACTCTGTAAAAGTTCAACCTTACCTCTCAGGCTGCCTTTATTCTCTATTGTAACTTGTGCATTAATAGCCGCAAAATTATCTTTAACTTCGCTTGTTGTGTAAGTTCCGTTAGTAATTACGTGAAGCGGATTTGTTTTTTGCAGATACACATGCCTGTACATACCCGCCCCTTCATAAAACCATCCTTCTTCCATAGAGGCATCTACCCTTACAACAATAGTATTTTCGGCATCATAATTAATATAGGCCGTAACGTCATATTCAAAACCGTCATAGCCGCTTTCATTAGTTCCTAAAAAATGTCCGTTAAACCATACTTTAGAATTGCGAAAAACACCATCAAACTTTACAGTGATAATTTTACCGAGGTCGCTTTTAAGTATAGCAATTTTTTTTCGATACCAGCCAATATTCTTTTCCGGGAAATTTTTACCGGCTGCCTTAAAACCATGACTAAAGCTTCCCATCTCACTAAAAGGCTGTTCAACTGCCCAGTCATGCGGCAAATCTAATAAACGCCAGGCACGGTCATCAAACGAAGGGTCTGCAGGACCGTCGCCGTTACCGGTTTTAGATAGATATGAAAAATACGCTGTACCATGGTTAAAATCTTTTGAAGTATCATACTGATGTCCAAATGCAAAATGCCAATCATTATCTATTACTGTCTTTTCGCGTACAGGGTTCTGTGCTATTGCACTAAAACTTACAAAAAAAATAAGGCTTAGCAATTTAATCTTTAAAGAAGTGGTCATGTGAAACAGTTTGAATAATTGGTTTGTTTGTAACCCGTAAAACTAGCTGTTTTTAAAGAATTTTAATAGTATTATTTTGTCATAATGCAATATATAAGGGGAAGACAATTTAAATTGTCTTCCCCTTATATAGTAATAGACACGAGTAAATTACTGCCTGATTATTTTTTGAGTTATGATTTTATTATCAGCTGTTTTCAGATTTAACATATAGGTCCCTGCACTAAGGCTTTGTATAGAAACAATTTTTTGAGGGTTCTCAAAGTCTCCTTTTAAAAGAACCTGCCCTAACATACTCACAACTTCATAGCTGCGCAGCGACTCATCCGTAACTATATTTACAATATCTGAAGTAGGATTAGGATATAACTCCAAAACAGAATGATTAAAATCTTTAGTTCCCGATGTTTCACCACATGGGCCTGAGGCTAATTTAACGATAAAAAAATCCGTTCCATCTGCCTGCCCCATAACTTTATTCACTGTAGATACATTGTCGTCCTGAGCCGTAAATAAGTTATAATAGAAATATCCTCCTGCTATATAATTACCATCGTTATCTGCTGCGATAGCTGTAAATGAATCATCATACCCTTCAATTGCCATTATATCGTGTAATGCTATTGCTGCACCAGTATTTCTATTAAGCCTCAATAATCCAGGATCTGATCTGTGATTAGCAGGACGATTAATAGATACTGTACCCCACATCTCGTTATCAACCTGAGTTGCCACTCCTATCTCATTGCCATTTAAAGCCAAACTGTAATAGTAATGTGCTCCTGTAAAAAAACCTTCTGGTGTTGTGTATCCGGAAGGAATTGTTATCCATTGTACTATACCAGATGCATTAATTTTTAAAACAAAAGGAACGTTACCCATTATATTTGTAGGAAACTCATATTCTCCAAAGTTTACAGCCGTATCTGCAGAAGTTATAAAAT
>Ga0163161_10001327_pt1 | contig 18416 bp, 19 predicted proteins | sample S45metaG_FD_129847 | JGI IMG/M metagenome (GOLD analysis project Ga0163161, IMG submission 129847) | Switchgrass rhizosphere microbial communities from Kellogg Biological Station, Michigan, USA - S4-5 metaG | ecosystem: Host-associated > Plants > Roots > Rhizosphere > Soil | place: USA... | reverse complement strand
ATGTTGTGAGTCAGTTCCAGTGCCCGAGCGAGACGCATAAAAAAATCCGATACCTATTCAGGCATCGGATTTTGATTTCTTGCGGCCAAAGGTCAAGCAAGAGGGCTTAACTGATCGGCATTAACCATCTCGGCGCCCTTTTTTGTGCTCGTCCACCCGAAACCCTGAGGCCACGCAGTGGGTTGTGTTGCACTTGGTTATTCGGTCAAGGCGGTCAATATGGTGTGGGCGATTTTGACTCGCTCCGGATTGGGGTAGTTTTTATTGGCAAGGATCACGATGCCGATGTCCTTCGAGGGCACAAACGCGACATAAGCCCCAAAGCCGCCGGTGGAACCGGTTTTGTTGATCAACACATTCTTCTGTTGAAGCTGTGGCGGGTTCAACCACTGGACCGTTTGAGCCTGCATTGTCATCTCGGTCGAGTTACCGGCAAGCAGCCGGTCTTGCGTGACCGGGTAAGGGTAGAGCTCCCAGCCCAGCCCCTGTGTCATATCGCCCACGGTGTAATAACCGGTGTGGGTAGTGGCGATGGCTTGCTGCAATGGCTTTTCGAGCCCTGCCGGTTTCATGTTCGCTTCGACATAGCGAAGCAGGTCCGAGGCGCTGGTTTTCACGCCGTAGGCTTCGGAGTCCAACGCGCCCGGCCCGACGCGCACAGGCTTGTCGTCCTTGTTGTAACCCTGAGCGTATAGCCCCATTTGCTCTTGCGGGACCTTGAGGTAGGTGTGCTTGAGGCCCAGTTTCGGCAATAAGGTCTTTTCCATCAGCACATCGAACGGCTGGCCCATGCTGTTGGCGGCGAGGTAGCCGAACAGCCCTATGCTTGGGTTCGAATACAGGCGATGGGTGCCGGCAGGATAAACCGGTGTCCACTGCTTGAAGTAACCCAGCATTGTTTCTGGGTGGTCAGCTTCGCCAGGGAATTGTAGCGGCAACCCGCCGGCGGTGTAGGTGCCCAGTTGCAGCAAGCTGATGTGGTCGAATGCACTGCCGCGCAATGCCGGCAAAACAGCGCTGGCAGAATCGGACAGGGACAGTTTGCCGTTGGCCTGCGCGTAGGCGGCCAGTGTGGCGGTGAAGGTTTTGCTGACTGAGCCGATTTCGAACAGGGTGTCCTGACTGACCGGTTTGCGATCCTTTTTGGAGGCCACACCGTAATTAAAGTAATGCTGCTGGCCATTTTGGGTGATCGCAACGGCGAGCCCCGCAATGTTCTGTTGCTGCATCACCGGACCGACGGCGGCGTTGACCAGGGTTTCGAGTTGCTGGTCGGACGGTGTTGAGGCCATGCAGGGCGCTACGCCTAGAATAAGTGCTAAAGCACTGTAGGGCGCAAGCCTTGGCAGTTTGTCTGTGTACATGTCTGATCCACTCTTCATGAGTTGTGATGATGGTAACCCGCTACACTCCATGCGCTCTTGCAAATCGGGCTAGCGAAAAGGCGTGCCAAATTTAGGCGGTCTACCGAGCGTCGACAAACGACGATATTTCGGGTTAGCCATTAGAAAAATTATGGAGTTGGCATGATTCGTCCTCACTTGCCGCTGAATGCATTGCGCGCTTTCGAGGCGTCCGCGCGTCATTTGAGTTTCACGCGCGCGGCGGTGGAGTTGTTCGTGACGCCAGCGGCAGTGAGTCATCAGGTCAAAAGCCTGGAAGCCATGCTGAGCGTGGCACTGTTCAAGCGCTTGCCACGCGGGTTGCTGCTGACCAGTGAGGGTGAAACCTTGCTGCCGGTGTTGTGCGAGTCTTTCGATCGAATCGCCGAAACGCTTGAGCGCTTTGACGGCGGACACTATCGAGAGGTGTTGACAGTGGGGGCGGTGGGGACCTTTGCGGTCGGTTGGCTATTGCCGCGGCTGCCGGACTTCCAGGCGAAACATCCGTTTATAGATTTACGGCTGTCGACCAATAACAACCGGGTGGATGTAGCCGCTGAAGGGCTGGATTACGCGATTCGATTTGGTGCCGGCGCGTGGCACGGCATTGAAGCTCTGCGGTTGATCGATGCGCCGTTGTCGGTGCTGTGCGTTCCCGAGCTCGCCCGGCAATTGCTCTCGCCTGAGGATCTGTTGAAACAAACCTTGTTGCGTTCCTACCGCACAGACGAGTGGCCTGAGTGGTTTGTGGCCTGCGGGTTGCCAGCCAATGCACCGCCCGTCAAAAGCATTGTTTTCGATTCTTCGCTGGCGATGATGGAGGCTGCGCTTCAAGGCGCAGGCATTGCGTTGGCGCCGCCCCTGATGTTTTCCCGACAACTGGCGGCGGGTGCAATCGAGCAACCTTTTACCATCGGGATCACCACCGGCAGCTATTGGCTGACGCGCTTGCAGTCACGCTCTGAAACAGCGGCGATGACGGCGTTCAAAAACTGGCTACTGCAAGCGGTCGAAATGAATTAGCGGATGCCATTTCTGGAGTTTTAGCGCGCCCGGAGTCCATTGTAGGAGCTGGCTTGCCGGCGATAGCGGCGTGTCAGGCAACATCCATCTTGAATGTGCCGACGCCTTCGCGGGCAAGCCCTCTCCTACACTGGTTCGGTGGTCAGTTCAGGGATTTGTGTACGACCTCAATCCTTTGTAGGAGCTGGCTTGCCTGCGAAAGCGGCGGAGCAGGCAACACCGATGTTGAATGTGCCGGCCTCTTCGCTTGCAGGCTCGCTCCCACAAAGGGGGTATGACAGGGTAGTAGGTCAGCGCACCAGGCACGGCCGTTTGTTATCGAATTTCCAGCCCGGGATCAGAAACTGCATCGCCACGCTGTCATCGCGCGCGCCCAACCCCATGCCTTTGTACAGTTCATGGGCCTTGGCCAACTGATCTATGTCCAGTTCAACCCCTAGACCCGGCTTCTTCGGCACTTGCACGCAGCCGTCGATGATTTGCAGTGGCGTCTTGGTCAAGCGCTGGCCGTCCTGCCAGATCCAGTGGGTGTCGATGGCGGTGATGTCGCCCGGGGCCGCCGCCGCGACGTGGGTGAACATCGCCAGGGATATATCGAAGTGGTTGTTGGAATGGGAACCCCAGGTCAGCCCCCACTCGTGGCACATCTGCGCCACGCGCACCGAACCCTGCATCGTCCAGAAATGCGGATCGGCCAGAGGAATGTCCACCGATTGCAGCTGGATGGCGTGGCCCATTTCCCGCCAGTCGGTGGCGATCATGTTGGTCGCGGTTTTCAGGCCGGTGGCACGGCGGAATTCGGCCATGACCTCGCGGCCCGAGTAACCGTTTTCCGCGCCGCACGGGTCTTCGGCGTAAGCCAGAACGTGATGCTGATCGCGGCACAAGCGAATGGCTTCCTTGAGTGACCATGCGCCGTTCGGATCGAGGGTGATGCGCGCATCCGGGAAGCGTTCGGCCAGCGCAGTGACTGCTTCGATTTCCTCATCGCCACTGAGCACGCCGCCCTTGAGTTTGAAGTCCTTGAAGCCGTAGCGGGCATGGGCAGCCTCCGCCAGTCGGACCACGGCGTCAGCGCTCATGGCTTTCTCATGGCGCACACGAAACCAGTCATTGTCGGCATCCGGTTCGCTGCGATAGGCCAGGTCGGTTTCGTTGCGATCTCCGACGTAAAACAGGTAGCCGAGCATCTTCACTTCGTCACGCTGCTGACCTTCACCGAGCAGAGCGGCAACCGGCACGTCCAGATGCTGGCCGAGCAAGTCGAGGAGGGCGGCTTCCAGGCCGGTGACTGCGTGAATGGTGATGCGCAGGTCGAACGTCTGCAAACCGCGACCGCCGGCATCGCGATCGGCAAAGGTCTGGCGCACTTGATTGAGGATCCTCTGATACGTGCCGATCGGACTGCCGACCACCAGTGCGCGGGCGTCTTCCAGTGTCTGACGAATACGCTCGCCACCCGGAACTTCACCGACACCGGTGTGACCGGCGTTGTCCTTGAGGATCACGATATTACGGGTGAAAAACGGGCCGTGGGCGCCGCTCAAATTGAGCAACATGCCATCGTGACCGGCCACCGGAACCACTTGCATGCTGGTGATGATCGGGGCTTTTGCAGTGTCTTGTACGTTCATTGTCTTGTCCTTGAAAAGTGATCAGACGTGGTTGGGCGTTGGTTTGCCCAGCGCAACGGCCGGTGCGGTTTTCGGTGTGTTGCGGGCGGCAAAGACAATGATCGCGGCGATGATCGAGGTTGCGGCCAATCCGTACAGTCCGCCCTGAATCGAGCCGGTGTGTTCCTCCAGCAAGCCGAAGGTAGTCGGTGCAACGAAGCCGCCAAGGTTACCCACCGAGTTGATCAACGCGATCACACCGGCGGCAATCCGCGCATCCAGATACGCCTGGGGAATCGGCCAGAACAGCGACGAGGCGGATTTGAAACCCAGCGCCGCAAAGCAGATCGCAACAAAGGCAAAGATCGGCCCGCCCGTGGTGGACATGAACATCCCGGCGGCAGCAATCAGCAGCGCAGCGGCGACCCAGGCTTGTTGGTGTTTCCATTTGGCTGACAGGGAAGCAAAGGCATACATGCCGACAATCGACAGCAACCATGGGATCGAGTTGAACAGCCCAACCTGAATGTCGCTGAGGTCGCCCATCTTCTTGATGATGCTCGGCAGCCAAAAGGTCGCGGCGTAGATGGTCAACTGGATGAAGAAGTAAATCAGGCAGAACAGGATGATCTGGCGATCCTTGAGCAGTTTGCCCAGCGACGGTTTGATCGGTGTCGCGGCTTCGCGGGCCCGTTGTTCGTCGTCGATGGCGTTGACCAGCGCATCCTGTTCTTCGCGGGTCAGCCATTTGGCGTCGTGGGGTTTGGAGTCCAGCCAGAACCAGACGAACACGCACAGCCCGACCGAAAACATCCCTTCAATGAAGTACATCCACTGCCAGCCGTGCAGGCCAAAGCCGCTGATTTGCAGCAACAGGCCGGACAGCGGGCCAGAGATCAGCGAGGCCATCGCCGAGCCGCTTAGAAAGATCGCAATCGCCTTGCCACGTTCCACGCCGGGCAACCAGCGAGTGAAGTAGTAAATCACCCCAGGAAAGAACCCGGCTTCGGCCACGCCCAGCAAAAATCGCAGGATGTAGAAGTGGGTTTCGTTCTGGATGAAGGCCATGCCGGCGGCCACCAGGCCCCAGGTCAGCATGATGCGGGTCAGCCAGATTCTCGCGCCGACTTTTTGCAGGAGGATGTTGGAGGGGACTTCGAACAGCGCGTAACCGATGAAGAACAGCCCGGCGCCGAGGCCATAAGCGGCGGCACCAATGCCCAGGTCATGCTCCATATGCGCGCGGACGAAACCGATGTTCACGCGGTCGATGTAGTTGACGATGAACATGATGACGAACAGCGGCAAAACATGTCGTTTCACCTTTGAGATGGCGGACTTCAGGACCGAATCGGCGCCTTGGTGCATCCCTGATACGGATGTATTCACTTGGTTTCTCCCACTGATTATTTTTATGCGGGGTGTGGCGTGTACTGCTTTGTTGATAGACATCATACAACTACATTTTTTTGTTCTGCAAGCTTCTATGTTCAACAAAATGGTGTGGTACAGCCAATTTTTGATTATTTTTTTATTTTTATTAAATCGAGATGGTACATAGTAAGGTGCGGTTGTTGAGTGTTGTCATACAAGTGAGGCGCTATTTTATAGAGAACCCAACCCTGTGCGGTGCTACGATTCCGTTAGCCCTGTTTTCGGAAGTCACCATGCAACATGACCTCGACACGCCTGTCCCCAGGCGCAGCCACAACCTCGCTCACGACCTGGTAGCAAAACTGACCCAGAGCATTCTTCTCGGCCAGATGCTGCCGGGGGACAAGCTGCCGTCGGAAAACTCAATCGTTCAGGAGCACGGCGTCAGCCGCACCGTGGTGCGCGAGGCGATCTCGAAATTGCAGGCATCGGGGCTGGTGGAAACCCGGCACGGCATTGGCACTTTTGTCATCGAACGCGCGCCGGAGCAGGGATTGCGGCTGAATGTCGATACTGCACTGGGTGTGCGCAGTATTCTGGAGTTGCGCATGGGGCTGGAAACCCAGGCCGCCGCGCTGGCGGCAACCCGTCGTACGGAGCCGCAACTGGCGCAGATGCGAGAAGCGCTGGACGACTATCAGCGCTTGCTGAGCAACAACGACAGCTGTGTCGAGGCCGACAAGCGCTTCCATCTGTTGGTCGCCGAAGCTACCGGCAATGTGTGCTTCACCGAGATCATGCAGCACCTGGGCAGTGCGATGATCCCGCGAACCCGCGTCAATGCCGCCGAGCGTGGGGCGGCGGATTTAAGCAAGCTTGGGCAACTCGCCAACCTTGAGCACGAGGCGATTCTCAACGCTATCAAGCGCCAGGATCCGGACGCGGCACGAGCGGCGATGTGGCTGCATCTCACCAACAGCCGTGACCGCTTTTCAGCGGGTGGCTGAGTAATGTGGCGAGGGGGCTCATCGCACCATTGATGGGTTTTCAACTCGCGCTGACATCGCGCATCAACAAGCCAAACTTCAGGTCCACCGTGTCCGGAATCGGCAGATACACCGTGTGCCCATCCCCCGGCGCCACTTCAATCGGCTCACCTCTGGCGTTTTGCAATTGATGCAAATCGAAATGGAAGTTGCCTTGGGGTGTCATCAACTCCATGTGATCGCCCAGGCCAAAGCGGTTTTTCACTTTGACCTCCGCCAGCCGCTCACGCCGTTCACCGGTCAATTCACCGACAAACTGCTGTCGCTCCGACACCGAGCTGCCGTGCTGATAATTCTGATATTCGTCATGCACATGCCGGCGCAAAAAACCTTCGGTGTATCCGCGCTGGGCCAATGATTCCAGATCGGTCATCAGGCTACGGTCGAATTCACGGCCGGCGACGGCATCGTCGATGGCCCGGCGATACACCTGCGTGGTGCGGGCGCAATAGAAGTGAGATTTGGTCCGCCCTTCGATCTTCAGCGAGTGCACGCCCATGTGCGTCAGGCGCTCGACATGTTGCACGGCGCGCAGGTCCTTGGCATTCATGATGTAAGTGCCGTGCTCGTCTTCGAAAGCCGGCATCAGTTCGTCCGGTCGATTGGCTTCCTGCAACAGAAACACCTGGTCGGTGGGGGCGCCGATGCCCAAGGTCGGTTCGGGCTGATACTGCTGAACGATTTCACCGAGCTGGTTTTCCGTGGCCTCTTGGGCCGAATATTTCCAGCGACAGGCGTTGGTGCAACTGCCCTGATTGGCGTCGCGCTTGTTCATGTAACCCGAGAGCAGGCAGCGCCCGGAATACGCCATGCACAATGCACCGTGGACAAACACTTCCAGCTCCATGGCCGGCACTTGCTGGCGAATTTCGCCGATTTCTTCCAGGGACAGTTCCCGCGACAGGATGATCCGGCTCACTCCCTGTAGCTGCCAGAATTCGACACTCGCCCAGTTGACGGTGTTGGCCTGTACCGACAGATGAATCGGCATCTGCGGGAAGTGCCGGCGCACCAGCATGATCAAACCCGGATCGGACATGATCAATGCGTCCGGCGCCATGGCAATCACCGGCGCCAGGTCCTTGAGGAAGGTCTTGAGCTTGGCGTTGTGAGGCGCAATGTTCACCACCACATAAAAGCGTTTGCCCTGGGCCTGGGCCTCCTGGATCCCAAGGGCCAGGTTGGCGTGATCGAATTCGTTATTGCGCACCCGCAAGCTGTAGCGTGGCTGGCCGGCGTACACCGCATCGGCGCCGTAAGCGAAGGCATAACGCATGTTTTTCAAGGTGCCAGCGGGGGCGAGCAGTTCGGGGGCAAGGGGAGTCATGGCAATGTCAGTCGCAAAAGCCTGGAGCGTAATCGACTTGCCCATGGAGTTTATTGATCTGGATCCAGGCTTTGTGAACAAACCCATGGCACTCGCGCGAACCGTGGAGGACTAAGCATTAGGACCGCTCAACTTATAAGGCCCTGCGCACTGACACGGATCGGACATGAACGAAAAAACTGTACGGAACAAATCGCTGGTGATCTTGCTGGGGCTGGTCACTGCCGCGTTCATCTGGATCTTGCTGCCGTTTTACGGCGCGGTGTTCTGGGCGGTGATCCTCGGCATCCTCTTTGCGCCCATGCAGCGTCGACTGCAATTGAAGCTGGGCTGGGAGCGCAACCTGACTTCGTTGCTCACGCTGAGTATCTGCCTGGTGATTGCGATCCTGCCGGTGATCATCCTCGCCTTCTTCCTGGTTCAAGAGGGCGCGATACTGTACAAAAACATCGAAAGTGGTGAGTTGGACATTGCGGGGTATGTGTCGCACTTCAAACACAGCCTGCCGCCGTACTTTCAGCATTTGCTCGATCGGTCCGGGGTGGGTGAGCTGAGCGGGCTGCGGGAAAAAATCATCAAGAGTGCGGTGACGGGTAACGAGTATTTCGCCACGCAGGTGTTCAGTTTCGGTCAGGGTACGTTTGATTTTGTGGTGAGCTTTTTCACCATGCTCTACCTGTTGTATTTCTTTCTGCGCGACGGCGCCGAGTTGGCGCGTGAAGTTCGCGCGGCCATACCGTTGCAGGAGCATCAGAAACGTCGGTTGCAACTCAAGTTCAATCGGGTAGTGCGGGCGACGGTGAAGGGCAACCTGCTGGTAGCAATCACGCAGGGCGCTTTGGGTGGCTTGATTTTCTGGTTTCTGGACATTCCGAGCGTGTTGCTCTGGGCGGTACTGATGGCGTTTTTGTCGCTGTTGCCAGCGGTGGGGGCGGGGATCATCTGGGCGCCGGCGGCGGCGTTTTTCCTGCTCGGCGGGGCGATCTGGCAGGGCGTGGTGTTGGGGCTGTACGGGATTTTTGTAATCGGCCTGGTGGATAACGTGCTGCGACCGATCCTGGTGGGCAAGGACACCAAGATGCCGGACTATCTGATCCTTATCTCGACCCTGGGCGGTCTGGCGATCTTTGGCCTCAACGGCTTTGTCATCGGGCCACTGATTGCAGCCTTGTTCATGTCCAGTTGGGCCATTTTCCTTGAAACCAAACCGAAGGTGCAGCTGCCTTAGGCGCTTAGCTGGCCTTGGCCGAGACGTTGCGACAAGGCCTGTGCGTCCGGCAGCGAGGTGAACGGACCACTGATCGCTTCACCGTCCTGCACCACGTACCAACAGGCGAGCATTCCCAGCGCTCTAAGCGGGGCGGGAACGGCGCTACCGATAACTGACATGATCTGAACCTGGGACATAAGTACCTCCATCAATCGATGGGGCTACCTTACGGACACGGCTGCGAAACGGAAAATCAACGCTTTCGATAGTCGTCATTGACGCCAGTGACTGTTCGCCTCAGTCGACGACCAGATCGAGCATATGAACCACTTCGTGCTCGTTGAGCAGGCCTTTGCGCACCAGGTTTTCCGCCAGCAGCGATAGGAACTTGGCGCTGCGATGGCCTTCCAGGTGCTTGAGTTCGGTCAATGCGTTGTACACCTTGCTGGAAGTGCACAAGCCGACAATGCGGTGCGGGTTTTGTGTGGGCATGAGGCCGTCCTTGTTGTTATTGATCTGTTGTTTGCGGACAGATCCAAGCTTGCGGACCTGACATGACATAAATATGACCGTTTGGCGCAAGGCGGGGATGATTCAAGTCAATATTGCCAATTTCAACCACCAACGCTGTCCCCACAGCGACATTGACGCGATATATCCAGACGTTCGCCGACCAGCGGTCATAAAAAAGCCCCGCTGCTGAGGCGGGGCCGGGTGATTACCAGTGACCATAACCGTGGCCATGGCCGTAGTAACCGCGTGGCGGGCCGTAATAACGTGGCGGGCCGTAGTAACGCGGCGGACCGTAGTAAACCGGTGCAGGGGCGTAATAGACCGGTTGTTGCACGTAGACCGGCGCTGGTTGGTAGTAAACCGGTGGCGGTTGGTAATAAACCGGTTGTTGTTGTTGTACATAAACCGGCCGATTGGCGTTGATCAGGGCCGAACCGACGATGGCCGAACCGACGATCGCGCCATAAATCGCTGGACCTTGCCAGCAATTACCACAACCACCGCCATGGGCTTGCGCCGGCGCTGTGAAAGCGAGTGCACCGATCAGCAAGGCAACTGCAGGAATTGAACGAATCATGATCATTCCTCGGCTTTTCGACCCAGCGCTTGCGTCTGCAATAGACCCAAGAATTCTCGCGGGGGATACCTCTAAGACAGCTTTTTTACGAAATTCAGCACAGCGGTCAGGTAAATTTTGTGTAAGGTCTGTACCGGTTTCCTGACGGCCCGCGCTATCTAGCGCTGCCTATACAGTAATGATCGAACAGACCCGATGGAATGGCTAATTCCGTCCATCTGAAAGTGCTAATGAAGGAGAAAGTTTCATGCAGATGAACCCCAATCGAGACACGCAACTGTGCATGTCACTGTCCGCGCGCCCCAGTAACTTCGGCCTGCGGTTTCACAATCATCTGTATGAACAACTGGGCCTTAACTTCTACTACAAGGCCTTCAGCAGCCAGGATTTGCCCGGGGCCGTGGGTGGTATTCGTGCCTTGGGTATCCGTGGCTGCGGCGTGTCGATGCCGTTCAAGGAAGCGTGCATCGCACTGGTGGATGAACTGGACGCCTCGGCGGCGGCCATTCAATCGATCAACACCATCGTCAACACCGACGGTCATTTAAAGGCCTACAACACCGATTACATTGCCATCGAGCAGTTGCTCAACACCCACGAAGTCCCCAAGGATTCGACCTTTGCCCTACGCGGTAGCGGCGGCATGGCCAAGGCTGTGGCCAGCGCATTGCGCGACGGCGGTTACAAAAACGGTTTGATCCTCGCCCGAAATGAACGCGCCGGGCGTGCATTGGCTGATTCGCTGGGCTATCAGTGGCAAGCGGAACTGGGCGCACAGCGCCCGCAAATGCTGATCAACGTCACTCCGATCGGCATGACGGGCGGTCCGGAGGCCGATCAACTGGCGTTCGATCCTGAAACCATCGCCGCAGCCGAGACTGTCTTCGATGTGGTGGCGATCCCTTCGGAAACGCCGCTGATCGTGCGGGGGCGCGCTGAAGGCAAGCGGGTGATTACCGGGTTGGAGGTTGTCGCGATCCAGGCGTTGGAGCAATTTGTGCTGTACACCGGCGTTCGGCCGACGGATGAGCAGTTTCACAAAGCTGTGGAATTTGCCCGCAGCTAGGAGGAGTCCCATGCATCCGCGCATTCTCAACCTGAATCAGGTCGATCTTGAACCGTTGCCCGAAGCAATGGCCCCCACTGGCGACACGGCTGGCCGTTACCAGCAACGGTTAGCCCGCGTGGGCCAGCAACTGGGCGCGCAGAAACTTGGATATCGGTTGTATGTGCTGGAACCGGGCATGCGAGGCAGTCCATTTCACAGTCATCGGGTCAACGAGGAGATGTTTTACGTTGTGGCCGGGGAAGGGGAGATTCGTCTCGGGACCGAGCGTTTCCCGATTCGGGCCGGTGACGTGATTGCCTGCCCGCCGGGTGGCCCGGAAACGGCGCACCAGATCATCAACACCAGCAACGCTGAACTGCGTTATCTGGCGGTGAGCACCCAGCAATCGCCGGAGATCTGCGAGTACCCGGATTCAGGCAAATACGCGGTGATGGATGATTTCAAGGTGGATGCCGAGGGCAATGCATCGGGCTTTGTCGCCATCGCCCGGCCGGGCGATGGTGTGGATTACTGGGATGGCGAGTAACAGGCTTACGCAAATCCTGTAGCAGCTGACGAGCAGCGCGAGGCTGCGTCTGCGGTTTGCCTGACAACACTCAATTGCCGGTATTGCGACGGCTGCGCCGCCGAACGCTGCCTCGCGCTGCTCGGCAGCTGCTACAAGGGATCGAGTTGTTATTCGAGGCGGGCCAGTCGTTCTTCCAGCGCAGCAATGCGCGCTTCAAGTTCTTCGATTCGCTCAATCGATACGCCGCTACCAGCGCCGCGTTCCACCGGGTTCTGCCGCGCCGCCAGGATAACTTCGATGTCCGCCGGGTCCCCCAGCGCATGCATATACCGGTCCTCGCGCTGCCCGGCTTGTCGTGGAATCAACAACGCCAAACCCCGAGCAATCAAACGCTCCAGCTGATGCACCACCTGTTCGGCGTCTTCAAATTCATGCATGCGCCCGCTGCGGGTCAGCAGCTCATTGATCGTCTGCGGACCACGCAGGAACAACAACCCGGTCAGTATCACCTGCGCCGGCACCAGTTCCAGGGCCTTGTCGACCTTGTGTTCCCAGCGATCCGCGCGACTGCCCATCACCAGTTTGGTGAAACCACGTCCTTCCAGCGCCCGCAGGCTTTGGCCGACCTGACCCTGAGTCAGGTTCATCACCGGTTCGCGGCTGGTTTTCTGGTTGCAGGCGATCACCAGGGCATTGAGGGTCAGCGGATAGGTTTCCGGGCTGGTGGCCTGTTTTTCGATCAGCGAGCCCAGAATGCGGATTTCCGTGCTGTTAAGCCGCGGCTCGTCGAAGGTCGTCTCTTGCTCAGTGCTCATGGTGGCGCATCCTTACCCGGTTCATGTTTTTCACTTGCGTGAATGCACTTTAGATTGACGAGCGCCAATGGCAACAGAATTCGTCGTCTCCCGGTGGCAAAGGTGTACGGCAGAGGAAAAAGACCGGTCCCGGGAAGGGCGGGGATGGCTATAATCGGCCGACGTTTTCCCTCCTGTCACCACACGAGACTGCCATGACCATTTCCCTGTACGACGCTTCCGTTCCTGTTTTCAAGCAAATGCTCACCGCCCTGAGTGATGTGCTGAAAAAAGCCGAAGCGCACGCTACCGAAAAGAACATTGACCCGAACGCGTTCCTGCAAGCCCGCCTGTACCCGGACATGTTCCCGCTGGTGCGTCAGGTGCAGATCGCCGTTGATTTCGCCAAAGGCGTTTCCTCGCGTCTGGCTGAAGTTGAATTGCCGAAGTACGAAGACACCGAAACCACCTTCGCCGAACTGCAAGCGCTGCTGACCAAGGTTCTGGCCTACATCGCCGAGATCAAGCCGGAGCAGATCAACGGCAAGGAAGGCATCGAGATCGTTACCCGTCCGGGCACGCCGAAAGAGAAGCGCTTCAGTGGCCAGGCTTACCTGCTGAGCTACGGCCTGCCGCAGTTCTTCTTCCACGTCACCACGGCGTACGCACTGTTGCGTCACAACGGTGTGGAAGTGGGCAAGCGTGATTACATGGGCGCGTTCTAAACCGTCCGGGTACAAAAAAGCCCCCGCAGCTATTGGTTGCGGGGGCTTTTTCATGTGCCAGCATTCTTGACCAACACCACTGCCCCCTGTGGGAGTGAGCCTGCTCGCGATGGCATTGTGTCTGTCAACATTGATATTGAATGTGACGACGCTATCGCGAGCAGGCTCGCACAGGGGATTTGGGTTAGGCCACTCGCTGGGCTTTTTCTTCTTCACCCAAGCAAGCCGCAGCGGTGAACAGCACGTCAGTAGACGAGTTCAGCGCGGTTTCCGCCGAATCCTGCAACACACCGATAATGAAACCGACCGCCACCACTTGCATGGCAATCTCGCTCGGGATGCCAAACAGGCTGCACGCCAGTGGAATCAACAGCAACGAACCACCCGCCACGCCCGAAGCGCCACAGGCGCAGATTGCCGCGACGACGCTCAGCAGAATCGCGGTCGGAATGTCCACGGCGATGCCCAGGGTGTGCACTGCCGCCAGGGTCAGCACAGTGATGGTGATCGCCGCGCCGGCCATGTTGATGGTCGCGCCCAGCGGGATCGACACCGAGTAGGTGTCTTCATGCAGGCCCAGACGCTTGCTCAACTCCAGGTTGACCGGAATGTTTGCCGCCGAACTGCGAGTGAAAAACGCAGTAATTCCGCTCTCGCGCAGGCAGGTCAGCACCAGCGGATACGGGTTGCGACGTAGCTTCCAGAACACGATGATCGGGTTCATCACCAGTGCCACGAACAGCATGCAGCCGAGCAGCACCGCCAACAAATGCGCATAGCCGATCAAGGCGCCGAAGCCGGAGGTGGCAAGGGTCGAGGCCACCAGGCCGAAAATTCCCAGCGGTGCGAAGCGAATCACCAGCCGTACGATCAGCGTCACGCCGTTGGACAAGTCCCCCAGCACTTCACGGGTGGTGTCGCCGGCATGGCGAATGGCGACGCCCATGCCGATGGCCCAGGCCAGGATGCCGATAAAGTTGGCATTCATCAGCGCGCTGACCGGGTTATCGACCACGCTCAGCAGAAGGCTCTGCAGGACTTCGCCGATGCCACCCGGCGCGGTGACCGCGACGTCATGGGTGGCGAGCACCAGGCTCGACGGGAACATCATGCTGGCTACCACCGCGACCACGGCGGCGGCAAACGTCCCCAGCAAATACAAAAACAGAATCGGCCGGATGTGAGTTTCCTGGCCGTGCTTATGGTTGGCGATCGACGCCATGACCAGCACGAACACCAGAATCGGCGCGACGGCTTTCAGTGCCGAGACAAACACTTTGCCGATGAAGGCGCAGGACTTGGCCACGTCCGGCGCGAACAGCGCCAAGGCAATCCCGGCGATCAGGCCGATGATGATTTGCGTGACCAGACTCAAGCGTTTCAGGCGTTGCAATAGCGAAGGGGATGGTGCGTTCATTAAACGTCATCTCTGATTTTTTATCAGTGCAGGGTTTCGCAGGTGTGCAGCAACAAACAGGGCAGGCCGCAGGCTGGAAACCGAAAAGGAACCATTGGATGTAACGCTGATCAGTTAAGCCATGACGCGATCCGTAGCAGCTGGCGAAGCCTGCGTCCGGCTGTGCAGCAGTCGTAAAACCTGAGTTTGCGGTATTCCTGAAACACCGTATTGTCTGATTTCACGACTGCTGCGCCCGAGCGCGGACCGGCCGACGCAGGCTTCGCCAGCTGCTACAACAATTGCGTTGCGCAAAAATGGCTGAACTGATCGGCATTAACCACAGGGTGTACGTTTTTCAGGGCGCGGATTTTATCACAGCGCAGGACCGATCTTTCAGGCCTGTGACGATATGCCACCTGTGCAAACAACGAGATAAACAGGTTCGTGCAACCCTGTCTGGAAACACTCTGTTAAGATTCGCCCTCCTCATTTTCAAGTCTGCCAGCGGGCCTCCGGGCTATTCGCTGGTGTCGTCGTTTTCTGGAGTTGTGCATGCTGTTGCCCATTCTTCTGTTGTCTGCCGCCGGTTTCACGGTGCTGACCACGGAATTCGTCATCGTCGGCCTGTTGCCGGCGATTGCCCGAGACCTTGAAGTCAGCATCCCGCAAGCGGGTTTGCTGGTGACCTTGTTTGCCTTTACCGTCGCGGCCTTCGGGCCGTTCCTGACCGCGTACTTCGCGCGGTTTGAACGGCGCAAGCTGTTTATCTCGGTGCTGATCATGTTCGGTCTGGCCAACACCCTTGCGGCGTTTGCGCCGAATATCTGGGTCATGGCATTTGCCCGGTTGATTCCCGCACTCGGGTTGCCGGTGTTCTGGGCATTGGCCAGTGAAACGGCGGTGGACATTGTCGGCCCCGACTACGCGGGGCGCGCCATCGCCAAGATCGGCTTCGGCATTGTCTGCGCCACGGTATTCGGCATTCCGGTGGGCACACTGATTTCCGACGCGTTCGGCTGGCGCAGCGCCTTCGGCATTCTCGCGGTAATTGCCTTTGCCAAAGCCTTGCTGTTGTTTATCTACCTGCCGAAAACCGATCTGCACCAGCATCAGGTGAGTTTCCGATCGCAATTCAAAATCCTGCGCAGCCCGCTGATGGTGGGTCATGTGCTGCTATCGATCGTGGTCTTCAGCGGCATGTTTACCGCGTACACCTACCTGGCGGACATTCTTGAACGCCTGGCCGGTTTCGACGGCACGGTGGTCGGCTGGTGCCTGATGGGCTTTGGCGCGGTCGGGCTGATCGGTAACTCGCTGGGCGGCCGCGCAGTGGATCGTCATCCGCTGATCGCTTCGGTGATGTTCTGCGCGTTCATGATTGCCGGCCTGGTGGCGCTGGTGCCGAACATTCATTCGCCCCTCGGTCTGGCGGCGGCGATGGGTATTTGGGGTGTGACACAGGCGGCGTTGTTTCTGGTCAGTCATGTTCGCCTGATGAAGGCGGCGCCCGAGGCGCCGGCGTTCGCTGCATCGCTGAACATCGCCGGAGCCAACCTCGGCATCGGCCTGGGCGCCATGGTCGGCGGCCGGGTGATCGACAGCGTCGGACTGCAAGGCCTCGGTTTTGCGGCGGCCGGTTTTATCCTCGCCTCGATTCTGCTGGCGATTGCGCTGATGACCTTCGAGCCGCGTGAAGTCTGCGCCTGAAGCTTACAGTTCGGTAGACAACTGGCGTCAGGCACCTTCGGTGATGGCCACAATGCCGGGGTGCTTGACCTTGCGCTCCACGGAAATGGCGTAGAACGACTCGGTCACGGCGACGGTCTGGCCAATCACCTCCACGCCGTATTGGCGTTTCACTTCATCGGCAATCACGCTGGGGCCGATGAAGATGCCGCTGCCGGACTGCCCGAACGCTTGCATCAACGCGCTGTCATCGAACTCGCCGACGATACGCGGCTGGATCTGCTGTTCGGCAAACCAGCGCTGCAAGCGGTTGCGCACCACGGTTTCCGGCCCCGGAATCAACAGCGGTGCGCCGTGCAGGCTGCGGGGGAAATCCTGTCCATACCGCACGGCCAGTTCAGCCGTCGCGAAGAAGCTGATCCCGCATTCCCCGAGTTTCTGGCTGTAGCCCTTGATGTCCAGGTGCGAGGGCATCGGGCTATCGGAAATCACCATGTCCAGACGCTGGATCGCCAGGTCGGCGAGCAAGCGTTCGAGTTTGTCTTCGCGACAAGTAATGCGCAGTGGCTCGTTCAATTCCATGGTCGGCGCGATCAGCCGATAGACGATGGACTTGGGCACAACGTCCGCGACCCCGACCCGAAACTGAATCTGTTGCTCGTTGGGCTGCGCTCGCAACATCAATTCCAGTTCACCACCCAACTGAAACATCTGCTCGGCATAGGGCAGGGCCTGACGGCCCGCCTCGGTGAGTTCAAGTTGCCGGCCCACCCGTCGAAACAACTCGATGCCATAGGTTTGCTCAAGCAGGGAAATCTGCCCGCTGATGGTCTGGGGGGTCAGGTTGAGCTGCTCGCAGGCGCGCACGATGCTGCCGGTCTTGGCCACCACCCAGAAGTAATGCAATTGCCGATAGTTGAGCATGACGATCTACAGTTCGTAAAAACCGAAGTATAACCGCTGAAAATACGAATTTTCCTGAAGTGTTTGCATCCCTAGAATGCGTCGCTATCAACGGGCCAAGGTTTTGGTGCCGTTTGTTCTAACGAGGGAAGCATCATGAAACTCAAGACCACAGCAGTGCTGTTCGCGTCTTTACTGATATTGGCCGGTTGCGACCAGGCCGAAAAAAGCGCTCAGCAACTGATGGGCAAGGCTGCCGAAAGTGCTAAACAGGCGATTGACGACACCCACAAAGCCGCCGAACAAGCACTCAGTGACGCCACTGGCGGCCTGATCAGCAAGAAAGAATCATCGGGCGATAACAAAGAAAAAACCGAATCTTCGTCCCAGGAAATCTAACGTCTAATACGAGTCAGGACTGACCCATGGAATACCTTTTAGAACTTGCTGCAAGCCCTGCCGCCTGGGTCGCCCTGGCTACCCTGGTGGTGATGGAAATCGTGCTCGGTATCGATAACCTGATCTTCATCTCCATCCTTACCAATAAACTGCCTGTGCAACATCGACAGAGGGCTCGCCGCATCGGTATCGGCATGGCGTTGATCCTGCGTCTGGCGCTGCTGAGCACCATCGCGTTCATTGTCCAGTTGACGGCGCCTGTGTTTGAAATCCTTGGTCAGGCGTTCTCCTGGAAGGACATGATCCTGATTGCCGGCGGCCTGTTCCTGTTGTGGAAAGCGACCACCGAGATCCATCACAGCATGGACCCGGCACCGGAAGATCCGAAATCGGCGACGTCGACCGTGACTCTGGGCTTTGCCGCTGCCATTGGTCAGATCCTCATGCTGGACATGGTGTTCTCCATCGACAGCATCATCACCGCTGTCGGCATGACCGAGCATTTGCCGATCATGATCATCGCGGTGGTGGTGTCGGTACTGGTGATGTTGCTGGCGGCAGATCCATTGGCCAAGTTCATCAACGACAACCCGACGGTCGTCATGCTGGCGCTGGGCTTCTTGATCATGATCGGCATGACGCTGATCGCCGAAGGCTTCGGCGCCCACGTACCGAAAGGCTACGTTTATGCGGCCATGGTGTTCTCGGCAACGATCGAGGGCTTGAACATGATGTCGCGCCGGGCCAAGCAGAAGCGCATGGCCACTGAAGCTTGATCGGCAATAAATGAAAAGGCCGCCTGAATACGATTGTGTTCAGGCGGCCTTTTTTTTGAAGACTGAAATGGCTATTCAGTGCGCGGTGGCGT
>Ga0163161_10001326_pt1 | contig 18422 bp, 15 predicted proteins | sample S45metaG_FD_129847 | JGI IMG/M metagenome (GOLD analysis project Ga0163161, IMG submission 129847) | Switchgrass rhizosphere microbial communities from Kellogg Biological Station, Michigan, USA - S4-5 metaG | ecosystem: Host-associated > Plants > Roots > Rhizosphere > Soil | place: USA... | reverse complement strand
GTCCAGCGCTCGCACACCACGCGCGGAAAGCGGATCCAGTTGGCCGAGCCGCGCAGGTGCGTGGCGTTGCTGATCAGCGAATGACCACCGAGGTACTTGGCAAACAGCTTCTCGCAGAAGGCGATGGCCTCGGGCTGCTCCATCTGGTCGAGGCCGTGGGCCTTCCACACTGCCTCGGGCGTCTCGACGATGAAGGTGGAGGTCTTGTCGTCGAATTGGTAGGCATGCGCCTGGAACCAGCCGTGCTCGGTCTCTTCGAACGCAAAGGTGAAGGCGTCGAAGGTCTGGTGCGTGCCCAGCCACACGAAGCGGCAATTGCGCAGGTCGACGTCGGGCTTGAACACATCGGCGTAGCGCTGGCGGATGCGGCTGTTGAGGCCATCGCTTGCGATCACGAGGTCGGCCTTGTACTGCGCGGCGATCGCCTGGTCGTCGGTGGCATCGGTCTCGAACACGAGATCGACGCCCAGCGCGAGGCAGCGTTCCTGCAGGATGTTCAAGAGGCGCTTGCGTCCGATGCCGCAGAAGCCGTGGCCGCCCGAACGTACCTGGCGGTCCTTGAAGAAGACCTGGATGTCGTCCCAGTGATGGAACTCGTTGCCGATCAGCGCCGCGGTCTCGGCATCGGCCGCCTTGAGGTTGCCCAGCGTCTGGTCGCTCAGCACCACGCCCCAGCCGAAGGTGTCGAAGGGCCGGTTGCGCTCCACCACCGTGATCTCTAGCGCGGGGTTGCGCGCCTTCATCAACAGTGCGAAATACAAGCCCGCAGGACCGCCGCCGATGCACAGGATGCGCTGGAGGTCCGAGGCGGGAGCGGATTGAAGCGGGCTGAGGCTGTTCATGATTGAATAGTTTAGGCATAAACAATTTGCTGTCAATCCGGGTTTGGTAACGCACCGCGATGGCCCCGCGGCGGGACCGCGCGGCAGGGATGCAAACACTTGCAAAAATCAATACCATCGGCCCATGCAACACTTGATACCCAAGATCGAGTCGCAGCTGGCTTCGCTGCCTGTCCCCATCGCGCTGGAGCTGCCGGATGGCCGGCGCGTAGCCCAGGCGGGGGCCCGCGTCACGCTGGCCTTCAAGGAGTGGACAGTGCTGGCCAAGCTGGCCGCCCGGCAGGTGGGGGCCATCGGAGAGGCCTATGTCGAGGGCAAGGTGCAGATCGAAGGTGCCATGCGCGACCTGATCGATGCCGCCGTCGGCATGCTCCCCGGCAACCCGGCCGAAACCGACACCGGCTGGTGGAGCCGCCTGCAGCACCGGGCCAAGTCGCATGGCTCCCACTCGCTGCGCAAGGACGCCGCGCAGATCGAGTTCCACTACGACGTCTCCGACGACTTCTACGCGCTCTGGCTCGATGCGCGCCGGGTCTATTCATGCGCCTACTACCGCACGCCCGACCTCACGTTGGCCGAGGCGCAGGAAGCCAAGCTCGACCACATCTGCAAGAAGCTCATGCTGCAGCCGGGCGAGCGCTACCTCGACATCGGCTCGGGCTGGGGAGCGCTCCTCCTGTGGGCGGCCGAGCACTACGGCGTCGATGCGACCGGCATCACCCTGTCGAAGAACCAGCATGCCTATGTGCAGCGTCTCATCGAAGAGAAGGGCCTGCAGGGCCGCGTGCGTGTCGAGCTGCGCGACTACCGCGAGCTTTCGGCCGAGCAGCCCTTCGACAAGATCTCGTCGGTCGGCATGTTCGAGCACGTGGGCGCGGCCAACATGCCGACCTACTTCCGCAAGATCCATTCGCTGCTGAAGCCCGGCGGCCTGGTCATGAACCACGGCATCACCTCGGGCGAGCTCAACTACCGCCAGCTTGGCGCGGGCATGGGCGATTTCATCGAGAAATACATCTTCCCCGGCGGCGAGCTGCTGCACGTGACGCATGTGTTGCGCGAGACCGCGGCCGCGGGCCTGGAGATGGTCGACACCGAGAGCCTGCGCCCGCACTATGCGCGCACGCTCTGGGCCTGGTCCGATGCGCTCGAGGCGCAGCTCGATGCTGCGCGCGAGGTGCTGCAGCGCAGCGGCGGCCGCCAGGCCGAGAACGCCGAGCGCGTGCTGCGTGCCTATCGCCTGTACCTTGCGGGCTCGGCCATGAGCTTCGAGCAGGGATGGATCTCCTTGCACCAGATGTTGTCGACAAAACCTGACGGCGATGTAGGGCGCGCAGGCGTCTTGCGCGGTGCGCAATCGGTGTACCCTTTTGCCCGTGACTACATCTACAACAAGTGAGTGAACACAACCATGCTCTATCGTTTCAAGTCCCGGGCCGCTCCTGATTTCGTGATGCTCGAAGTCCATGCGCGCCAGCTGCTCGACATCGTCGGCAAGTCCCCGGCGCCGCAAGGCATCATCACGGTCGAGCAGATTCCCGCGGCTATCGCAGCGCTCGAAGCCGCACTGGCGCGCGAGGGCAGCAACAGCCACAACAACGACGACTACGCCGTCGAAGGCCACACCAGCGAGGCCGAGAAGCAGCATGTCGGACTGCACCAGCGTGCAGCCCCCCTGCTTCACATGCTCAAGGACTCGCAGGCCGACAACAAGGACGTGACCTGGAGCACCTGAAGCAGGTCGTCGTCAGTCCACCTTTGCGCCTGAGTCCTTGACGACCTGCGCCCACTTCACGTGCTCGCTCGCAATGAGCTTCGTGAAGTCGGCCGGCGAATTGCCGCTCGGGATCGCACCCTGCGCGAGCATCTTTTCCTTGATGGCGGGCGTGCCGAGCGACTTGGCCACTTCCTGCTGAATCCGGTTCACGATCTCGGGCGAGGTGCCGGCCGGCGCCAGCAGGCCGAACCATGAACTCGCCTCGAATCCCTTGAGCGTCGGGCCGCCCGCTTCTTCCACCGTCGGAAGGTCGGGCAGCGCCGGCGAACGCTGCGCGCTGGTCACCGCCAGCGCGGTGAGCTTGCCGCCCTTGATCTGCGCCATCGACGAAGGCAGGTTGTCGAACATCACGTCGGCATTGCCGCCCACCATGTCCAGCAACGCCGGGCCCGAGCCCTTGTACGGGATGTGCGCCATGAAAGTGCCCGTCATGCTCTTGAAGAGCTCGCCCGCCAGGTGAATCGAGGTGCCGCTGCCGCTCGACGCCATGTTCAGCTTGCCCGGGTTCGCCTTGGCGTACTTGATGAAGTCCTGCACGTTGTGGATGTTCAGCGCCTTGGCTTTGTCGGCGTTCATCTCCATCACGTTCGGCACGGCCGCCACCAGCGTGATCGGCGCGAAATCCTTGATCGGGTCGAAGGGCAGCTTGGGATAGAGCGCCCGGTTGATGCCGTGCGTGCCCACCGTGCCCATCAGCAGCGTGTAGCCGTCGTTCGGCGCGCGAGCGACGATTTCGGCGCCCACGTTGCCGCCCGCGCCCGCGCGGTTGTCCACGATGAACTGCTGGCCGAAGGCCTTGGAGAGCTCGGGCGCGACCGCGCGCGCCAGGATGTCGGTGGTGCCGCCGGCCGCGAAGGGCACGACGATGCGCACCGGCTTGGTCGGCCAGGTGCCCTGGGCCCATGCGGCGGGCGCCATCAAGGCAATGGCAGCAGCAGCCGACGCCGTCAGCGCGGCCCGGCGATTCGTTTTGAAAGATAAGTTCATGCGCGTCTTTTTACAGGCGAACCGGCCCCGCCGCCGCGAGTGAAAACCCCGGGGATCGACACGTTCAGGCCACCTGCATCCGCTCGGCGAAGCGCTCGCGGCGAAAGCGCTCCAGCACGAAGTCGACGAACACGCGCGTCTTGGGCGGCAGCAGCTTCTTGCTCGGGTAGTAGAGCCACACCACGCCCGCGTCGAAATGCCATTCGGGCAGCAGCCGCACCAGTTCGCCGCTGCGAAGGCCCCGTTCGACGAACGCCATCGGCAGCATCGCCACACCCAGCCCCAGCAGCGCGGCGTGGGCAATGGCCTCGGGGTCGTTGAAGATCGCGCGCGGCCGCGGCAGATCCACCGTGGCCTGCTGGCCGTCCGCGTGCTGCAGCGTCCAGCTGCGCAGCCGGCCGGTGGGCGAGGAGCGCCGCAGCAGCGCATCGAAGCCCGCCAGGTCGGCAGGCTGCGCGGGCAGCGCGCGTCCGGCCATGTAGGCCGGCGAAGCCACGGCGACCACGTGGATGCGCGACAGCTCGCGCGCCACCACGCCGGGCGACAGATCGATGCCGCCGCCGATGGCCGCATCGAAGCCCTCGCCGACCAGGTCCACCTGCTGGTTGTCGAAGTGCCAGTCGGGCAGGATCGACGGATAGCGCGCGAGAAAGTCGCCCATCATCGGCAGCACATGCTCGCGCCCGAAGGCCTGGCCCATGCTCACTTTCAGCGTGCCGGCGGGCTCGCCGTCGTCCTTGGCGAGCCCGGCGACCGCCTCCTGCAGCGTGGCGAGCGGCCCGCCGATCTGCGCCAGGAAGCGTTCCCCGCCTTCGGTCAGCGTGAGCCGTCGCGTGCTGCGCTGGAACAGCCGCACGCCCAGCCGCGTTTCGAGCCGCGCGACGTTCTTGCTGACCGCCGCCGGCGTGAGCCCGAGGCGCCGCGCAGCGGCCGAGAAGCTGCCGCTCTCGGCGCTTTGCACGAAGGATTCGAGGTGATTGAGCGGTTCCATGCGCCCATTTTCGACCTCATCTTCAACTTTGAGTTGAATTTGATTGCGCCAATTGATGGCTACCGGAGAAGGAGTGGAATCCCGACACTGAAGTCATTCCTTCACTGAATCAACGGAAAAATCATGGCCTCCACCACTTCTTCTTCCTCTCCTGTCCTGGCCGGCAAGGCCGCTTTCGTCACCGGCGGTTCGCGCGGCATCGGCGCGGCCATCGTGCGGCGCCTGGCGCGCGACGGCGCCGCCGTGGCCTTCACCTATGTGAGCGCCCAAGCCGAAGCCGAAAAGCTGGCCGCCGAAATCCAGGCCGCCGGCGGCCGTGCGCTGGCCATCCGCGCCGACGCGGGCGATGCCGCGGCGCTGTCGGCCGCCGTCGCGCAAGGCGCGAGCGCCTTCGACCGGTTGGACATCCTCGTCAACAACGCCGGCGTCTACCTGGGCGGTGAACTCGACACTTTCTCGCTGGCGGATTTCGACCGCACCGTGGACGTCAACGTGCGCGCCGTGTTCGTGGCCGCGCAAGCCGCCGCGCGCCACATGGGCGATGGCGGGCGCATCGTCAACATCGGCAGCATCAACGCCGAGCGCGTGCCGGCGGCGGGTGCCAGCGTCTATGCGATGAGCAAGGCCGCGATCGTCGGTCTCACGCGCGGCCTCGCGCGCGATCTGGGCGCACGCGGCATCACCGTGAACAACGTGCAGCCCGGCCCCGTCGATACCGACATGAATCCCGCCAGCGGACCGCGCGCTTCTTCGATGCACGACGTGATGGCCCTGCCGCGCCATGGCCGCGCCGAGGAGATCGCGGGCATGGTCGCCTACCTTGTGGGCCCGGACGGTGGTTTCGTCACCGGCGCCAGCCTCAGCGTGGACGGTGGCTACACGGCCTGATCTTCACGCGCTGCCGAGGCTGGCCGGGCGCGCGCCGCGTCAGCCGAGCAGCTTCTTCGCCGCGGCCGCGATGGCTTCGGCGCCGACGCGCGACTGCGCTTCCAGCACCGGCGCATAGCCGACCGGAATGCGCGGCGCCCCGAGCCGCGCGATGCGGCAGCCTGTGGCCTCCGCTGCGCTGGCCGCGATCTCCGCGCCGAAGCCCGCGGCCTGCACGGCCTCGTGCACGACCAGCAATCGCCCGGTGCGCGCACACGATGAGAGCACCGTCTCGCGGTCCCATGGCCACAGCGTGCGCAGGTCGATCAGGTCCACCGCGATACCTTCGGCCGCAAGCGCATCGCACGCTGCGGCACAGGCCTGCATCTGTCGGCTCCAGCTCACGAGCGTGAGCGCGTTGCCCTCGCGCACGCGCGCCGCCTTGCCGAGCGGCACGGCGATGTCTTCGTCGACCTCGCCACGCACGCCCCACAGCGTCTTGTGCTCGATGTAGACGATCGGGTCGCCGCATTGCAGCGCGGCGCGCAGCAGGCCGTAGTTGTCCTGTGGCGTCGACGGGCTCACCACCACCACGCCCGGGAGGTGCGCGAACCACGCCTCGAGCGATTGCGAATGCTGCGCGGCCGACGCGTCCCAGATGCCGCCCGGCATGCGCGCCACCAGCGGCACGCGGCCCTGGCCGCCGAACATGAAGCGGTTCTTGGCGGCCTGGTTCACCAGCTCGTCCATGCCGCAGAGCGCGAAATCGACCACGCGCATCTCGACCACCGGGCGCAGCCCCGCGAGCGCCATGCCCACGCCGGCACCCATGATCGCGGCCTCGCTGATCGGCGTGTCGATCACGCGTTCGGCGCCGAAGGTCTCCTGCAGTCCCTTGTACTGGCCGAAGATGCCGCCGCGGCCCACGTCCTCGCCGAGCACGACCACGCGCGCATCGGCTTCCATCTCGCGCTGCACGGCGAGCACGGCGGCTTCGGAATAACTCAGTTCCTTCTTCTTCAATGCCATTGGCCTGCTCCGATGGTCTGCACGTCGGTGAATGCGGCGCCGGCATCGGGCCAGGGCGCCGCATCGGCGATGGCCAGCGCGGTATCGACTTCGTCGCGCGCCGCGTTCTCGATCTCGTTGAGCGTGGCCGGGCTCACGCCGGCTGAGAGCAGGTGACCGCGCGTGCGGGCGATCGGGTCGGTCTCCAGCGCCGCCGCCAGTTCGGCCGGGTCGCGATAAGCCGCGAGATCGACCGACACGTGCCCCTTCACGCGATACGTCAGCGCATGCAGCAGGCGCGGCCCCGCGCCACTGCGCACTTCATTCACGAGCCGCGCGGCGGCCTCGTGCACCGCGAATACGTCGTTGCCATCGACCTGCGTGGCCGCGATGTCCATCGACATGGCACGCGCCGATGCGCCGTCGCCGGCCGTCATCGGTCCGCTCGCAGTGGTCGCGCTCCAGCGGTTGTCTTCGCAGACGAAGAGCACCGGCAGTTCATACACGCGCGCCCAGTTCAGCGCTTCGAGAAAGGGACCGCGGTTGATGGCGCCATCGCCGAAGAAGCAGACCGTGATGTCGTCGCTTTTCTTCAGCAGCTTCTGCGCATGCGCCGCTCCGACCGCGATCGGCAAGCCAGCTGCCACCACGCCGTTGGCGCCGAGCATGCCGACCGAGAAATCCGCGATGTGCATCGAGCCGCCCTTGCCGCCGTTGAAGCCCGTGGCCTTGCCGAAGAGCTCGCACATCATCCGCGTGAGGTCCGCGCCCTTGGCCAGCGTGTGGCCGTGGCCGCGGTGCGTGGAGGTGAGGTAGTCGCTGGTGCGCAGGTGCGCGCACACGCCTGCGGGCACGGCCTCCTGTCCCGTCGAGAGGTGCAGCGGGCCACGCACCTTGGCGGCGCCGCCGGCCTGCTGGCCGTAGGCGCTCACGCCGCCCTGGCTTGCTGTTTCTGCGGCGTTCTCGAACGCGCGGATGCGCACCATCGTGCGGTACAGCGCCTCGCCGGCGCCGGGGGGAATGCTCGGGTCCATCGGTGTCTCCAGTGCTTTTTTTGTGCTCGCGATCATGCCCGAGGACAGGCGGCGAGGCATTCGCGGAGGTGACCTTCGGCACTGGCCGCGCCGGTGCGGCGCCCCTATCGTCGGGCGTTAACCTCCAGCCCATGATTCGCCTGAGAACCCTTCTTCTTTGCCTCGCCGGCGCCGCCGTGCTGGCCACCGTCGGCTACCGCGTCGTGACCTACACCAACCTCAACCCCGGCCAGGAGGTGGGCGCCGTGGTCGACGAGTTCAACGGCGTGAAGGTCTACTACAACGGCGGCGTCAACAACTCCGAGGGCCGCGCGCTCTCGCGCGACGGCTACAACCTGGGCATCAAGTACCAGTGCGTGGAGTTCGTGAAGCGCTACTACTTCGAGCGCTTCAACCATCGCATGCCCGATGCCTTCGGCAATGCCAAGGACTTCTTCGACGCCAACACGGCGCAGGGCGCGCTGAACCCGAAGCGGGCGCTCGTGCAGTACCGCAACGCCGGATCCGAGAAGCCGCAGGTCGACGACCTCATCGTGTTCCCGCCCACGCTCTTCAATCCGTACGGCCACGTCGCGATCGTGGCCAACGTGAGCGAGCGCGAGATCCAGATCGTCCAGCAGAACCCCGGCCCGTTCTCGGGCAGCCGGGCCCGCTTTGCCCTGCAGGCCGTCGATGGCCGCTGGACGGTGGCGGGCAGCGCACTGGGCTGGCTCCGGGTGGCCGCAGCCCTTTCATCGACGCCCGTTCCGCTCTGATTTATTGCGTCGGGCGCTCGGGGAATTCCCCGATGCCAATCTTCGGGCTGCGATGGGATAGTTAGTTCGCCTTTCAAACTAACTAATTTCTTACACGGCAGGAGAGACACCGATGCAACTCAAACAAACTTTGGCCGCCATGGCCTTCGGCCTTACCGCCGTGAGCGCACTGGCCCAGACCGTGGTCGGCGTGAGCTGGTCCAACTTCCAGGAAGAGCGCTGGAAGACCGACGAGGCGGCCATCAAGGCGCAGCTCGAAAAGCTCGGCGCCAAGTACATCAGCGCCGACGCGGGCGGCTCGCCCGAGAAGCAGCTGGGCGACATCGAGGGCCTGATGTCCAAGGGCGCCAAGGCGCTCATCGTGCTGGCGATGGACAAGGACGCGATCCTGCCCGCCGTCACCAAGGCCACGCGCCAGAAGGTGCCCGTCGTCGCGTACGACCGCCTCATCGAAGCGCCCGGCGTCTTCTACATCACCTTCGACAACGTCGAGGTCGGCCGCATGGAAGCGCGCGAGGTGCTCAAGGTCAAGCCCAAGGGCAACTACGTGATCATCAAGGGCTCGCCGAGCGACCCGAACGCCGACTTCCTGCGCGCGGGCCAGCAGGAGGTGCTCGACGCTTCCATCAAGAAGGGCGACATCAAGATCGTCGGCGACGAATACACCGAAGGCTGGAAGCCCGAGGTCGCGCAGAAAAACATGGAGCAGATCCTCACCAAGAACGCCAACAAGGTCGATGCGGTGGTGGCTGCCAACGACGGCACCGCCGGCGGCGCGGTCGCGGCGCTCACGGCCAAGGGCCTGCGCGGCGTGCCGGTGTCGGGCCAGGACGCGGACTTCGCGGCGCTCAACCGCATCGCGCTGGGCACGCAGACCGCCACGATCTTCAAGGACTCGCGCGAGCTCGGCCGCGAAGCCGCCTCCGCGGCCATCGCGTTGTCGCAGGGCAAGCCGGTCGAGAAGGCCGCGCAGTGGAACTCCGGCCCGAAGAAGGTCGCGCTTTCCTCGCGCCTGCTCACGCCGGTGCCGATCACGCGAGACAACCTCGATGTCGTCGTGAAGGCCGGCTGGATCAAGAAGGACGAGCTCTGCAAGGGCGTCCCGGCCGCCAGCGCACCCGCGGCCTGCAAGTAAGCAAGCCACCCACCGCCAGCCAGTCGTCAATCCGCGCGATGCCTGCGTCAGGCCGGGCCCTCGAGGCCCGGCCGGGACGCGTTCGCGCATCCGCTTTGAGGGGGTACCCAAAAAATGAGCAATGAAACTCCGGGATGGTGGCGCCGCACGGGCGTCGACCTGCGCCTGATCCTGATGTGCGTGCTGCTGGTCGCGATGGCCGTGGTCTTCAGCGTCATGTCGGGCGGCGTGTTTCTCTCGCCCGAAAATCTCTACAACGTCGCGCAGCAGACCGCCGTGGTGGGCATCGTCTCCACCGTGATGGTGCTGATCATCGTGGCGCGCCACATCGACCTGTCGGTCGGCTCGGTGATGGGTTTCGTGGGCGTGCTCATCGCGTACCTGCAATACACCTCGGGCTGGTCGTGGCCCACGGCCTGCCTCGCGGGGCTTGCCGTGGCGCTGCTGGTTTCGATCTATCAAGGCTGGCTCACCGCCGTGCTCGGCGTGCCCTCGTTCGTGGTCACGCTCGGCGGCCTCATGTCGTTCCGCGGCGCGGCCTTTCTCGTGGCCGACGGCAAGACGCAGCCGGTCAACGACGAATTCTTCCAGCGCCTGGGCGGCGGCTACGACGGCGGCGTCGGCACCACGGCGAGTTGGGTGATCGCGGCGCTGGTGGCAATCGTGCTCTTCGGCCGCATGGTGCAGAAGCGCCGCGCGCGCCAGCGGTATGACATGCCCACCGAGCCGCTGTGGCTCGACGTGCTCATCACGGCCGTGCCGGTAGCGGTGGTCTTCGGCTTCGCGGCCGTCATGAACAACTACCAGATTTCGTCGAAGTCGGAGCCGCAGGGCATTCCGATCCCGGTGCTGATCTGGGCGGTGGTCGCCATCGTGCTGTCGTTCATCGTGCACCGCACGCGCTTCGGGCGCTACGTGTTCGCGATGGGCGGGAACCCGGATGCGGCGGCGCTGGTCGGCATTCCTGTCAAGCGCGTGACGCTGATGCTGTTCGCGCTGCTGGCGGTGCTGGTCACCATCGCGGCCATCGTGTCGATCGCGCGGCTCAATGCGGGCACCAACTCGCTTGGAACGGGCATGGAGCTGTATGTGATCGCGGCGGCCGTCATCGGCGGCACGGCGCTCGCAGGCGGCAGCGGCTCGATCTTCGGCTCGGTGCTGGGCGCGCTCATCATGCAATCGCTCGACAGCGGCATGCTGCTGCTCGACGTGCCGATCGGCAAACGCATGGTCATCATCGGCCAGGTGCTGATCGTGGCCGTGGTGTTCGACGTGCTCTACCGCCGCAAGTTCGGGGAGAACTGAAATGGCCGACATCGACACTTCCAAACCCCTCGTCGAACTGCGCGAGATCCGCAAGGCCTTCGGCGGCGTGAAGGCCGTGGACGGCGTGAGCGTGAACCTCTACCCCGGCGAAGTGGTCGCGCTGCTCGGCCACAACGGCGCGGGCAAATCGACGCTCATGAAGATGCTCGCGGGCGCCTACCCCATCGACTCGGGCGACACGCTCATCGCGGGCGAGAAGGTCAACATCCGCACGCCCGCCGAAGCGCAGGCCCAGGGCATCGAGACCATCTACCAGACGCTCGCGCTCGCCGACAACCTCGACTCGGTCTCCAACCTCTTTCTCGGCCGCGAGAAGATGACGCGCTGGAACACGCTGGACGATCACTTCATGGAAGTGCAGGCGCGCAAAGTGTTCCATCGCCTGAACAAGAACTTCACCAACATCCGCGTGCCGGTGCGCCGCCTCTCGGGCGGCCAGCGGCAGGTGGTGGCGATCTCGCGTGCGCTGTACTTCAATGCGCGCATCCTCATCATGGACGAGCCCTGCGCTGCGCTCGGCCCCGAAGAAACCGCGATGGTCGGCGGCCTGGTGAAGCAACTCAAGGCCGATGGCGTGGGCATCTTCCTCATCACGCACGACATGCCCGACGTGTTCTCGCTGAGCGACCGCCTCGCGGTGATGAAGAACGGCAAGCTCGTGGGCACCTACCGCACCCAGGACGTGACCGAAGACGAAGTGCTCGGGATGATCATCGCGGGCAAGCGGCCCGAAGGCAGAGAGCAGGCCCACCACGCCGCGACCGCCGCCGCAGCAACCGCCTGACGACGCACCGCGCGACATGAAGACCATCGGCGACCAGCAGTTGCTCAAGCGCATGAACCGCAGCGTGCTGCTGCGGCTGTTGCGCGCGCAGCCGGGGTTGTCGCGCGCGCGCCTGGCCATCGAGAGCGGCCTCACGAAATCCACCGTGAGCCTCTTGGTGCGCGAGCTGCTCGACGAAGGCTGGCTCAAGGAGTCCGATGCAGCCGTGAACGACGGGCTCGGCCGGCCCTCGACGCCGCTGCAGATCAACGTCGGCGTGCGCGCATTGATGGGTGTGGAGATCGCTGTCGAGACGGTGCGGCTCGTGTGCGTTTCGCTGCAGGGCGAGGTGCTGTACTCCAACACGCACGCGCTCACCGACGGCTCGCCTGCCGGCGTGTGCGCGCAGGTCGCGCGCATGGCCTCGGCTGCGCACAAGCAGCTCGATGCGCAGGGCCTGAGCCTTTCCAGCATCGGCGTGTGCGTGCCGGGTGCGGTGGACGATTGCACCGGCGTCGTCCGTTTCGCACCCAACCTCGGCTGGCGCAATGTGAGCCTGTTGCCTGCGCTCGAAAAATCGTTCGCCGCCGCGGGCCTGCCTGGCGTCACGGTGCAACTGCAGAACGATGCCGACGCGGCCGTACTCGGCGAATACGAATTCGCCGCGGGCGAGGGCGAAGACCCGCTCATCTTCGTGAGCTGCGACGTCGGCGTGGGCGCGGGCGTGGTGCTGAACGACCGCCTCTTCACCGGCGCGCAGGGCATGGCCGGCGAGATCGGCCACACGATCCTCGAACTCGACGGCCCGCTGTGTTCGTGCGGTCGTCGCGGCTGCGCCGAAGCCTTCTTCGGTTCACGCACGCTGGAGCGCGAGGGCGTGGACATGCAGCGCGCCGCGGCCTTCTTCGGTGTGCTGCTGCAGAACCTGTGGGTGACGTTCAATCCGCGCGCGATCGTGCTGGGCGGCAAGTCGTGCGCGGTGCATCGCGGCTTCGTGCAGGCCGCGTTCGAGGCCGTGAAGCGCCATGCCGATGGCGCGGGCATGCCGGCTCCCGGGCTGCGCATCGCGCGCTATGAAGAGCTCGCGCCTGCGGTCGGTGCCGCGGCGCTGGCGTTGCACGAATACTTAAGGCCGCTGCAACCCGATGCGAGAACGCGTCGCGCGCGCGCCGAGCGCGTTCTAGCCACGGCCTGAGCCTTCGGCCTACGCGCCGCGTGCGATCGATGCCCTAACGTCTGAGGATTCCGCCTCCAGGAGTCCCAGCCATGACGCGTTCCTCCGTCCAGTTCACCCAGCCTGCCGAGTCTTCGTCGCCCTCCGCATTGCTTGTCGTGGTCGCCGTGCTCATCGGCCTTGCGGGTCTCGGGCTCGTGGTTGCGGGCGCGTGGCTCATTGCGCTCGGCGGCTCGTGGTACTACCTCGTGGCGGGACTCGGGCTCATCGCTTCGGCCTTGCTGCTCAGGCGTGGCGGCGGCATCGGGTTGTTCTTCTATGCGGCGGTGGTGCTGCTCACGCTCGTGTGGGCGTTGTGGGAAGTGGGCTTCGACTGGTGGCCGCTGGCTGCGCGCGGCGATGTGTTCTTCGTGGTCGGCCTGTTCCTCCTCACACCGTGGGTCGCGCGCTCGCTTGCACGACGCGATGCAACGGGCATCGGCCGTGCGCGCGGTGTGCTCGGCGTGGTGCTCGCGGCTTTCCTGCTGGCGGCCGTGTTCTCGTGGACGCGCGAGCCCGGCCGCATCGAAGGTATCGCGCCGTTGCCCGATGCGCCGAGCAATGCAGCGGCCGCTGCCGCGCTCGACAGTCCACCGCCGCCGAAGGACGACTGGACCGCCTACGGCGGCACCGGCTTCGGCCAGCGTTATTCGGCGCTCGACCAGATCACGCCGGCCAACGTCGGGCAGCTCGAAGAGGCCTGGCACTTCCGCACCGGCGACGTGCGCGGCCAGCCCGGCGACCCCGAAGAGACCACCTTCGAAGTCACGCCGCTCAAGATCGGCGAGCGGCTCTTTCTCTGCACGCCGCACCAGGCGGTGGTGGCGCTCAACGCGACCACGGGCGAGCAGCTCTGGCGCTACACGCCCGAGATCAAGCGCCCGCTCGCGCTGCAGCATCTGACATGCCGGGGCCTGTCTTACTACGCAGGCGCCGCGGCACAACCCGCCGCCGCATCGACAGCATCGCCTTCACCGACACCGGCACCTGCGGGCGACTGCGATGCGAAGCTCTTCATGCCCACCGCCGATGGCCGCGTGCTTGCGCTCAACCCCGAGAACGGCAAGCCCTGTCTCGCGTTCGGCGGCGGCAGCGGGCAGATCGACCTCTGGAAGAACATGCCCAACGTGAGCCTGGGCTCCTACTACTCGACCTCGCCCGTCGTCGTGACGCGCTCGCTCATCGTGGTCGGCGGCACGGTGCTCGACAACGTCTCGACCAAGGAAACCTCGGGCGTGATCCGCGCCTTCGATGTGAACACCGGCGCGCTCGTGTGGAACTGGGATTCGGGCAACCCCGAGGAAACCGCGCCCATCGCGGCCGACCGCACCTACACCGTCAACTCGCCCAACAGCTGGTCGATCTCCAGCGTGGACGAAGCGCTGGGTCTGGTCTACGTGCCCACGGGCAACCAGCCCCCGGACCAGTGGGGCGGCAAGCGCACCGAGGGCGCGGAGCGTTACTCGTCGTCGGTGGTGGCGCTCGATCTGGCGAGCGGCCGCGTGCGCTGGAGCTTCCAGACGGTGCATCACGACCTCTGGGACTACGACGTGCCCGCGCAGCCCAGCCTCATCGACCTGCGCGTGGGCAGCGAGACCATTCCGGCGCTGGTGCAGCCGACCAAGCAGGGCGAGCTCTTCGTGCTCGACCGGCGCAACGGCAAGCCGATCGTGCCGGTGAACGAGCGGCCCGCGCCGCAGGGCGCCGCCACCGGCGACCGCACCGCGCCGACGCAGCCGGTGTCGGGACTCTCGTTCGATCCGCCCGCGTTGAAGCCGTCCGACATGTGGGGCGGCACGATCTTCGACCAGCTGGCCTGCCGTATCGCGTTCCACCGGCTGCGCTACGAAGGCCGCTTCACGCCGCCGTCGACGCAGGGTTCGCTGATCTACCCGGGCAACTTCGGTGTCTTCAATTGGGGAAGCATCGCGGTCGATCCGCAGCGGCAGATCGCCTTCACCACGCCGGCGTCGCTGGCCTTCGTGTCGCGGCTGGTGCCACGTGCGGACGACACCACGCACTATGTGCAGGGCAAGGGCCAGCCGACCGGCAGCCTGCCGGCGCTCAACGAGAACTTCGGCGCGCCCTTCGCGATCAAGCTCAATCCGTTCACTTCGGTGTTCGGCCTGCCATGCCAGGCGCCGCCGTGGGGGCATGTGGCGGGGGCGGACCTGCGCACCGGCAAGGTCGTCTGGATACACAAGAACGGCACGGTACGGGACAGCTCACCGTTGCCTCTGCCCTTTGCGATGGGGGTTCCGAATCTCGGCGGGCCGGTGATGACCGCAGGCGGCGTGGCTTTCCTCTCGGGCACGCTCGATCAGTACGTACGCGGGTACGACGTCGGCAACGGCAAGGAGCTGTGGCGCAGTCGGCTGCCTGCGGGTGGGCAGGCGACGCCGATGACCTACCGCGGCAGCGACGGGCGGCAATTCGTACTGGTGGCGGCCGGCGGACACGGCTCGCTCGGCACGCGCACCGGGGACCATGTGATCGCCTACGCGTTGCCCAAGCGCTGAGACACGCACCGACCGGCCGCCCACTGCACGGCCTCGGCCGAGTTCTTCGCGCGCGTGCCCCGGGGCCGGTGGACGCGAGCATGCGGGCGATGGTCTTTTTCATGAAGTCGCTACAGACCTCGTTCTCGATGCGGTGCAGGCGCGCGGCGTTCCGAAAACTGGTCTCGCCCTAGGAGCCGGGCAGCACGACGCGCACGCGCACGTTGTTTGATCGCCTCAGCCGGGAGGTGGGAGTGGCCCCGATGGGTACTTGCTCACATGGCGCGCCCGCGAAGGGGTTGCTCCGCCCAACGAAGGCGGCGTCGCCGAGATCGCCGAACGCGTCGACTACAGCTCCACGAGCATGTTCAGCGTCGCCTCCACCCGTCACGTCGGATGGCCGCCGAGCCAGTACGCAGTACGCGCGCGAGCAGGGCTATCGAGTCCAATGGCATTGATTACTTCAAGAGTCCTTTGCTTGCTGACCGGCCCGTAGATATTGAAGTCAGTTTTCATCGCATCAAACAGCTTGGTGCGGCCACTCTTGTTATTGATATAAAAATCATCGAGATCGCCATCGCTCATGGAGAGCATGTAGTGCATTCCATGAATGTGACCGAGAAAATTGCATTGAACTTGAGCGCTATTCACCTTTGGTTCGAGGTGCGCACCGATGATTAATGAAATTTGGTTCGCATTAAAAATAACTGATCATTTTGAAAAATCCAACCCATATGCTCCCATTTCATTAATTAATAGAATTTTACGTTTATCAAGCAATTCAGGGGTATTTTTTGTCAATGCAAAAATAACTCCTTCCAAATAGCCTCGCCTGTCCGCCACGCGGTTAAGAGGGAGGTCATGTGGAATAGCATTTCTCCATAATTCTTCATCGCAAAAATTATGAAAAATTAAGTTCAGACCATCAAGAATGTTTCTCTTTGAAGTCGGGCCGAATTTTTTAAAAGTGTGCGCCATCTCTTCAAAGAGAATTCTCTGATTCTCAGGTAAATTAATGTCAAATTCCTCTAATTCCTCATCGATTTTCCCAAATAAAAAATCGTAGAGGCCACGTAGATAATTGAGGTTGGCTGAATTCATAATTGAGGGTATGCGGTATAAACGCCGCCAGATTTATTTCTTCGAACCGTGACCCGCGAAGTGGTGACACGACACCCTCCACCACTGCGGTATCCTTCTCCAATAGTCCTTCTCAAATCGGAACGTTGCCGCTTCGACTTTATTGAATGGCTCGCTTATTTTTTGATTTTGATGCGAAATGCTTCTTTCAGAGAAACCTCATCATCTAAATCTCCATCCTCATAACATCGAACAACCCCGCCGCTCAGTGATGAGTGGATCAATCTATATAAATTCACCGACTTTAAATTGATTTCCATCCATATTGACTGATTGCCCTCCTGAATTAACCTAGCGTCATACTCAGCTGGAGTCTGCAACTCTTGGTCTTTTAAATAGACCTCTCTTGCTTGCGCCTTGACGCATGCCTCACTCACCATTAATGAGTTCATAAAATGCTGCGCCGAGATAGTGCTATCGAGCAGCAATCTATATTCATAGCTCATGATCCGTGCGACCTTCCTCGAAAAAATGGCAGATCCATAGGGTTACGAATACCAATGTGGGTTTCGACCGGGTCTACTGATACACGCCCGTGATCATTAAGTTGCCATCCTGCAGGATCTTCCTTATGAATATGTGCGTTATTTCCTGATTTATAAGGGCATAGGCATTTATTTCCGTATTTATGAACTCTGACCTCTGATCCATCCGTGTGCTTCCAGGTTTCATTCGCGCCATTGCCTTTTGTTTTATTAAACCCCGCATTGCTCAGGATCGATCCGACACGTGGCACGCTTCGCCCTTTCATTCGAGGTAAATCGGATGCTGCAGAAAGTCCGGTCGGATCAATCCATTTCACCGGATTGGAGGCATACTGGAATACATTAATTCCACCTCGCAATCTAATTGGATCTTTCGATACAAACCGTCCGGCCACTGGGTCGTAGTACCTGAGCCGGTTGTAGTGCCGCCCAGTCTCCTCGTCCAGATACTGCCCCTGGAACCGAATCGGATTCTTCAGCCCCACCTTCCTAGCCGCCTCGCTGATCGTGAGCCTGGCCTCACCCGACGCTTTGTAGTTCGCCTCCCAGGCGATGTTGCCGTCTGAATTTGTGGGGCCACCTCTCAATTATTTTGGTTCGATTTTTCAGACACCTAACCGAAATCTTGCAACACTAGCGACATCTTCATCTTCATCGCCCGTAAGGTATTTCACTATATCAATCGGTGTTTTTTGGTTTGCCGCTATTATTTTTCGAATTAGCGGACTGGAATCTCTGGAGAAAAAATGAAAAAGATCAGTCGGCAATCTTCTTTTTTCTGCCAAAATTGATCGGACAATCTCATCTCCTTGATTAGCCAAGGCTTTCATTATTTCCGCTGGAATTGTGCGATTTTGCGCAACATCTATTTGATAGGATTTATAATTTAAGATTAGATCCTCCCACACTTTAAAAGGCGCCTCATCTTGAAGCGATTTGGCAATATCTGACTCCCGTTGTGAGGCGCACAACAGCATGAATTCGCGGGCAGATGAAATCATGAATTAACATCCTTGCATTTCAATGACTTAAGATCAACAATTTTTCCCGCGTTGCCTTTGTGTTTTCCCATTTGGTCTCCAAATTCATCCAGATCGCGAATATGATTTAGGAGATTGCCTTTTTGGTTGTATTGTTTAAATGCACTGCCACCGTGTGCAGTTTGATCGACTGAATACCATCTTTTATCTTTCGGATCTCTAAGATACTTTGCGACCCCTACGCCTGGAATTTGCCCTTCGCATATCCTGTCGAAGCGATTAATTTCCCATTTTTTACATGAGAGGCAGCGATTATCGATATTTGGCTTCCCTGTTTTTTGTTTTCGACCGGCGTCTCCTATATTCGGCCGACCTTGAATAAGCCCGAAGGGATCAATCCACTCGGTTGAATTCGGGGCATAGTGATGAAGGTTGATTCCACCTTGCAGCCCAATCGGGTCCTTGCTCACAAACCTTCCCATCACCGGGTCGTAATATCTGAACCGGTTGTAGTGCAGCCCGGTCTCCTCGTCCAGATACTGCCCCTGGAACCGGATCGGATTCTTCAGCCCCGCCTTCCTGGCCACCTCGCTGATCGTGAGCCTCGCTTCTCCCCACGCC
>Ga0163161_10001325_pt1 | contig 18423 bp, 17 predicted proteins | sample S45metaG_FD_129847 | JGI IMG/M metagenome (GOLD analysis project Ga0163161, IMG submission 129847) | Switchgrass rhizosphere microbial communities from Kellogg Biological Station, Michigan, USA - S4-5 metaG | ecosystem: Host-associated > Plants > Roots > Rhizosphere > Soil | place: USA... | reverse complement strand
GGAGCTTTGATTTTGATACCGGCATCCATCAGTGCAAGTGTACCTGCACAAACAGTAGCCATTGAAGAAGAACCGTTAGACTCAAGGATATCAGAAACGATACGTATAGTATATGGGTTTTCTTCCAGTCCCGGTAAAACTTTTCTCAGTGAACGCATGGCCAGGTTACCATGACCAATCTCACGACGGCCTGCTCCCCTGTTCGGGCGAACCTCACCAGTAGAGAAACCAGGGAAGTTATAGTGTAAAAGGAATTTGTTATATCCATTGATGAAAGCACCATCAATCATTTGCTCATCGTCTTTAGAACCTAAAGTTACAGTAGTTAAAGACTGAGTTTCACCACGTGTGAATACTGCAGAACCGTGCGCAGAAGGAAGGTAACTTACCTCAGACCAGATCGGGCGTACAGTACGTACATCACGACCGTCTAAACGCATACCTTCATCCAATACCAGGTTACGGATAGCATCATACTGCACATCGTGGAAATATTTTTTAGACAGGAATCCTGTTACGTCATCGATATCCTCACCTAAAGTTGCGATGAAGTCCATCAGGATTTCTCCGAATTTATCACCACGCTCAGATTTACCAGTCTGGCTTTTCGCTACAGCGTACACCTTATCATAAGTAGCAGCATAAACCTGATCTCTAAGTTCCGGGTTGCTGTCTTCGTGAGAGTATGTACGTTTAACAGTTTTACCAACTGCTTCAGCCAATTCTTTTTGTGCCTGAACCTGGATGACGATCGCTTTGTGAGCAAATTCGATAGCTTCAACCATTTCTTCTTCAGAAATCTCATCAGCTTCACCTTCCACCATTACGATATCATTCTCCGTACCTGCAACAAGGAATTCCATTGTAGCATGTTCTAAGTCGCTCACATATGGGTTGATCACCAGCTGGCCATCAATTTTTGCTACACGTACTTCAGAGATTGGTCCGTTAAAAGGGATATCAGAAACAGCGATCGCAGCAGAAGCTGCCAAACCTGCCAGTGAATCCGGCATAATATTTTTATCAGAAGAGATCAGGGTAATCATCACCTGAGTATCAGAGTGATAATCTTCAGGGAACATCGGGCGTAAAGCACGGTCAACCAAACGTGAGATCAACACCTCATAGTCTGATAATCTTGCTTCACGACGTAAGAAACCACCTGGAATACGGCCTGCGGCAGCATATTTCTCCTGGTAATCTACAGATAATGGTAAAAAGTCAACACCAGATTTTGCACCTACTGAAGACACTACAGTTGCCAAAAGCATGGTATCGCCCATTCTTACAACTACAGAACCATCAGCCTGTTTAGCTAATTTACCTGTTTCGATTTCAATGATCCTACCATCTCCCAGGTCGAACGATTTTTTTATTACATTCATTTACAATTTGTTGCGGTGTGTTTTCCTCTTTCTCCACACCAGATTTATATATATTTTATTTTATTGTTCAAAGTAAAAAAGCCATCCTTAAGAATGGCTTTTCTTGATATTAATACGCTTATTTGCTATCTCTCGAACCTAATGGTTTGATGATATCTCTCAGCCCTAAAGCTTTGATAATTGCACGGTAGCGGTTGATATCTTTGTGATAAAGGTAAGCCAGGATACCACGGCGTTTACCTACTAATTTTTGAAGAGACAACTGAGTAGAGAAATCTTTACGATTTTTCTTTAAGTGTTCTGTTAAGTGTGCGATGCGGTAAGTGAATAACGCAACCTGACCTTCTGCTGAACCTGTGTTAGTTTCTACTTCGCCGTGTTTTTGAAAAATCTCGGCTTTTACTTCTTTACTTAAATACATTACTTGAATTATACTAAAGTGTATATGGATTAATTAATTGAGCGCAAAGATAGTGTAAGTTTTAATGATTCGCAAATATCAGAAATGATTTAAATAATACATACAGATGTTGATTCAGATTTCCTTTAACAAGCCCTAAGCCCTATTTTTGCGGTATGGAAAAGACAAAGTACAGCATCTTTGAAACAGAGCTGACGGTAAGGCCTGATGACATAGACATGTTTAACCATGTACACAACAGTAAATACTTCGATTATGTGCTGGCTGCGCGTTATGAGCAAATGGAAAAGTTTTACCATATGCCCATGGAGCATTTCCTTGAAAACGGCTACGGCTGGGTGGTACGCACCGCTTATATAGATTACAAAAGAGCATTGAAAATGGGCAATGTGATCAAAATCCGCACAGGTATCCTTAGTATTAATGACAAAGGATGCCGTGTCCAGTTTGAGATTGAAAATGCAGCAACAAAGAAGATTGCCGCAGATGGCTGGTTTGACTATGTGATGATCAATACCGTATCAGGCCGTGGAACAAGTGTTACCGAAGAGATGATCGAGACCTACAGTATATAAATTATACTGTCAGGCAGTTTTTACTTCATTTACTTTTTCATCTCCGCTGCCGGGAATATAGCCCAGCCCCGGAGTTAGCCAGTGCAGAAGGATCACCCGTGAATAGCGATAGTTGAACGGAGAACAAATAAATACGGTAAGCAACAGGATACCCACATAATACCACAGGCTGTCATATACTAAAGGCAGGCCCAGAACATAGGCCGCAACACTGGCACTAATCATTTCTGCAACATTCATCGCATAGCTTACAAACATCGATACATAGAAAAAGCCCGGCTCCCTTTCAAAACGAAGGTTACAGTGCGGGCAAAACTCATTGGTAATTTGCCCTTTAAATGACAAGGCATACATTTTACCAGAAAAAATATCTCCCTGCCTGCATCTTGGGCATTTGCACTGTACTACAGCCTGGAATTTTGATAGCGTTTCCATATCGTGATTAATTATAGGTCAAAGGTACACTATCCCGGCGAAACCATTTATGATCTATATCATATGAAATATCATTTTAATGTTAATTAGCCAAAATGATGTTTTATTTAGATCCTGATGATCTTTCCCCTGCTGAGGCTAACTTCGCCATTTGCCGCCATCTTTTTGATCGTCCTGATGACAGTTTCTACCCTTAATCCGCTCATATCGGCCAGGGCCTGCCGGGTAACACCCAAATCCGTTCCTTTCTCCAGATCACGCCCCAGGTAATTGATCAGGGTTTTTAATCTGTGCTCCGCCTGTTCGTTGCCGAGTTCTTCGAGCATCATTGATTTATAAAACAAACGATTACTCAGTGTCTCAATCAGGTTCATGCTAAAGGCCCTGTCCTCATCCAGCAATTTCAGAAAATGCGGATGATCCACCAGGATCAGTTCCGTATCAAGCGATGCAATGGTATAAGCAAGATAAGGACGCTGCAGCAATAAGGCAGGTTCTCCAAAGTATTGTTTTGGTTTGAATATGCCCTGAATAAATTCTTTGCCATCATTATTTACAGTGACCATCCTGATTTCACCAGATTTGATAAAGTAAACATAACGCGGATTTTGCCCCGGCTCATAAACTACGGCACCTTTTTTGTACGACTGCGTTTTGAATTGATGTGCCAACAAATAACTACTTAACATGCTCAAAAGTACTCAATTCGTGAAAAAAAAGCGCAACACTAACCTATTTTACAAACAAACCCTTTATGACAAAAAACATTACTAAAAAACTCTTCGTGCTGGCATCCCTTTCTTTAACGGTTGGCATGCAGCAACTTCATGCGCAAAGCTCTTCATCAGATGAAGAAGCTAAAAACATTGTCAAATGGAACGTGGCCGCGCTCATCACCAAAAGTTATTCTTTCCAATATGAACGCGCTGTAGGAAGCAGGATTGCCGTCGCCCTGGGTTACAGGAACATGCCGAAATCAAGTATCCCCTTCAAAGGTACGATCAATGATGCTGTAGATGATCAGCAAACTGAGACAACCATCAATAACTTCAGGACATCAAATTTTGCGATCACTCCCGAGGTAAGGTTTTATGTAGGTAAAAAGGGCGTATTTCAGGGATTTTATCTTGCACCCTATGTGAGTTATGCTAAATATAGCGGCGAAGGCCCCTTTCAATTTGACATCCCTCAGTTAAACCGTACTGAAACGATGAATTTTAAAGGTGATATCGATACGTATACTGCTGGTCTCAAGATTGGCGCCCAGTTTAAACTCAGCAAACTCGTTTATCTCGACTGGTGGATCATTGGCCCTAACTATGGTTCAGCAAAAGGTGATTTATACGCGCAGAGAAATTCGAATGCATTGGAACAGGCCGTGATTAAACAAGAGATAGATAACCTGATCGAGGACCTTCCGCTGATCAAGGCAAGCAGTCAGGTTGATGCCAATGGTGCCAACATCCGTATCAAAGGCCCATGGGCTGGCGCCAGAGCCGGTCTGAATGTAGGCTTCAGGTTCTAAGAGCACTACTATAAATTGTGATAAAACAATAGCGGCAATCTTTAATCAGATTGCCGCTATTGTTTTATGGGATGGATTTTTCTTATCCGATCGTTTCCCTGATAATCTTTGTATAGAAGTCGTTCAGCTTTAGTCCGAATGCAGCTACCTGCTGTGGAATAAAACTGGTGGCAGTTTGTCCGGGTATGGTATTGATCTCAATAAAATAGAAATCTCTTTCATCTCCCAGCAGGATAAAATCCATTCTCACCACTCCCCTGCAATTCAGTTTCTGATATACTGAAGCAGCGATCTCCTCCACCCTTGTACGGGTTTCGGCTTTTAAAGGTGCAGGTGTAGTTTCTGTAGCCACGCCCGGCGTATATTTCGCTTCAAAGTCGAAAAATTCTTTTGCTGTTTCCACTTCAGTTGCAGGCAGCACCGTTATTTTTCCATCCAGTTTAACTATCCCGACGGTAAATTCACGGCCTTCGATAAACTCTTCGATCAGGATCTGTGTATCTTCTTTAAAAGCCTTGTCAATGGCAGACTGAAGATCGTACTGGTTCTTCACTTTGCTCATACCGATACTGCTTCCCCCATTATTGGGCTTTACAAAATATGGCAGGCGAAGTGTTTTTTTGATCGCCTCCAGATCATAAGGTATATTATTAAAAATCTGCACAGATTTAGCAACATGTAAACCCGGAACATCCTGCACTACCGCTTTGGTATATCCTTTGTTCATAGTAATCGCAGAAGTCAGCGCATCACAGGTTGTATATGGAATGCCCAGCATATCCAGATAGCCCTGCAGCTTTCCGTCTTCCCCCGGGGCACCGTGGATGGCTATGAATACGCCATCGAAAGTCACCTTCCGGCCTTTGATAGTGAGGGAAAAATCATTCCTGTCGATCTCTATCCTGACAGAATCTGCAGGCTCATAGAACCAGCCCTGCTGTGTAACCATGATTTTATAGACCTCAAATTTATCAGCATCAAGGTGATGTGCAATGGTGGCGGCACTTTTAACAGAGATTACCCATTCTCCTGTTGTACCTCCGGTAAGCAATGCGATTATTTTCTTCATCGTTTTTCTATATTTTTGCATTCATATATCTCTATAACGAAAGTAATTCAACTATGAGATATCGGCTCAAAAATATTAAAATAGTTTATTCAGATCTCATTTAAATTCCGATAAAATATAATTTTAGTCTAAATTTGACCCAAGACAATGCACCGATCATAAATAAATGGCAAAATTCATCTCCTATTTACAAACCAAATCATTCAGGAATAACCTCTTCGCGGCAATAGCTACTGTTGTGGTGCTCCTGCTCGTGGCCTTCTTTAGCCTGCGTTATTACACTAAACATGGGCAGGGTTTAAATGTACCGGCTGTGAAAGGCCTTTCATTTAACCAGGCAGTGACCAAACTCGAAGACCTGGGCTTGCGTTACGAGGTAGATTCTGTATATATTATGGACATGCCTCCCGGAACGGTCATCGACCAGGACCCGGAAGCCAATACTTTTGTAAAGGATAACAGGACCATATACCTGACCATTAATACCGCGCAGGCACCCAATGTGAAATTCCCTGATATCCAGTTTAAATCTTTCATTGAGGCACAATCTATCATTGGTAGTTTTGGCTTAAAAGTTGGTGATACTGTTTATAAGGCTGATGTGAGCAGGGATGTAGTGCTGGAAGTTTCTTTCGGCGGACAAGCCATCAAGCCGGGAGATATTATTCCGAAAGGCTCGAAAATTGATATGCTGCTCGGCGACGGACGTGGTAATGAGGATGTGGATATTCCTACACTTTTAGGATTTACGAAGGATGAAGCTGCCTTCTCCCTCAGAGGATCAAACCTCAAATTGGGAGTAATTACCTATGAAGGCAATATCACTGACACCGCCAATGCCGTGATCGTATCACAAAGCCCGGTATTATCTGATACTTTAACCAAAGTAAAGATAGGTACACCGGTAAATATTACCTTATCAAACAATAAGCCTACGAACTAGATTTAACATCTTTTATGACTACTGTACCTAAAAAAATAAAAAACAACACAATTATAATTATCGCAGCCGCTGTACTTGTCTTAGGTATAGTTGTCGGCTATTTTGGCTTCCAGCAGTTTGCTATCTATATGAAACCTAATGTTACAGGCAAAGGAACTTATTTATATATCAGAACAGGTGCTACGATGGACGATGTATACGCTGAAATCAAAAGCAAAAACCTGCTGAAAGATGTGGGTACGTTTAGCCAGGCTGCTGCAAAGATGGAACTCGCCACACGACTGAAACCAGGCCGTTATACGCTCTCCAAAGGATTAACCAACCGTGCTTTGATCAATATGATTAAAGCCGGGAATCAGGAACCAGTAAAACTAAAGTTCCATAACATCAGGAGAAAAGAAGATTTCGCAGGATATCTGTCCAAAAACCTGGAAGCAGACTCTCTTGCTTTCATCAAGGTACTTGATTCTGCTGCACTGGTAGAGAAATACGGTTTTACTACCGATAACAGCTACACGATGTTTATTCCAAATACCTATGAAATGTACTGGAATACTTCACCCATTGAGTTCTTTACAAGAATGCAGAAAGAATATGATAAATTCTGGACTACCGAACGCAAACAAAAAGCAGAAGCATTGAAGCTTACTCCTCAACAGGTAACTGTTCTGGCTTCTATAGTAGATGGAGAGGCATTGTACGACAAAGAAATGCCTATCATCGCAGGTTTATACCTGAACCGCTTAAACAGGGGGATTCTGCTGCAGGCCGATCCTACCGTGATTTTTGCCAATAATGATTTTACAGTGAAACGTGTAACGAATGCTTTGCTGCGTGTTGATTCTAAATACAATACTTACAAGTACGCAGGTTTGCCTCCGGGCCCGATCATGATGCCAAGCATCAATGCGATAGACGCTGTGCTGAACTATAATCACAACAACTATATCTACATGTGTGCTAAAGAGGATTTCTCAGGGTATCATGCTTTTGCAGAAACGAAAGCAGAACATGAGATCAATGCCAATAAATACCGTGCAGCACTCAATAAGAGGAATATTTTTAAATAGGCCGTTTTTTTGTGCCCTGAATCAAAATCACGGAGAAAGTATTTTTTCGTATTTAAGGTATAAATAATGAGTTGGTTATGCCCTTCCTGTATACTTATTACTTGAAGGGCATAATTTTTTACTTAAATTTGATGAATGATCTGGTTACACTGGCAACTCTTACGGTTAAAGTCTTACGGTGCTTTTATTGAATGGACTAAAGATTGTGTTCTTCCAGGGTTCAGCCCACTACCGCTCTATACTATAGCTGTCTTTTTCTTTAAGGAGATCGGTAAAGAATCACTTGTCAACAAAGCTTCTTCACTGGCGTATAATTTTATGCTGGCCATCTTTCCGGGCATTATCTTTTTATTCACGCTGATTCCCTACATCCCCAAGCGTATCGGTTTTCAGGATCAGCTGATGGTTCTCTTACAGCTTATCCTTCCGAGGCAGGCCTATAAAGCTTTCGAAACGACCATCGATGAAATCATCAAGATCCAGAACGGGCAATTACTCTCCTTCGGTATCATCCTCTCTGTTTTTTTTGCCACTAACGGCTTACATAACCTCATGCGGGCGTTCAACAAGGCATCACTTACCCGCGAGACGAGAAGCTGGCTTAAACAGCGTATAATTGCGCTGATTCTAACTTGTATAATTGTATTCTCACTTATCGTTACCATCGCAGCGATGACAGTTGGGGAACTTGCGCTGAATTACATTAACCGGGGTTTACATGTAAATGCTAAATTTATTGTATTTCTGATAGAGCTTTCAAGATGGGCGCTTCTTGGTATATTATATTTTGTGACGATATCCGTGCTATATCGGTATGGCCCTGCAAATACAAAGAAGTGGAAGTTTTTCAGTGCCGGCTCCTGGCTGGCAACGATCCTGGCGTTTCTTACGATATGGGGGTTTTCTTTTTATATCAATCACTTTGGATCTTACAATAAAGTGTATGGTTCCATAGGTACTTTAATCGTTGTAATGATCTGGTTGTATCTAAATTCTCTGATACTTTTGCTGGGTTTTGAGCTGAATGCGAGTGTTGACCTCTCCAAACGGAGTATCAAAATCATTAAACAGCCATTCAATATGTTCAAAAAACCGCCTTTAGAGGGCAATAAAATCAGTAAATAAAATTTATTCTATCTCTGCATTAACGAGTTATCAATTTTTTGTTAAAAAATCAACATCATTATTTGCAGAATCAAGGGGTATTTGTACTTTTGTCGCGGAGAGTTGGCAGAGTGGTCGATTGCGGCAGTCTTGAAAACTGTTGACTTGTCAAAGGGTCCGCGGGTTCGAATCCCCCACTCTCCGCAAATGTATCTTCAAAATACACGAAAACGCTTTAAACTTATGTTTAAGGCGTTTTTTGTTTGTAGACTATTTTCAAAATCGCACATTTTATCAAATGCTGAGGTGCCCCAACAGGTGCCCTATTTAGGTGTTCCAGATAGGGCACCTCAAATCCTAGTAAGTCACTGAATTGAACATGTTCAATAGTTGAACATCTGGACTACGGTAACGCAATAAACTAAATTTAGTTATATAAATCTATTGCGATGAACAACATACTAGGGTTACTTTTCTTTCTGAAAAGATCAAAAATGAATGTTAATGGCTTAGTGCCGATTTATTTACGCATCACCATTACGGGTATACGGACGGATATTTCTTGCAAGCGTTTTATTGACCCAGCAAAGTGGAACAACCAAAGCCAGAAGGTAACTGGCAGCAGCGAAGAAGTGCGAAGTATCAATTCAAGTCTGAAACCAAGGAAGATAAAGGTTTACAAAGCTTATGGAGAAATGGCAGACAAAAACCTTCTGATTACCTCTGCAAGTCTAAAATCGTTTATGATTGATGAAGAGTTAGTCCTGCTGCAAAAACAGTTTTCCAAACTGCAACGGATGAAACACATCAATTGCGGTATATGATTGGACCCGATTTGCAGCCCATGATTGATCTTCGAACCCAAGGATCTGATCAGCAGTACATAGAGGCGATGCGTAGTCAATTTATTCCAGAATGATTTACGACTAGTATTTAACAAATTTTTTATAGTTCTGCCTAGGTTTCAGGTTACATCAATAACTTAGAAGTATGATTTATCAAATACAGGCGGGCTCCTGAGCCCGCCCGTATTGTTTCTAAGCTTTACAAATCTAGGTGCACGTCAAATGAGCTTAACAAAAGTAACAAACTTTAAAATTTACCCGTGCAAGCATGTTGACGATAACGTTTGTAAAATTATGACCTTGATATAGGAATATGATGCGAAAATTATTTATGATTACCAAAATTCACATGGAATCGCCTTTTATTGCCATCTCACTCACGATATGGTTGAATAATTTTGTTTAAAACAATTACCATATGTCAGTAAACAAATTAAAACAAGTTGCAGGGATAAAGATTCCTGACAGCAAAATCGCAGTGCAAGCAAAAGAGCTATTGTTGGAGCATGGAACAGATTTCATTTACAATCATTCACTAAGAGTATTTCTTTTTGCCTCAATTAATGGCCAGCGAGAGCATCTCAAGTACGATCCTGAGCTACTATACGTAAGTTCAGTTTTTCACGATCTGGGGCTAACAAGAAAGTACAGTAGTAAAGACCTACGTTTCGAGGTTGATGGTGCCAATGCGGCGAGGGATTTTTTGAAAAGCCATGATTTACCCAAAGAGTCCATTCAACTGGTTTGGGACACGATTGCGCTGCATACTACGATTGGTATTGCAGAGCACAAAGAAGCTGAAGTTGCAATGATGTACTCTGGGGTTGGACTGGACGTCATGGGTGAAGGTTATGATCTTCTTTCTGAATCGAACAGAATCGAAATAACTGGAGCCTTCCCCAGAAATGAGTTCAAAAAGCGGATCATTCCTACATTCTTCAGCGGATTTGAGCACAAAACAGATACTACTTTTGGAAATATCAAAGCAGATGTATGTGCATTTATGATCCCCAATTTCCATAGAAAAAACTTCTGTGATTGTATCTTACAGTCGCCCTGGAGTGAATAATCTATGAATGCTAATAATTTAGGGCCAGTGAAGATTATAAACCACTGGCCTTAATTGTTATCATAAGATTAGGATAAATTCAAGATTAATTTACTCCTGAAGTTCTGAGGTGACACTGAAGTATTTTTCTTAAAAAAATGACTGAACTGATCCGGAGTGGAAAAATTCAGTTTATAGGCTATTTCTTTTATAGGCATAGAAGAAAACTGAAGAAGCCTTTTTGCTTCCATAGTAAGGTGACTGCTTATTAAGTCTTTTGTTGCCTTTCCACTGTATTTTTTTGATAATTCAGCAAGCTTTCTCATAGAGATACCCATTTGTCTGGCGTAAGATGATACCTCATGAGATTGTATAGAGTCAACGTTCAGTAGATCCATAAATTTATGGTATAATTTCCTATCGTAGCTATCAAATGCCTTTTGCGGAACGGTATTCATGTTGACAATTTTTATCATGATTATCTTTAAAAAGGCTGCTAGAACATCCGATTTATTAGCATAACCCGGTTTTTTATATTCTTCCCATAAACATTTAAATAAAAAACTCAATTCTGAACTTGTTATTTCAGGCAATGTCAACATATTATTACTAGATAGACCACTGAATATCAATGGCCTGCATTCGCTTTCGCTTGAAGGATTCTTTTGCCAGAAGTTCTCTCCAAAAATCACGACAAATCCTTCAAAAACTGTTTGGGGATCAATTGACAATATTTGACCCTTGGAAAATAAAAAAAGCTGGTCTATGCCCAGCCCATAATTTTCGTCATCAATACTCAATTGTCCAGATCCTTTTCGTACAAAGACCATTTGATTATATATCAGTCTATTGATTAACAGATTTTCTATAGGCTGTTTGCCATCTTTGAGGGCAATAGAAAAATCTTCCGACAGGCCTTTTTCTAAACTTACTGTTTGCAACGAATTCATATTATTGGAGCTAAGCAGTGTGAAATCCGATGATGGTTTCATATTCTTATTTAATGAAGAGCGAGTTTTCAACAAGCATACCACAATATAACACACTAGTTAACAGGAACTTATTTATTTACAACAGAATCTAATTCACTATATCATGCCGAATGGCGATTTAGTAGCGAATAGTCAACATTACCGATATCAGCTTTTAATGCTGAACGACTACTAGATATTATCATTATCTCAACCAAAAGGCGCAACTTATATTTCGGTTGAGCCTTTTTAATTTGAATACATTTCCTTCAAGTCTCATTAGGCACCCTGTGGCTTACCGAATATTATCTTGTTACTTGAAAAATCTCGGCGTCTGAAATGGTATGCCCCATATTCTTGTACAATATTTCTGTCACATCTGCCCCCACTTCCTCTTACAACTTGGTCGTTTCCCTGACACGGTTTACGGGTACGTGTTGATTCGGATAACTAGAGGCTATAACTATAGGCGTACCTTTAAAAGCTCCATGATATAGTCTATGATCCACGCTTTGCCCAATGACTCTACCAGTAAAGGCAACGATGCCTCCGAAGCGTTCTGCATTGGAAGCAGCAAAGTCCAACATCAGGCAGGCGCCCTGAGAAAAGCCTAGAAAAAAAATCTGAGCAGAGGCTACGCCTTCCCGTTTTAGTTCGTCCACAACATCCTGGATTTGAAGCAGCGAAGCAGATAAATTTGGTTCATTATTGATTCTTGGAGATAAGAAAGATTTAGGATACCAGGAATTGCTAACAGCCTGCGGCTCAATAAGGGTAAAATCCAGTAAATAAAGTTCTGAAGCCAGCGAAAGAATGTCAGACGCAGCCTCTCCGCGACCGTGGATCATGATTAGCAACTTTTGATCGGGAGTGAGTGCGCTTCCGCTTAGTTGACTATTTATCATAACTAATTTTTTTATAAATATATTGGCCTAGCCGTAATGCAATTCAAAAACCCTTAAAATAGGTAATGCTTTTTCTATCTCTTTACGGTTAACTTCATGTTGTATGGGAAGCATTAAGTGGGTACCAAGTTCCTCCTGACTTTCATATATAGTGAAAAAGGGATTTTCATTAGCAATTTCAAAAAGCACCCCATCGGGGTCTCTGAAATAAAGGGACTAAAAATAATCCCTATCTAATTTAGGGATAACGTGGAGGTTACGGCCTAGGATCTTTTCTCTAACTTTCATTTGCGCCTTTTCATCTTTAACCCTGAATGCTATGTGGTGTTTGGTTCCGGCACAGTGATACAATATTGACCGCCGTAGGGGATTAGTAAATCGATAAACGCATCGGTCTCTACACTATCTGTGATGAATAGATACCTATTGCCTTTCTGGGTGACTAAACGGTATCCAAAAACATCAGTAAGCAGCTTCGCCGTCTCATCGATTTTCGAAAGGGTAAGCGTAGTGCTGTGAACGGCTTTAGTAGCAGTTTCCTTTTTAAGGCGTTCTGTTTCCTAAGGGATGCGCTGGTCTGACTGATCTGCTTCAATTAGCGAAATTGATAATCCGTCAGTATCCTTAAAAATGAGGATACGCTGTCCGAAACGCTCCTGTGCTCTCCAACAATGATATTGTGACTTTGAAGATTCTCTTTCCAGGAATTGAAACTATCTTTTGGAACAGAGTATCCGATTTCCGTGGCCATACCTACTACTTCCCTACTCGGTCCTAAATTTTCCCGAGGGAAAAATGTAATAGTGGTTCCTGCACTTCCAAATTCATCACCATAATACAGGTGACAGCTCCCTGCATCATCAAAGTTCACTGTCTTTTTACCAGTCGTAACCTAAGCACTTAAGTCTAGAAAACAAAATTGTGTTGTGAATTACTTGGTATGGCGGTGATGTGATGTAGCCTTAATAAACTATTTTTCATAATGTTTAATTTAAGACGGACTGTTCATGGAATAAATTATTATTTTGTTAATATTCAGACAGGTATCTGATTATTCGTTTTATTTTGTACAAAGGAATGATCATGCAAGAACAAGTCGCGTAAAATTAATTTCCAAAAGTCAAGCTAAGGATTGATAAAAGAAATGGACAATTTCCCCAAGGTTTGGATCAATATTCCCTAATTATCAACTATTAATAGCCATTTTAAGAAAATGAAAATAGATCGAGAATTGCTTCAACTAATGTATACTGGTGAAACGAGAAATGATTCAAGAAAACCTAATGGATCATCCTACCAACATTCTTTAGTTAACGCATAATATTGAGATATTGGCCAATCATACAAATAAATGGCGGAGCTGGACAATCCAGGTGAAGCTCATGGGCAAATAGAATTTCAGTATGGAAGTTAAAAAGCATTCAACTTGTTCTTCAACCTGCATAATAAATCCATTTATTATTTTTTGCTTTCCTGTTGGTACAGCTTATCCTTAAGCAGAAGAGCTAGTAGGCTTCAATTATTTTAAAATATTTATGTTTGCTACTTTGTTCAACTCACCTTTTCGGAAATCTTCAGGTGTCATACCTACCTGGTTTTTAAAGAATTTTGAAAAATAAGAATTGTCTTGAAATTCCAGCTTATATGCGATTTCCGAAATACTTAGTTCTAAGTTTACTAATAATCTTTTTGCTTCAAGAATGATCCTATTCCTGATTACTGCCCCAGCAGGAAGACCTACAAGATCACGACACAAAGAATTAAGGTAATTAGGAGTAACATTTAAAATTTCCGCATATGATTTAGGCAAGTGTGTGGAAATAAAATTTTTTTCAATTAATTTCTGAAAGCGTCTAAATAATATCTGATTATAGCTACTGGGCTTATTTATGTGGTCCGTAAATCCAATACGGCCTACGGTTAACAACAGTTGCAAAAGTATTGATCTAACCATATCAATCGAAAAAGGCAACCCACTTTCGCTTTCGCTTAGCAAATCTTCAAAATAATTAGTTATAGTCAACTGTAGTTCCTCCGGCAAGTTGAATACCGACTCCTTTACAATTCCACTAAAAAATTTAAAATGATCGAGATATTCTGCATCCACCAGAAACGTTTTAAAAAACTGTTCAGAAAAGTTTACAACATAACCATTTACCTGACCAACGAAATTCCAGCTGTGAACTTGACCTGGAATCATAAAATATATATGATAGGGTTGGATTGAAAAAGTATCAAAATCAATATCATGACTGCCCCCTCCTTCAGTAAAAAGGATTAGGTGATAAAAAGAATGCTTATGGGCAAGGTAAAGGTTTTTATGCATAGCAAGATACGGCGCTAACCTACTGATTATAATGTCCTTATTTTTAAATAAAGACAGACGATCAATATCATAAACCGGTATCTCCTTTTTGTTCATAAGCATGTTGTTTGACAATGTAATGAAAATATATGGAGATAGATAAAGTAGATCTTTCAAACCCAAGATTCTTCAACCTTTGTATTGTACCATTGATACCCTGAATAGTACCACACCGATGTATTAGAATTGAATAATTTTACTAAAATAATTTAAGTCATAAAATAAGGACTTAATTATATAATCATTCAAAGGGATTGATCCTGAAACTGCAAAAGGTCTATTGTTCCACTTCGTGTATAAACCTTTCGACTTCAGCTTAAATTATACACCAAAAATTATGAAAGGAGAAAATTGTGAAATTGAATTCAATATGGCCCTTCTTGTAAAGGGTTCGTGCAAAAAGTGAGTTGAGATGGATCCTGAAGAGGATCAAACTAGTACTGAGCAAGCTTTCAGTAAAATTAGCCATTAAACAGCGGCAAATAATTATTTAAAGTTTACAAACTAACATGAGCTAAGCAAGAACTGCTGCTCATTAAAACAAATTTATTATGATCAATTGTTTAAACGATTTTTTATCCAATGAGAGTATTTCGGATTCCAAAATACAGCTTATGTTAGATGAACTAATTAAATTATCGGGCGCTGATTTGCTGCAACTAATGTTTAATAGGGATGCAAATAAGAGCTTTCAAAATTGCTATCATGCTTCAAGATTTGAAAGCCCTTCTGAGGAGTTCATTATAGGACTGAAAAACTTAGCTGAAAAGAAGCTTGCTACTGAATTGCCCTTGATATTCAGTTCAGGGCCTATTGAGGTAAATAAAGGCAGCATCATCAATTCTAGTTATCAGCAGCTTATTCTTATTCCAGTATATGAATCCAATGTCAAAATTGGTGTATTAGGTGTTGGATTCTTAGATTTCAGGAAGCTTACAGATTACCAGAATTTAGGCTTTATAGACTGGGATGACGTTAAATTTAATATTGATGATATAGAGTTTGTCAGCGATTTAAATCGGCAGATTTCTTTTGCGGTCACCACTATTTTAGCCCACCAATATATAATACAAAGCGAACAGGAGAAATCTAAATTGCTTAAATTTAGTAATGAGCTCGCATCTGAACGTGATATTTTAATACTTTGTCAAATTTTGAAAAATCAGTTTCAGGAATTATTCTCAATTGGAGATTTCCTTGCTGTAACTGCTCTAAGTGAAGACAAAAAATCACATAGGGTGGTTTTATATGATCCTGATGCACCCATCTCGAAAGATCCGTATCTAATACATGTGATTAATAACTATATACCTTTCCATCCAGAAATCTTTGGAGTGATTTTAAAAAGTGAAGGACCTGTACTGTTTGACACCAAAACTTGGGCAGATATGGATTTGCCTCCAGTCTACGCTAAATTACTTCCCGCATTTGGTATCGATAATATGGTTGGAGCAACAATTAAAATTGGTGGAGAACCTATTGGGTTTTTAATATTTAAACAGGACAGTCTGCTTCCTGTTTCCAAACAGGCTCAGCTTTTCGAAAGCATTTGTTCACAATTGGCCATTATTCTTTCTAATGTAATAGCAAATCAAAAAATTGAGACTCAGCTTAAACAGATCAATGCCTATAAGGAACAACTTGAAGATGAAAGATTGTATTTAAAAGAGGAGATCAATACGATGCACAACTTTAATGAAATTATCGGAGCAAGCCATTCCCTAAGGGAAACTTTCAAATTAGTTGATCAGGTAGCCTCTTCTGACAGCACCGTATTAATACTTGGAGAAACAGGGACTGGAAAAGAGTTGATTGCGAGAGCAATACATAATAATTCAAAGAGAAAAACTAAGCTAATGGTCAAGGTTAACTGTGCAGCTTTACCCTCAAATTTGATTGAGAGTGAGCTGTTTGGACATGAACGAGGAAGCTTTACTGGCGCTACGGATCGACGCTTGGGTAAGTTCGAACTTGCAAATGGTGGAACCTTATTTCTTGATGAAATCGGTGAAATGCCCCTTGATTTGCAGGTTAAACTTTTACGGGTTTTACAAGAACGGGAAATCGAACGTGTAGGAGGTCGAAGTACTATCAAAATAGACACTCGTATTATTGCAGCAACTAATAGAAACCTGGAAAAGGATGTAGAAGAAGGCCGCTTCAGAAGTGACCTTTACTACCGTTTAAATATATTTCCAATTACTTTGCCTCCACTACGGGAACGAAAGGATGATATAGAACTGCTTGCTACACACTTCATTAAAAAGTTTTCTCAAAAAACAGGAAAGGAAATTAATTCACTAGGGGTTAAGGTTTTACAGGATCTCAAAGATTATCCGTGGCCTGGAAATATCAGGGAACTAGAGCATTTTATTGAAAGAAGTGTACTGCTAGCCTCAGGAACTATGATCAAACAAATTCATTTGCCTTTGCTAAAATCAAAAAGCCTCTCTAAGGTGATGTCTGAAGAAATAAAGCTACAAACTATTGACGAGAATGAAAAGGCACACATCTACCAGATCCTGAAGCATTGCAAGGGGAGAATTTCCGGACATGGGGCTGCAGCTGAAATATTAGGTGTCCCTCCTTCCACATTAAATTCCAAAATCAAGCGACTTGGAATCACAAGGGAGCATATAGTTAGACTGTAAAGTTACCTATTGAATTCAACTGTTCTTATTTCGTTAGCTCGTGAGATGTCGCCGCGAATGTGGTAATTCTAAATTGGGTTTCATACTATTATAAAAGACTTTACGTAGTGGCATCTATCTTGATTATCCCTTACGCCGGAATGCATTATTGTTTCGGCAAGCAATAATTTACTTGAAATACCTACAATGGTTGATGATTTAGATATAAAGCAAAAAGTTGCCTGGTTTAATAGACGAACGCCAATCAGCGATGATACAGAATCAAGTGACTTTGTAAAGCTTGGAAATATAGGTCTTTATCTGGAAGAAACAGAGCGAAAAAGTCGGAGGCATTGCAATTGGTTTTTATTGAACAACTCAATTCAAAAGAAAGGATTCAGCAAGATTCACTCCAAGTGCTGTGAAGGCAATTGGTCATTATCACTCTGATGGCAAAAAAAAAGTACCTGACTGATCATCCTTCTGAAGGCGAGAGATTTGAGCTTGTCAGGCAATTCAACCTCTTATTAGACAAACACTATGAACAGCAACATCAAATTCAGTTTTATGCTGGATTATTAAAAATTCTCCAACAACAATATCAATTTTTTTTAAGCAGTATAATTATAAGACACTATCGCTAATTATTCATGACCGTATGATCGCGGAGGATAAGCGACTGTTTCATTATACTGATAAATCTGGAAAGTAAATTTTCTACGAGTTGGGATTAAATGACCCCGCACATTTTAGCTGATTTTTAAGAAAGCTACCAAACAATCACCCTCGGATTTCCGGTGCAAGGTAAAACAGGTCAGCCCCTATTTTTAGTATCTTATTCAAAATTGATAAGATTATTTGGTATGGAGGAATTTATAATGGCGACATGCTAATCCTTGTTTTGCATATCTTCTTTGAAGGGAATAGCATGCCCCCAATTGATGTATTATTTTAAATATTCTCTAAGTTGGGCAGAAGCCTGAATGAACAAATCTTTGACTTGCGGAATTTCAGCGAGTGGATTTAATAAGCCAAATTCATGAATCAATCCATTGTATCTTATTGTTGTAGATTTCACGCCTGCCTCTAATTTTGTGTCCATAGACTTCTCCTTCATCAAGCAGAACATCAT
>Ga0163161_10001322_pt1 | contig 18441 bp, 24 predicted proteins | sample S45metaG_FD_129847 | JGI IMG/M metagenome (GOLD analysis project Ga0163161, IMG submission 129847) | Switchgrass rhizosphere microbial communities from Kellogg Biological Station, Michigan, USA - S4-5 metaG | ecosystem: Host-associated > Plants > Roots > Rhizosphere > Soil | place: USA... | reverse complement strand
GACGCCGCAGGCGTCGTGGCTCGCATCGGATTCACCTATCGCTGGAGCCCGGGGATCGGCGCCGTCCGGGAACAGCTGATACGGGGTCAGCTCGGCCGGCCCCTCTACTTCAGCGGGCAGTACTGGACCGACTACGCCTGTGACCAACAAGCCCCGATGAGCTGGCGTTACCGCGGCGGCCCCGGATCCGGGGCGCTCGCGGACCTCGGCAGTCACCTCACCGATGTCGCCGAGTTCATGCTCGGACCAATCGACTCAGTACGTGGCGCTGCGCTCACGACCGTGATTGCGGACCGGCCGGTTCCGCTAGGACCCGTAGTGGGGCATGCCCACGTCGAAGTGAGCGACCAACGGGAAAGGGTCGAGAACGATGATTGGGCCAGCTACGCGGTGCACTTTGCCAACGGGGCCACGGGCAACCTCAGCGCATCTCGCATCGCGTTCGGCCACCCGAACACGTTGAAGTTCGAGGTCTTCTTCGAGCAGGGTGCGCTGGCGTTCGACGTGAGCCGACCGGGTGAGTTTGCGATCGCAACCGGCGGCCTGCCCGGCGACTCGAACGGATTCCGGCGCGTGATCGTGGGCATTGACCACCCCTATGTCGCCAGCGGATTGGCGATGGCTGCGACCGGGATCGGCTTCGGGCACAACGACAGCTTCGTCTACCAGACTCGGGCATTCCTCGACGAGATCGCCGGCCTCGACGAGTTGCCACGTAATGCGTCATTCGCCGATGGGTTGCACAATCTGCAGGTCGAGGAGGCCGTTGTTCAGGCCGCCCAGGAAGGCACAGTGACACCGGTCGCCGCCTGAAGACAGTTGGTTGCATGTCCGGTTCCGGACGGCAAAGCCGGGGCTTGCTCAGCCGCTGCTCATGGCAGTGTCGCGAGTGGCCACAGGTCGCCGGTGGCGCTGTTGATGAGTGCGGCTCGGCTCAGCTGAGCAGACAACGGCAGCACGTCGTAGACCGCCGCTGCCAGAATCGGGAGTTGTGCCAACGGGGCCCGCGGTGCGAGCGAGCAGTGCGGGAGCCACCGCCCAGGGAGGTAGTGCTTGTGCAGCTCAGCGCCGGTGGCAGTAACAGTGCGAACAATGCGTTCCTGGCGGGTGGCCAGGTCGGCCGCCACGCCGGCCAGCAGCCACGCCCGACCGCGGCGGAACAGGCCGATACCGTCGAAACTGACGTCTAACGGTTCACCAGCCTCGAGCTCACTGAGCGCAGCAGTCACGCGGGCCAGATCCCAGGAACGCAGCACGGCGTATGACAAGTGCGGCACGTGGCGACCGTGAGTATGTGAGCGCAGGCTCGGCACACCGAGCGTCTCCAGCTGGTCCCACAGTGCCCGGATCGCCCGGTCGCCTTTGGCATCGAACAACAAGCACACCGCCAGCGCCACCTGATCACCTCCGCTCAAGTCTCCGCAAGCCGAGCTACGAGTGTTCACCCAGTGGGCCGCAGCAGCATCGCGGCGGTGACCTGGACGTACCAGTTTTCGTAATCCCGACTGCTCCACTTACGGTCGTGCACGAGCCAGAGGTAGATGCGCGAGTCCATGTGGGTTGCGAGCACGTCGGCAGCCTTGGTGACGGTCATTCCGCGACGCAGTAGCCGGGCGGTGGCGAGGTGTTCGGCGAACAGCCGCATGCCGAAAACACGTTGTGAGTCAAGGGTATTCAGCAACTGCCGGATCTCCGGGTCGGCGTCGGCCGCCGCTCGAATCACTTGCTCTAATTCGGCACTGCGTTCGTGGACCTCGCGTAGATGGCGAACGTACTTGGCGAGTTTGCGGCGTCCGTCTGGCTCGGCTTGCACTGCCAGAATGTCCGGCCGGTCCCGGACCGGGATCGGGGCGTCGTCGCCGGCGATGGCGAAGTCCATGACCCGCTGCAACAGAGCCGCCTTGCCACCCACGGCCGTGTATACGGTCTGTACCGCGACCCCGGCCTGATCGGCGACATCCGTCATGGCAGTGGCCGCGAAGCCACGGGTGAGGAACAGGTTGCGGGCGGCAGTCAGGATGCGGGCTCGCGTTTCGGCGGCGGCCGCCCGGCGACTCGAGGAGTCATACCGTCTTCGAGTCTTGACAAGCTCACTCATTGAGTAGAACCTCATTCTACTAGATTATCGTTCTGCCCAATTCTAGGAGGAAGCATGTACGCGTGGTGTCAGGACATGCCCGGTGTATCGGCGGAGGATTATGCCGAGCTGATGGCCAACCTGGGCGGGGCCGAAAAGGAGGCCGCCGGGCTCGTAGTGCACGTCGCCGGGCCGGTCACGGGCGGTTTTCGGATCGTTAACGTTTGGGAGTCAAAGGACGCCGCCGACCGGTTCCACCGCGACGTCATTCAACCGGCAGTAGCGCGTGTCCACGGTCACCACGAGCCGGACGTGCCGGCCGGTTTTAGGATCTTCGACGTCACCGCATGACCAACGCGCCTACTCGCGACCGTAGTTCCAGGATCATCACCGGTTCCTCTTGATCCGTCCGGTCGAATCGGCCGTGATCTTGGCGTTAATGCACTCAGGCGACAGTTCAGTCCAAGATCGTCGCCAATCGAAGCGGTGAGGCACAGCGAAAGCGGCGTAGCGCGAGCGGGCTACCGCACCTTGAGGCGGCTAGCGCCAACCGAAGAGGTCGAACCTGCGGCAACGTCCGCCAACTGGTCGAGACGCCGTCCACCAGCCAACCCGCTGATCGCCGGATGCTGGCATGCGCATTCTTTCTTCATGGTCGTATTGGGCATCGGCAACGGGCCGACCCGGGCCTGCCGTGGGCCCAATCACGCGAGAAAGGCGTAAAACAATGCGCAAAACTGTCCTACTAGCAGGCGGCATCACCATCGCTGCGGCGAGCCTGGTCGCCTTGGCCTGTACGGCCAACGCGAGCGATAGCGGCGACGGCGGCATGATCAAGCAGCCGACGATGTCGTACACCAGTCCCTCCAACCAGTCGACACCGGTGCACGCGAACCTCAGCCGTGGAACGCCCGTCGATGTTGTGTGCGTTGCCGAGGGCCAGTTGGTCAACGGCAACAGTTACTGGGCGCGCATCAATTCGGATGGGCAGACCGGGTTTGTTCATCGCGATGCGGTTCACATTCCGCTCGGCACACCGTCCTGTCGCTGATCCTTGGCCTGGCGCCGGGGAAGTGGAGAGGCAGCCGCAAACGCGCGGCTGCCTCTCGTATTCGCAGGCGCGACCGACGTCCGCGGGATCCGATCCAGCCATGCCGGAGACTGGGCAAGGTTGGCTACTTGACGTCAACCAGCGGTCGTCGAGAGCGTGCCCAACAATCCGGGGTGGTCGGTTGTCTTGCTCATACCGATGGTGGTGCCAGAACTGACCCGAAGATCCCGACTGCCGACGATGTATTGCGTGCCGCCGTCGTAGGTCTGCACATAGCCGGAAGGCAGACAGGACCGCACGTCCGGTAAGTGGTGGGGCTTGAGGTTGAGGTCCGCGCCCAGCACAGTGGGTTCGGCCCGGCCTCGGCGCGGCAGCGCCGGGATCGCCGTGTCGAACAGGTAGCGGCACTGCGCGAGGGCCACGGTCGCCTTGGTGTTGGCCAAGTGTGTCGTGCAGGCGACCAAGTCGCTCGTGTCGATGCACAGCCAGGCCCGCTCCTCCGGATCGCCGGTGTCCTGGGTCGGATAGATGCCCGCGTGGATGGAGTATCCGTGGTCAAGCGAGGGAAACCTCGCCAGCAGGCCGATGCCGTACGACTGGCCGTTCCGGCACCGGAACGCCGCTGCGGTTCGGCGATCACCGGCCGGTTGGAAAGCCGACACGACGTCGCCGTCCCGAGCACCTTCGGCCAACACCTGTTCGAGATCGGACACGTCCTCTCGGCATACTTCGTTAAGGGTGACCAGGTTGGGCCCAACGCCGCCGATAACGGCCGCGGCTCTGGCCACCGAGTGGCCCGTGTAGCAACTCGCAATTCCGCTATTGCACAGGTTCAGCTGAAGTACCCGCAACCGTGCACCCACGGCAGCGCTGCCGGTGGTCGATCCAGCCAGCACCGCGGCACAAAGCGCAGCACCTGCGCCGACAGCGATCCACCGCCACAGACCACTGTGCGACCGAGCAGCCATCCGATCGCCTACCTATCAGTCCATCCCATCCTATCGACGGCCAGCTGATCGGCGATCGTGATCGTTCGTTCGGTCGCTGAACGCTGTTTCGGTCCGCCGGTGCCGATACGCTGAGGACTCCTTGACGTGGGCGGCCTGCCGGTGGCTCATGCGCCGGGTCGGCGTCCTTTGACATGAGGCAATACCCGGAGAAAGGACTGCCATGACGACACAGGACTCGAAGCGCAGGCGCGCCTGGCTCTTCGCGGCCGTGCTCGCTGCGGTCGTGGGGCTCGTCGTTCCGTTGAGTGTCACGGGCTCTGCAGCTGCTCATGAATCGAATGGGGCCGGTGCCAAGCCCACGATCGTTCTTGTGCATGGGGACTGGGCGGACGGCTCGTCCTGGAGTGGCGTGATACCGCGCCTGCAACGTCAGGGCTACACCGTGGTCGCACCGCCGAACCAGCTCCGGGGGCCATCGGTCGACGATCCTTACCTGGCCAGCTACTTGCAGACGATCTCGGGCCCGATCATCCTGGTCGGTCACTCGTACGGCGGGTTTGTGATCACGAACGCGGCAACGGGCAACGCCAATGTGAAGGCTCTCGTGTACATCGACGCGTTCATCCCGGATGCCAACCAGACTCTGGCGGACCTGTCGTCGCCCGAGTCCTGCCTCGATCCGGCGACGGCGTTCAATGTGGTGCCGTTCAGCGGCGGCGTTGACCTCTATCTGCGCATCCCGCCCAATCCGCCGTACACCGGTTTCAACCAATGCTTCGCCAACGGTGTGCCGCCGAACCAGGCCGCCGTGCTTTCGGCAGTACAGCGGCCGGCCGCCGCCGCGCAACTGGGCGAGCCGTCCGGCCCGCCGGCCTGGGCCGATATCCCGTCGTGGTCCTTGATCGGAACCGAGGATCATGCGGTGCCGCCGTCGCTACAGGAGCAGATGTCGACCAACGCGGGTGCGCACATCTCCTACGTCAAGGCCGGTCACTTGGGGCTCATTACGCGTCCCAACGCGGTAGTCCGCGTCATTGACCAGGCCATTCGCGCGACGAGCGGATAGCGAACGCTGTCGCAGGCACGGCCGGTGCTCGTAAGCGGATCCGCGAAGCACCGGCCAGATACAACCTGGTTAGGCTGGCCGCCTAGCGGCGGAAGGACACCAGCGTGACCGATTCCCAGCCTCAATCGATGACCGATGCGTTGCGCAGCGATCATCACGCGATCGCGGGATGGCTAGCCGGAGACGGCGCCCTGAGCCATACCGACGAAGCCACCGCTGAGCGGGAGCTAGTTGTCATGAACCTTGTCCGGCATTTCGTCGCGGAGGAGCAGTATCTCTACCCCGAGGTTCGGGACGTCCTTGATCATGGAGACGAGATCGCCGAGGAGCACCTCACTGCTGATCGGGCGATAGAGACGAAGCTCCGAAGACTCGAGGACCCTGATCTGACGGCCGAACTGCTAACAGCGGTCTGGACTGAACTTCGCTCCGGGTTCGCGGCACACATTGAGCGACAGGACCCGATCTTTGCTGCTTTGGAGTCCGCTTGCTCGCCGGAACGACTCGCCCATCTCGGCGACGAGGTGTTGGGTGCCGAGCAACTTGCGCCCACCCGACCGCGTTCGATCGCTCCGTCCTCACCTCGGTTGAACAAGGTCGCGAGCCTGGTCGAGGGCTTCGTCGATCACGTTCGTGACCATTACACACACCGGGGTGACGACCCGGATCTGACGCGCTGACTTCTCAGGCCACGGGAAACCACCGTCAGCATATGTTGACGCACCGGCGGCGTCAGCATATGCTGACACAATGGAAACAACACTGGAGATCGCTGAAGGCGCGGCCAGCCGCGATCCGGACGTCGGGCTACGAGCGGTTGCGGCGCTGCGCGCCCTGACTGAACGGTTGGAGATTCTGCAGGTCGAGAGCGCGCGGCTGGCCGGCTGGTCCTGGCAGGAGATCGCCGACCGGCTCGGTGTCACCAAGCAGACCGTGCATCGCAAATACGGGCGGCGGATCGGGAGACGGTGATGTTCGAACGGTTCACTACCGACGCCCGGACCGTGGTCAGCGACGCCCAGCAGCATGCGCGGCGCATGGGTCACCGATACATCGGCTGTGAGCATCTCTTGCTGGCGGTCGTCGGCATGGAGCAGCCCGCAGCCAAGGTGATGCGGGAGACCGGTGTCACACCTCCGTACGTCGAGCAGCAGATCGTTCGGCTGATTGGACTTGGCACCGGAACCGATATGTTCGCCGACCTGGACCGAGAGGCATTAGCGGCGATCGGTATCGATCTCGACGTAGTGCGCGCTCGGATCGAGGCCCGCTTCGGCCTGGATGCCCTGGACCGCGCCGCTCATGTCAGCCGATCCCAACGGCGCCGTCGCTTCCGGCTCAATCCCAGTCGCGCTCTGTCGCCCCGCCTGAGGCGTCGCTTTCGACGCTGGCGCTGCGCGCGACGAGACGGCAGACAACAAAAGCGACCCCAGGCCCCGCGAGCGGCGGCCACGGGCCGCTACCGGACCGGCGCCGTTCCACGTGGGCACCTCCCGTTTACCTCCCGGGCGAAGAAAGCCTTGGAGCTCGCGTTGCGTGAAGCACAGGCGGAGCGCGATACGCACATCGGCGTGCAGCACATCGCGCTTGCCTTGCTCGCGATAGACGGCGGGCCGGTGCCACGCATCCTGGCGGCGCTCGGCACTTCGCCGAAGGTCTTGCGAGCGGCCATACTCGACCGCTATCGCCAAGCGAGCTGACGCGTTAGTTGATCGCGCCGGCCGCGATCGGATGTCGCGGTTGGTAGAGTCCGAGAGTTCCGCCGCTCGGCAGCTGAATTGACGTCCACAGCCCCCAGCCCCGATCGTGCACACCTCCGTCGAAGGTCACTCCTCGCGCCGCGAGGTCCGCGACCGTCTTGTCGATGTCGTCGCACATGAGGTGCAGCTCCTGTTCCGGTGCGCCGTCGGTCGGGTGCACCGCGATCTCGGCTGGCGGCAAGGCCGCTATGAGCCAGCCACCCCCTGCGTCGACATGACGTGTCGCCAGCAGCTCGAGCAGGAAGGCGCGATCGGCCTCCGCCGCAGTGCTGTACACGATGACGTGTGCACCGATGATCATCGGTACTCCTTCCAGACCGGCACTCGTCCGTCAAGCAGAGCACATCCGACTCGCCGCGGGCGAGTCGCTCGGAGCGATTGGCGGAGTCGATGCGCAATTTCCGCTGCCGGCTCGTTTCAGCTCGATCTGGAACGAGCGAAGTATTCCGCCGCGACTCGCTTGGGTACGACCATCGCCCATGCCTCGGTGACGAGCTCCTGCATCTCGTCCTCGTCCAACGCGTCCAGCCAGGCGCGGACCCAGTGGTACCGCATGTCCGAGGCTATCGGCAGAAAGAACTTCTCCGGCTCCGCCGCAACGAGTGAGGCGCGTGCGTCCTTCGGGTAGCCGAAGCCGATCGAGCGTTCGTCCGGTGCGATCGAGAGGAATACCAGCCGGCCGACGCGGAACTTCGCCCGGTCCCGCACCCACGCCTCGTAGGCACGGGGCAGACCCAGCGCGAGGGCTCGTACCTGGTCTGCGGTTACCACGGCCCGCAGTCTGGCTGACGGGTCCGACAACGCGACCGACAGCGAGAGCTGCGTGGTTGCGCATGACTGCCGGGCGGGCTCGTGGCCCGATTTCGGCGGTCTCCGGCGCGCTGTCAGGTGGAAGGGCCGAGCAGGGCGGCGACGAGTTCGCGTCGGCTGCCGACGCCGAATTTGTCGAATACGGAGCTGAGGTGTTCTTGTACCGTGTAGGCGGAGATGCGCAGCTCTTTGACGATCTCCTTGGTCGAACGGCCCTGCAAGACGAGGGAAGTAACGCGCTTCTGGGCGGGGGTGAGTCCTTGCGCGTCGAGGTACAGCGATGCCATCTGCATCGGTCGAGCGCTCTCGACGACAACTGCTGTTTGTCGGCCGGTCGGCCCACCAAGCCGGCTTACGTGAACGGCTAGCCAAGCACCGTTGCGGGTCCGCAGGCGTGTGACGGCCGCTGTCTCGTTCTTGGACTCGTCGGACTGGGCGGCTTGCGCCGCAGCGGCATAGACCGCCGCCGGCAGCGCTCCGGTGCCAGCGTCCATCCACCTCGCGTCATACAGATCTGCCATCCATTGTTCTGCCTCGGCATTGGTCGAGGTGATCGAGAGGTTCTCATCCAGCACGATGACTCCCGGCCCACGCACCGTCGGCTGCGGAGCGACTGCGGCCGACGCAACGATGGCGCGTCGCAGGCCCTCGGCCAGATGCGGGACCAGACGACGGACCAGTGCGATCTCGGCAACGCCGAACCCAGTCGGCCTGTCGCTGCGATGCAGGCAGAGCACCCCCCAGCAGCGACCAGCCGATACCAGCGCCGCCCGAAGCTCGTCACCCAGCCCGAGCGGCGCCATGACGTCGACGTACCGGGCGCTGGTCGTTCGGTCGTCTGATGTCGCCGCGTCGAGAGACTTCACGTGGTCGGTCGCGAAGGCCAGGGCCGTGAACTTGTTGACGTCGGCCTGACCGAACTCATTCTCAAGGAACAGCGCGCCTGCTTCGCCTAACGGCTCCTCGGCCAGAATTGCTGTGAAGAGCATCGTCGCGGGATCGACAACGGCGAAGAAAGCCGCATCTATTGGGACAATCGCTCGCAGACCACGCAGCGTCTCATCCCGCAGGCTCGCCGCGTCCAACCCGACGTAACAGCGGCGGGCCAGGGCATCGATTCGCCGTTCTGCCGCGGCCACGTTCACGTACTCAGCGTAGAGCCGGCGCTAGCCGGTTAGCCCAAGCTGACGGATCAGGCTTAGCTCGTCGAGACGGCTCCACCACTCCACGACCTGGCCATCGCGTACGCGGAAGATGTTGATGCCTTTCAGGAACACTGTCTGCCCAGTCGGCGCGGCGCCCATGAGCTCGCCCTGATGGGTTCCCGACGCGGTAAACCGTTCGACCACGAGGTCGTCCTCAGCGACCAACTCGTGCAAGTCGCTGTGCCAGTCCGGAAACGCCTTCCGGATCAGCTCCCCGGCGGTCCGCATTCCCTCCCGATCGGCGGTCACGCCGAGCGGCGGATCATGCATGACAAAGTCGGAGGCGAGATAGGCGTCGACGGCTCCGAGATCACCTTCGGTGAACAGTCCGTCTATGAGGGACCGGATGATTGCCTTGTTGTCTTGAGTGCTCATGTGGCTCATCGTCAGCCCCACCGAGCCCCGCAACCACCCCAACTTGTTGGGGATTCGACGGTGGAACCGTCAGCTGTCGAGGGCGTCGAAGGCTAACCCGCTGGACGCCTCACCCCGCCCGACGGACGCGAATTTCCGGCCCACACGTGCGCGCGGATCGCCGTGACGAGAACCGAAAAGCGCTCGGAGTAACGAATTCACGAGCCGGACTGGTCGCGGCGCCGCAACGTGACATTGCTGATGATCTTTCCGACCGCGACCACGAGGAACAGCTGCCCGACCACGGCCTCGAGCACAGCTAGCGTCTGTCCGGGATTGGCCGCGGGTACCAGATTCCCGTACCCGACGGTTGTCATTGTCACGAAGCTGAAGAACAGGTCCTGGCTCAGGGATCCCTTTCCGTCTGCCCCGAAGAATGGCATGCTGCCGAATTCGCCGGCGGCCTTGTAGGCGAAGGCGAAGAACATACCGATCAGAAGGTATGCCGCAACGGCTCCGAGCAACGTCTCAGCGTCGACCTTCGGACGGAATACGAGGTGGCGCACGATCGAGAATGGTGCGATGAAATAGAGGAGGCAGCAAACGGCGGAGATGACGCCAAGCTGGTCGCCCTCGTTGTTCACGAAGAAACTCACGACGGCGACGATTGCGGCGCCCACGAGCACAATATTCGCGACAAGCCGGACGCCGGCTCGCGCGTGCGAGATTCGGAGCGCGAACCAGACGGTTGCCAACTGGATCGTGAGGACGATCGAGGTTGCTCGCTCTTCGGTGACCGAGACCGACACGATGTAGGTCACCACCACGAGTACGAGAACGACTCCATAGCTCTGGGCGAAGTCGAAGGGTCGGCCACCAGGCCGTCCTTCCTCGCTAGCGGCGCCCTCGTCGGTGAACTTCGTCAACTGGCCTCCAACCCGTCGACTGACCTCCAACCGGGTGAATGATCTGGAGCGTAGGCATGGACGATGCAGTGTTGGAGGACAGTCTGCCCGTAGGAAGCGACGTCGGCGCTCGGGTCAGTCAGCGGCGGCCCATGCGACCGCCTCGGCCCGTTCGGCTAGAGGGAAATGCCGGAGCTCGCCGGGCGTCATCCAGCCGAAAAGGCCGGAGACCTGCGTCAACCAGCCGATGTCGGTAACCAGGGCGATACGTCGCCAGGCCCGAAAATGCCCAACGCCCATCTTGAGGTCCTGCCACAAGGCGCCGCCGGTCATTCCGTCGAAGGAACGGATGACAAGGACGATCCGTATGGCGCCCGCGCCCGCCGCGCGTTCGATGGCGGGCAACAGCACGTCCCGGTACTCCTCAGCATGTAGCTTGCCTGCGGCCTCGAATCCGATGACTCCGTCCGGCAGATCGGTCAGCTCAGTGATCACCGCGCCTCCTCACCTGGTGTCCCGTACCCAGGCACATCATGACGCATTGTCGAGCAAGCTTGGCAAAGCTAGGGTTTCCGCACGAGGCGGCTGTTGGTCAACCTGATCGTATTCCTGGGCTCAGCGGCCGTTGGGCTGCTCATCGCTGCGGTCGTGCTGGACAACTTTCCATCACCGCGACGTCGTTCATCGTCGACGTGGCGATCTTCGCCGTGCTTCAACTGGTGCTGTCCAGACTCATTCCGAGTCACGTGGTTCTCGGTGCGGTCGGCCTCGCCTCGACCTTTGTTGCGCTACTGCTTACGAACCTGGTATCCAGCGGTCTCGCGATCAAAGGGGTGGGGACCTGAATCCTCGCAACCCTGATCGTGTGGGTTGTGACGATGCTCGCGACCTGGGCACTATCGCGTTGGATACGACCGAACCGGGCTGCGCCTCACCGGATCCGCTAGTCTGCCGCTGGCGTCTTGGAGAATTGCGTCCACTCGCTCCGCGACACCGACTAAGCGCCGATCACGACTCCTGAGACTTGCTCGAATGGGCAGCGCCAGCGACGGTACGAGCCAACTGCTGTCCCCAGATCCGGGCCCGATCCTCTTCGCCTGGCAAGAGTTGATTGTCCTTCGACACCAAGAAGCTCTCGGGTTTGGTTAGCAATGTCACGCCGTGGCGCCGCAGCTCCTTCGCGATGCCGCGCGAGGCCCGACCGGAAAAGACTGCCGGCATCTTGATCTTGGTGTCGAACACCGCAGCCTGGACATTGGGTCGTCCGAGCGAGGTGAGCCACTCCCGCAGGCCCGGAGCTTGCGCGTCCGCTTCGACTGCGAGTGTCGAACCGGGTTTGTGCGCGGCTTCTTCGGCTGCCTTGCGAGTGCTAGTCCTGCTCATACCGCGGACGTGCGTGGGCCCGCCGATCACGATGAGGTCAGCCGTGTCCAGCGACTCCCGCTCCAGCTGGTTGACCGGCACGAGCGTGACCGAGCAGGTCGAGTGCAATCCGGCGGCGATCGCTTCGGCGACTCTCCGGGTATTGCCATACATGGACTCGTACGCGACTACGGCACGCATCACGACACCTTCTCTCGCTCACCTCCGACGATCGCGCATGCCGAAAGGGCGCGAGCAGAGGCGAAGGTCCTGTCCGAAGGTCCACAGTGCAGTCTGGTGCGCATTCGCAGCATCGCGTACCACGTCCGGTTACGCCGGGAGCCGCTCGGTCGCCGTGAGCCGCAGCGCGTCCCGCATCTGTGCCGGAGCCCGACCCTTCAGCGTTGCTGGATCGCCGAGAAGCTGCAGTCGGGTGAGGCCAGGCACGATCTCATAGTGGATTGACCGTGGCACGCATACCAATGCCAGCACACGCCACAGGGTCCGCACGTAGTCCTCGGCCAGCGTCGCACCGTCCCATTCATAGACTCCTCGGTAGACGTCGTTCGAATCGTGCGCCACCCACAGTTTGGAGACGAATCCTGAGAACCCCACGAACAGCGGCGTGTTGAACAAGCTTTCGAACCGGAACAGTGCGTGGGCCAGCTGACCGCGCACTGCCCGCAGCCGGAATCCGACGACCAACACTGCCGGATCGGCGGTGGCGGGCCGATCGACGACCGTGTCGCGGTAAACCTTCGACGCGGTACCGTCCGCAAAAGTCAGCTGAAGACCGACGCACCTTTTCGGCAAATGAATCCGCCGTACCGCGAGTAGCCAAAACGTCGTCAGGACACAGCGCGCCAGCCTGCGCACGGCTGTGGCAGGGGCTACGGGCGGACGCTCGATCACGTTGTCACCTCCGTAAGCCGGGTGTACGGAATCCGGCCGGATGGCCGCGGCGACGTGTGCGCATCGGCCCGCCTAGCGATGCCGCGCAACATTCCGAGGGCCATGACGTAGTCAGCCGGAACGATCAGGAGCTGGTAGATCCAGGCGAACCATCGCGGCGCCATTGTGCCGCGAACCCGCAGATGCAGGCGGGCCCGCGAACCGGGTAGGTCGATGAGGTGGAAGCTCCAGGTCCAGTCGATGCTGACACCGAACCTCTCCCGCCATCCCGCGGGCACGTGGGTCGTCGAATGCAGTACCAGCGAACCCGGGGCGTCGGCGTTTTCGACTACGAACCAGGCCGTTCCCGGCGGACCGTCGGGAATGATGTCGCCAGTGTGCAGGTCGCGGACCAGCGCGGGATCGAGGTGATCCAGGCTTGGCCAGTTGTCCGGGAACAGCAGCCGGTCGACCCAGGCCGGGGTGTAATAGCCGCCCAGGTGCCAACCCAGCTGCGTTAGCCACGGCCAGATGTCCGGCGACGCGGCTTCGAGTGTGACAGCGTGGTCGGTCACGATCTGCGGTCGGGCCACAAGCTCGTCGCCCGGCAGCTTCCGCTGCCGCTCGTCCTGGGTCGAACCAGCCCGACGGCCGAGCAGCTGCAGCAGGGCGTAGCTCGCCGTTACCGCACCGGCAACAGCAGACCAGATCCGGTGCAATTCAGCCGCCCTGGGAGACACGCGGACGAGGATCATCGCTGCTGCTTGGAGTCGGGGCGGTCGAGCGCGTGGCTGTCGAGCGCGCCAACCTGTCGGCCCGCTCCGCTCGGGCCTTGATGCCGAGCAGCATTCGCCGCGTCATAGCGGCGGTCACTGGTGTTCCGACGATGCCAGCCAGGCGCAGAGGTGTTGGCGGCCGTTCGCTCCGGCTGCGCGAGATCAGGCGGCAGCTGTGGGCTGAGGTCGGCACAACGTGGAACGACCATACGGCGTTCCACGGCCACGACGGTGGGCTCTCGCGCAGGACCAGGCTGCGGGGTGCCTCGATCCGCGCCACCGGCAACACCAGACCTTCGGGTTGTCCCATCCAGCCTTGCGGGGTCAACCGGACGCGGTCGCCGACGGTCAGCGTCTGCCATTCTTCGACGATTTGATCGGCGCTGTGGATGTGCAGACCGACGAGGTTCTCGAGCGCGTCGTAGCTATAGAAGCCCGCGCGGTCCTGACCTATCTGGAGCAGCCATGGCCAAATGTCGGCGGCGGGCGCCTCGATTGGCACGGCCAGGGTCGTCATGGCGGCGGGGTCGCCAATCAGCTCGTCACCCGGCAGCGCCATCTGCCGCTCAGCGGCGGTTGCCCCCCAATTGCGCAGCCATTGCCACGTCGTGAACGCGATCGCACCCACGACAAGAAACCGGAGCCAACCACCCATTTCGTCAGTATGGACGGCGATCGTGCGGCAGCCCAGGGTCGAACGTCAGTCGTCTTGTCGGCCCCTACCGGGCTCAGGAGACGTGTGTCGGCACCACGGCGACGGGGCAGGTGGCGTGATGCAGCACCCCTTGACTCACGGAACCAAGTAGCGCTCCTGGCAACGCATTGTGTCCGGTTGTCCCGACAACGAGCAGGTACTGGGCAGAGGACGCGAGCACCAAGCCTGCGACCGGATGATCTCTGATGACCTCGGGATGCACGGTGACGTCCGGATATTGCTCCCGCCAGCCGGCGAGCGCTTCGGAAAGCCACTCATCCGCGCGTTCCGGCGCCGGTGGTGAAGGCCGCCACTTCATCGTTGCCAACAGATCCGGATGCCAGCACAACACTGGCCGCAGAGAAACCTCATGTCTGCTGGCATGGTCGAATCCGACGGCCAGGACATTCTGCGCGGCATCCGTGGCGTCCACGCCCACCACCACCGACGCATCTTCCTCCCGCAGTCCGGCTGGGCCCCGAACGGCGATCATCGGACACTCGGTGCGTCCGGCTACCGCCACGCCCACTGAGCCGAGTACCGCCGAGCGCAGCGCGGTCAGCTGACGCGAGCCGAGGACCAACTCCGTGGCGAAGGACGCCTCCTGAACGAGCACCTGACTGGGGCGACCCTCGATCGTCTCGCCCTCGACGCCGACCTCGGGATCGATCTCGCGGGCGCGGTCGATGATCGTCGCGATCAATTGCTCCGCGACCGGTTCCGGCTCCTCCAGGTCCGCGTCCGGAATGTCGCGGTACCTCGGTTCGCTCGTCCGGGCACTGCCGGAAAAGACGTTAACTGCCCTGACGGGTACGCCGAGGGTCCGGGCGTCCGCGATCGCCCAACGGAGCGCGAGGTCTGAACTCGGCTCGTCATTCACCCCGACCAGAACGGGCCCCGGCCTGCGCGGAATAGACATCACGCCCCCTCGTTGTCATCGCACGGTTGAAGTCTCAGGGTCGAACGTTCCGGCCACAAGCAAACATGACTCCGCGTCCCAGCTTCCTTCGCCGGACTTGCATCCAGTTGCTCACCCTCCGCAGCCGGACAGGCGCCGTTGGAGGTAACGCACGAGGTGAGCGAGCACCTGGGGTGGTGCCGAACGCCGGTCGGCGTGGCCGCGACCAGCCGGCCGGGCGCATGACACCGCAGGTGGTATTCAGCCGAGTCGGGCCGACCGCTACCGGTAGCTAGGCCGCTGGGGGATCGCGTTGCTCAGCTCGAGCGCTTGCGCCTTCTCAACGACCTGCCCGCGCGCGACCCTCCGTAGATCGAGCTCCGGATGTGTGAGCGTGTAGTGACTGTCCGCGGACGCCTGCGCGAGATCTCTGGCGAGGTCGGCGGCGATTTTGCCGAGAGCGTCGAGGACGACGGCGGGCTCCTGGAGCGCAACCATGTCGTCCATGGCGCGAATGAATGCCGGCAAGTCGTCGTTGAGTTCGGCTACCACGATGTCGGACGCGATCCGGATTCCCCGAAGCGAGCGAAGGTCGCTGCGAACCATGGGCGGTGAGCATACCGCGAGGCGGAGGCCGGACTTGTACCGGCCCACCCGGCTCCGGCATTGCCCGGGCAGTTGCGGAAAACGACCCCTAGATCAGCCAGTTCCGGGGCTAGCCGCCAGCCATCGCGCCGACCACCAGAAGCGGTTCCTTGCCCTCAGCGACCGCAGCGGGGAGGGGAGTGTCCGGTGATTCGTTGGACAGGTCCTCCTCGCACGCGAAGAAGCGCACAAACGCTCGACGCTGGCCGGTTCCTGGGTCGCGAAGGGTGCCGTGCAGCGCCGGGTAACGCAGCTCGAGTGCATCGAGCACGGCGCGCTGGGTGGCTGCTGACTGCACTTGTATCTCGCGGTCACAGTGTGCGAGCTGGCGCAAGTGTGCAGGTAGCACGACGCGTATCACGAGAGCGTCTGAACTTCGACGGAGAGCACCGCCGGCAGATCCCGGACGATGGGTGCCCAGCTGTCGCCCGAGTCGGTCGAGGCGTACACCTGCCCCCCAGTCGTCCCGAAGTAGATGCCGCAGTCAGGGAGCGAATCCACTGCCAGCGCGTCGCGCAACACGTTGACATAGCAGTGTTCCTGGGGCAATCCGTTCGTCAGCGCCTCCCAGTCCACACCCCCGGTACGGCTGCGGTATACCCGCAGCTTGCCGTCCGGAGGAAAGTGATGCGAGTCGCTGGTAATCGGGACGACGTACACCGTCTCGGGCTCGTGGGCATGAACACCGATCGGAAATCCGAAGTCGGTCGGCAGATTCCCGCTGACCTCCACCCAGCTGTCGCCCCCATCGTCGCTGCGCATGACGTCCCAGTGCTTCTGCATGTAGAGCGTCTCCGGTCGCGAGGGATGCATCGCCAGCTTGTGAACGCAGTGTCCGACCTCGGCCGCCGGCGACGGAATCCCGTTGGACAGCAAGCCTTTATTGATCGGATGCCAGGAGGTACCGCCGTCATCGGTCCGAAACACTCCTGCCGCCGAAATCGCAACAACGATTCGGTCTGAGTGCTGTGGATCAAGCATGATCGTGTGCAGGCACATTCCGCCCGCTCCCGGTTGCCACTGCGAACCCGAGTCCTGCTCGCGCAGCCCGCGAACCTCTTGCCAGCTCGCCGCACCGTCTGTTGACCGGAACAAGGCGGCATCTTCGACACCTGCGTACACGGTCTCCCGATCGGTCAGGGACGGCTCTAGGTGCCAAACTCGTGCGAACTCCCACGGGTGCGGCGTGCCGTCGTACCACTGATGCGTTCCGGGCACACCCGCATAGTTGAAGTCATTGCTCATCGTCTCCCAGGTTTGCCCAGCGTCGTCGGAACGCTGGATCACCTGACCGAACCAGCTCGTGGACTGGGAGGCGTACAGCCGATCCGGATCGACGGGTGAGCCGGCCAGGTGATACACCTCCCAGCCGGCAAAGTGCGGCCCGCTCACGTCCCACGCCTGCCGCCGCTCGTCTGAGCTGAGAATGAACGCACCCTTCCGACTGCCGACCAGAACCCGTACCCCGCTCACTGCCACACACTCCTAACGTCTCCTGTCCTGAGACTAGGACGGGCCGCCGACAACAGGTCAACCGCGGGCCGGATACGGTCCATCAACCCAGGGTCGCTCGCGCTCAGGTGCGCCAGCTGATGATCTTGGACAACGTTGGCATCAAGTCCAAGGTCACGACGCGGCTTTTCGAGGACTCGGACGGCTGGGCGTTGACACACAATGCGCGGCATCAGACGGTTGACGGTACGCGTGTCGTTCTGCGTGAGGACAGCCATGACCAGGTTCGATGACAAGCTCGCCGCGACCATTGCTCATGCCCGCCGCCATACTTTAGGTGACCTGGTGCGCCGCACCGCAAGCCGGGTGCCAGACAGAACTGCTCTCATCTACCGCGATCTGCGGCAGAGCTATGCCGAGTTGGACGCGACGATCAACCGCACCGCGAACGCGCTGGCGCAGCGTGGTGTCGTGAAGGGCGAACGGATCGCGTTGCTCTCACACAACAACCACGCCTACGTGGTTGCCTGCCTAGCCCTCGCACGGCTCGGCGCGATCACGGTGCCGGTTAACTTCGTGCTCGGCGCCTCGGAGGTCGCGTTCATCCTCGAACACGCTGGAGCCACTGGTCTCATCGCTGAGGACACGCTCGTCCCGGTCGCGGACGAGGCGATCAAGACAGCTCCCGTGAACGCGATGAACGTGCGTGGAGCAATCGGTGGTACCGCCGACCTGCCGAGCGGCTGGGAGCCGTTCACGGCGTGGTCCGAATACCCGGACGCAACGGCCCCGGACGTATCGATCGGCGATGATGACGTTCTGCAACTGATCTACACCAGCGGCACCGAGGCTCGTCCCAAGGGCACGATGATGACCAGCCGCAACCTGATCGCGCAGTACGTCAGCTGCATCATCGACGGCCGCTACAGCCAGGATGACGTGGAGATCCATGCGCTGCCGTTGTTTCACGTTGCCGCTCAGCACTGCTTCCTCATGCCGGGTCTCTACGTCGGCGCGATCAACATCGTGCTGGACGGCCCGGACCCCAGCACGGTCCTGGCCACGGTCGAGCAGGAGAAGGTCACGAAGTTGTTCTGCCCGCCGACGGTGTGGATCGCGCTGCTCCGGCACCCGGACTTCGACCGCCGCGACCTGTCGTCACTGCGGAAAGGCTATTACGGCGCGTCCATCATGCCGGTCGAGGTCATCAAGGAACTAAGCGCTCGGCTGCCGAACATGGAGCTGTTCAACTACTACGGCCAAACCGAGCTGTCCGCGGTGGCGCTGATCTTGCCGCCGGAGGACCAGGTCCGGAAACCAGGCTCGGCCGGCCGACCGGCTATCAACGTGGAGACGATCCTCGTCGACGACGACGGGCGACCGGTACCCCCGGGTGTCGAGGGCGAGATCGTGCACCGCAGTCCACACGTCACCGCGGGGTATTGGAACGACCCGGGCAAGACCGCCGAGGCATTCCGTAGTGGCTGGTTCCACAGCGGCGATCTTGGTGTCATGGACGAAGACGGCTATATCACCGTGGTCGAT
>Ga0163161_10001321_pt1 | contig 18446 bp, 17 predicted proteins | sample S45metaG_FD_129847 | JGI IMG/M metagenome (GOLD analysis project Ga0163161, IMG submission 129847) | Switchgrass rhizosphere microbial communities from Kellogg Biological Station, Michigan, USA - S4-5 metaG | ecosystem: Host-associated > Plants > Roots > Rhizosphere > Soil | place: USA... | reverse complement strand
TTAGCCGGGCGAGCCGGATCAATATGCTGCTGGACCGGAACCAGGTCAGTTCGCGGGCACAGTCGCAATGGAACGCGATCCGAACAGACGTGAATACGCTCGCGGGCTATTACAACGTCGCATGGAACTGGAACGAGCCTTATCCGGGTGGCGGCGGCGGATTCGGGAACCGTCGCGGGCTGACGGGCACTTATCGTCTCAACACGAGTTTGAGCGACAATGTCACGACGGTAGTAGATCGGTCTGTGGGCTCTTACACGACTGACCAACGCGACCGGATGCGCCGGAATCTCGAGCGTAGACTGGCATCACCAGAGATGATCGTCGTCGATAAGAACAGACAGACGATCATGCTTGCTTCCAGCCTGCAGCCTCAGGTGACATTCGACGCCGACGGCGTTGCAAGAACCGAGACCAATCCGCGCGGCCGAACGGTGACGACGACAGTGACCTCCACCCGCACCGGCTTTTCGGTCAATTACGCGGGCGACCGGATGAATGACTTTACGGTCACGTTCGAAAATGACGGGAACGGCCGGCTTCGTGTGACGCGACGCATTTATCTCGAAAATCGCAACGAGACGGTCTCGAGCACGAGTATCTATGACCGCATCGACGACACCGCTAATTGGTCTGCGATCACTCCGCAAACCGTAGAACCCGGATTCAATACCGGGACGAATTATGGATTTTACATTCCGAACGGAATGACGCTGACGGCGACGCTGCGTAACACGGTGAACACCCGTGCGTCGCAGGTCGGCGACCGTTTCCAGATGGATGTTGTCAGCCCGAACGAATTTCGCGGCGCGGTTATTGAGGGCCACGTTGCTGAAGCAGCAAATTCAGGCCGCGTCGCAGGCAGAGCCCGGATGCAGCTCGACTTTGATACGATCACTGTCAACGGCCGTCTGTATCAGTTCGCCGGCTTCATCAACTCGGTGAATGCGGTCAATGGCGACTCAGTAAGCATAAATAACGAGGGCGCGATACGCGATGACAGCCAGACGAATAAGACCGTCACACGTGCGGGCATCGGTGCAGTTCTGGGTGCCGTGATCGGCGCCATTGCCGGCGGCGGCCAAGGCGCGGCCATCGGTGCCGGAGTCGGTGCCGGTGCAGGGGCTGGAAGCGTTCTTCTTGGCGGGCGCGACAATATCGAGCTCGGCAGCGGCTCGACTTTTAACATAACGGCAAGCTCACCGGCGAATACGGCTTATATTCGGCGTAACTAAGCTCGATGTAGCTTGTATACTTCAACGTTCGGTCCACCGTGGGCCGAACGTTTTTTTAAAAGATGAGCGAATTGCGCATCGGCATTTCGGGCTGGTCCTACAAGGAATGGCGCGGCGGCGGCTTTTATCCCAAACGCCTGCCGCAGCGTCTTGAGCTCGGGTATTCGGCCGACCGGATTAATTCGATCGAGATCAACGGCACATTCTATTCACTACAGTCGCCCGCAAGTTTCGAAAAATGGAACGGCGCCACGCCGGATGATTTTCTTTTCGCGGTCAAGGGCTCGAAGTACATCACGCACCAGAAGAAGCTGAATGACACACGAATACCGCTTGCGAACTTTTTTGCGCAGGGCGTTCTAAAGCTTGGCAAGAAGCTCGGACCGATCCTGTGGCAATTTCCGCCATGGTATCGCTTCAACCGCGAAAGGCTGAGTGAATTCCTGAGCTTGTTACCGCAAACGGCGGCTGAGTCCGCGCGGCTTGCCACCGATAACACGATCAAAAAGGAGAATGGCGCGTTTGTCGAACTCATTGCAGACGTCCCGCTGCGGTATGCGTTCGAGCCGCGGCACGAGAGTTTTTTCGGCGAGGAGTTTGTACTGTTGCTTCGCGAACACAATGCGGCGCTTGCGTTTGCAGACTCGGCAAAGCGGTTTCCCTATTTCGAGGATATAACGGCCGACTTTGTTTATATTCGGCTGCACGGTTCGCAGGAATTGTACGCGAGCGACTACACGGACAATGAGCTCGACTGGTGGGCCCGAAGGATCAAGTCATGGTCCGCCGGGCGCGAGCCGCGAGATGCCAAAAAGATAGTTCCGGGAAAGTTTGGAGGCGGGAAAAAGCGGGACGTCTATGTCTACTTCGACAACGACATTCATTGCCATGCGCCATACGATGCGATGAACCTGGCTGGAAAACTCGGGCTCAAATGGAACAAAAAAGCAGGCCGAGAATCACGACCTGCCTTGCAAAAATAAATTGTCAACGTTAACAGGACGCTGCTATTGCTTGGTCGAATATCTCGAGAGCAACATCGACGTGCTCTTTCGCGAGGATGAGCGGCGGCGAAAAGCGGATGCTGTTCGGCCCGCAGCCTAGAATGATCAGGCCGCGGCGATAGCATTCGGTCTCGATCCTGTCGCGAAGCTCGGCGTTCGGCTTGAGTGACTTTTTGTCGTCGACGATCTCGACGCCAAGCATCATCCCGAGTCCGCGGACATCGCCGATACAGTCGTATTTGTCCTTCAGCTCGTTCAGTCCGGATTCCAGATAGGCTCCGACTTCGCGTGCGTTGTCGATAAGGCCGCCTTCGAGCAGCTCGATGGTTTTCATCGCTGCAGTTAGCGCGACTGGATTGCCGCCAAACGTCGACGCGTGCGCGCCCTTGTGCCAGTCCATGATATCGGCCCGTGCGATGCACACGCCGATCGGCATTCCGGAGCCGAGGCCTTTGGCAAGGCACATGATGTCGGCCTTGATCCCTGGATGATGGTCGAGCGCGAACATCTTCCCGGTGCGGCCCATTCCTGACTGCACCTCATCGATGATCAGCATAATCCCGTTTTCGTCGCAGATGCGGCGAAGCTCTTTTACGAACGCCTTGGGAGCGGGAATGTAACCGCCTTCGCCCTGGACGGCTTCAAGAACGATGCCGGCAACTTCTTCGGCCGGCGTCGTTGTCTGGAAAAGCTTTTTTTCGATCCACCTGATGCAATCGCGGCTGATGGTCTCTTCGTCGGTCGGCATGTCGGTCGCGAAGTGGCGGAACTTGTTTGGATAAGGCACGTGAACGACGTCCAACGCCTGCCGCATAAAGCCTAGACGCTGAGCCTTTTTCGAGCTCGTCAGCGATAACGCTCCTAGGGTGCGTCCGTGGAACGAGCCGAAGAATGAGATGAACTTCTGACGTCGCGTGTGATACATCGCGACCTTCAGTGCGGTCTCGATCGCCTCGGCGCCGCTGTTCGCAAAGTGGGTTCTTGTCGGTCCGTCGATAGGACAGATCTCTTCGAGCTTCTTGCCGAGTTCGGGCATGTGACGATAGTAATAATCGGTCCCGCAAAAATGGATGAACTCGTTAACCTGCTTGGTAATCGCGGCGACGATCTCTGGATGGCAATGACCGGTTGAGCAAACTGCCACCCCGGCGTTGCAATCGAGGAACGTGTTGCCGTCAGGGTCTGTCACCCAAACGCCGCGGGCGCGGTCGACTACAAGCTTGTAATCCGGCCGGGGATAGCTCGGAGTCACAAACCGTGCATCGGCATCGATGATCTCGCGGGACTTCGGGCCCGGCAGGTCGGTCTTGATAACGGGACGCTGTAATTCTTGAGTCGGGGTCATGATATTTCTCCTTTCAAGTATTTAGAGGCGGGCTTGCCCGCCGGAAATGTCGGGTAAGCCCGACTCTAAACAACGAAGAAGAGAGAATTAGTCACCAGCGAAGAGGTTCGCACGCTGATTCATTGGACGACGGGTTGAAATGCAGCGGGGCGTCATGATGCACGTAATATAGCAGAAAGGCCCAGGCGATTCAAAGATTTGTCTCCCGCAGGGCGGCGTGAAAGAATCGTAGTATGGACGCCCCCAAAAAACATACTAATCGGCTGATCGGCGAAACGTCGCCGTATCTACTGCAGCATGCGCACAATCCGGTCGATTGGTATGCATGGGGCGAAGAGGCGTTTGAAAAGGCAAAGGCGGAAAACAAGGCTGTGCTGGTCTCGATCGGTTATTCGGCGTGCCACTGGTGTCATGTGATGGAACACGAGTCGTTCGAAGACGAGGCGACCGCCAAGATACAGAACGAGCATTTCATCAACATCAAGGTCGATATGGAAGAGCGGCCCGACGTCGACCAGATCTATATGAATTTCGTCCAGCTAACGACGGGCCGGGGCGGTTGGCCGATGAATGTGTTCCTGACGCCCGATAAACGGCCGTTCTTTGGCGGGACTTACTTTCCGCCATCGCCGCGCTACGGAATGCCAAGTTGGCGGCAGATACTCTTGAGCATCTCTGAGGCCTATCGTGATCGTCGTGACGAGCTGGAAAATTCGGCAGATGAGATCGTGGACGAGCTGCGGCGTCTGAGCATCGCACAGGCCGCACCGGAATCCCTCTCGAACGACCTTCTCGACCACGCCTTTCAAAGCCTTACCCGCACATTCGATGCAGTCAACGGCGGCTTTGGCGGCGCACCAAAATTTCCACCGGCGATGTCGCTCGAATTCCTGCTTCGTTTCCATCACCGCACGGGTGATGAACACGCTTTGCAGATCGTCACTCACACGCTCGACAAGATGGCCGGCGGCGGCATCTACGATCAACTCGGCGGTGGTTTTCATCGCTATGCTGTCGACGCGACCTGGCTGGTGCCGCACTTTGAGAAGATGCTGTACGACAATGCACAGCTTGCTCGGGTCTATCTGCATGCCTACCAGGTCACCGGAAATGAGCTGTATAAAAGGATCACGGTCGAGACACTTGATTACATAGATCGCGAGATGCTCGACGCCAGCGGCGGATTTTATTCGACCCAGGATGCCGACAGCGAAGGCGAGGAAGGGAAGTTCTTTGTATGGACGCCAGATGAGATCGCCGAGGTGCTGGGTGGGGACGCGGTGGAATTCAACAGGCATTACGACGTTACGGCCGGGGGGAATTTTGAGGGAAAGAATATTCTTAACATTAAGAATCCGGCCGCTCTCCCGACCTGTCCGGATTCTGACAGATTTGGCGATTCCCGTAGAAAGCTTTTTGACAGACGTGAAACTCGTATAAAACCCGGCCGGGACGAAAAGGTTTTGACTGCGTGGAACGGCCTAATGATGGCGGCATTTGCCGATGCAGCAGGCGCGCTCGATAGCGTCGAGTACCTTGAGATCGCTAAGAAAAACGCGACATTCATCCTCAGCGAGCTTGAACGCGATGGTCGGCTATTGCGGACGTGGAAGAACGGCCAGGCGAAGCTGAACGGATACCTCGAGGATCATGCGAATGTCGCCGACGGGCTGCTTGAGCTTTACCGCGTAAGCGGCGACATTGAATACCTCGCCGGAGCAAGACAGCTTGCTGATCGTATGATCGCTGAGTTTTGGGACGAAGAAAGCGGCGGGTTTTTCTTCACTTCGAACGACCACGAGGAACTCGTGGTGCGCAATAAAGACTTTTACGATAATGCTACGCCATCCGGGAATTCGGTCGCGGCCGACGTGATGCTACGGCTGGCAAAACTCACGGGCGACGATCGGTATGAGAGATTCGCCGTAACGGTCCTTCGCCTCGTGGCGTCGCAGATAAGACGTCATCCGCAGGGATTTGGACGCGCATTGTCAGCTTTGGAGTTCCACCTCGGAGCTACAAGAGAGGTCGCGATCATCGGCCCGAGGCCGAACGATCTCGAAAGACAGGTTCTGCAAACCTATCTTCCCGACGCGGTGGTGGCGCTTTCGAGCGATCCGGCTAGCGGCGCGGCCAGTGTGCCGTGGCTTGAAGGACGAACGGCGGTTGAAGATAAGCCGGCTGCCTACGTTTGCGAGAACTTTGTTTGCCAGCGGCCGGTAACGACTACCGGCGAGTTGAGCAAGCTGCTGTTCCCAAATAAGAAACGCCCGACCGTCTAGAACGATCGGGCCTTCTGTTAACCGCTGAAAAAGCCAGTTATTTGTTTGCCGGTTTTGCCGCGTTAGTAGCCGGAGCCGGTTTCATGGCTGCGTTATTAGCCATCGAGGTCGCTGGTTTCATTGCATTTACCGCCGTACTAGCAGCATTTGTAGCGGCATTAGCGGCGGTCTGGACCTGACTTGCCGCATTCGCCATGACGTTCGCGGCGTTCGCCATCACTTTGTTGGCACTGGCAGCAGCGTTATTAGCGCCACTATCGCCACATGCCATTCCTAAAGCTCCCAACACGAGCACTGCGGAAAGCCCGATTATTTTCTTCATATAAATTTGAGTCTCCTGTCTTCTTCAAAGAGTAGATTTAACTTTTTTGAAGACCATGCGAGCACGGTCCGTTCCTCATCTTTCTTTTTTGGAACACTCGCCAATATAGTTGTGGTTTAGCTGCAAGTCAACTGCGAGAAAACAAAAAACACCCCGTCGAGAACGAGGTGTCTTCCTATCAAATTAGGATGTACGAACTACTTCTTGTTCGCGTTCGCCATGTTGGCAGGCTTCATCGTGTTCGTCGCGGTATTGCCGGGCTTCACGTTGGTTGCGTTGGCCACAGGGCTCGCCATCGGGGCAACCGTGGTCACCGGCGAAGCCGCCGGGGCAATATTAACGGGCTTTGCGTTGTTGGCGTTGTTCGCGGCCTCACCGCAAGCCATGCCAAGGGCACCCAAACTGAGAACTGTTGAAAGTAAAATTACCTTTTTCATTTTGATCACAAACTCCTGTCTTTTTCAAAGATTTATGTTGTTTTATTAGTAGCTTCGGCTGATCGAACACAGCCGTTTTGCCGAGAACTCTTTCTTATTCAGGGCAACAGTCAATATAGTGACTGCCGGGACAATAGTCAACCCCAAATTGAACAAAATTCACCATTTTTAGCTAATATTTTTGGGGCGTTTCTGCCCGATGACCTGCGGCCTTCTGTCTTGTATCGGCCCAAATAGGCGTTGACTTAGCCCCGGTCTAAAAGTTATCTTCAAAGTGGGCAGTTTCTTGCCATCCCGCGGACCTCTTCCACCTACTCGCTACTTATATGAACACCCAGAACCGCTCGGCGGAGCTACGGGCAATGGTCGCCTCGACAAAGAAGGACGCTGGTATTGATGGCGGCCTGGCGAATCTTGACGCGGCCAGCGAATTCTTTGCCGGCTCGATCAAGCTCAACGATATTTTTCGACTGGTCGCCAGTATCTTGCGCGAAGCCGTACCGGTCAAGGGCATCGCGTTATACTTGCAGGATGAAACGCGATGCCGGCTTCGGATAGCGAAGATGGACGGCGGCGAGACGGTTTTCACCGGCGATACGTTCACAACAGATGCATGCTTTGCAAAAGGCGCCGTCCATGTCGCCGATGACGGTTTAGTCGCGATCCCACTTCTCAACGAGTTGATGCCGTTCGGTGTGGTCGAGCTTCAGTTTGCCCCGGCGGTTCTATCGCAGATAGCCGACATGTCTATATTTGAGGCGATCGGAACACGCATCGCGCCGCTGATCTTGAATTCGCTCGCTTTCGAACGCTCCCTTTCGCATGCGTTGACAGATGCAACTACCGACCTGCCGAACGAGCGCGCCCTTTTCCACGTACTCGAAGATCAGATCGCTGAATCGCTGCGCAAAGCCGGCGCGCATCCGCTGACGGTGCTTGCCCTTGATATCAAAGATTTTGACAAAATCAACGAACGATTCGGTCATGCCGAAGGTGATCGCGTCCTGAATTATGTCGCTCGTATTTTTAGAGACAGCCTTCGCCAGATGGATCTCGTTGCCCGGTGCCGCGGCGACGAATTCCTCGCTGTCCTACCGACCGCCTCCAGGGACGTCGCAGCGGACGTGATCGACCGGATTAACACTGCCTTTTTTGGCCGGTGTATCGAGATGTCCTGCGAAGAGCCCGTCGAGATCGAGCTAAATGTCGGCTCAGCCACATTTGCCGGCGATGGCGAAACGGCCGAGCAGCTAATAGCCGTCGCCCGGTTGCGCAAAGATCAGACAAAAGCCCTTCTGCCGAACAAAGTGCTCTGGTTCCCTAAAGAATTGGCTAGATGACCGGTTGACCGACCGCTCGCGTTTCGGTCTGCTGCCCTGTATATTGGCTCAATGGCCAGGATCACGTTCTACGGCGGCGTCGGCTCCGTAACCGGTTCGAAATATCTTCTCGAAAGCAACGGCAAGAAGGTCCTCGTGGATTGCGGCTTGTTCCAGGGCGAGCGCTCTCTGCGTGAACGCAATTGGGAAGATCCACCGTTCCTTCCGGCAGAGATAGACGCGGTCATTATCACGCACGCGCATATCGACCACACCGGCTGGCTGCCGAGGCTGGTGAAGCTGGGCTTTACCGGCCAGATCACGACTTCGCGGGCGACGGCCGACCTGATGAAGATATTGCTTCCGGATTCGGGCCGCCTCCAGGAAGAGGAAGCCGACTATCGAAACCGGCACCAGTTATCGAAATACACACCGGCGCTGCCGCTTTATGACGAGGCTGATGCGCGTGCTGCGCTCGCGCGCCTGCGGCCCGTGCCGAACGACGGCCAGCCATACGACATATGCGATGGATTTAAGGCAAGCTTTCTCGTCGCAGGCCACATTTTAGGCGCGAGTCTCGTGCTCGTTGAAATGGCCAATGCTCGTCCTGACGGCTCGTCCGTCCGTTTTTTGTTCTCGGGCGATCTTGGCCACTATGACCAACCCATCCTGAACGATCCGGCCGCGCCGCTAGATTGCGATTATCTGATGTGCGAATCGACGTATGGTGACAGGCTGCACGGCGATATCGACTCGGAGACGCAGATGGCGCGGATCATTAACGAGGCCGCGAAGCGGAACGGCCCGATCCTCATACCTGCCTTCGCCGTGGGACGCACGCAGGAAGTTTTGTATATGATCCGCGAGTTGGAAGACCAAAAGCGGATCCCGATCGTTCCGGTTATCGTCGATTCGCCAATGGCGTCGCAGACGACGCAGGTTTACAACCGCTGGCACGAGGAACACGATCAGGAATACGCATCGCTGCTTGCGCACAAAAGACACCCGCTGATGACCGCGTCGATGATGACGACATCAAGCCGCGACGAATCGAAACGGCTCAACAACATGAAGGGCACGCGAATTATCATCTCAGCTTCCGGAATGCTCACCGGCGGGCGCGTCTTACACCACGCGTTGCGGATCCTGCCGAACGAGAACGCGACGGTCGTTTTTGTCGGTTACCAAGCTGCCGGCACCGTCGGGCGGCGCATTCAGGACGGCGAGAGGGAAGTGCGGATAATGAAGAATTGGGTCCCCGTTCGCTGTCATGTTGAAAAGGTAGAGGGCTTTTCCGCACATGCCGACTGGAAGGCCGTGCTGCGGTGGCTGTCGGGGCTTCATACCACTCCGAAGATGGTCTTCACGACGCACGGCGAGCCCGAAGCCGCCGAAGCAATGGCGCAGCACATTCGCGACCGATTCGGCTGGAATGTTATTGTCCCGCAGTACCAACAGAGTGTAGAATTGACCTAAAATTCCGCTACTTAAGAGGCAAAATTAATGTCGAAAGGATTATACGTGATCGTCGTGTGTGTTTTGTTTCATCTCACGGCGGGAGCGCAAACGGCTGCTAAGCTGAGCGATATGGCTTGGCTGGCAGGCTGTTGGGAATCGCGTAATGATGCAAAACGGTCGCTCATGTCTGAGCAGTGGATGGTCCCGGCGGGCGGAATAATGCTGGGCAGCGGCCGCACGGTCGAGAGTGAAAAGGCGGTAGATTTCGAAACGATGCGGATCGAGCAGAATGGGGCAAGTCTCATTTTTTATGCGCGGCCGCGGGCGAACAAGGAAGAGACGGCATTCACCATTATCCGAAAAGGTGCGTCGGAGGTCGTCTTTGAGAACAAGAAACACGATTTTCCGCAGCGCGTGATCTATCGCCGAGATGGCGACAGACTCATGGCTCGGATCGAAGGTGAAAAGGACGGCCAGTTGATCGGCATTGATTACCCGATGACACGAGCGGCATGTACGGCCGATATGCGGGCGGGCATCGCCGCTGCAGCCGAAACTGGGGCTCCAAATACCTGTCCTGGAAAGAACGGGCTTCTCGCGGCCGAGATCAGCGATCTCCTCGCGGCCCACAACGCGGTGCGCGGCGATAACAAGCTGGCTCTGCTCACCTGGGACTGCAAGCTCGCGGACACAGCCCAGGAATGGGCTACACGCGGTATTTTTGAACATCGAATGCCGCCCAAATATGGCGAGAGCTTGTATGTATCTTCTACGTCAACCGTTAAGGCTGTAACAGCGGTCCAGCAGTGGATGCTCGAGAAAACATCGTGGGACAACAAGACTGCGGTCTGTGCGGCCGGCAAGGTGTGCATGCACTATACGCAGATCGTGTGGAAAAAAACCGCCCATATAGGCTGCGGGATCAACCGAAATGCATCGGGAAAATGGAGGGTCCTGCTGGTCTGCAATTATGAACCGGCCGGCAACACCGGCGGCACGCCATTCTAGACACGCGTTCGGTCGCACACACAGAGGCCAAAAAAATCGCTGCCTATCCGTAAAGTTGTGTTAACATCCTTTGCGTAAATAGAGCGCCGTAGCGTACAATTCTCTCTCAATCCGACATATATCCTGAACAAGTGCGCCCCCCGTTCCCGTTGTTGTCTATATGACATGGAGACATCCCAATGGCTAAGCGCAAAAAGAAATCTGATCAGGTAGAGCCGATCGCCGAGATCGAATCAACCGCCGAAACTCTTGACGCGGCCGACCCTGTAGTGGACTGGGCGGTAGCGTCGACCGACGATGCGGAAAATGAAGAATTTGATGCCGGGCCCGAATTCGCGGAGATCGAGCCAGGGGTGCGACAAAGTCCGAGGCAAACCGTTCGGGTCCAAACCGTTGTTCAGTTCAAAGAGAGCGAGGAAGATACCTGGAAGGAGATGGTCGACGTGACGACCGTTTCCCGAAACGGTGCCGCGCTCACTCTGTCGCGGCCGTGTCCGGTTGGCCGGATCGTTTCACTTGTAATGCAGATGCCGGCGAGCCTAAGGCTTTACGATCACTATGGGCCTGTCTACCCGATGCTCGCGATCGTCCAGAATTGCACAAGCACGATCGTAAACGATAAGCCTGTCTATCACGTAGGCGTCGCTTTCATCGGAAAGAAGATGCCCGAGACTTACAGGTCAGACCCGCGGCAATGCTTCCGGATAAGCGGCATAAGCAAAGATGGTCTTTGGCAGCCCATTGAGTGTGCAAATCAATTCAAGTCGCGCAAACATTCGCGCTTTTGGCGAAGTCTCGAGGTCACCGTGACGGTGCGCGATCAGGCCCGACGAACGAGTCACCGCGAGGACGTGTTTACACGCGACGTCAGTGCGGGCGGTATGGCCACCTTTGGTCCACTTAACGCTGAGATCGGTGACAGAGTAAAAATAGCCAGCAAAGATCCTGAGTTCTACTCAATAGCGATCGTCCGCAACCGGACGGAAAACGAACAAGATGAAACAAAACCCTTAGTTCATTTTGAGTTTGACGGAGGGAAGTTTCCGATCGAAAAGCTCCCGATGCCCGGAAAGGATAAGGAAGCTAAACCTGCCGCAGAAGAGATCGAGGAAGTTGCGTCTTCAGAGGAATGAAACCGCCGACCGTCGTCCTATTATTCGTCCTTTTATTCGTAACGCAGGCACTCGATCGGGTCGAGGCGTGACGCTTTTCGTGCCGGGAGCACACCGAAAACAAGGCCGACGCCGACCGAGACGGTCAGGCCGGCGATGACCGCCCACGGCGGAACCTGCGCAGGAATGCTCGGGATCAGCAGCATTATCAGGTTGCTGATGCCGATCGCCACGACCACGCCTATCAAACCGCCAAAGAATGTGAGGGTCATCGCTTCGAGCAGGAATTGAAGCACGATCGCCGATTTGGTCGCGCCAATGGCCTTGCGTATGCCGATCTCTTTCGTTCGTTCGGTGACCGAAACGAGCATGATATTCATTACGCCGATGCCGCCGACGAGCAAGCCTAGACATGAGATGGCGATGGCCGCGATGCCGACGCCGCCGATTATGCCGTCGAACTGGGCAATGAAGTTGTCGGCGGTTTTTACGTCAAAATTGTTTGGCTCGCCAAATTTCACGCCGCGTCGTTGACGCAGAATGCCCTCTACTTCCTGCGTCGCCTCGGTCAGCTGTCCCGGTTTTGCTTGGATGATGATAAGCTCTTCCTCGCGGTCCGGAGCATCCCGGCGGGCGGTGCGGTAGGGCATCATTACCTTGCGGTCCTCTTCGTTCTCACCAAAAAAACCTGCCTTGCGCTTTTCGATCACGCCGATTATTTCCCAGGTCGTGCTGTTCATCCGGACGAGCTTGCCAACGGCGTCGTCTTCATGGCCGGGGAAAAGCGCCTCGACGCAGTTCACGCCGACGACCAGCACGTGCCGGCGTTGATAATTGTCAGACTCGCTGATGAACCTGCCGGACTTCAGGACAAGATTGGTCATCTGCATCTGGTTCGGCATCACTCCGTCGGTCAGCGCCCAGCGGTAATTCTTGCCCTCGTAAACCAGGTTGTCGTCAAATCCGCCGTTGAACGAGCCGATATTGGGAGCGACGGTCGTTAGGTCTTCGATGGCCGTCGATTGCGCAAGGATCGCGTTCGCGTCATCGTCGGTCAGCGGTTTGCGGTTGCGTTCGTCGCGGCTGCGCGGGCCAAAGCCGGTCGAGAGATGGTACGCGTAAATATTGTTTGTGCCGTATTCCTCGACGATCGAGACGATCGAATTTCGCATGCCCGTAAGGATCGACGCCACGACGATCGCCGTGATCACGCCGACGACGATGCCCAGAATGGTCAAAAACGAGCGGAACTTATGCGAACGGATCGACTCCATCGACATTTTCAACACTTCGTATGGCAGCGATGTGGTAATTCGCATAACTAGCTCTGCGTCAATGCGACTATCGGGTCGAGCCGCGCGGCTTTCCAGGCCGGATAAAGGCCGGCAACGATGCCGATGATACTTGAGACGGTGACCGACAGAATTATGTAGCCAACTGTTATCGTCATGGTCATTCCCGCCAGGATAGTGATCAGTTGCGTCACTCCGGCCGCGAGGATGAGTCCGATCATTCCACCAATGACGCAAAGCAATGCCGACTCGATCAGGAATTGCAGCAAGATCTGCTTTTGCGTCGCTCCAAGGGCTTTGCGCAATCCCACCTCGAAAGTCCTTTCCGTGACCGAGACGAGCATGATATTCATCACAACGATTCCGCCGACGATGAGTATGATCATCGTGATAGGCACCACAACGGCCGCTATCGCACCGGTGAACTGGTCCATTTGCGTATTAAATTCGTCAACATTCACGAGGCTGAACGTTTCTTCCTGGCTGCCCATCAGCTGCCGCTTGTTCCGCATCAAAAGCCGAGCCTCCTCGATCGAAGGTTGGAACATTTCCTTATTCGGAGCCTTGCCGTGGATCTGAATTCCGCCCGTTCGGTTGAAGATCCGGTTGTGGAGCGTGATCGGAATATACACCATCCGGTCCATCGAATTGCCGAGAAACGACCCGCGCTTGCCCTCGATGCCGATGACCTGCAGAGGAATGCCGCGAAGCTTCAGCGTCTTTCCGATCGCCGAGCCGGCCGGGAAGAATTTCTCTTTGACGTCCGTTCCGAGGACGCATACGGCGGCGGCACGCGTGACCTCTTCGGCGGTAAAGAAACGGCCCTCGTCGATCGTCTTGTCGGTGATGTCCGACATATTGTCGGTCGATCCGAAGATCTGGGTCGAAGGCATTTCGATGCCTTCTTGCGCGAGGTCGGCGTTGGCTCCGATCTCGGCGCCGACATATAAGCAATTCTTGCAGTTGGCTTTTACGTATAGATACTCGTCCCAAACGACGTCCTTGTTTAGCCGGTTCTTGCGTTCAAACTCCTCGTCAGTCATCCGGCCCATCGACGCCATTCGTGTGATCATGAAGTGATTGGTGCCAAGCACCTTTCCTACCTTGTCCACGACATACGTCTTGAGACCGCTGATCGATGCTCCGACGACGACCACAGCCGCGACGCCGATAATGATGCCGATCAGCGTCAAAAAGGCGCGCAGCTTGTGCTCGAGGATCGATTTGACCGCGATCCAAAAGGCATCCGCATAAAATGAATACAGCTGACGCATAATCAAGGGCAGAAACGCGAGTGTGAACGAGCGTGCCCGCTCGGGGCAAGGATCAACTAAACAAACGTAGAATCGGCCGAAAAGGTTCATAAAAATCGCCCGCGTGCTCGCGTGGGCGGGGCACGCTCGTTTACACCCCTGGTTTCTGCCCGCGATGCCTGCATGCTATACTTTGCCTTTGTTTTATTAGCCTTTGATAAGAGGAGATCGCCGAATTGAGCGTCCTGGTAGATAAAAATACGCGTCTGATCGTGCAGGGCATTACGGGCAAGGAAGGCACGTTTCACATGCTGCAGATGCGTGATTACGGTACGAATATCGTCGGCGGTGTCACGCCCGGCAAGGGTGGGACAACGCACGAAGGCGTGCCTGTATTTAACACCGTCGTCGATAGCGTTCGCGAGACAGGCGCTAATGCATCGGTCGTCTATGTTCCGCCGGCATTTGCCGCGGACGCGATAATGGAGGCCGCAGACGCCGCGTTACCCCTGATCGTTGCGATAACTGAGGGAATTCCCGTCGCCGACATGGTCAGGGTCAACGAGTACCTTGGCGACCGTCCGGCAACACGCATGATCGGGCCAAATTGTCCCGGCATCATCTCGCCCGGCAAGTGTAAGATCGGCATCATGCCCGGCCATATCCACAAGGAAGGCCGCATCGGTGTCGTCTCACGCTCAGGCACTCTGACGTATGAAGCCGTCGGCCAACTTACCGCTCTCGGCCTCGGCCAATCGACCGCCATCGGCATCGGCGGCGATCCGATAGTAGGCACGACGCACACCGACGCCTTGAAGCTCTTTCAGGAAGACGGCGAGACCGACGCCATCGTGATGATCGGCGAGATCGGCGGCACCGCCGAAGAAGACGCCGCGGCTTATGCCAAAGACAACGTGACCAAACCCATCGTCGCTTTCATCGCCGGCCAAACCGCCCCGCCCGGCCGCCGCATGGGCCACGCCGGTGCGATCATCTCAGGCGGCAAGGGCACCGCGGCTGAGAAGATGGCTGCGCTTCGTGAAGCAGGCATTCACGTTGTCGAATCACCGGCGGATATTGGTGCTGCGGTTCAAGAATTACTCCAAAGCAAGGCTACTGCATGACGGGCAAGTCCAACTGTGGTGGAGCTGGTTTCTCCTTTCTATGAAAAGTACGACGATCTTCGCGATTATTCTTCTTGTTGCTTTTGCAATTTCTGCCCAGGAAAAACGAAAGTCGGCTGACTGGGAGTCCGCCTCGATGGATCAATGGACGTCTGAGCAGGTGCGCAGCATTCTTGGGAGATCGGCTTGGGCAAAACTCATTGAGGGAGATGAAGCAGTAACTATGTTGGGACCAGATCCGGGTGGCCTGCGACTCAATACTCTCAGGGCACCAAATGACACGTTGATCCTTCTGCGTTCTTCATTGCTGATCAAATATGCCCTTGTTCGTCAGCGTCAGTTACAGGAAAAATATGACTCGATGAAGGCGGATGCGAAAAAGGCATTCAATGCTAAGAACAGAGAGTTGATCGAGTGTCCCGCCTGTGACAAATTTTACATCGTGTCAATCATGGGTCCATACGCGATCCTGCGGGATAAGAAGTTGATCACGAGTAACCGGAAATTAGTGTTCCTATCAAATGAAAAAGGTGAGATTCGAGAACTCGCGAATTTCTCGCCGGCAGCGGCTGTCGGCGGCGAGGCCCTTTTTTTCTTTCCTCGCAATGACGACAAAGGACGGCCCCTGGTGGATGCCAACAACGCTAAATTAGTATTCAATTTTAATATCATCTCACTGGCGACGGGGTCGATTTTTCAGAAGATCGAATTCAATGTGCCTGATTTAGTTCGCGAAGGTAAAGTAATTTTTTGACCTGGCGGCATAAGAACACGACAATAAATGAACAATTTAACATTCGGAATTATCAAGCCCGATGCGGTTCGGGCGGGGAACCAGGGGAAGATCGTCGATCGCATTTTGGCCGGCGGGTTCAAGATCCGCGGGATGAAGTTGATCCATCAGACTCGGAAGCAGGCTGAGGGCTTTTACGAGGTGCATCGCGGCAAGGGGTTTTACGACGAGCTGACCGAGTTCATGTCGAGCGGCCCGTGCGTCGTGCTAGCGTTGGAAAAGGATGATGCCGTCAAAGCGTGGCGCGAGCTGATGGGTGCGACCAATCCGGCCGAGGCTGCCGAGGGCACGCTGCGAAAGGAATTTGCTTCGTCGATCGGCGAAAATGCGGTGCACGGCTCGGACTCGGACGAGAACGCCTCGATCGAGATCGCGTATTTTTTTAGCAAACTTGAATTAGTTTAGGCGGCAAGGTATACCTTTGATATAGCAGATTTTAGATGATTTCCCGGCCTTCTCGGCCCGGATCTGAAATATGAAATTTGGGATTTGAAATCCGGGGACGAAACTCATGAAAAAATGCCCGACTTGCGATAAGACCTTTGAAGACTCGATGAAGTTCTGCCAGGTGGACGGCACGCCGCTTGTCGACGATGCGCCGGCCTTTGACCCGTACGCGACGATCGTCGGGCACAAGAAGGAGATAGCTCCGTCTGACGAAGCGCCGAGTGAGCCGGCATTCGAACCGCAGCCCGAGGAACCCGCGGCGATCGCTCCGCCCGAAAATGTTCTCGAGCTTCCCGAGGCCGACCCACTGAAGACCATGTACGTGTCCGAGGCAGAGCTGAAAGAGGTCCTACAAACGGGGGAGCCGCCGGCAGACGCACCTCCGGCACCTGAGCCGCCGAGCTTCATCGCTCCCGAGGTATCGCCGCCGAGCTTTGGGGATGTCGCACCGCCGCCGTCGCCGTTCTCGACTCCGGAACCTGCAGCCCAAGAGCCAACACCGGCTCCGCCGCCGTTCGACGAGCGCGAGACGATGATACAGCAACCGGCCTCCTTTGAAACGCCCTCAGCCGCACCGGTCGCGGAATGGACGCCGCCCCCGGCACCCGAAGCCGCGTGGGAGAACCAGCCTGTCGGGTCAAATACACCGTTTCAGCCTCCGGCTGCCGGCGTTGCGGGGCAGAACAAGACGCTGGCGATCATATCAATGATCTCCGGAATCATTAGCCTACTTTGCTGCAGCTGGTTCATCGTCGGCCTCGCGGCTATCATCATGGGCTTTATCGCACGCAACAAGGCGAAAACCGACCCAGCACAATTCGGCGGCGAGGGCATGGCACTCGCCGGCATGATCACCGGCGGCATAAGCGTCCTGCTCGGCGTCCTGTTCTGGATCCTTTACGTATTTGGCTTCATGGCAAGTATCCTTGGCAACGCGGGACGGTTCTAAACTCTCTATGTCAGTAGTTTCCGACGTCATCAACTCGACTGTTGCCATCGTTAAGGGCATGCGTCGCACACTCTCGGAGATACCGCGTGCGAAATGGACGGTGCAATATCCTGACGAGCCGATCACAGTGCAGCCGCGCTATCGCGGGATGCATCTGCTCCACGTCGACGAGGCCGGCAAGGAGAAATGTGTCGCCTGCTACCTATGCGCCGCGGCATGCCCGTCGGACTGCATCTATATCGAAGCCGAGGACGATCCGCGTCCGTACGCCGAGCGCATCGGCCGCGACGAGCGATACGCGCGGGTCTATAACATTGATTACGGCCGGTGCATCTTTTGCGGCTTCTGCGTCGAGGCCTGCCCTAAGGACGCGATCACACACGGGTATAACTTCGAGATTTCTGTTTACAACCGCGCTGACCTTTTGAAAACCAAAGACGATCTGCTGATCACAAAACAAAAGCAGTCAAAGAATTATCGCGTCGCTCTATCGTCGGAAGATGTGGACTCTGAATACAAAGAGGTTTAGTGATGAAGTCCTTTACAACAATCGCCATCGTTGTCTTCGCTGTTATTTGTTTTGTTCACGTGGTGCGGTTGATCCTCGGCTGGCCGGCGAACATCAACGGAATGGCCATACCAATGTGGGTCAGCATTATCGGGGCGTTGGTATCGGCTCTTTTAGCGGTGATGGTCTGGAAAGAGAATAAGTAGATTCGACCCTTCGCTTTGTCGATCAGGTGTGGACGCCGACCAACTGCCTCCAACTCAAAAAGGACGACATCACGAGATACGCGCACGTGGTTTGCGCGAATTCGCCGGGCTGCGCAGCGACGAGCAGAGGCTCGACCCGTTCATGTTGGCGCGATTTGCGAAACTGTTCGTCGCATCGTATGACGATATCGAGCCGTTCCTAAGCGAGGAAACAAAGGCCCATTTGACCGGTTCGGGCAAAAACGCATGGTCGGGCGGTGCGGCCTCGCACACACTTCCTGACGGCCGAAAGCTCATCATTCTAAACCCCACACATGGCAAGAATCGGCAGAATGCTACCTTGATGGAAGAG
>Ga0163161_10001320_pt1 | contig 18476 bp, 15 predicted proteins | sample S45metaG_FD_129847 | JGI IMG/M metagenome (GOLD analysis project Ga0163161, IMG submission 129847) | Switchgrass rhizosphere microbial communities from Kellogg Biological Station, Michigan, USA - S4-5 metaG | ecosystem: Host-associated > Plants > Roots > Rhizosphere > Soil | place: USA... | reverse complement strand
GGTGTCGAAGCCGATGCCGTGGTTCAGGCGCTGCACGCCGTACTCGGCATAGATGCCCTTGATGGCCATCATGGCCATCAGGATCTGGACCTCGCTGATCTGCGCCGGGTCCCGCGTGAACAGCGGCTCGATGAAGTTGGGGCGCGGCGCCTTGACCACGAAGCTCACCCAGCCGGCCGGAATGTCGATGCGCGGCAGCGTGGTGGTCTTGCCGTCGACCATTTCGTTGACCTGCGCAATCACGATGCCGCCCGAGAACGCGGTGGCTTCGACGATGGCCGGCGTGTCTTCGGTGTTGGGGCCGGTGTAGAGATTGCCTTCGGCGTCGGCCGCCTGTGCGGCGACCAGCGCGACCTTGGGCGTGAGGTCGATGAAGTAGCGCGCGAACAGCTCGAGGTAGGTGTGGATGGCGCCGATCTCGATGCGCCCCGCCGACACCAGCTTGGCCAGCCGTGCGCCCTGCGGCCCCGAGAAGCTGAAGTCCAGCCGCGCGGCCACGCCGTTCTCGAACACGTCCAGGTGCTCCGGCAGCGCCAGCACCGACTGCACCATGTGCAGGCCGTGCACCTTGGCCGGATCCACCTGCACCAGCGCCTGCGCGAGGAAGTCGGCCTGCTTCTGGTTGTTGCCTTCGAGGCAGACCCGGTCGCCGGGCGCGAGCACCGCTTCGAGCAGGGTGGCGATGGCGTCGGTCTCGACGCGCTTGCCGGCGAGCCGCTTGCCGAGGGCTTCGGCCGCGCGCGCCAGCCGCGCGGCGCGGTCGTCGGCCTTGGAGGTCCAGGTGGTGGAGATCATGGGAAGAGGGATTGGATTGCGGTCGAAAACGGAAAGCTGCGCTTCACAGGACCACGAAGAGCAGCCACACCACCACGGGCGCCACCAGCGTCACGATGGCGCCGTACACCATCAGCTGCCGGAAGAACACGTCGCGGTCCACGCCCTTGGCATTGGCGAGCACCAATGCGCCGTTGGTGGAGAACGGGCTGACATCGACGATGGTCGATGACACGGCCATGGCTGCGATGAAGCCGATCGCGCTGACGCCGGCATCGCCCTGCAGGAACGGCACCGCCAGCGGGATCAGCGAACCGAGCACCGCGGTCGAGGAGGCGAAGGCCGAGACCACGGCGCCGACGAAGCACAGCAGCAGCGCGGCGACCATGGGCGAGGTGAGCCCGGCCACGCTGTGGCCGACGAAATCGATGGTGCCCATCTTTTCCATCACGCCCACATAGGTGCTGACGCCCACGATCAGCATGATCTCCGGCCACGAGACCTGGCCCAGCGCGCGCTTTTGCAGGTTGGGCGCCATCAGCGTGAGCACCAGGCCGATGGTGATGGAGACGAAGCCGATGTCCTGCTTGAAGAACAGCGTCAGCACGGCCAGCGCCAGCAGGCCGACGACGGTCGCGACCTGGTAGCCGCGCGAGCCTGCGTTCGCGGCTTCGGCCGGCGCAGATTCCATCAGCGAGTTACGTGCGCCGTCCGCGGTGCGCCGTTCTTCGGAGAATGATTCACCTTCGGCGTCGCCATAGACCTGGGCGCCGCCTTGCCCATGCGACACGCGCTGCACCACCGGTGCACTGCCGTCGAGGTTCGCGCGCTGGCGCAGCAGCTTCATGCCGCCCATGAGGAAGAACAGCAGCAGCGACACCGCCAGGTTGACGCCCAGGCTTGCGAGCATGGTGGCGATCTCGTTCAGCGGCAGGCCGGCCTTGGCGACGATCTTGTTGGTGATGCCGCCGTAGATGCTGATCGGCGAGAAGCCGCCGCCCTGGGCGCCGTGCACGACCATCAGTCCCATGAGCAGCGGATTGATGCCGTACTTGGCCGCAAAGCCGAGCGCAATGGGCGCGATGATGGCCACCGCCGCGGGGCTCACGGCACCTACCGCCGTGAGCAGCGCGGCGATGAAGAACATGATCCACGGAATGGCTGCGATGCGCCCGCGCACGGCGCGCACCGCCAGCCTCACGAGCCAGTCGATGGTGCCGTTGTTCTGCGCCAGCGCAAACAGGTAGGTGATGCCTACCAGCGTGAGGAACAGGTCGGCCGGAAAGCCGCCCATGATCGCCTTGGCGTTCATGCCGGCCACCAGCGTGCCGACCAGGAACGCACCGACAAAGGCGATCACGCCCATGTTGATGGGCAGCACCGTGGCCAGCACGAACATGCCGACCAGTGCGTAGATCGAAATCCAATGTGAACTCATCGAGGCGTCTCCGGTGTTTTAGGTACGGCGCACATGCCTGTGCGCCTGGGTACGTACGGTACGCACCCCCTCCGGGACGATCAATGAAGCGGTGTCGTCGACCTTTACGCTGGGTGAAACGATCGAGGGTTAACCCTGAATGGTCCGCGGCCGCGCATTCAGGCGAGGTCGGCCCTCGCCAGCCGGCACACCGACAGCAGCGCGAGCAGGTTGGGATCGCGCTCGCGCGTGCGCAGGAAATTGAGCGCGATGGTCTGGCGCATCAGGTACCTGGGCTGCAGCGGGATCAGCTGCACCTTCTGCGGCATGACGCCGCGCACCCGCCCCGGCAAGAGCGTGTAGCCGACGCCGCCGCTCACCAGGTTCATCAGCGAGAAGATGTCGTCGGTCTTCATCACCACGTTGGGCGTGAAGCCGGCGATGCGGAAGGTCTCGACAAAACCCCGGTAGGTGACGAAACCTTCGCTCAGGCTCACGAAGCGTTCGCCCGCGCAGCTGCCCAGGTCGATTTCCTTCAGCGCGGCGTAAGGGGAGCCCACGGGCGCGGCAAACTGGATGTCGTCTTCGAACAGCGGCTCCGACTCGACGTCGGGAACATCCTCCGGGATCGCCATCAGCGCGGCATCGATCGCGCCGTCCCGCAGCTTCTGCAGCAGGTGCGCGTTGGAGCCGAGCACGAGCTCGGTGTGCAGCTCGGGCTTGCGCAGCTTCATTCCCATGATCAGCTGCGGCACCGTGCGGCTGGTCAGCGAATACAGCGAGCCGATGCGGATCCGGTCGGCCGAGTAGCCGGCGACTTCCCGCGTGGCGCGTATGCCCTGTGCCATGGTGCGAAGCACATCGCGCGCCACTTCCGCCAGCGCATGGGCCGCCTCGGTGGGGTGCAGGTTGCGGCCTTCATGCCGGAACAGCGCACAGCGCAGCCCGGTCTCCAGCGAATGCAGCGCGCGATGCACGCTCACCGCGCTGATCTCGAGCTTTTCCGCCGCGCGCGCGAGGTTGCCGGTCTCCATGAAGGCCAGCAGGATCTCGAGCTTCCGGAAGGTGATCTCTTCGTCGACGTGGAGGAGCATGGAGGGCCTTTGGGGAACCCGGATCGTAACGCCGGCGAGCGGGGCGACGTGCGTATCGGTGGGGCGCCGCGTGGCCCGGCTCGGAGCGCCGCGCTCTACATTGCGCCGGCGTTCCCCTGCTTGCGCTCGGTGAATTTTCTCGCGCCGAGCGAGTAGGCGCCCGACGCGAAATTGATGGCGTGGCCGCGCCGGGCTGCGGCCGCAGCCTTGGCGAACATCTCGTCGCCCATCTCCTTCCACCACGATTTGGTGATGGCCACGGAGGTGGGGGACCACTGGGACATCTGCGCGCAGATCTCGGCGACGCGCGCATCGAGGCGAGCGTCGTCCACGACTTCATGGACCATGCCGAGTGCCAGGGACTCCGCGGCCGGCACGATCTCGGCCAGCAGCACGAGCCGCTTCATCGCGGCCTCGCCGATGATCGAATGCAGCAGGGCACTGCCGAAGATGGCCGCGGAGCCCACCTTGAACTCCGTCATGCCGAAGCGGGCCTGGGTGGAAGCGATGCGAAGGTCCGACATGAGCGCGATCTGCAGTCCTGCGCCGGCCGCGACGCCGTTGATGCGGGCAACGACCGGCTTCGCGAGCGCGCGGAACACCTCGTAGAGCGCCATGTAGCTGTCGATGCGCGCGGCGGAGCCTGCGGCGTCCATGGCGGCGCTCTCGTGCTGGTCCTGGCCTGCGCAGAAGGCCTTGCCGGCGCCGGTGATCACGATCGCGCGCACGTCGGCATCGGCGTCGGCCGACAGCAGGGCGGACTGGAAGCGCTCGCGCTGGGTCCGGTCGAACGCGTTCATGGCCTTCGGGCGGTCCATCGTGATCAGGGCCACGCCCTTGTCGACGGCAAGCGTGACGCAGGGCCGGGTGGAAAGGGTGTCGCTCATGGGTCTGTCTCCAGGATGTGGTGGGGTTCTAGCGCGCAACCTTGATCCGCTGCACGACCTGCTCCCATTTGCCTGCTTCGTTCAGCAGCCGCTCCCGCGACTGCGCGGGCGTGCTGCGGACAGGCTCGATCCCGAGCTGCGCGAAGCGGCGCTTGACGGCTTCGTCGTCCAGGGTCTCGTTGAGTGCGGCATTCAGCGTGGCGATCACGTCGTCCGGCGTCCCCTTGGGCGCCAGCACTGCATACACCGATGCGGCGACGAACTGCGGAAGGCCCTGCTCCGCAAAGGTGGCCAGGCCCGGGAAGATGTCCAGCCGCTGGGGGCTCGCCACGCCGACGGCCACCACCTTGCCCGATGCCAGGTTGGTGAGCGCGGTGGGCGAGGTGGTCACCATGAACTGGATCTCGCCCGCGAACAGGTCGGCCATGGCGGGTGCGGAACCGCGGTAGGGCACGTGCAGCAATTCGACGGATGCCTGTTGCCGGAACCACTCGGTGACGATGTGCTCGGTCGAGCCATTGCCCGACGATCCGTAGGCCAGCTTGCCCGGCAGCTGCCGGGCCTTGGCGGCCAGCTCCGCGTACGTGGTGATCCCGCTCGCCTTCGATGCGAGCATGACCAGCGGCAGCTCGCCGACAGTGGCCACGGGCCTGAAATCCTTGGCGATCTCATAACCCACGGCCTCGGCGCCGGACATCTTTTCCGACATGACGTAGGAGGTGGTCGGGGCCATGAGGAGCGTGTGGCCGTCCGGCGCCGCACGCTTGACGAACTGCGCCCCGATGGCGCCTGAAGCGCCGGCCTTGTTGTCCACCACCACCGACAGCTTGAGCTTCTGCGACATGCCCTGCGCGAGGATGCGGCCGACCACGTCGACGCCGCCGCCGGCCGGAAAAGCCACGACCAGGGTGATGGGCTTGTCCGCGAGCGCGGCCTGGGCCCAGGCGCAGAACACGAGGCTGGAAACCATCACCATCGCCTGCCGCCAGCGATTCAGGGGAGTTCGGATCATGATTTTTCCTTTCAGTTGAGCATGGGCAATCGGGAAATCGATGGAGAGCTTGACTCGGCCGGGCCTCAGTGCCTGGCCGCGCGAAAGCCCGCGGATTCGGCGTCCCAGATACCGGCGACGCTGCGGGACAGCTCCTTCTTCTGGATCCGCTGCGTCGGTGTCTTGGGGAAGGCGTCGATGAACTCGACGTAGCGCGGGACCTGGAAGTACGCCAGCTTGCCGCTGCACCATCCGATGAGGTCGGCCGGCGTGAGACTTGCACCTTCGCGCACGCGCACGAACAGCTTGAGTTCGTCCTCGCCGAGTTCGCTGGGGACGCCGACCAGCGCGACCTCGGCCACCGCATCGTGCTGCGCGATGACGCTCTCCACGTCCCAGGCCGCAATGTTGATGCCGCGGCGCCGCAGCATGTCCTTCTTGCGTCCCGCGTAGAAGAGGTTGCCGTCCGCATCGCGGTGCGCGAGATCGCCGCTCAGGAACAGCTCGCCGCGGCGCGCTGCAGCGTCGGCCTGCGCGTTCCTGAAGTAGCCGAGAAAGCCGAGGCCGGGTTCGAGCGCACGGATCGCGATCTCGCCCTTGTCGCCGGGCTCGACCGGCGAGCCGTCGTCCGCGAGCAGCGAGATCTCGTAGTACGACAGCGGCTTGCCGATGGAGCCCGCCGGGCCGTCGATGTTCGCCGTCACGAAGGTGATCAGCTCGGACAGGCCGTAGCCCTCCCGCATCGACACGCCGAAGCGCTCGGCGAAGGCATGCCAGACGTCGGCGCTGCAGCCGCCGCCCCACGCAATCCGCACGCCGTGCGCGCGGTCGTCGGGGCGCTGCGGTTGCTTCAGCAGCATCGGCAGCACACTGCCGAGATAGTGGATGTGCGTGGCGCCGTGGCGGCGGACATCGTCCCAGAACCCCGAGGCGCTGAAGCGTTCCAGCATTGCCAGCTGGAAGCCTCCCATCAGCGCGGCAATCGCGACGGCCACGCCGGAGCCGTGGTGCAGCGCCTCCCAGAACAGGAAGGTGTCACCCGGCCCGGCCTCCGTCAGGCGAAGGATGGCCATCGGTCCGGCGCGCAGCTGGCGGTCGGACTTCAGCACGCCCTTGGGGGCGCCGGTGGTGCCGGAGCTCGGGCTGAGCGCGATGATCTCGTCGGTATTCACGCGCGGCGGCGCGTCGTCTTCCTCGCAGGTGGCGAAGCGGTCGAACGCTGCGTCGGTGCCGTTGCGCCAGAGGATCCGGGGCAGCGTGCCCGAGAGTTCCTCGAGGTTGGCGCGGAACGCGGTGTCGGCCACGATGGCTTGCGGCGCGAGCTCGTCCAGCAGGTGGGCCAGCGGTGCGCCGAGCAGGTGCACGTTGATGGGCACGCGAACCATGCCCAGGCGCGCCAGCGCAAAGAGCAGGTAGAGGTGGTCCGGGTGGCTGGGCAGCATGACCGCGACGCGGTCGCCCTTTTGAAGGCCCTCCGACTTCAACAGGGCCGCGACCTGGTTCACGCGCCGGTCCAGCATCCCCACGCTGATGCGCTCGCCCTGGAACGTGCAGTAGATGGGGTCGGGGCTGGTGCGCGCGCGGCGGGCGAGCAACTCTGCAATGGTTTCGTCGCCGAGCGGGGCCATGGCAACGGAATCGGTCGATGGGGTTTCCTGCTGCATCTTGTTCACTTGGAGCCGTCTCGAATGAGCGTACAGATAAATTGAATAGCAATTTCAATGCTTGTATTTCAATTAATCTTCCGCGCATTGGCCCCTCGCGTCAAGTGCGGGCGTGTGTCCGTATGAAAGCCGCGCGCGAGTTCCCAGCCCGTGGCTTTCGCCGGTCCGGCGGAGGAGGGGAGGGGGAGAACGCGGCCGCGAGCCGCAGCGTTCAGGCGGAGGCTTCGCGCGCCGCCAGTTCGAGGCGGGGAAGAATCAGCTCGCGCACCTGCGCGATGTCGTAGCGCGACCGGACGGTCGACACGTTGAGGGCGGCAATGGGCCGCCCCGAGAGATCCGTCACGGGCACCGACACCGAGACGCCGTCATCGCCGAAATTCTTCTCGGTGAACGAGTGGCCGTCCTGCGCCGCCTTGCGAAAGATCGAGAGCACCTCCGAGCGGCTGCGGGTGCCGAAGCGGGCCCGCACCTCGGGGGACAGGGCATCGAGCATCTTGGCCAGTTGCGCCTGCGGGGCTTGCGAGAGAAGCACCTGGCCGGACGAAGAAGTGAGCGCCGGAAACCGGCTCCCCACCGGAAGGTTGATGGCCGTGACGTGCGCCCCGGGAATGTTCAGCAGCACGACCACCTCGTCGCCATCCAGCTCCACCCACGACACCGTTTCGCGCGTTTCGCTCGCGAGCTTCTCGAGCAGCGGGTACGCGAGCTCTCGCTGCGGATGGTGGCGATGGATGCCGCGCACCAGCCCCAGCAGCTTCAGCGAAGGGAGGTACTTCTTCGACGCGCCATCCTTGCCGAGGTAGCCGAGCCGGTGAAGCGTGTAGACGAAGCGCTGCGCGGCGCTACGACCCATGCCCGTGTGCTGCGCGATGTCGCCGATCGAAAGGGCCGACGGATGTTCATTGAACAGTTCCAGCACGCGCATGCCCTTTTCGACCGAACCCACGAACAGCCGTTCGTCGACCTCGCCCGGGCGCTCGTGAGAGTCGGCCTGCGCGGCGGGGCGGTGCCTGGAGAGTTTTGGAGACGTGTCCACGAGGAGCGCAGATGTGGAAGAAGGGTATGCGTTCGAAGCGCCACTCACAGGGGCGGGGCGGATGCCTCGGGGCAAAAAATAGTGTAGCGCACCCGCCGCGGCGGCTATGCCACACTTGCCGATCCACCCACCGATGAAGTCCGTGAACCGCCGAATCGACTCCTACAGCATCAGGTTGTTCGTGGCGGCGGCTCGCGCCGGCTCCATCGTGCGCGCCGCGGCCGCGGAGAACATCGCGCCTTCGGCGTTGAGCCGCAGGATTGCGGATCTGGAACACGCATTCGGCACGCCGCTGCTCGTGCGCTCGCCGCGTGGGATTGCGCTGACCGAGGCGGGCAGGCTGGTGCTGGCCCGGGGCGAACGTGTGGACGACGAGCTGCAAGCCTTGCTGCGCGAGGTACAGAGCGAAGGCGGCGAAGTGCGGGGCACCGTGCGCCTTCATGCCAACATGTCCTCCGTGATCGGCTTCCTGCCCGAGCGCCTGCACCGTTTCATGGAGACATACCCCGGCGTGGAGGTCGCCCTGCGCGAGGAAGACACGCGCGACGTGCTGCGCGCCTGCCTGGACGATCGCGCCGACGTCGGCGTGGGCGCCGATGTCGCGGTACCGGCGGGCATGGATTCATGGCACTTTGCCTCCGACCCGTTGCTCGTGGTGCTTCCCGCGGGGCATGAACTGTCGGACCTGCAGGCCATCACGTTCGCGCGTGCGCTCGAATATCCCTTGGTCGGCGTGCATCAGGGCGGCGCGATGGACCGCTCGCTGGGCGAGCGCGCCACGGCATTGGGCAGGCGTTTCAACCCGAAGGTGACGGTCAGCAGCTTCGACGCCGCCTGCCGCATGGTGGAGGCCGGCCTCGGCATCGCCGTGGTGCCCCGGAGTGCCGTCACGGCGTATGCGGGGACCGAACGCTTCGCCAGGCGTCCGCTGGCGGAAGAATGGGCCGACCGCGTGCTGAACATCTACGCCCTGCGCAAGACGCCGCAGCCTCGCGCAGTGGCGGCGCTGATCGAGAGTCTCCGCGGGTAATCACCGATCTCGCGCCCGGCGAGAGCCCCTGTGCCGTACCAGCGCTTTATGGCGCTGCCACGGCCCGCGAACATCGGGGCATGCCAGCCTCCACGCCAGCCGCCCCAAGCACCGAAAGCATCCGGTTCGACCCGCGCATCCTCTTCCTGAGCTGTTCCGCACGCATCGTCGAACGAGGCCTGGAAGGAGAACCGCTCGATATCGCCGATGCGTTGCCCTTGCGTGACGATGTGTCGACCGACGAGATCACGCCGCTTCCGATCCTCACGCACTACGACGACAAGCTGGGCCGCTACCCCTACACCGGCTTCAAGGCAGGCGAGGCAACTCCGATCGGCACCGATGCCGTCCGCGCCTCGGGCATCGAGGTCGTCGTCGCGGGCAGGCGCTATGGCAAGGGTTCGTCGCGCGAGCACAGCCCGACCGCCGAGAAGGCGGCCGGCGTGCGGCTGGTCATCGCCGAAAGCTTCGAGCGCCTGTACCGCCAGAACGCCGACAACATCGGATTGTTCACCTCGACCGACTTCGGCCTGGTCGCGCGCATCCGCGGCGGCGAGGCGATCCCGGTCGATGACCTGGTGGCCGGGCGCGACGCGCTGGCTGCGGCGATCCTCCGAAGCGGCGGGTTGCTGCGCTTCGGCCAGAGATTCATGCGCGACATCACGGTCCCGCCCGAGGCCCGGGACGCACGCCCGCGCACGCTGTTCGAGAAGATCGTGTCGCGCCACGCGCTCGCCACCGAGCTGACGCAGGCGCATCCCGCGCCGGGCGACGGTGCCTTCGTGCGCGCCGACCTTCGCTTCATCCACGAGTACTACACCGGCATGGCCGCCCACATGCTGCACGCCACCTTCGGCCGCCCGCTGGTGCTGCACGACGCCGGTTCCATCGTGGTCTTCGAAGACCACACCTCCTATGTCGCGGAGAGCCCCGCGCACGTGCGCGGCGGCCTGGTGCCGAATGTGCATCGCATGGTGGAGGCGCAGCGCGATTTCGCCGCCGCCTACGGCTTGCGCTCGCACCGCACGCTGACCGAAGAAGAGGCCGCCATGGACGACGGCACCAATGTGGCGGGCATCTCGCACGCCATGGTGGCGGAACACTACGCGTTGCCGGGCCGGCTGGTGGTGGGCACGGATTCCCATACGCCCCACAGTGGCGCCCTGGGTTGCGTGGCCTTCGGCGTCGGCACCACGGACATGGCGAATGCCTTCGTGACGGGCGCGGTGCGGCTGACGGTGCCGCAGTCCCTGAAGATCGTGCTCGACGGCTCGCTTGCCGCTGGCGTGACCGCGAAAGACGTCGTGCTACACCTGCTCGCGCTGCCCTTCGTGCGCGACGGCGGCGGCGTCGGCAAGGTGTTCGAGTTCACGGGCGACGTGGTGCGGCGCATGACCATCGATGAGCGCGCCACGCTCACCAACATGACGGCCGAACTCGGGGGCTTCACCGGCCTGGTCGCGCCCGATGCCGAGACCGTGCGCTTCCTGCGCGAGCGCCGCGGCATCGATTTCGAACTCGAGCCCTGGATGCGCAGCGACGATGGCGCGGTCTATGCGAGAACGCTCCATGTCGACGGCACGCGGATTCCTCCCATGGTCGCGGCACCGGGCGATCCGGGCAATGGCCTGCCGCTTGCGGCAGTCGCCCAGCGGGTGCGCATCGACATCGCCTACGGCGGCTCGTGCACGGCCGGCAAGCGCGAAGATTTCGACTACTACCACGCGGTGCTCGGCTGGGCGGCGGACCGCGGGCTCCAGGTCGCGCCCGGGGTGGAGCTGTATCTCCAGTTCGGAACGACTGCGGTGCGCGACCACTGCATCGCAGCCGGGTACATGGATGCGTTCGAACGCGTGGGCGCACGCATGCTCCAGCCTTCCTGCGGTGCCTGCGGCAATTGCGGGCCGGGCGGTTCGGTGCGCGCCGACCAGGTCACCGTGAGCGCCATCAACCGCAACTTTCCCGGCCGGGGCGGCCCCGGACAAGTCTGGCTCGCGAGCCCACCGACCGTGGCGGCCAGCGCGATCGCGGGCGAATTGATTTCTTTCGCCGCCCTTCAGTCGCGCCACCCTTGAGCTTGAACAAAGAGAGACAAACTTATGTGTCCACATTCCTTCCGAAAAGCGATTTCTGTTTCGTTTGCGACGGCGTTGCTGGCCACGTCCTGGCTTGCCGCGGCGCAACCTTCCAATGCCGATCGGCCGATACGGGTCGTCGTTCCACTGGCCGCCGGCTCGACGGTCGATGCGGTCGCCCGTGCGGTCGCGCCGGCCTTCGGTCGCGCGACCGGCCACCCGGTCGTGGTGGAGAACGTTGTCGGCGCCGGTGGGATTCCGGGCACCGCCCAGATCGTGAAGGCGCCCAAGGATGGGCTCACGCTCGGCATGGTGTCGTCCAACCATGTCATCAATCCAGGCATCTACAAGACGATCCCGTACGACAGCATGAAGGACATCACACCCATCGCGGTACTGGCCACCGTGCCCGTCGTGCTGGTGGTGAACAACGCGCTTCCGGTGAAGAGCGTGAAGGAGCTGCTGGCCTATGCAAAGGCCAATCCCGGCAAGCTCAACTACGGATCCGCCGGGAATGGGAGCGTGCTCCACCTGGCGGGGGAACTGATGGTGAGCGAGACCGGCATCGACATGAAGCACGTGCCCTATCGCGGCACCGGGCCGCTCACCACCGACCTTATCGGCGGGCAGGTGCAACTCGCGTTCGTCTCGATCTCGCAGGTCGCCCCGCAGATCAAGGCCGGGGCGCTGCGCGCATTGGCGGTGTCGACGCCGGCGCGCTCCGCGGCCCTGCCCGAGGTGCCGACGATGATGGAGTCGGGCGTGCCCAAATACAGCTTCGATGCGTGGATCGCGCTGATCGGCCCCGCGGGCCTGCCCAAGCCTGTGGTCGACAGCTATGCCGCCGCGGTGCAAGAGGCCCTGGTGTCGCCGGAAGCACGAAACGTCATCGCCGGCCAGGGCCTGACGGTGCTCAACACAGGGCCCGGACTGGCGCCGGCCTTCTTCGAGTCCGAACTGGTGAAGCACCAGAAGCTGGTGAAGCAGTCCGGTGCCACCCTGGATTGAGTCGAATGTGTGAGGGGGCGGTTGCCCGGAACCGTTAGACCAGGAACCCACGGTGAAAGACCGGCGCTGCCGTGACGGGCTAGATTGCGCACTTCATGGTCGTGGCGCCGGGCGGTGGGCCGGATGGTTTGGTCAGTCGTCCCCACCCGAAGCTGGGAGCGCCAGAATTTCCAAGGCTTCGCGCGTGAAATCGAGCCACAGCTCTTCGTACCCCATCCCTGCCTTGAGAACGAGATGCTGCAGGCGGCGTGCTCGGCTGGCGGGCTTGTCGTGAAAGTCGCGTTGTTCCAATCGCCGGTAGAGGTCGAGTTTTTCCTGGTGCATCGCCTGGCGGCGTGCAATCTCCTTCTGCAATCCGGTAGGCCCAATCACCGCCTCAGCGCGCAGGCGAACCATCAACTCTTCGCGCAACCACGTGGGATCCTTGCGTTCCGCCACCCACCGCCGCAGCTCCTTGCGCCCCGCAGCCCTTATCCGGTACTGGCGCTTGCGCCCCCTTCCGGATTCCGCAGGCAGGGCCTCGATCCATCCTGCTTCCTCGAGCCGTGCGAGTTCGCGATAAATCTGCTGGTGCGTGGCATGCCAGAAGTACCCGATGGACTTGTCGAATCGCTCGGCAAGTTCGGAGCCCGAGCACGGGTGCTCGATCAATGCGGTGAGAAGGGCGTGAGGTAATGACATCGGGACAGGAGCCTTGGCGGCCGAGCATTTTGCCCGAACTGCATGGCGCCTTCACGCATCGCGGCCCGTTCGCCATGGCTGCAACGGCCTTCGTCGGGCCGGACGGCAAGCTGTATGCGCATGGCACTACCACCTGCCTGGTGTTCGAGCTGAAGCCGCGTTGATGGTCCTGTGACGATGCGGGCGCTTCAAGCGCTTGCGCGGCTCTCTAGATGTCCGCGATGTTCTTTCCGAGGTTCAACTCCAACTCGCCTGGCTTCCCGATCCCGCGCTTCGTCAGTTTCGGAATTCGTTCCTGGAATCCCTCCCAAGCGAACGTCTTGAAGAAGGTGTCTTGCGTATCCTGAAGATCCGCACGGCTGGGCAAGCCAATCCGGTTGATGGTCGACTTCGATACAGCCAGCACGCGTTTGTCGAACGACAGCACGCGTGCCACGAACTTGGCGACATGCGCGTCCAGTTCGTCTTCAGGAATGGCACGATTGATCCAGCCGTAGCGTTCCGCGGTGTCCGCACTGTGGTCGTCTGCGCCGAGCACGATCTCCAGGGCGCGCGCGCGGCCGACGAGCAGGGGCAGGCGCTCCAAGGCACCCCCACCCGGAATCAGCCCGATGCCGACTTCCGGCTGTCCGAAGATGGCTTTCTCTCGGCTCGCGAAACGGATGTCGCACGCCAACGCGAATTCGCTGCCCCCACCACGTACGCGCCCGCGGATGACCGCGACGCTCAGCACGCTGCTGGCGGCAAGGCGCTGCGCCGCCTCGATCCATGGAGGCAGGCCGAAGCGACTGCGCGGCTCCGCGGGGCTGTAGTGTGCGATGAAGAAGTCGGGGTTGGCGCTTTCGAAAGTCACTATCTTCAGCGCCTCGTCGGTCTCCATTTCGGTCACGAGGTCGTAGAACTCGTCGTACATGCTGTCGTCGATCAGGTTGATTGGCGGGTTGTCCAGGATCACTTTCCAGTGACCTTCGACCGTCTTGTCGACAAGCAGCTTTTTCTTTCTCTCAGCCATCTCTTCTCCAGGTAAGTTTTCAGGACTCGCGTTGAACTCATCGGTCGTCGACTAGGTGTACCGAGCGGTACAGAAAAGTATATACCAATCGGTACAATGCGCAAATGGCAAGAAAATTGATTCGAGAGGAAGGGTTGGAACGGGCCTTGCGCCTTTTCTGGCGCAACGGCTACAACGGGACGTCGATGGAGATGTTGACGAAGGAACTCGGCGTCGAAAAGCCCAGCATCTACGCGACATTCGGCAGCAAGCGAAGCCTCTATCTGGAGGCATTGCTTCACTACCGGACCAGCATGGTCAGGCGGGTTGCGGAATTCCTCGACTCCGCGGCCACCCCGCGTGCAGGCATCGACCGTGTAGTCCGTTTCATGATGACGTCGCTGTACGAACCAGGCGTGCAGGAGGGCTGCATGGTGACCAATGCCGCACTGGAGCTGGCCGACCAGGATGGGGAAGTCGCTGCCCACGTGAGTACCATGCTCGGCGAGATCGGCAGCTTGTTCGAAAAGTCGTTGCTGGCGGGACAGAAGTCGGGCGAGGTGACGACTCGTGTCTCCGCCGACCTGCTGGCCGCTTACCTCGTCAACATGATCGAAGGGACGCGGATCACGGAGAAGACTCGCCCAAGCAAGGAGAAGCTACGGGCACTCGCGCAGTTTTCCTTGAGCGCCTTGGACCCTGCGTTCGATGCGCCGCACGCTCACAGAGCTTTGAACTCCGGGGCTGAGACAACGTAGGACGGCGGTTCCGAGGTGCTGTGAACAGTCACCTGGACCAGGCGGTTCGACGGTCAGTGCGCCCCGACGGGGAACCTCATTTATGCAACCAGTTGCATTGTCGCTCCGACGCGGCTACATTAATGCAATCAGTTGCATGAAAGAGGTATGAACGTGTCGCACTATCCCCACCTGAACGCCCCGCTGGATCTGGGCTTCACCAGCCTCAGGAACCGCGTGCTGATGGGTTCCATGCACGTTGGCTTGGAGGAGGTGCCGCATGGCTTTGAGCGCATGGCAGCCTTCTACGCAGAGCGGGCACGCGGCGAGGTGGGCTTGATCGTCACAGGCGGCATTGCCCCCAACGCACGCGCGCGACCGATGCAGGGCGGCGCCATGCTCGTGAACGAAGTCGAGGCCGAACACCACCGCGTCGTGACGCGGGCGGTCCACGCCGAAGGCGGCAAGATCGCCATGCAAATCCTCCATTTCGGGCGCTACGCCTACCAACCGGACCTGGTGGCACCCAGCGCCTTGCGGGCGCCCATCAATCCGTTCGTGCCGCACGCGCTGACGGCGGATGAAATCGAGCAGACGATCGATGACTTCGCGCGCTGTGCGGCGCTCGCCCAGTTCGCCGGCTACGACGGTGTCGAGATCATGGGCTCGGAGGGTTACCTGATCAACGAGTTCATCGCCGCGCGCACCAACCACCGCGACGATGAATGGGGCGGCAGCTATGCCAACCGCATGCGCTTTCCGGCGGAGATCGTGCGCCGCACCCGCGAACGCGTGGGCCGCAATTTCATCATCATCTATCGCCTCTCCATGCTCGACCTGGTCGAAGGCGGCTCCAACCTGGAAGAGGTGATCCAGTTGGCGCAGGAGATCGAGGCGGCAGGCGCCACGATCCTCAACACCGGCATCGGCTGGCACGAGGCGCGCATCCCGACCATCGCCACCAAGGTGCCGCGAGCCGCCTACGCCTGGGTAACGAAACGACTCATGGGGAAGGTCGGCATTCCGCTCGTCACCTCCAACCGCATCAACACGCCAGAGGTGGCCGAACGGCTGCTGGCGGAGGGCTATGGCGACATGGTGTCCATGGCGCGCCCGCTGTTGGCTGATGGCGATTTCGTGCGCAAGGCGCGCCAAGGCCGTGCCGATGAAATCAACACCTGCATTGGCTGCAACCAGGCCTGCCTGGATCACACCTTCGCCGGGAAGATCACCTCCTGCCTGGTCAATCCGCGTGCCTGTCACGAGACCGAATTGGTCATCGAGCCAGCGCAGACGCTAAAACGCATCGCAGTGGTAGGTGCCGGCCCAGCAGGCCTGAGCTTCTCTGTCACGGCGGCGCAGCGCGGCCACCAGGTCACGCTGTTCGATTCGGCCAGCGAGATCGGGGGGCAGCTGAACATTGCCAAGAAAGTGCCGGGCAAAGAGGAGTTCTACGAGACCTTGCGTTACTTCCAGCGTCAACTCGAGTTGCAGAACGTGACTTTGCGTCTCAATACGCGGGTTAGCGCCGGCGAACTCATGGGCGCCGGCTTCGACGAGGTGGTGCTCGCAACGGGGATTCAGCCGCGCATTCCCGAGATCGAGGGCATAGCCCATCCCAAAGTCTTGAACTACCTGGAAGTGTTACGCGACGACAAGCCGGTCGGCCACCGCGTTGCGGTGCTGGGTGCAGGCGGGATCGGTTTCGACGTGAGCGAATACCTGACGCATGCCGGGGAGAGCGCGGCCGTGGTGCCGGGCAAGTTCTACGAAGAATGGGGCATCGACACCGACTACATACAGTCAGGCGGCCTGCGCCGACCGCAAGCTGAGTCGCCAGCGCGCCGCGTGCACCTGCTGCAGCGCAAATCCACCAAGGTGGGCGACCAGCTGGGCAAGACAACGGGTTGGATTCACCGCACCTCATTGAAGGCTCGGGGAGTTTCGATGACTTCGGGTGTGTCCTATGAGCGCATCGACGACGCGGGCCTGCATCTGACCGTGGACGGTGAGCCTCAGGTGCTCGATGTGGACCACGTGGTGGTCTGTGCCGGCCAGGAGCCGCTGCGGGAACTCCACGATGCATTGCGCTTGGCGGGTCGCTCCGCGCACCTCATCGGCGGCGCGGATCTGGCCGCTGAACTGGACGCAAAGCGCGCCATCCATCAAGGCACCAGCCTGGCCGCGCGCATCTGACGCGCAGCGACCGTCTCACTTTCTTTTCACCACCAGCAAGGAGTCGACAAATGTCGCAGCCCCCGAAAAACACCCAACCCGCCGTCGCCCGGTCTCTCGATCTTTGGCACCGAATGATCGCAACATCCGACCTCGGCGAATTGCACACCATCGTCCACCCGGATGCCCTCTTTCGCTCGCCCATGTCGGCCTCGGCCTATGCCTCGGCGCCAGCGCTCACCCTTGCGCTGTCCACAGTCATCAAGGTCTTCGAGAACTTCGCCTATCACCGCCAACTGGTCAGCGACGATGGCCTGAACGTGGTGCTGGAGTTCAGCGCAAACATTGGCGACAAGAAGCTCAAGGGCATCGACCTCATCCGGTTCAACGAGAGCGGTCAGATCGAGGAGTTCGAAGTGATGGTTCGCCCGATGAGCGGTCTGCAGGCGCTCGGCGTGGAAATGGGCAAGCGCGTGGCCGACCAGCTGCCCGCCTTCAAGGTCAAGGCCTGAGGGCTGAGGCAGGCACGCCACTCCAGCGGCAAAAGTGTCGGACAAAGCTGCTTGCGATGCTGGCTCCGGTTGGAAGCACGAATCCGAATGCCGCGGGGCGATCGATACACGGTGCACGAGCATAAAGCGACGCGCGACCAGGTCACGCCGTCCGGTAGGCCCCCTCGGGGCGAGGTGAGTCTCTCTGCCGTGCGATTTGATGTTAAACGTCAGTTCAGTAAACGAGTTATGAACCACGTTCTTTGAACGCCCTTTTACATGAAGAGGCGCGGCCCTGAAACGCTTTGGGAAAGCCTTGTGCACCACGACGAATCTGTTGTTGCCATTGAAACCGGCACGCCGCAACTGCTTTTACGCCGCGAAGGACGCGTGGCTGTGATGACGCTCAACCGGCCAGCGTCGATGAATGCGCTTTCCGGCGAGCTGACGCCGGCGATCCGGCGAAGTATCCAGCGCTGTGCCGACGATCCCGACATCGGTGCGCTATTGATCACTGGCGCCGGCAAGGCCTTCTGCGCGGGCGGCGACGTCAAGGGCATGGGCGATCGCTTTGAAGGCGCGCAACAAAGCGAGGCCGAGCGCATCGCCGACCTGCAGCGCAAACAGCGCACGTTGACCGGCGCGTTGTTTCGGCTGAACAAGCCCACTGTCGCGGCATTGCCTGGTGCGGCGGTGGGCGCGGGGCTGGCGTTGGCCCTCGCATGCGACATACGGATTCTCGCCGCGTCGGCCTTCATGGCCACGGGCTATGCGCGTCTCGCGATGAGCGGTGACTACGGCGTGAACTGGTTCCTTACGCGACTCGCAGGCCCTGGTGCGGCACGCGACATGATGCTCACGGCCCGGCGCGTGGAGGCCGTGGAATGCAAGGCCTTTGGGTTGGCCAGCCAGATCGTCCCCGATGGCGAACTGCAGGCCACGTCATTGCGGACCGCCGATACGCTCGCATCGGTCTCAGGAGCGGCCGTGCGCAGCATCAAGCAGAACCTGAACGATGCATTGCACTTGGACCTGGAATCCATGATGGACAAAGAGGCCGACCGCCTGATCCGGCTGCTGCACAGCGATGAGCATCGACAGGCTGCGGAAGCGTTCAGGAACAAGTCGAAGGATCGCAGTTGAGGGTGGTGGGCATAGGCACGTGTGATAGTTGCCAATGGTGTTGCCATCGCTGTGCCTCGGATCCAGGAACTGGACCGGAGCAGCAATGCAACATTTCCTATTCGGGCTAAAGGCGACATTACTAATCAGCCGCTACACACCATGTCAAGGCCAAGTTCAAATGTTGCACTGCCAGCCAAATAGAAATGTCGCATTTCTTCTTTTTGGATGGAGTCCGGCGAACGCCGGGACTGCCTTGCCTTTGAGCCTGCACAGGCCTTTCAGCCGGAGGCCAACACGGTT
>Ga0163161_10001319_pt1 | contig 18478 bp, 11 predicted proteins | sample S45metaG_FD_129847 | JGI IMG/M metagenome (GOLD analysis project Ga0163161, IMG submission 129847) | Switchgrass rhizosphere microbial communities from Kellogg Biological Station, Michigan, USA - S4-5 metaG | ecosystem: Host-associated > Plants > Roots > Rhizosphere > Soil | place: USA... | reverse complement strand
GTATCCTTCATTAGTCGGATTGCTTCATTATCATCCTTCACTTTCATGATACCGATCACCGGACCGAAGGATTCATCCTGCATTATGTTCATGCCATTTTTTACATTCACCACGACGGTGGGTTCAAAATAATATCCTTTTCCGCTTATTTTTTTCCCACCTGTCAAGAGCGTGGCTCCTTTGTTTACAGCGTCGGCCACCTGTGCCTCTAAAACGCTAAGCTGTTCTTTTCTGCTCAATGGCCCGATATAAACTTCTTCTTCAATTGGTGATCCGATCTTCCATGATTTTACTTCATTAATAAATTCATCAATGTATTTGTCATAGACCTTTTCATTTACGTAAATTCTCTCCACAGCACAGCAGCTTTGCCCGTTATTATAAAAAGCTCCGTCCGCTGTTGCAACCGCCGTTGCTTTTATATCTTTTACATCGTCGGCGACATATAAAGGGTCTTTCCCTCCCAATTCACATTGACAGGGAACCATTTTCGGCGCCACCTTTTCATAAATGTATTTCCCTGTTTTATAAGAACCCGTAAAGTAATAACCATCAAAAGAAAGTTCTAATAATAGTTCGCCGACATTTTTTGCGCCAATAGCAATATGAAAAACATTTTCGGGCACACCGGCCTGTTTCAATAATTTTTCGATTCGCAATCCAGTCAGCGAGGAGTATTCAGAAGGCTTATACATAACCGAATTACCCGAAATCAATGCAGGTATAAAAACATTTACACCAACCAAATAAGGATAATTCCATGCAGAGATATTGCAAATGACACCTAAAGGCTCATAAGAGATTTTTTCTTCGAGCCCACTTCCGCTGCTCATTGTCTCATCCGACAAATATTTCTCCGCATTTTCCGTAAGCCATTTTATTCTCGCTCTTGCACCATTTATTTCATTGCGCGATTGCTGCAATGGTTTTCCAACCTCCGATGTAAGTGTTGCGGCGAGTTGTTCGATATTGTTTTCCAGTAGCCCAGAAAATTTTTTTATGATCTCAATTCTTCCGGTTAGTGGAACTTTTTGCCAATCGCGTTGTGCAATTTGTAGTGACTCAAATTTTTTTTGAAGACTTTCACTGGCATCTTCATTCAACTCTGCGATCGTTTCTTCAGTGGCAGGATTTATGATCGAAAGTTTCTTCATAGCTGTTTCTCTTATCGCCATGAGAAATTCTTTCTTTAAATTCTCGGAAAATGGATTTTCCTCTTTGTTGTTTATTCTTTCCGGGTGCCATTGCACACAAAGCATAAAAGCTTTACCAGCTTTGTTTTTGAACTCTAATCCTTCTATGATCTTTTCGTCATCATTGTCATAAGCATTTACCATTAAATTATCACCAATTCCATCGGGGTCAATGGCCTGGTGATGGGCGCTATTCACACGACCCGTTAGTGATCCGGATACTTTGTGAAGTAAACTATTGTTTTCAGCGATTATGCTGTGTGCTTTATCCGATTCCTCTTTTCGATGTCTTTCATTGCCATTGTCAAGATCCTGTATCAATTTGCCCCCCTCCAATACATTGATCAGTTGCATTCCGCGACAAATTCCAAGGACCGGTAATTTGTTCAGTTGTGAATAATGGTAGATCTTTTCTTCAAAGCGATCACGCTCTATCTGGAAGCTAGAAGGGCTGTTATTATAAACAGTTTTCCCATTGTAAAAAGAAGGGTGAGTATCTATTCCACCGGTCAGAACAAAACCATCACATTGATAAATATCTTCAGAATTATTTTTTTCAAAATTGAGTTCAACGAGCTCTGTATCATTTTTTAAATCGCCAGGAGTAAACCAATTCCAATAGTTCAGAAAATTTGTTTTAGTATAACTGATGCCTATCTTTTTTTTCATGATCTATTTATTACTCCCCTTTGCGCCAACGCTGAAGCTTCAGCGCAAGCGTTAGGGGTTGAGGGCTTTAAATTGCTTTTCTGTACAAATTTCTGAAATCTTCACGGCTTACGGGTTTTGGGTTATTGGGATGGGCGAAGTCTGCGATAGCGAGATCAGCCAATGTTTCAATATGTTCTTGTTTCACTCCAATATCACTGAGATTATGGGGAATATTTATTCTTGAATTTAGTTCGAATAAATATTTTACGACTGCATCTCCTGTTTCGTCCTTCAATTCCAGTGTTCTTGCAATGCGTTTGAATTTATTTTCAAAACCTGCAATATTAAATTCCATGCCGTATGGAATATTGACAGCATTCGCAAGACCATGGTGGGTATCCAGTAAGGATGACAAGGGGTGCGCCAGTGAATGCACTACGCCCAGGCCTTTTTGAAACGCAACAGCACCCATCAGTGAAGCGATCAGCATTTTACTCCTTGATTCAATATCCGGCTTATTTACCGCCTTGTCCAATGAATCATTGATCAGGGAGATTCCTTCCAGGGCAATTCCCTCACAAAGGGGATGAGGCATTTTTGCCAGGTATGCTTCCATGTTGTGCGTCAAGGCATCCATTCCTGTTGCTGCAGTGACAAATGGTGGTAGATCCATTGTCAACAGCGGATCGGCAAAAACAATTTTTGCAAGAAGCTTTGGGGAAAAAAGAATTTTCTTTTGATGAGTTTCGTCATCTGCAATGATCGCACTGCGCCCAACCTCACTTCCTGTACCCGCGGTAGTAGGTATAGTAATAAAATGAGGGACATCATTGGTGACATATACATCTCCCCCGATGAGATCGTCATACTTAAAAAGATCTTCCCTGTGATTTACTCTTAATACAAGAGCTCTTGCCACATCCAGCGCCGCACCACCGCCAATACCAATAACAGAGTCTCTCCCGGTGTTATCATACACATCGGTTCCTTTATACACATCTGATTTTACCGGGTTTTTATGGATATCGGAAAAGATCTCAGTAGAAATGTTTTTCTTTTTCAGATCATTGATGAGCTCTTTAAAAAAATCAAGTTGCGCAACCGTAGCATCGGTAACGATGAGTGGCCTTAATAGATTATTTTTTAGTAGATAATCACCAAGTTCCTTGCTGACCCCTGCCCCAAAACGTATTGTTGTTGGAAAATTATATTGATAAACTTTATCGAAAATCATTTACTTATCATGTTAATAACGCTGTTTTCCAAAATCTTCTTTTAACCTTATAAAGCTGTTATTGAAAACACATCTACCTTATTACCTTATTAATTTGATTTTGAAGCTGAACATATTTTATAGAGATTCAAAACTGGTTTATATTTTTCTTCGAAACTTACTAAACGATTTTGCAATAAGGTAATAAGGTTGGTTAAAATTTTTTCTACTAAGGTTGGTCAAAAACTAAAATAGAATCATTTTAAAACTTCATTCTTGTCAGATAATTTCAAAATACCTCCTGTACTCCCAATCGGTCACGGCCTTCAAATGTTGCCGCCATTCCCATTCTCTTGTTTGTGTAAAATGCTCAACAAATATTTCTCCGAATAGTTCTTTTGCAAGTTTTGAAGTTTTCATTTTTTGGGTCGCTTCGATCAGGGTGGATGGCAAAGTCCCGTTGGAATAGTCTTTATAACCATTCCCCACTGTCGCTGGTTGTTTTAATTTTAATTTATTCTTTATTCCAAAAAGACCGGCGGCCAGGCAACCGGCCATCGCCATGTAAGGATTTACATCAGAGCCGATCACTCTTGTTTCAAGGCGGCATGATTTGCTGCTATTAGCCAATATTCTTAATGCAACTGTCCTGTTATCACTGCTCCATGTAAGGGTGGTTGGTGCCCAGGCGCCTTCCACCAGTCGCTTATAACTATTAACGGTGGGCGCAAACATCGGGAGGATATATGGCAAGCAATGCAGCTGGCCTGCCACATAACTCTTTGCCAGGTCACTCATCTTCATTTTATCTTTTTCATTATAGAAGAGATTTTTCTTTCCGGACCTGTCCCATAAACTTTGATGAACATGCCCGCCACATCCCGGAAGGTTTTCATTGATCTTTGCCATGAAGGTGGCAATGATGCCGTGTTTGTATGCAATTTCTTTTACCGCAGTTTTAAACAGCAAGGCCCTGTCCGCTGCTTCTAAAACCTCCGAATAACTGATCGCTGCTTCATAAGTGCCCGGCCCGGTTTCTGTATGTATTCCTTCCAGGGGCACATTGAACTTTTTCAAACTCTCAAACAAGTCAGAGAAGTAGGTGTTCTCTAATGAACTTCGAAGAATGGAATATCCGAACATACCTGGTGTAAGAGGAGTCAGGTTTTTGAATTGTTTGTCATTTGCCGTTTGTGGTGTTTCTGCAAAATTGTACCATTCAAATTCCTGCGAAAAAAATGGGGAGAAACCCTGTTTGTTTGCTTCGGCTGTTATTTTTTTCAACAACTGTCTTGGGCAAACCGGGGAAGGATCGCCTTTTTTATCCTTCAACTCGCCCAGGAAAAAAGGAACATCATTTTCCCAGGGAATTTTTCTGAACGTATTTGTATCAATGGTTGCAGGACAATCAGGATAACCTGTATGCCAGCCGGTGTATTGCACATTATCATATACTACATCACCCGCATCCCAACCGAAGATCACATCGCAAAACCCCATGCCGCCTTCAATAACAGAAAGAAATTTCTCCGAAGAAATATATTTCCCTCTCAATATTCCATCAATATCGCTGAAAGCAACTTTTACTTTTCCGGAAGGATGATCTTTTACGTACTGGATGATTTCTTTAGTAGTCATGCGGCTGTTTCAAAATAAAAAATACTAATTATTTCAATTCGTTCGTGCAAATAGTTTAAAAGCGGCATAGCAAAGACCGATAATTAAAAAATAGATCAATGCGAGTTTCAGGTTATAGATCGTCATCGCTATAAATGAAACTATGGCGATGATCAGTGCAACCACTGGAAATACCGGGTACATGGGCACTTTGAACGGCCGTTCCAACTTTGGCTCCTTTTTTCTCAATCGCAACAATGCGAGCATGGATACAATATATAATGTCAATGCACCAAAGACCGAGATCGTGATGATCTCGGACGTTTTGCCTGTAAGCAGGGCGATGATCCCGATCCCCATATTTACCAGCAACGCATTGGCCGGTGTTTGAAATTTGGGATGAATGTTTTTTAAAAATGCAGGGGCAAATCTCACTCTTCCAAATTCAAAGCTGGCTCTTCCTGCGGCTAAAATGATCCCGTGAAATGAGGCGATCAATCCAAATAACCCGATCGTGATAAGCAAATGGTAAAGCACATTATTGTTGCCAACAACATGGCTCAATGCCAGCGGCAATGGTGAATCCGAAGTATCGCCGTTGGATTTATAAACGATCGCTTCCCAACCAGCCACGCCGGTTGAACTGATAAAAGTGAGTACGCATAAAATAACTAAAGTGAGTATGGCAGAGCCAAATCCGATCAGCATAGTTCGCTGGGGATTGATGGCCTCTTCGGCAACATTAGCCACTCCTTCGATGGCAAGAAAAAACCAGATGGCAAACGGCGTAGCGGCAAAAGCGCCGGCCCAGCCATTAGGGAAAGAATTATGTTGTAAATTCTTTAATTCAAGATGCGGCAATGTAATTCCGGAAAACAACAGCAGCTCGCCTACGGCGAAAATGGTTATGATCAATTCAAATGTTGCCGCCGCCTTTACACCATAAATATTGAGTGCAGTAAAAATTACGTAGCTGAAAATGGCGATGGACAAAACAGGTAGCTGCGGAAAAAACAAATTGAAATATGCACCGATAGCAAAGGCAATAGCAGGCGGTGCAAAAATAAATTCTATGTTTTGCGCCATACCCGCAATGAATCCCCAGTCTTTTCCCAAAGCCCGGGCGGCATAGTCAAAACCACCTCCCGCTTTTGGAATCGCGCAGGCTAATTCTGTATAACTAAATGTGAAAGTGACATAGAGAATGATAACAAAAAATGTAGCGATGGCAAGCCCCAGCGTTCCTCCTTCTTTCAGGCCAAGATTCCAACCGAAATACATACCCGAAATAACGTAGCCAACACCAAGCCCCCAGAGCATAAGTGGCGAGAGAACTCTTTTTAATTCATTTTTTGGTGGCGTTGACAGATAAAAAGTGTTTATTGTTTTAAGTCGGTCATTTATGGACCAGGCTATGTTGCTACTATCACCTCCTGTTGCGTCGCACTCCCCGTCCCTACCGGCAGGCAGGTTGTACGCTCTTAACGCTGGTCAGCTTTTATTTTTACGCTCTTGTTGGTGTTCGAACCTAGGACTGAAACTCTCCTGCACAACCACACCAATAACCGTACACAGCTAATCGCGATAATGAGTCTGAAATCCCCAGTTATCAACGCCTGTTTTTATAGAACAAGGCCGGCGAATACTTATATTCCTCAGGAAACCTGCATAGTTCAGCTCTCACCGGATTTTCATGAAGATACTTTAGTTTCTGCTTTAAAACTTTTGCCGGCTAAATTTCAACAGACAGCGGGATTTCTTCCCAGAATTGATATCGTCTGTCTTTAGCATTCACAAAAAACTGATCCGATAATTTTGGATGATTTTTCTATAAATCCCGCTGAACATTTTGTGCAGAATTTCAAAAAATCTCTTTGCAAATCGGATCTCTTTACTCTGACGACGTTCAATTCGGTTGTTGGCCTTAATGATTGACCGTAGAAGACTATTTAAAGCGAACACTAACAAGGGCGCCAATGATTGACGCTGTTATCCTACGATGCAGTGGATGTTTAATTATGTTGTGAATAAATGTTCCCATCATTTACTCCCTTTTTAATACTATTGCAGGATTACTGCGTGCAACTTTTAGTGTTTGAAAACCGATCATCGTGCAGGCAATTGCCATTACAATGAAGAAGCTCAGTAATTGTTCACTTAACCGCAAGGGCTGGTGATAGGCAAACTTCACTAACACCATTTTTTGGAAAAAGATCCATGTCAGGGGAAGAGCTATCAATGCAGATAACACGAGGAGGAATAAAAAGTTTTTGCTCATTAAATAGATCAATGTTCTTTCTGTTGCTCCCATCACTTTACGGATACTTATTTCTTTCAACCGCTTTTCAGTGGTGTAAACGACCATTCCGAATAACCCCATCGAAGCAATAACGACAGCCAGCAAGGAAAAGGAGCCGATCACTTTCACTATCACGGAAAACTGTTTGTATGCTTCTTCAATCTGCTCATCATAAAATTTAGCATCAAGTGCATGTACTTTATCTATTTTTCTCCAGGCTTCGTTGATGCCTGTGAGAGCTGCCGTAACATTGGGTGTTGCAATACGCGCATTCACATAACCGCCAGGCTCAGACGAATAACGGAACATAACGGGTTCGATTTTTTCCATAGGCGTTCCGTAATGAAAATCTTTCAGCACACCGACGATCATCAATTTTTTACCATCAATCTCCACAACTTCGCCAATAGCTTTTTGCGGATCGCCGTTCCCGATATTAAAACGTTTGAGTAATTGTTCATTAACAAGGGCTTCTGTTTCCTGCCCGTTTACCGGCCTTGTCCTGAAATTTGTTCCCGCAATTATCTTATATCTATGAACGGAAAGATAATGTTCATCAATAAAATTTAACAGAAGCCTCGCGGAATCCATCGGGTCTTTGTATTTCATCTGGGTGCCATAATTACTGCCGAGGCTCGATACTATCAACGATTTCGAAACTTCTTTCACAGCCGGTATAGCAGACAATTCTTTCACGAACAATTCGGAATTATTTCCCTGCATTTTTATATTCAATACATTGTCTGTACTGAATCCAAGATCGTAGGTAATAAAACTTTTGTATTGATTATAACCAATAATCGTTGTTGATATAAATATCAGCGAAAAGGTATATTGAACAACAATTAATGACTTGCGCAGATTTACATGCCTGAATATTTTCAGTGATGACAGGTTGTTCAATACCTGTATAGCCGTGATACGGGAATAAAATAATGCCGGGATAATCCCTGCGACCAGGCCGGTAAGTACAGCAAACAATATAAAATAAACAATTAATTGCGGTGAAAGACGAAGCACGACAACCTCCTGCACGAACTTATCCAGCGAAAGGAATGGTTCACGGATCAATAAGAAAAAAATGAAAGCAAATACGAGGGCAAACAACGAAATAAGAACCGATTCTGTAATAAACTGCCCGATAACGTGCTTCTTTGACGCACCGATCACCTTCCGTATACCTACTTCCTTCGAGCGGTTTAATGAACGGGCAATAGAAAGATTGGTATAATTAAAACAGGCTGAAATAATAACGACAAATGCAAGAGCTGCTAATATATAGACCGCAATCGCAGGAATTGCGGGCCCTATCGGGTTGGCAAGCGGTTTGCCAAGCGGAATTTCTTTTAACGACTGAATGGATATGGCGATCTTCCTGTTTTTGAGTGATGCATTTTCTGCAGCACAGATCTTATCAATTGCTACCTGCACCTTTAACCGATCGGTATTTTTAGATAGAACGAAATAAGTATAATTAGAATAAATGTTTTCCCAACTCGCAAAATCGCCATCAGCATTTGCGCCTTTTTGTTCTATCGTTGAAAAAGAACCCAACGCTTCAAATTGAAGGTGCGACAGCTTCGGAATATCTTTCAATACACCAGTTACAATATAATTGGACGTATCAAACTTCACTATCTTTCCCAATGCTTCATTGTTTCCAAATAGTCTCTTTGCAGATGCTTCTGTTAAGACCAATGAATAAGGTTTTTGCAAGGCCGTAGCCGGGTTGCCCCTCAATAACGGGAAACTAAACACATCAAAAAAAGATCCACTTGCCCATAATCCTGAAACCGGAACTATTGTTTCACCAACAGCCGCATCACCGCCAAACCCACGCTGCAGGAAGACAGAGAATTCAATACCGGGAACAGTTTGTACAATTTTTCGTCCTGCCGAAACTGAAGAAGAAGCCATCGTCATCGTTCCCCCGTTATTGGTATCAGCGCTTATTATGCGATAAATCCGGTCTTTTTTCAAATGGAACTTGTCGTATGATAACAGGTCGGATAAAAACGCGATGACAAGCAATCCTACACACATGCTGATAGCAAGCCCGGTGATGTTTATGGCTGAAAATAATTTGTGACGCATAATGCTGCGTCCTGAAGTTTTTAAATGGCTACTAACCATATTCACTGCAGAAAAGGGATTAGATGATTTTGGTTTTCGTATCATATAGGGGCGAAAGAATTTCAGCACATCAATACTATAAATAAGTCTCGCCTGCTTTATCCCTTTTGTCTTTATATTACGCTGAAAGAGTTCATACAGATCACCTTGTAAATCTTCCAGCAATTCGGGGCGACAATACCATTCTAAGAAAGCGTTTGCCCATTTCGGTGGATTAATTGGTTTATTCTCTTTCATCAGATTCGTTTTAACGTTCGTTCGGGTATTCTACTCCATAACTCATCACGCATTTCCTTTGACTTTACCAATGCTGCTTTACCTACAGCCGTAACCGTATAATATCTTTTACGTTTACCGCCGCGTGCATTGGTAGCTTCGCCCAATTTGCTTTTTACAAAATTTTTTTCTTCCAGACGGTTTAATACGGCATGTACTACGCCCAACTTTGCATTCCTTCCTGTATGCTTTGATAGTTCATCACAAATCGCAACGCTGTATGCCTCATTGATCAATGCAGCAATGGTGAGTAAAACTATTTCTTCAAATTCGCCGAGATGAGTTCCTTTCATTTCCGATTGATTAATTCACTAAATGTATGTAAAATGGTGGGTATAAAAATCAAAAGGTTAAAAATTTATTATTAAGGGTTATTATCAGGGACAAACTGAAATATAAAATACTTTAGATTTAAACCATTGTTTGATCTACTAAAAGGGACTCGTCAGGCGAGACAAAGATTATTCGATCTAAGTTCCCCGTCTTAGGCGGGGACAGGGGGGCTTCCTCACTCCTTTTTCCTTTCCAGTGTAAAGCCAATAGTAGTACCCACATGCTCCGTGCTGCGTGCATGAATAGTTTGTCCATGCGCCTCGATGATGTGTTTGCAAATGGCCAAACCCAAACCCGAGCCGGTTATGTCCAGGCTGCGACCTTCTTCTGTACGATAAAAACGTTCAAAGATCCTCGACAAATGTCGCTCGGCCATTCCAATTCCGTCATCACTGATCTCCACCAGTACATGTTGCTCATCGGTAATATACATGCTGGCCGTGATAATGCCACCATACTTTCCATACTTGATAGAATTCTCAACAAGATTCAGGATCACCTGTCTTATTTTTTCTTTATCCGCAAAGACGGTTAAGGGCGACTCACAGCCCTTCTTGATACCGTAATGAATATTTTTTTGCTCCGCTTTTATCGAAAGACTTTCAAAGACTTCTTTTACCAGATCCTGGATAATAAAATTTTGTTTGTAGATGACCTGCTCGCCGCGTTCCAGCTTTGAAATTTCGTCAAGGTCATTAATCAGATTCACCAGCCTGTCTATATTCCGGGAAGTTTTTTCAAGAAAGGGCCGGTTCACTTCGGGGTTCTCCAATGCACCTTGTAACAAAGTGTCTACGTAGCCTTGTATGGCAAACACAGGGGTCTTAACTTCATGAGCAAGGTTTTGTAAAAACTCTTTACGGAACTGCTCATTCCTTTTCAGCACTTCAATTTCTTCGACTTGCTTCTCTGCCCACTCCTCTACATCCTCTCTTACTTCATCGATACTTTTTTGCGGTAATATATATTGATAATACGTTTCCTCTTTCTTACTCGCTTTTGTCTGGTAAATGAATTTATAAATGAGTTTGATCTTGCGGTAAATAAAGCGTTCCAGGGTGAACGATATCAGCCCATAACTTCCAATGAAAATAATGATGAATGAACCTACCAGCACCTGCCAGCTTTGGTGAAGAATATAGATACCAAGACTGATCGGTACAGAAAGCAACAGAGCGGTTAATGCAGAAAGCCGGCGTGGTGAAACGTTTTTGGTATTGAGCATAAACCCCAAACCCCTAAAGGGGAGTTTGCCCCCGTCCCCTAAAGGGGTGTTTGCCCCACCCCTAAAGGGTGTTTCCAAACACTCAAATAAGTGAAGAGGAATTTTTAAATTTAGTTGTTTAATAACGTCCAGAAAGTTGAAGAGTGCGACGCAACAAAAGTTCAATAGTGGAACCGACGCTGGTGACACAATCATCAACTAACAATAAAAAGCAATCAGCAATTTAAAGAGTTTATTCGATTCAAGTTCCCCCTTTAGGGGGACAGGGGGCTTCCTATATTTCAAATTTATATCCCACTCCCTTTACCGTCGTGATGCAATCGACGCCGAGTTTTTGGCGGATCTTGCGGATATGTACATCGATCGTACGGTCACCAACAATTACATCATTGCCCCAAACCTGGCTAAGGATTTCATTTCGTAAAAAAACGCGACCGGGCCGTGAAGCGAGCAAGTGAAGCAATTCAAATTCTTTTTTTGCCAACAAAATTTCTTTCCCCTCTAATACCACGACAAATTTCTCAGGGTCGATGGTCAGGCCGTCTATTTCAACTGTCTTACTTTCTTTTTTAGGAACTCTGCGGAAAAGAGCATTTACGCGACTTAAAAAAACTTTTGGGCTGATGGGTTTACTCACGTAGTCGTCGGCACCGGTTTCAAGTCCGCGGATCTGCGTGGTTTCATCATTTAGCGCCGTTAAGAAAATAATGAGGGTATTTCTAAATGCGGACTGGGCTCTTAAAATTTCACAAACCTGCACTCCGCTCTTCTTTGGCATCATTATGTCCAGCACAACAAGGTCAGGTTGAAAGATCCTCGCTTTCTCAAGCGCTTCATCTCCATCCTTGGCTGTTATTACCTGGTATCCTTCGTTGACGAGGTTATATTTCAGAATTTCAAGAATATCAGGTTCATCATCGGCAATCAGAACTTTTCTTGCCTTAGCTTCCATGTTGTTTTTTGTTTGCGCAAACCTACAGGAAGATTGTTTCTAAAGAAAATTGGCCTGTGTCGCATAACACAGAGTTAATAAAAAATTAATACAGGAACAATTTTGACTGATCAGAAAAAAAATAAAAGAAAGCATTCATCTCACAACTTTATCATATGGAATAGCATCTAACCGTGTAAAAAGATACCCAAATAGCTCATTTCGAAGATGGATACTAACTTTACACATCGATCCTTATGATTGCAACATCAAAATACCTTGTGCTGCTTGTTAGCCTGCTTGCCTTTCAACCCATGCTTGCCCAAGCAGAAGATCCTGATCCTGTTAAGGACCTTAAACCTCCCAAAAACCGGGAGCTTTTCCATGATTTCGTGGATAAGCAACAAAAAGACATTCTGAAGTCTGATGGCAAGGCTGACAATGAATTCAAACCTTCGTCTGACGATGAAGTAAATTTTTTGCTTACTAAAGCGGCAACCAGCAATGTGGATTGGGTGCAATACCGCATTGAGAAGGATACAACCTTAAACTCGCAGGTCAAGATCAAATACCTGAGAGGTCTTGAAAACCTTTTAAAATATTTTGGCAATAACTGGCGGCGGGGAAATGTTCGGCCCACTCAATTACCCGTGATCATTGATGAATATGAAAAATGCATGAAGGCTGATGTTGCGAATACGGGTATTGATGTTATTATAGACCGGCTGCCGTATGAAGTGGGCATGAATCTTATTAATTCAGGTGCTTTTGACAAGAATGCCGGTTACAACAGCAGCCAGGATATCCTGATAAAAAAATATTGCGCCTTGTATCCCGAAAGGGTTTTTTTAAAACTCAGGGATAATATCGATGTTCCTTTTCGTGATAGCCTGATAAAAGTGGCCGGTTATCGTGATCCGGGCCAATTATACAATTATGCGGCCGCGAATAACAGGTTGGGGGCTGCCATAAGAAGAATAGATGATCCACTCGTCACCGCTGTCTCAAGGATGGCGACAAGCAATAGCGGTCGCTGGTATTTCCCTTTCCTGGATGACATTATGAAAGGGAAGATCACCATCGGTGAGATTGATGAAGTAAAGGATGACTCTGTACAATATTTCCGTTTATTAGTTAAAACGCATCTTGATTATGTACAGAGGGCTTTGAACAAAGACACTGCTTATGGTTTCAAAGAACTACAGGACAGGATAAAAACCAAAGCGACGGATGTTTTCGTGAACACGATCAATTCCCTGCATGAAGTGGATAACCTGGCGGTGCGATTTAAGATCATCCAGCCGTTGACCGCAGAGGAGCTTTATTATTTGGCGGTAACTACCGACGGCATCATCTATACTTCAAGTTTTGTAAAAGGCGTTTATCCCCTGATGATGACAAGAGCTAACCAGCATGGTGATTCATTACTGATGAATGTCCAATTCGACAAGTACAGGAAGTTCATCAAGATGTGCGCCGGTTATAATACACTCAGCAATTTCTTAAATACATTTCAACCCAAAAAGAATGATGACGATGAAAGTGATGCCGAAAAATTGATGAGGGCATTTGTGGGTAAGCTTGAAGAATCGAACGGGTTGGAAGATGGCGTGGATGTGGCCGATTCATATGCAAGTATTGTAGAAACGAACAAACCGATCGCGGAAAAAATGCTTTTGAACATAAAAGCGAATTACAACCGGAATCTTGTAAGCAATAACAAGAGAGGAGTTGTAATGTATAATTTATTATACAAGCTGTTTCTTTCCGCCGATACAAACAATCGCATTGATCTTTCAAAGGAATTCGGCATTCCTCCTGTATACGGTGTTCCGTTCAAAGCCCTGACAAACGACACCGGGCGGGTGATCATGCAGGTGTTTTTCTATGGAGATAAGGACGGCATCGGAATTTTCCAGGGATTCAAAAGATTGTTTGATCCTAAACTTTGGAAGACAACCACAACAAAAAATTGGATCGAGATAACTTCTGTAAAAGGCAGACCGGTCTCAGTTTATGCAAATCTCCCACTCCCCGAGGAAGATGACAAGGATAAAAAAGCGCAGGATGCACTGGATTCATTTTTATTAAAGAACAATCTTTATCCGACGGTGGTGATACATCGTGGGCATAGTTACAATGCCCCGTATACCATTGACCAGATATTGCCTTCGGCGAAAATTGTTTTTATGGGTTCATGCGGCGGTTATTACCTGATACATGATATCCTTAAGCATTCGCCGGATGCACATATTATCACATCCAAGCAAATTGGTAAGACTGCGGTCAATCAACCTTTCTTTAATTTATTAATGGAGAAAGCGAGAAATGGAAATAATATAGATTGGATCCCATTCTGGGAAGAGTTGGAGAAAAAAGTAAAGGTTGAGGGGTTTGAAGATTACATACCTCCTTATAAAAATCTCGGCGCTATTTTCATTAAAGCTTATACAAAAGCAATGGGCGACGAGGATTAGTTACGAGTTGTGGGTTAAGAGTTATGAGTTAGTCTTCACTAAATTTGTGCTTTGATTACCGTAACACATAACTCGTAACCCGTAACACATAACCCGTAACACTGGTGGCAAACGAAGCATTAAAAAAAATATTTGATTTTGAAAACCTGCGACGGGTATTTCAATTTGCTGCGCCCTATAAAAGAAGATTTTATTTTTCTATCTGGCTCGCTGTTTTTCTTGCCATCATTACTCCTGTTCGCCCCTACCTGATAAAAATTACTGTAGATAAGTTTATTGCGAGTAAAATGCTTGATTGGATAATCTGGATGACAGTTATTCAAATCGGGTTGTTGATCATTGAAAGTGCAGTTCGATTTTATTTTTCCTATATCACTGCATGGCTGGGACAAACAGTTGTAAAGGACATGAGAATAAAAGTATACGAGAAGGTAGTTGGGTTAAACCTCAGGCAATTTGATCAAACACCCATCGGAACGCTGACTACCAGGACGATCAATGACATTGAGGCGATCAATGACATTTTTTCTGATGGCCTTGTCCCGATCATTGCCGATCTGCTCTCTATTATTTCTATTTTGTCAATCATGTTTTATGTGGATTGGAGATTAACACTTGTGTGTCTTGCTCCTTTCCCGATCTTAATACTGGCAACATATTATTTTAAGGAAAGTGTCAACAAATCTTTTATCAGGGTTCGTAATGCAGTGGCTCAGCTGAATGCTTTTGTGCAGGAACACATAACAGGTATGCAGGTAGTACAGGCATTTGCAGCTGAGGACAGGGAATTTGAAAAATTTAAAAAGATCAACAAAAGCCATCGTAACGCCAACATCAATGCCATTTTTGCGTATTCAGTTTTTTTCCCTGTGGTTGAAATCGTATTAGCTCTTTCGACAGGTTTATTGGTTTGGTGGATCGCTGGAAAGGCTGGTGCCTCAGCCACAGAAGCAAAAGAACTCGGAGGAAAGATGATGATGTTTTACATGTGCCTTAATTTATTGTTTCGCCCTCTTCGTGTGATTGCCGATAAGTTCAACGTTTTGCAAATGGGAGTGATCGCCAGCGAAAGGGTGTTTAAGGTTTTGGATAATGATGATTATATTAAAAGCCAGGGAAGTTATTCCCCGGCAAAGATCCAGGGCAAGGTCATTTTCGATCATGTTTCGTTTGGGTATAATTCCGACCAGTTTGTTCTTAAGGACGTTTCATTCAAAATGAATCCCGGCGAAACGGTAGCGATAGTTGGTCACACGGGCAGCGGAAAAACAACCATCATTAGTTTATTGAATCGTTTATACCAGATACAAAAAGGTCTCATCAGTATTGATGATATAAACATTGATGATTATAAATTGGATGTTCTGCGAAAAAACATTGGTGTTGTTTTACAGGATGTATTTCTTTTCTCAGGCTCTGTTGTTGATAACATCACTTTACGCAACCCTGCCATTCCAAGAGAAAAAGTGATCGAGGCAGCGAAGCTGATCGACATGCATGATTTTATTATGCAACTGCCGGGTAATTATGATTATAATGTAATGGAAAGAGGTGCAACCCTTTCTTTAGGACAAAGGCAACTATTGTCTTTTATAAGGGCATTGTTGTACAACCCTTCGATTTTAATTTTGGATGAGGCCACATCCTCGGTTGATACAGAAAGCGAGATGCTCATACAAAAAGCCATTGATAAATTAATTGCCGGGAGAACTTCTATTGTTATTGCTCACCGGCTATCTACTATTCGCAAAGCAGATAAGATAATTGTGCTTGATAAAGGGGAGATAAAAGAAATGGGTACGCATGAAGAATTGCTGTCGCTCGAAGGTCATTATTATAAGTTATACCTGCTGCAGTTTGATAAAAAAACTAAAGTAGCCTGATGTTTGTTACTGTCCGCCCGGATGGCCTGGTCGGACGGGGTTGTTAGCACGAGTTGGTCGTTGGACGGCGATGTTTTTGACACGATTTTTCAAGATGAAAACGAGTAATAAGTAACCACCAACCAGCAATCAGAAACAAGCAACTTTTTCCCTTCAAACTTTTGTGGTTTTTACCCTGCCTACCCCTATCTTTGCGGCAAATTTCAGAAGGGATATGCGTTTTTGCTTTGTCAAATGCTTATTGGTAGCGGCTTTCAGCTTATTTTCAGGATTTATTTTTGCCCAAGGTCAACCTGGCGAAACCGGGAAGCCAAAAAATGGGTCTTTTAACGCCAACGAGGTCATTTTTGGTCACGTCCTGGACGCTCATGAGTTTCATTTTCTTTCTTATAAAGATGGTGATGGTAAAGAACATGCGGCCGTCATTCCCTTGCCTGTGATTGTTTATTCTTCTCAAAACGGATTATCCTTTTTTATGTCCTCAAAATTTCATCATGGAGAGGAAGATTACAAAGGCTATTCCATTCTCACCGACGAAAAGATCCATGAATTAAAACTTGATCCAAAAAAATACGGCGCAGGTCAAATTGTAGCCGTAAACGAAAATGGCGGGATCAATAAGGATGTAAAAGTGTATGATTTTTCACTTACACGTAACGTAGTGCAAATGATCCTTGCATTGACACTATTGGTTTGGATCATGGTCAGTATTGCAAAAAAGTATAAAAACGGCGAAGGAGTTACTTCAGCGCCAAAAGGCACACAAAGTTTAATGGAGCCTGTCATCAATTTTGTAAAGGATGAAGTAGCAAAACCCAATCTCGGTCACAAGTACCAGAAATATTTGCCCTACTTACTGACTGTTTTCTTTTTTATTCTCATCAATAATTTGGTTGGACTAATTCCGGGTACTGCAAACGTAACGGGCAATATTGCCTTTACATTTGTGCTGGCGGTTATTTCGTTCGTTGTAATTCTCGCCAGCTCAAACAAACATTACTGGGGGCATATTTTCAATCCGCCAGTTCCCGGAGGTGTTAAACCCATCTTGGTGCTTGTAGAATTTCTTGGCATATTTACAAAACCCTTTGCATTGATGATACGATTGTTCGCCAACATGCTGGCTGGCCATATCATTATCATTTGTCTTGTTTCTCTGATATTTATTTTTGGAGCTTTAAGCAAATCAATAGGCTGGGGTTTTTCACCCTTGTCCATTGCATTTGTAATATTCATTTATTTCATTGAAATATTAGTCGCCTTTTTGCAAGCATATATTTTTACAAACCTTACGGCTGTGTTTGTAGGCCAGGCTTTTGAAGGGAGCCATGATGATGTAGATCATCGTGAGGACGCATTGATCGTATAATTTTTTATTAATTATAAAACAAGTATCATGGATTTATTGAATGTTATTTTATTAGACGCTACAGCAAACGCAGGAGGAGCAATTGGAGCTGGTTTGGGTGCAGTAGGTGCCGGTATTGGTATCGGCCAGATCGGTAAAGGTGCGGTAGAGGCCATTGCACGCCAGCCTGAGGCTTCCAATGATATTCGCGCAAATATGATCCTTACTGCAGCTCTTGTTGAAGGGGTTGCGTTGTTTGCCGTTATCGTTGGTATCCTGGCGATGTTCATTTAAGAAGAAAAAAATTTACTGCACCCCGACAAGTCGGGGGCAGTTTAAACGCTGTGGCTCTTTTATTCGAAAAGCGAGTTCTTTAAAATTGAAGTTGAATGTTGTGTTACCAGCGGTAGTACTACTATCAGGCTTCGGTTGTGTCACTCACTTCAACGTTCTGAACATTATTCAACAATAATAAAAATACTTCCCTTATCGGAGTGTTTTCAAACACTCTTGGCGCCAACACTGAAGCTTAGGCGCAAGCGTTAGGGGAGGAGCAAGATTTTTTATGCAGTTACTTACACCTGGTTTGGGATTAATTATCTGGACGCTTCTTGCGTTCCTGGTTGTGTTTTTCATTCTCAAAAGATTTGCGTGGCCAGCGATCCTCGGAGGCCTTCGCAAACGTGAGCAAACCATTGCTGATTCTCTGGCTACGGCGGAAAAGATAAAATTAGAAATGGCGCAAATGAAAAGTGAGAACGAGGCTATTCTTGCCAAAGCAAGAGAAGAAAGATCTCAAATGCTGAAAGAAGCCAGGGAGACAAAAGATAAAATTGTCAACGAGGCAAAAGAGCAAGCCAAAGTTGAAGCAAATAAAATCATCATGGAAGCACAGGCTG